>OGKB01000568.1_pt1 | contig 24950 bp, 30 predicted proteins | sample 1572351 | NCBI WGS metagenome assembly OGKB01 (sample SAMEA2582088, study PRJEB24529) | metagenome | biome: Human gut stool | place: China | collected 2011
GGGAGCAACGAAGTTGCGTTATTACCACTGACCGTAAGGTCGTGAGTTACAAGCCCCATGTCTTTAGACTGGGGCAGTTGACGTGGCTCAAACCGTTGATATAACTGGGATAGCTTATTTTCCGAGTTAAATTGTAGTTTTGGATAAGCTTGCATCGCTACTTATTTTATCATTTTGAAAAAGTTAACAAAAAGCACTTGAATTACATAGAGTAACGTTATATAATATAAGTGTAAGTTAAGGAAGGGGTTAAACAATAACCCTTACTATTTTACTCAAATTATAGAGTAACGTTAGAATAAAGGAGTAGATAAACATGAATAAACTTAAAACTAAAGAATTACAACAAGCATTAACTAATTTATTCAAGTTAGGTGTAGGCAAAACTAATAACAACTTAACAATTGTGTTTGGTAAAACTCAGACCTTATTAATGGTTCGTAGATTAGATAAATTTCATGAAACTAATAACAACGGTTTTATTGAGTTTTCAGCAGTGTTAGACGCAAGCAATCAAGAACAAGGTTTGGTTTTACTTAGGGACGCAGTTGATTTTAAAAAGGAAATAGGAAAGCTTGAAAGTGAAGATGTAGAGTTTGAACTAACTGATAACCAACTAATAGTCAACAACGGTACATACGTAAGTAACTACAGTAGTTCAGACATACGCTCAAGAAAAACCATGAACTCTCAAACAATGGTTACAATTGACCTTAATGGTAAAGTGTTCCAACAAGCATATAAGCAAGCCTTTAAGCACGTATCACTAGATAAGCGTAGAAACTGGTTAAACGGAATCCATCACGAGTTAAAACAAGGTCAATTAACTATTGGTGCAACCGATGCTTATACTTTATCCTTAGAAACAGTTTCATGTTCAAGCAATACAGATGAACTAGACTTTTTTGTAACCTATGACATGGTAAAAACCTTGTCTAAAGTAAAGGCTGATAACGTTAAAATTTGTATTGAAGAAAACGATAATGACTGGTATATCAGATTTATCTTAGACGGTAGATACATGCTTGAAAGCACGGTTAAAAAAATAATCAAGCCACATTTTGAAAGACTTATTGAGCTAAAAAATGGTTGCAATCCTGTATCACTAGATAGTACAACGCTAAAAGAAGTCGTTAAATACATCAAGGAAAAAGGCTACAACAACACTGAGTACCAAAAAGCAAAACATTGCCACTTGGTTAATTTCAAGGTTAAAGACAAGAAGTTGGAAGTCTTTTATCAAGTTAAAGATAACGATGAAGTTAAGTTTGTTCCGTTAGATATGAAACTCAAGTATGAAATTAACACTCAGTTTGACCTTAACATTTATTTCAACTTTGATTATTTAGAGCTATACCTAACAGGGCAACGAGGTAAGGTAACACTATGTTTCCAAAATGAATATAAACGTCCAAACGTTAGAGTGTTCCAAGTTAAGCTACAAGATAAAGATAACTTTATCGGTGCGATTGCTCCAGTAAGAATATAACAATAAAAAACACTTGAATTTTATAGAGTAACGTTATATAATATAAGTGTAGTAAGGAAAGGGGTAAAACAAAACCCTTAATATTTAGTTCAAACAATAGAGTAACGTTAGAATAAAGGAGAAGATAAAAATGAACGAACTAAAAAACATGACTAAAGATGAACTATTAGACGAATTAGAAAGCAAGGATATTCACGTTGTTTCAAACGAAACTTTGAGCAATTATTCAGACGCTATGGACGACATTATGCAAGCTTTTATGGAAATTGTAGATGACGTTAATGATAACTACTTTAACGAACCTACACAAAAACAATTAGAAACCTTATGGCAAGAAGAAAATCAAAGTTGGTCTGAAGTTGGTGGAGAAGTTGAACCATTTGACGAAGAGTTTTCAAAAGGCTTGTATTACAGAAAAAGCGTAGGTCAAGCAATCGAAGATGACGCAGTCAAGTTCTTGAGTTGGTTAGACAATAACAACAGATTTTTCACATACGTCAACTTGGAAGATGATAGTGAGTTTGTGGACTTGATCGAGTACCACCCATTAACCAACCTAGAGAGCTACTTGTTGGAAGATAAGCAAGCGTTAGAAAATGTGTTGTTTGAAGATTAAAAAGAGTTAAAGCAATGTTTGATCATTGCTTTTCTGTTGCTTAAATGCTAGTTAATGCAGCGTGAGGTCTAGGTTAGAACTAATAGTTTTATTTTACTATTTTGAAAAAGTTTATAAAAAACACTTGTATTATATAGAGTAACGTTATATAATATAAGTGTAATAAGGAAAGGGGTAAATGATATGAAAATTTCAGTTAAAAGCAATAATGTTTGGGTTGTAGATAATCAAGATTACTATCTAACAGACGCTAAGGACTTAGTTTGGAACTTGTTTGCTGACAAGTTTTTGGCTTATGAGGGAGCAGACGCTGAGTTACAGAGCATTAGAAGTTGGAACGACTTGAAAGACTTTGCTAATCGTTTTGGAACAATGGTTGTAGGTAACGAAGAGTAGGGCGTGGAAAATGGTTAAAGATAGAGTAAGAAAAACATTAGATAATTTAGATAATAACGGTGTGGTGTACCTAGAATACTTAGGTTATAGCACAAGTGAAGAAGATGAAGAGCAAACTGAAAAATACCAAGCTGAATACGAAACTTTATTAGACGCTGTGGTAAGCAAAATGGAAAAAGACTTAGATAAAAGTTGGTCTGAAATTTGGCTAACATTGGACTATTTTGAAACTGACAATAACGGTAAGGGTTGGTACGTCAAACTAAGAGATGATAACAATGATTACTACTTTGGTCTAGCTGATGTCCTAACAAGCACAAACTATGTAGAAAAAATTGAATTAGATTAAGAGCAACGGCTTAGGTCGTTGCTTTTTTAATAGTAGCTAGTAAAAACTGTTAAATATAACCAGTTGTCAAGCTAAGAACTGGTTATTTTGCACGTTAAACCTAACCTAGAACAACATCTTAGTTTTTCATTTTGTAAAAATAAATTAAAAGGCTTGACTTAACCTAGAACAACGTTACATAATATAAGTATAGTAAGGATAATAGGGCTACACCAATAGCCCTTTAATTAGATTATAATATAGAGCAACGTTATATAAAGGAGTAAATAAAACAAAGTTTTGCCCTTTACACCACTTGTAAGCAACAACATGATAAACTAGTTAGTGTGTAGTAGATGTACCTGCATGGTATAGCATGACCCTAGAGAAATCTAGGGTTATTTTGATTTTTGGACAGGAGTGATTTTTTATGAAACCCATCTTTGAAGTGACAGTATATGTTTATGATCGAACAGACTATCTAATCAGAGCTGAAAGTATACTGTGTTCAAATCGAAAAGCTGCTGAAGATATGGCTGAGAATCTTGCGTCAATCTATGTTAAAAACGAGTTCCAAGACGAGTGGAACGATTATGTAGAATCCGACTTGAACCGAAATTTTGACGATAGCGATAACCTGATTGGCATTAAGCTGCAAGATAAGGATATACCAGAAGTGACACGTTTATTTATTGGAGTAGAGCAAAAGCAAGTGTTTGAGAATGTTAGATCCTACTTGGACGATAGAATTGAGAAAAACATTGAGAATGTACCAGTAGATGAGCTAGATACAAACGAAAAATTAAAGCATTGGATCAACGGAGAATAATGGTAAGTAGCGATGTTAAGGCATCGCTTTTTTTATTACAGTAAAAACCCCCAGCCGAAGAGAGAGGAGGGGGAAAAGGAATGTAAAAAATAAAATTAAAAGGAGGTTATATGTTAGTGTCTAACCTATGGTTTAATTATAGTACAAGTTCAGGAGAAAGTGTTGGAGGAGATAAAAGTTAGTGGGTAGCTGATGGTAGAGCGATGGTTAGTTACATCGCTTTTTTTTGGGGTATAAAAAAGGAAGTGGGCGAGAACACTTCCTAGTTTTGAAAAAAGATTAAACAATGAACGATAGAATGAGTATAACAGAAGTTAGAATAAGGCGAAGTAAAGTATTTAACAGAAATGATCAAAAAGTCAAAAAAAAAGCAAACAAAAACCCCCACCAGAAGAGCTGATGGAGGCAAGCAAATAAAAACGGACGCTATAATTCAGCGAGTCCGACAGTTTATGATTAATAGTGTAACAAAGGATAAGAACAAGGGCAAGAAAAAAGCCCCCACGAACCTAGCTGCTAGGGGTGAGGGAAAAGTCGTTAAAAACGGCGATTAAACTTTATCCTTTGAAAGAAAGTGATGCCTATGATAAAGGCATACCACCATGTTTAAATTATAGCACGATTACAGGGGGAAAGAAAGGTAAAATGAAAAAGTAAATAAAAAGGTGTTACATTTTATAGAGTAACGTTATATAATATAAAGGTAAGGCAAGGAAGGGTAAAAGCCCTTAATAATATGGTCAAATTATAGAGTAACGTTATAAAGGAGAAGATAACATGAAAGCAGAAATCAAGGAAATCAAGAAGTTAATGGAACTAAAGAACGAAGGCAAGTTTGAAGAGTATTTAAGCCGACCAGTAGTAAGTGGGTACAAGGTAGAGATAACGGATAAAAAAGTAGAAGTCAGCGCAGACTACACAGGGTTTGTACATAAGTATAAACGAGAAATCATAGAAAAAGATGAGTTTAAAGAAGAGTTAAAGAAGTTGCGTAGGCTAGGCAAGTACAACGAAACAAAGTTAAAGGGAATAAACAAGGTAGGAAGATACATTGAAGACAACTACTATGAATACCTAAAAGAAGTAGAAGATTACAACGCAGGGTTTGAGCGTTTGAGAAAGGAATGGGAAGGGTATGAAGTACATGAAGAGTTTGCAGATGATGAGTTTTTGCATGAGTATTTGTTGCCACTAGGTTGGAAGTTAGGCAAGAAGTTATATCGAAACACGAAGTTATCGAAGTTTGAGAGCAAGTACCGAGATTTAAAGGAGTATGTAAGAACGTTAGATAGTGAGTTAAGTGGAGAAAGCCATTATCACACGGTAACATTAACGGTAGGGTAGAAGTAAGGAGCGATGACTAGGTTCATCGCTTTTTTGGTGTGTTTGATTGTGAGTTTAAGCGATGATTGTGTGGGCTTGGCACTGCAACTTGTCTTGTGGTGTATCTAGGGGTTTATCTAAGAGCTTGTGGTAGTGTTTGAGTGTAATTGTAAGCAATGCTAGTACAGGAGCTGATACAGGGCAAAATCAAGCGTGTAGGATAATGGTAAAGATCAAGGTAAAGGCAAGGGTTGGAACAGGGTAAATTCACAGAGTAAAAGCAAAGTTAAGCATCGGTTTTTCAGAAGTTAAGGCAAGGGTTAAGGTAAAGGCTGCGGCGATAGGTTTAAGGTTGGAGTGGAGATTGGTTTTAAGGCTGGTGCGATGGTTTTGTTGAGCTTGAGTGTAGGTTGGAATAGTAGTATATGCTGCAGCTTGCCTTAGAGTGTAGCTGAGGGCTTGTGTGAGAGCTTGAGTTGGTGCTTGAGTGTAATTATATTCAAGGCTAAAACAGGAGCTGAAACAGGGTAAAAAGAGGCATGTAGAGTAAGGGTTAAGCTCAAGGTTAAGGCAAACAGTGGCACAGGGTAGGAAACAGACATCGCACTAACTTTTATTTTATCAAAATAAAAAAGTTAATAAAAAGAACTTGCAATATATAGCGTAACGTTATATAATATATATGTAAGTTAAGGAAGGGTACAAGCCCTTATTACTTTGGTTAAAAAGTAGAGTAACGTTATAAAAAAGGAATAAAGGAGAGTATTAACCATGATTACAACAAAAGAATTTACAGAATTTTTAGCAGATGACGAAAGACAAATCCTAGCATTAAAGAATGCTAACTTGTTAAAGATTAATGCGATTGATGAAACAACAAATGAAAATATCGCAAACCTAAGCTACATTTGTTACGTTGATTTTGCGATAGGGGCAACACCTTTAAGCAATTCTGAAAAAACAAGATTAATAGGAATTTATGATAAGGCTAACCAACAATTCTACTATCATAGAATTTATAGTATATACGAATTTAATCAAACGTTTGATAAAGTAGCAAAAGAACTAGGAGCAACCAATTTCAAAAACCTTAATCGCATGGTAAAAAAGGCGATTGATAAAGAATTAAATAGCATTTATGAAGAAACGTTTGTTAAGCGTGTGATTGAAAGTAGAACAGACCCAGAAGAAGAGTTCAAAAAAGCGTTTATGGATAAAGTAATGACAAGCTTTTTTGAAACAGGAACAACGGTCTATGGTAAAGATAACGAATATATAACCGACCTAAACGCATACGATTATGTAAAGCTAGTTAATGACAAAGAATATGTACGTGAGCTAGTAGATAATTATCTATCAAGTAAAGGTAGTTTTGTTAGTGATAAAACAAACCTAGACATCAACATTGAAAAATACATCGACAATCAAGTTAAATTAAAGGTTGAACGAAACATCAAGCTAAGTGATGAAGATGAGATGATTTTGAGCTTGTTAAAAAATATATCTATGGTTAAAAATGCACGTACAGTCAAGGTTGTGTATGAACAAGGAAATAATTCAATAGACCTAGACTTAGATGTAGATGGGCTTAAGAATTGTAATTATCGTAGCTTGGTTTCTAACAATTACGCTTTTCCAAGCTATGCAATTAAGAAAAGGAGAGGAGCAAGTGATTTTACGGAAATGTTCAGAAGTAAAGACAATCCTTTCGGCTACATCTTAGTAAAAGGTATAAAAAAGGTAACGTACGGAAGAAAAACATTATACGAAGTAAAATAAAGGTTGGAGCGATGATTGAGTTCATCGCTTTTTTTGGTTGGAGTGGGGCTTGGTGCGATGGTTGTGTGGGATTAATGCTGCAGCTTGCCTTAGAGTGTAGCTGATGGCTTGCATAAGAGCTTGTGTAGGTGCTTGAGTGTAATTATAAGCAAGGTTAAAACAAGAGCTAAAATAAGGCTAAAATTAAGCCACATGAACAAGCATGTAGACTATTGGTTAAGCTCAAGGGTAAGGCAGGGGTTGGCACAGGACACAAGTTATCGGTGCAAAAACGAGGAAAATTGCACTGATAAGATCAAAAAAGATGAAAAAAAGTTCAAAAAAAGCTTGCATTATATAGAGTAACGTTATATAATATAAGTGTAATAAGGAAAGGGTTAAATAAAGCCCTTATTATTTTAAATCAATTATAGAGTAACGATATAAGAAAGAAGGAATAATTATGGTATTAGAATCACAAAAAAAGGCAAGTCGTAAGTATGAACAAAAGAACCCAGATCGCACACGTTATAATTCATTAAGAAGGGGTGCTAGAAACTTTATTAGTCCTAAAGCAGGAAGTAAGTCTGATGAAACTACACTATACTGGAATCCATACAAGTATTATGAAGACTTATTGGATTACAGAGAAGTGTTGAACAAGCGTATTGACGAAGTTGAAAAACAACTTGCAGAAGTATAAAGTTTGCGATGGACTATATGGTCGCAGCGAAAGTGTGTACAGAATTTACAAAGTATGTACAAGGAAATTAACTTGTACATAGTTAAAGAGCTTTCAATGACAGCCGAAGAAAAGTTGGCTGTAACGTCAAGTGAAACTAAGTATGTACAAGATTTACAAAGTATGTATTTTTATTTTAAGTTGTACATGTTAGACTAAAAAAGCGATGTGACAGCAAAAGTCATAGCTTGCATCGCAACAGATGGTGAACTATAAGTGACGATTTAACGGAGGAGTAAGAATGGAAAGAATAGATATGTTTACGACCACTAGCGAATTAGGCGGTGTATTGATCGGTAACAAAGATTGGCAAGTATTAGTCCCTAACGGTTATGGTGATTGCACTACAACCGTACATATATTAAAATTTGCCAGTTTTGAAGAATGCGAAGATTTTATTAAAGATAAAGATACTGGTAAATTCTACTATAACTATTTTACTTTAGTTAAAGGTTCATTCGGTATCTACGGTTATGACGCAACAAAGGATTATTCAAAACCAAGAGTAGAGTTGAATGGTTCCTATCAAATATACTATAGTGAAAAGAATGTTTATTTCATGTTGTATTAACAAAATGAGTTAACTTGACTAAAAATAATTAACATTAGGACGTTCTACATCTGTAGAGCGTCTTTATACTTGTACACATTAACAAAGAAAGATGGGTGATGTTATGCAAGAAATTATTGTTAGAAATGTTTTTAAATCAGCGATGGTCACAACTCCAAGGCAAGCGATGACACTAGCAAAACAAATACAGATGGTAAGTCAGAATGAGTCTGAAATCACAGTTAGCTTTGCAGGCATAACAACAATAACCGCTGCGTTTGCTAATAGGTTATTTGAGCAGTTGCATGAGTTGGCTGGCGATAAAGTTTGGCAATACGTTAAGCTAGACCTAGCATCGCTTGCATCGCACCAAAGAGAATTGTTAGAGCTGGTTGTTAGCGGTGGCCGAAAGTTAACTGAAGATGAGATTGGTTCTGAAGTAGACTGACGGTGGAAAAAAAGCTAACACCGTGCTATACTTACCGTAGTAAAGAAAGCAAGTAGCTAGATGTATCAGCCACGTTCAGTGTTAGCTATGAGGTGTGTCCATCTAAATGTATTGCCAGTACATTACGTGGCGACACACAACGTAAAAATTTGGTTGATACTATCACCTACTTTATGTACCAGTATTTAGTGGGTACGGTACTTAGTATAGCATAAAGGAACAGTTCTACGAATAGTCAAGTAGGATTGTTCTTTATTTTCTGCCAAAAATACATTAAAGAAATGCAATGTGGTATACTTATAAGAGTAGTACAGCTAGCTATTCTTAACGTATGGCAGTACTAGAAGATGACTTACGAAGGATTAACGCTGGGTTCTCAACAGAGAGTAAGGCAATGGCCGAGAAATCCTATGTGCCTGGGGTCATCTTTTTTATTGCTTAAAATAACAGTTAATTAGAGTCTTAGACCAGTAAGTCTAAGACTTTTTTCAGTTGAAGTTAATGAGTGATGGTTAACCTTTCTTTATCTTTTTATCTTTTACCTTTTCTCTTTTATCTTTTAGGGGGCTTATAAACGTTGGTGTAAAGGTATTTTTGACGTCTAAGTATGTACAAGATTTAAGTTAATGTGTACAAGATTTAAGTTACTATGTACAAAATTTAGGTTACTATGTACAAGATTTAAGTTACTATGTACAAGATTTACAAAGTATGTACAAGATTTAAGATGTGTACATAGTTAGGGTGGGTGTGTTATGATTGAGTTATTAAAAACCTATAACTAACAATAAAAATAAACTATGTACAAGATTTACAAAGTATGTATTTTTAAAAAGTTTTGTACACACTTAGGATAAAGGAGCAGTTTTATGCACGATTTAAGCAATAAAAAAGTTGTACAGAGTAACACTTTAATCAAGTCAATTGTAAAGATGGACGCTTTGCCACTTAAATTCTTTGAACTAGCAGTGGCTAACGTAGATACGAAAAAAAGCGACCCAGAAGTAGAGTTAGAAAAAGACTTAATCAGAACGTTTTTACCAAAAACCAACGTATTGACGCATGACTATTTAAGAACGATTATGACTAACCTAATGGATAAAAGCACGTTTACGGTTAATTATGTTAAGGACAATGGGGTAGAGAAAACTGAAATCTTTGCACCATTTTCAAAGATTGAATTTAGCGATGATGAAACGGCAGTTAAATTATCATTCTCAAACAAGATAATGCCGTATATTACGGAGTTAAAGAAGAACTTTACGCAATACAAAATCGAAGACTTGCAAAACTTTACGTCAGCTAATACGATTACGATTTACAAGATTTTAATGATGTATTACAACCAATACACAAACTATCGTATTAGCAATAAAAAGCATCGCTCAGATAAAGATGTGGAGGAATTTTTAAATCCAGTTATAAAGGTACATGAATTAAGAGAAATCACACGCAGTACGAAGAAGAGTTATGACAAATTTTCAGAGTTTGATCGAAGGGTGTTAAAACCAGCAGTTAAAGAAATCAATGATAACACCGATTTTACGATTACTTACGATAAAATCAGAGTTGGTCGAAAAATTTTAAAGGTTCAATTTCACATTGAAAACAATGCTAATCCAAAGGTGCTTGAGGCTGATGTAAAACCAAAAGAACTAAGTCTACAGGAAATTCAAAGCTCACAATATACAGCAATGTTAGTTGGTACGATGTTAATTGGAGTGTTAGACGCAACTAATGAAAAGCTGATGATGAGCTTAGGTAAAAGTGTATATCCACTCTATGATAAATTTGTAGCTAAGCATTCAGTCCAAGAGTTGCAACGACACTTAGCATTTGTTAAAGAGCATATGTCAGAAAAGCCAGATGACCTAGCTAGTTATTTAGTCAAAGCCTTAGAAAACTTTGAAAATAAGGCACAGGAAAAGCCACGAACAAAGGCTAAAGCTAAGGGTGGCCAAAAGCTAGTTCAAAAAGAGAAATTACCAGAGTGGGTAGACAATGAGGAGCTAAAGAAAAACCGTTTGACAGAAAAAGGAAAACAGACTAAAAAAGAAGTTGAAGAAATGTTACTAAAACTAGACGAAAACTAAGACTTAGGCGATGTTAGCAAATGTTAGCATCGCTTTTTTGGTGTTTGCATGTAGCATTAAGCGGCTGGTAGATAGGCTGCGGCGACTGTTTATCTAATGCTGCGTGCTTATGTTTGCCTTAGGTTGTGGCTGGGGCTTTGCTGAGAGCTTGTGCTGGAGCATGAGTGTAATTAGGCAAGGTTTGGTACAGGCTAGTACACAGGGTAAAAGCAAGCATAGGAACAGGCACAGGAAGTAAGACTAAGCTCAAGGATAAGGCAAGGATTGGTACAAGATAGGGAACAGGTACAGACATCGCTTAGAGCAAAAAATAACCATTGAACATCTAAAAAGATAATTCAACGGTTGATAAAAAATTAAATGAAAATATCATGAAAATCCCAGTATCTGATTTTATCCATGTTTCAGATTTTTATCTAGGCTATGGCTCTCACTAATTCAATAACCTATATGAACATTATACCATGCTTTTATAATGTTTTGTTTTTTATTTTAGAAAAATATATAAAAAGAACTTGTATTATATAGCGTAACGTTATATAATATAAGCGTAGTAAGGAAAGGGTAAAAGCCCTTATTATTTTGATTTAAAAGTAGAGTAACGTTAGATAAAGGAGAGATTATTATGGCAAACATTTCAGTAGCTGATGGCACAATCGAATTATCAAGAAAGTTTTATGATGAAAACAAGAGATTAATTAACAACTGGGTTAATGATTGTTATAGAAATTGGAAAGTAGGAGATTTTGGCTTTGACTACCTAGAGATAAAGGAAAAGACAGAAGAAAAGGTAGTAATAGATTTTAGTGGGGAAGGTGCATGGTGCTGGGAGTATACATTAAAAGACATTTTCAAATGTGAACAAGCTATTACTTATCAAGAAAAGCTAGTACAAAAGTTGTACGAAGAAAGACAAAACTTGTATCTAAAATATACAGACATTGAAGATATGGAGGGTATGTTTGTAGAAGAAGAAACGGAAGTTAAGATAAATAAAGCCAACGGTAGATACGAACCAGTTGTAACGGTGGTAAAACAAAACCAGATAGAATTTACCGATTATAACAGGATTAAAGCTGGTGTAGAAGATGGTTATAGATTAGATGTTGAAGGAGATGTAAAATACTTAAAACAAGATTTACAGGAATTGTATCAAGAAAATAAAGACGACATTGAAGAAAAAGACTATGAAAGCTTTGAGAAAAATGTTTTGAAGTATATCAAGGAAGATTACGATTTACATGGTGGAATTTGCATTTATAAATTGGAAGACCCATACATGTTCTTAGAACAATTAGAATACTAAAATCAAGGTTAGAGCGATGGTTAAGACATCGCTTTTTTGGTGCTTATATAAAGCTTGAGCTGCCGTTTGCATACCGCTGCGGTGATTATTGTGTGGGCTTGGTGCTGGTGCGTACCTTAGGTGTAGCTGGTGCTGGTGCGAGAGCTTGAGCTGGTGTTTGAACAATTGTAGACAATGTTTGGTAGAGATTGGTACAGGTAAAAGTAAGCCACAGGAACAGGAAACAATGGTTAAGCTCAGGGGTAAGGCAAGAAGTGGCACAGGGTAGAAAACAGGTACAGACATCGCTTAGAACAAAAAAAGAACTATCAATTATTCAAAAAGATAATCAATAGTTCAAAAAGCGTTAAATGAAAATATCATGAAAATATCAGCATCTGATTTTATCTATATTCAGATTTTTTATCTAAGCTATTAATTGGGCCTTAACCAATTAGCCTATACGAATATTGTATCATATTTTGGATAAATTTTGTTTTTTATTTTGAGAAAATATACAAAAAGCACTTGCGCTATATAGCGTAACGTTATATAATATATATGTAAGTTAAGGAAAGGGCAAAACCAAAGCCCTTATAACTTTGGCTTAAAAGTAGAGTAACGTTATATAAAGGAGAGATTATCATGTATGTACAATTAAGTGAACTATTAAACGTTAAAAGAAAGAACTCAGTGTTAAGAAGTGTGTTTGTTACTAATCAAAGAATTGACGGTATTTTGGTAGTTGAAGTTGAACCTTACGACAAGACAGGGGACAACGCTTTGAATACAACACCGTCAAGATATGTGGACGCTTTGAAAACAATTAGCAAAGCCGTTAAAAAGTACTTTGACGGTAAGGAAAAAGAAGTTTGGATAAACGTTTATTGCGACGCTTACGGTGCTAACGAAAACATCTTTAAAGTTAATGAGGGCGACTTTATCAGTCAAATATATACAGCTTAAAGGAGAGTTTAAACAATGAAAGAATTAACAGAATTTCTAATTGCAAATAACATCACTAATTATGCAGTTTTCTTAGAATATTGCTTAGGCAATAAAAAGCGTGAATGGTTCAGACTTGCGACAGGTAGTAACGCTTTGGCAGTTATTAAAATTATCGAAGGACTAGAAAAAAGAGAAAAAGAATAAACAGACTAAGCCGTTAAAACAACGGCTTTTTTGGTGCTTGCATCGCAACAACTGGAGCTATAATTATTTTTGAAAAGTTTATTAAAAACACTTGTATTATATAGAGTAACGTTATATAATATATATGTAAGGTAAAGGAAGGGTTAAAACAAAACCCTTAATATTTAGCTCAAAATATAGAGTAACGTTAGATAAAGGAGAAGATAACCATGAATGAAGTAAAAAATATGACAAAAGAAGAATTGATTGACGCATTGGAAGAAAAAGGTATCTGCGTTGTCCTAGACAATAACCTAGATGATTATACAGACCATTTAAACGACATTTATGAGTCTTTCAACGAAATTGTAGACGATGTTAACGAAAACTACTTTAACGAACCTACACAAGAACAATTGCAAGAGGCTTGGTTAGCTAGAGTAAAAGCAGGGTTAGACGAAGATTTTAATGAATACCTAGCAAGAGAATTTTATTATGAAGATTGCATACTAGATGAAATCAACAGTGGTAACGCACGTAAGTTTCTACGTTGGTTAGATGATAAAAGTAGATTTTTCACTTATGTTGGTTTAAAGAGTGGTAAAAAGTCAGTTGACTTAGTTGAATACCACCCATTAACTAACCTGGAAAGCTACCTGTTAGAAGATAAGCAAGCGTTGGAAACAGTGTTTTTTGGAAAATAAGAAAAGGGGATAGAGCGATGATAACAGGAGCGATTTTTAAGTATGCAACAGACCTAGATTTAAATAAAAATCAAGATCTATGCTCTACGATTAAGAAAAAGACTGGGGTTAGCAAAATCAACGGTATCTTTAAAGTTAGTAAAGCAACTATGCTATACGTAATGCTAACGGAATGGTACGAACATAGGGGTATCAACCCTGTTAGCTACGAAGATAAGGATAACCTTTATTTTATCCATGATGGTAATCACAAACTAAACACAATGTATGATAGTTTGGTCGGTGGTAACGGTAGTGGTAAAATTCAAGATGATTTTTTGAAATACATGTTTGCATAAAAGTTTAACCAATGTTTGAACATTGGTTTTTTATTTTGAAAAAGTTTATAAAAAACACTTGCATTATATAGCGTAACGTTATATAATATATATGTAAGTTAAGGAAGGGGCAAAGAAAAGCCCTTAATAATTCACTCCAATTATAGAGTAACGTTATATAAAGGAGAAGATAATAATGATTAAAGATAAAGAAAAGATGTTAAAAGAGTTGGAAGAAAAGTTTGGTTGTACTGATGTTGATGTTTATGATGACATGGTATCAGTAGGATATGGTTTTAATAATTTTGAAGTTCAGTTTGGAAGTAATATAAACGTTAATACAATGAGTTTGCTAGCTGAAGATTTAGAAGAAGTAGGACAGATTATAAGTGTAATTGGAAAGTATCTAGCAAAAGGAGAAGATGACAATGAGTAAAGATTATGTTGTAACGTTATCATTAGGTGACAGTAAGTACTGTATGTACGCAATCGCAACTTGTCAAGGAAGTGAATTTGTCGAAGATAAGATAACACATATCTTACCTTTCAATATTCTTTTTACTGAAAAAGGGGGAAAAGTTGAATTTGAACGTAAATTAACGATTAAACAATTTGAAGAATGGGGCTTATGGAAAATAAAATCGGTTGAAGGCGATAGTCTAACGGACTTTATGGAAGTTATTGCTCCAGTAGTAAGACCATTGAAAGAAGATGACTGGAAACCCACCAAAGAATTAACGGTTGATGACTTTGAACCAGCTGATGAATGAAAAAAGTTAAGGCGATGTTTAAGCATCGCTTTTTTTAGTTTTTATTTTGTAAAAGTTTATAAAAAAGACTTGTATTATATAGCGTAACGTTATATAATATATATGTAAGTTAAGGAAAGTAATAAGATAAATAAAGGAGCAAATTAACATGAAACAAATTAAATTAACTGATAAAGATATATTTTTAAATTGCTTATGGAATTATGTAGCAGGTCAAAAATTTTTTGATAAGAAACATAAGATTTTACGCAAACTAACCTACATAGAATTGCTTGAATTATTTGAAGATTTAAATGAAATACGACAAATAGATATATTCAAGGACGAAAAGGATTATTGGTGTATAGGTCAAATCACTGAAAAAGATGTATTACATTTTTTAAATTCAACAGCAAGTAAGCATATACATTATTTCAGTGATACTGACAAGATTGATAAATACAATAGTTATGTAATTGACCGTGGAGTATATACCAGTATATACGATTACGAAATAATTTAGATGTTGCTTAAAGGTCAAGGAGAAGAAAGCCTAGATGGTCGACTAGTCATACAGAAGGTGCATTTTACTTTTAATAATCAACATTCAGCGATGTTAGAACAAAACCTAGCATCGCTTTTTTAGTTTTTTATTTTGTAAAAGTTTATAAAAAAGACTTGTATTATATAGCGTAACGTTATATAATATATATGTAAGTTAAGGAAAGTAATAAGATAAATAAAGGAGCAGATTAACATGAATAATAACTTAAGAGAAAAACAAATTGAACAAGCAAGTAAGATTTTGAGTGAATTAACAGGCATAAAGTTTACAACAGATGACATTAAGATAATTGAAAAAGAAACAAAAGCAGTAATTAAAGCACGTGATGAAGAGCTTTTAAGACGTTTGGAAGATGATAATAATCTAATCTTTGGTTACTCTTCAAAATACTTTTTCTTTAACGTATATGTTGTTTCAACAGATGAGGAAGTATTTGCCGAAGAGCTAGAGGCAGCTAAGCAAGGTTATGTATGGTCGTATATACAAAATTTAGAAACTCCACTGTTTTCAGAATATGGAACTGTTAGGGTAGACAAAGAATTAGAGCGTATAGCTTAAAAAGGGAGCGATGATTAAGGCATCGCTTTTTTGGTGTTTGAATGTTGGTTGCTACTGTAAGGCTTGCATCGCACTAACTGGGTTATAATGTTTTGTTTTTTATTTTGAAAAAGTTATAAAAAAGACTTGCATTATATAGAGTAACGTTATATAATATATATGTAAGGTAAAGGAAGGGTAAAACGAAAACCCTTATTAATTTACTCCGATTATAGAGTAACGTTAGATAAAAAGGAGAAGATAAACATGAGTTACGAATACGAAAATTACGATAATTTAGAGCAATTAGAAAAGGTTGATTCAAAACTAGCTAATGAATTAGTTAGATACTCTTGGAGCAAAGATTGGAAGAACGAAGATTTCCTAGTTTTTCCTAACAAAGTTGAATTTGCTAAGTATGAGTTAGAAGATGGTTGGTACGAAGGACTAGGATTAGAAGTGGTACAAGGTACTGAGTATAAAGGTGCAGTTAATCCTTTTAATTACATTGATTATAAAAGATTAGCAGATGATTTAATCAAGGACTGGGATAAGTCATTATATTACGAAAGCGATGAAGGCAATATTGTACGTACATCATATGGATTCTAAGGAGGAATAAACATGAGTTATGAGTCAACAGTATACGATAATTTAAGTGAGTTAGAAAAAGTCGATCCAAAGTTAGCACAGGACTTAATCGAACACGAAGAAAGTTTTGGAAAATACAGCAGTCAAGAGTGGAGAACAATGGCTATAGAAGTTTTTCCAACTAGAGAAGATTTTGCTAAGGGTCAAGGCGAAGACGAAGATTTAGCTGATGACTTAATTGAAGAGATAGACGAGATGTACAATTTTGAAAGCCCAGATGGTCGAGTAATACATACAGATGGTGCATTTTATTTTTAGAGAAGTAGGGGCGATGTTGGAATAAGTCTAGCATCGTTCTTTGTTTTTTATTTTGAAAAAGTTAATAAAATATACTTGCATTATATAGAGTAACGTTATATAATATAGACATAAGGTAAAGAACGACAACAGACAAAGGAGCGATTGCCATGATTGAAATTAAATTTAAAACATACGGTACAGACGGTTTTGAAACAAACGAACAAACAAAATTATTAAATAGTGATGTTAATGGTGTGGTTGCCGTTGCTATCTCACATTATTCAGACGGTAGTGTGGAAGTTAGCTTAGATGATGATGAACAAAACGGATTAGAGTTTGGTTCAACTTTCATGCAATTCGATAACCTTGAAAGTTACTACCAAGACGGTAAGTTTGACCTAGTTGTTAAAAATGTTATTGGTATCAAAAACGTTGCTTACAGTGAGTTCAAGGAAAATCTAACAAACATTATGAAAGCTTGTGATGAAGTAAAAGTAGAGTTAGAAAAAACAGTAAAATAAGGCTAGAGCGATGATTGAGGCATCGCTTTTTTATTTTTTTATTTTGAAAAAGTTTATAAAAAAACTTGCAATTAATAGCGTAACGTTATATAATATATATATAAGTTAAGGAAAGGGGTTAAACAAAGCCCTTAATATTTTGATTAAAAAGTAGAGTAACGTTAGATAAAGGAGAGATTGTCATGATGGATTGGATAGTTACAGGGTTTGAGTCAACAGGTATGATTATCACAGTGTTATTATATTTTTCAGTGCTTGTCTTAATTGCGGCGGTTGCAGGGTACGTAATATATAAATACGGTATTTACCTAGTAATTGCCATACTAATGGTTTTATTGGTTGCCGTGAAGTTGTTAGAGAAGTTAATTCAACTTTTGGTATGGTTGATTAAGAAGTCAGGTAAAACGGCTTTACACGTTGAAAAATTAGTGAAATACGAAGAGTAGGGGCGATGTTTAGGCATCGCTTTTTTATTGTGCTTGAATGTTGGTTGTGATAGGTGTTGGTACAGCGTGGATCTAAGTTATAGCTAACTATTGTTTTTGGTTTTTATTTTGAAAAAGTTTATAAAATATACTTGCATTATATAGAGTAACGTTATATAATATATATGTAAGTTAAGGAAAGATAACAAGCAAAGGAACTAATGAAAATATTTATAAGATCAATCAAGTAAAGTTTATCAGTGAATTAATTTAAGGAGGTAGCAAGTTATGGAATCTGTATATATTGTACAAATGACGTTTAGTGGGGTTAAAAACTATGTTGTAGGTGTATTTGAAAACCTTGAAGATGCAGAGAAAGTAGCAACAGATAAGATGTCAAAAATAACAAACGATTATTATTGGGTTGACGGTGTACCTGGGACGAAGTTTTTGGTAGAAAACGCAAAAGAAAAAATTCAAGTTATGTTAACGGTAAAGAAATATCTGATTAACAATAAATAAGTAAATACAATACAAAAGGCGATGATAATTTCATCGCCTTTTTGTTTTTTGTTTTGAAAAAGTTTATAAAATATGCTTGCATTATATAGAGTAACGTTATATACTATAAGTATAGTTAGGAAAGGGTTAAAACCCTTAAATTTAGGTTTTATTATAGAGTAACGTTATATAAAAAATAAAGGAGAAGATACCATGAATAAACAAGTAAAACTGATAGAAGCTAGAACATATGATAGGACTGGATATAAAACAAGTAATACTAGATATACTGTTGTAGATAATCAAAGTCTAGCAGAAGATATTGCAGAAGATTTAGCTCTTGACTGTCTGAAAGAATTAAATTATCAAATTCGTAGCAATGTTTATGCTGATGATTTTACGAATGAAGAATATACAGAAGCTGATATGCACAGACGTTATATTGGTGATGAGGACTTTCCAGAATTGAAGTATATAACTATTGCTGATAAAGATGTTCCAGAATTTTTTAGGGTAGTTGTAGAGATTACAACCTCAACGTTAATTAAGCAAAGAGATGACTACTTCTCATTGCGTGGTTATGATGATTGAGCAAGATTAAATTTGAAGAATGTACAGGAGCGTATACAAATGAACGAAAACATTAAAAATATGGTAGAAGAACTTAAGGAAAAGTATCCAGATGATTACGGCCATTTTGAAGGACTAACGATTGATGCTATTGATCGTAAAGATTGTGACTATACTGATGATAAATTCAACGAAAAAATTTTAAGGGAACTAAAGATTTGTTATAAAGGAAAGATTATAGTACTAGAAAAATACTATAACGATGACTGGGAAATTAGAGATAAACATTTTCTTAAAACTAAAGAGTTTAGAGAAATTGTGGAGATTTTAAGTATTGTTATGAAACATTTAAGCAAGATTGAATTTATATAAGAATAGTATTTTAGGAGGAATTGACATGAAAAAGCAAGGGTTAGCACAAGCAGTACAGCAACAGGCAAGGAAATTATGGGATAATTATGGTTTACAAAAAGGTTATGCTGAGTGCGAGTATTTCAGTTATAGCAACCAGATTTTCTTAAGTGTTGAAACAAGCAACAGAACTACGTTTACCGTGCTAGAAGACGTGCCTGTTAGTCAGTTTGAAGACATGACGAGTAAAGACATCTATATAGACTTGTTAGAGCGTTTGCTTGTGGTTATTGATGATTTTGAGCCAGAAGAAAAGTACAACGAATTAGTCGGCGATGAATACGACAACCCAGAAGAGTTCAAGACAATGCTGAAACAAGACAAAGAAGAACTGTTGGAAAAAGCTAAAGAAATAAAGTTAGAACTAGATAAGTTATAATCTGAGTGGGGTGCAGTACCACTCTTTTTTATGCACAAAAAAAGACTTACCCAAGACGGATAAGTCTAATATTTTCTAAGATATGTTAGCAGCACGTCAATAACACGTTGTACCTAACCTAAGCAATTATTTTGCCAATAAAAGCTAACGTATTATTCAACGTGTGTAAGCTAATACTTCTAGTAACTCCACCTTTATTGTAGTTGTAAGCCAAGACCAGACCCATAAAAAAGTAGATCAAAAATGAAGGTAGGTTAGTAGGCTCGTGTGATAAAGAGAAAAGCCCAGAAGATAACAAGTACACACAAACGGTTATTGCAAGGCTTAAGCGATGTTTTATTTTAGTGTTACTTACGTTGGTTAACAACTTACGTGATAGTTGATTAAAAAAGCTAAAGATAAAGAGTCTAAAAATCAGTTCCTCAATTACAGGAGCAATTAAGATGGTTATGATAGCAAGGTAAGCTAAACGGAAGTCGTTAGCTTTAAACAAGGTATCAAGAACTTGCTCGTTTTTAGTTGTACCAGACATCTTAAATAGGTGCATGATTATAACGTTGCCTAAAAGAATAAGGACTTGATAGGCGATGATTTTAAGGTAAGTTTTAGCTTGCTTAAATTGAACAAAGTTAAGATGTTTAAATCTGTTGCGATGCTTAAAGATCAGGTAAGCGAAGGCTAGATAAAGAACTAAAATAAGACCAAAGCAAAGGCTAAGTCTAAGGTTATTACTAAGACTATGAAAGTTAATATAAAAGCCCTCAGTGTAAAGTAAAGCTGTAACCTGTATTACAGAATATAAAGTAAATAATAGCAGCAAACTTATTGGAAAGAAGATTAATGTTTCTACCATAGCTTGCCAAAACAAAGGAAGTTTGTTGAATCTGTGTTTAATTTCATTTATATATTTGTGTATTAAATTCAAGGTAAAATTACACCTCTTTATAAGCGTTATTTTTGCCCTTTAGAGCTTGTTTTAACTAAAGGGGTATAATTCTATTCAAGCACACTTTAAATGGTTTATGGGGTAGAATATTATAACAATTTTGTATCTTTAGCTGATACTAAAAACTCAAATTAACCTAGATTAGATACAAGATTAAAGCTATTGCAACTGTTAAGGTAAACTTTATTTGAATAAAAAGGTATAGTTTAATAATGAAATGGCAAAAATGGCAATTTAAAATGATAATCAAAGCTCAGTAGCAAAAAGTTGAATCTGACAAGCAATCATAATTTATATGCAATTAAAATTAAGATAAAATAAGGCTTGATGTGATATTTAAACAATTTAATACAAAGTTAATAATAACAATTGCTTTGGCTAGTATTTTTATTAATACTGGCTTTTTTATTGCCCTTATTTACGTTGTTTTTAACGCTCAGACAGGCTTTTAATCTTGTGTAGATATAATTAGACACAAACTATTAAACGACAGTAGAGGACATTTTTAGCAGCTTATATAGCGATACAAAATAATATAGTAAAAGTAACGTTAAATTGCAATAGATAATTAAGCTTAAAAATAAATGTAGAAGATGTAATGATGGAATGTGGCTACAAATGTAAACATAAATCATTGGTATTTAACATGTAAATAATTATATATAACAAGATACATCTAGTTTTATGTAAATCAAAGAATCAACTTTCATAGTAAATTTATAGCTAATGATATTTAGTCATTTGAAGATAAATATAAAAGTAGCTTAATATCTTCGTGTATTTATGGCTTATTTTATGTGTGGATCACGACTATCACAACTTTCAATCTAGTATACTTTAATACAAATGTGCTATAATTACTGATAAGATAAGGTTTTTTAGCTTGTCTGGTTGTTAAAATTAGTGATGATTTTAGGGTTGAAATGATGTTTTCGTATGTATGATCCAAGTTACTTGAGTGGAATCTTGGGTAAACTTAAAGCAAACTATTATTTCTTCAAGTAATAAAAACTGCAAAATAAGTTAGTTAAAAATTAGGGTAAATATTTCTTCAAGAAATAAAATTACCTCAAAAACAAGTTAAAATTAACTGATTTTTTTGGCTTTGGAATCAAGCTTGCCTTTTACCAAAATGGCACGACCAGTCAAAACTAGTTGTACCAAAGGTTACAGCGATTTTTATGGAGAAAAAGAAGAAAAGAACATGTAAGCTCAAAACAACCCTTCCTCCATTGTTTCTCAAGGGTTTGAAGTGGGCCTTATGCAAACTTAGTTTGAAGTAAGTCTGAAAAGTCCGAAGTTAATTCTTTCTTTTTTGAAGTTAATTCAAGGTTGGTTAAAGCTTGATATAACAACGTTTATCGCTTGTTTCTTTCAAAATGAACATGTAAGCACAAAACAAGGCTCAAACTCTTGCGGCTCACAGAGTTCAGACTAAAAAACAGAAAAAACTGGTTTTTGAAGTTCGTTGCGACAAAATGGCAAAGAAAAAACCAAAGTTAGTTTCGGAAGTTAAGAAAGTTAGCTTTGAGTTTTGAGAAAAGCTAGATCTAGCAATGGTTGTAGCGATGTTTCTAAGAGTTAGTTACAGGGTTAGTGATAGGAATCGCTCTTCGAGCGATCAGAAATATCTTAGATAGTTTCTGGAGCTCTCACAGCTCTTCTAAACTCATTTAGATGTTAGTAGGTATAATTACACTCAGATGAGCTTAAAATCGTTCTAAGAGGCTCTTAGGTGGCAAATAAGAGAAGTTAATAAATATATATATACCCTTAAAAGTTAATATAAGCTCGTATAAGCTCGTTTAACTCAAAGGAGTATAATTATACTCAAAATGACTTAAAATTTCTCTACGTGCAAAATATGAACTCTCAGATACATTCTAGGGTCAAAATAAACTCAAAGGTGGTGTTAAAAATGGCAGATGGTTCTGGTTACAAAATAACTCAAGAAATCGAAGAAGAACTTGCCTTAATCAAAGAGGTTAAAGCGATGGCTCAAGAGGCACACGCTGAAAAGAACACTCACAAGAAAAATACAAACAAGATTAGAGCTTGGAGAGTCAAGGTTAAAATGGCTTTGCAAAAACAAGAAGAAAGCCGACTCCATAGCATCGAAAAACAAACTTATGAACTTGCTTTAAACAGATACACGGAAAAACTAAACGATATGTTAGCTATTAAACTCTCTGTTGACAGCAAACAAAAAGCAAAACAGGCTTTAACCACACTAACTCAGTTAATGCAGCAAGCTGAAAACAGCAAGCCTAAACTGGAAGAACTAGCAACTAAAGTTAGTCCTGAGGCTGCAGAAACCTTGCTAGAAGAGGTTAATTACTATAAGAGCAACCTTTTGAAAAACTACACTGACATTCAAGAATGGATCACTAAAAACAACAACAGTTATGAGATGATTAAAGTTGCTGATGAAGATAACATCGCTTTAAATCAACAGTTAAAAGAACGTGCTGACAATATAGTTAGTGTCTTAAACAACCGAGTTGGTTTGACTTTATACAAGACTCAAACTACTAGAAACCAACTTGATATAGTGGCTACTGATGACGCATATGACCAGTACCAAAGATGGTTAAGCAGACTTAACTACAAGCTACATGACCTTGAAAACAACAGTTATATGAGCTACGAAAAGGTTGATTTTAACGAGTTTAAACGTGCTTTAGGTGTGGTTTTGATGTTTGGCAACCTTGATTACTCAGATGAGGCTTACCAGGCTTACCTTGATAATGAACCCCTGAAAAGAGGCGACAGCAAGCTTGCCGAACTGGAAAACAGATACCTTAGCCCACTTCCCTTTAAGCTCCACAAAACAACTAAAAGAGTAAGACAAGCTAAAAACATAGATCCACTTTCAATCTACTCTTACCCTGACATTAGAAACATTGACGTTCATGACGTTGAGGAAGGAATACCTGAAGATGTTTTAGCTGAATTAAATCACTTTTCATCTGGAGCATACAACAGGACTTCTGAAAATACAGGACGCATTAACGAAATAGCTAATCAGTTCAACTTACCTGACATAGAGTTAGAAACAGAAACAGTCGCTTTAAGTGCTGACTTCAACAGAAAAGTCGCTCAGTTACTAGACTTTGCTAATCAAGTCGGACAGGGTCAAAGAAACAGCATTAGAGGACTGAGATACATCATGCAATTCAAGGTTAAAACCGAAAGACTTATAGGTGCTACCGACAAACAGGTTGTCGCCTTCAACAATGCTTACCTAGAATTTGAACGTGCTAGTAACAACTTGGAAAACTGGATAAAATCTGCTTGGTGGCAATTTGGCGGTCAAGGGGAACGTGACAAGCGTGTCTGGAGTCCTAAAAAAGGTCGTACAACTAGCCTACCTTCGCTTAAAACAAGAAAGTAGCCCCACTCTAGTCTGCGTGGTTAGGCTACTTTTTCTTTGCCCTTAATTGTGACAGGGTGTCACTCGGCGGGCGGGGCGGCGGCACACATGAACTGGTTTTTAAACACCATGATAGTGGATAACTGAATGTATTTACCACTATTGCCTTATAGGCTTTCTGTGGTTCAGGAAAACATTTGCATAGGAACACTAATGCTGCAATTAAACACTATCCCCTTTACAGCAAATATAACTAAACACAGCAAAATATATGCAGTTAACTACCACTTTTCAAAGATCCACTCTACAAAAACTTGTTGAACAACTAACATAGCAATCTCAAACTCAAATAACTTGTATTGCTAACATAGCCAAACACACCAACCTAGTTGAGCATACAAGCATAGCAATCAAAACCAAAATTTAAAAAAGCGAAATAAACCAAAATAACTTGCATAAACTAACTTAGAATCCAAAGCTAACAAAGCTTGTATAACTACATAACAATTCAAAACTAACTTAGTTGTATGGCTTAAACTAACTACCACATAACCTAAGTTAGCAATAACTATTCTTAGTTTTCCAAAAAAAAAAATAAAAATAAATACAAAACAGTCATAGACTACATAACAAAGACTATTATTTCGTATTCAAACTAACTTAGTACTGGGACACAATAGTTAATCTATGGTTAATCTATGGTATAGGTTGCGCCATTTTGTCGTAATGGATTACGCCATTTTGTCGTTATGGGCAGTTTCGGCTTTCGTGATAATTACAAATATATATAACAAAGGTAACTTAGGAGCTAAAACCCTTGATACAACTAAAGTTTAGGGCTTTTCCGAAGTTACCTTTTTTAGTACTTATACCACATTTGTGAACTAATAGCCATCTATGCCTTATGTGGTGCTACTTAGATGTCTTTATTAATTCATTTAAATTTAAAAAGTAACTAAGCTACTTCGGAATAAGTGGCAAAAGTTACAAAAATACAAGGACATTTATTACTTAAAAAACGTATATAAAAAAGAGTAAGTTGTGAATATATAAAATAATATAAGTGTCCAAAT
>OGKB01000573.1_pt1 | contig 24674 bp, 19 predicted proteins | sample 1572351 | NCBI WGS metagenome assembly OGKB01 (sample SAMEA2582088, study PRJEB24529) | metagenome | biome: Human gut stool | place: China | collected 2011
CTTGTCTGATAAAATATCCTCTACATTGGTTACAAAGTTAAAGTCATTTCCTGCTGCAAGCAAGCGGTTCTTTTCATCTTCATCCTTGACCAATACCTTGGCTACTTCAATCTCTGAATGAGCTGACTGAACGATTTTTTCTCCATTTTCCTTTAGAAGGAAAGGCACACCACTTGCAACGGTACCAAATCCAAGTAAAGCAATTTTAACTGTCATGTTTGTCTCCTAGAAATTTTCTGATATAGCCATTATAACAGAATTTTGTGAAAATTCCTATTATAGTAAATCACTATTTCAGTCTAGTAAAGAAAAAACGAATCCCATGATTCGTCTTTCTTGATAAATGAAAATTGATTTTGAAAATTATGAACGAATCTTTTGCAGACCGATAACTGCGTCATGGTTAATCAATATTTGCCCATACTCTTGCAAGACTGAACGACTGATGTCACTGTCGTCTGCAAACTCACGCATACGAGCCAAGAGCCAGGCTGGATATGGACTTGGATGATTTTCCACATCAACTAAGATTGTCAAATAATAGTGTCCATTCATCTTATAGAGTTCAGAGGTTTCCATCTGGTAGTTAACCGTCTTTGCAAAAGCAACTAAGTCAGCAAGGCTTACAAAGCGCAGGATATAGTAGATATAAGGTTCTTTCTTACTCTCCGTCTCCTTGTCTGCCTGCTCTTGCTCTTCTTCCTTTGCTTCGACCTGCTCTAGAGATTGGATAGCTTCAATATCGTCCTTGGTCTTATCTGCAATGCTCTTTTCCAAGGTTTTGAGAAATTCATCCGGCGACATTTGGGCTAATTCTTCCATGTCTGGTAGATCCGCCAAATCTTCAAAATCCAGATTCTGGTCAATCTTGGACTTGGTCACAAAGACGTCGACCTTATCAGGTTTTGGCGTCACACGGAAACTCAGCATGCCACTATCCAAGAAATTGTCTGGCATCTCTAACTCATCTAAAATAGCATAGAAAAACTCTTCGGTTTTTTCCTGAGGAACGAGAAAGTCTGCAATCTCCATTCCCCGATCCATCAAATCATCTAAAGTCATCGTGATTTTCAGTGTTGTATCACTAATTTGTTTCATCTTCATATCTAGGAACCTCATACTTTCAGTCTATCTATTATACTAGATTTTTACAATTTTATCAAAAGAATGAAGCGAGAATGTGATATAATACTAGATATGATTTTAGATTTAAGAAAGAAAGTTCAATGAAAAATATAAAAGTAAATGCCTTGGCCAGCTTGCTGGTCAATATTCTCAATATCGTTTTTCCACTGATAACCAATCCTTATCTGACGCGGATTCTCAGCAAATCCAACTACGGTTATTTCAATACAGCCAATACCTGGGCTAGCTTTGTTATACCACTAGCTGCCTTTGGGATATACAACTACGGGATTCGAGCTATCAGTAAGGTCAAGGATGATAAGAATAAAATCAACTACGTCTTTTCTAAGTTGTTTTATATCTCAGTTTTCACCTCTCTCCTGACCACTGGTATCTACTTCCTCATTATCTTCTTTGACACTAGCATTGAGAATCTGAAAGTCCTCTACTACATCCTAGGGGCTCAAGCACTCTTCCAATTTCTCAATATCGAATGGATGAACGAGGCTTATGAAAACTATGCCTTCATCCTCTACAAAACGTTAATTATTCGAATTACCATGCTGGTCGCTATCTTCGCCTTTGTTAAAACGGCAGATGATATCGTTCCTTATGCTATCGTTATGACAGCGACCACTATCCTCAACTACCTGCTCAGTTTTCTTTGGATTAAGAGAGAAGTTTCTTTTGTTAAGATCGGTTTCGTCGAATTAGCTAAAGCTTCTAAACCACTCTTTACTATGCTTCTCTTAGCAAACGCTAATATGCTTTATACCTTGCTAGATAGAATGTTTATCACAAAGGGACCCGATGAGAACTATATTTCCTATTATACAATTGCCTATAGTATCGTCATGCTGATTGCCAGTGTCTTGAGTGGAGCTATCAACGTCAGTATTCCACGCCTTGGCTACTATCTTGGTAAAAAGGATTACAAGTCCTATAATTATCTCGTGAATCAAGCGGCATCCTTATTCTATTTCCTTATGGTTCCAACTAGTATCGGGATTATGATATTGGGACGGTACGCAACTGTTATTTATTCTTCTGAAAAATATCTTGAAGCGGGTATCGTAACTAGCGTCTTCGCTTTTCGTACCATCATCTGGGCTATTGAATTGATTCTTGGTAAACAGATTATCTTTATCAATGACCATGAAAATCGCTTAACTGCCTTCTACTTCCTCGGTGGTGGCGCTAATATTCTATTAAATAGTATCTTGTATTTCAATAATATTTTTGCACCTGAGTATTACATCGCTACGACCATTATCGCAGAAACTATCGTCGTTTTACTTGAAATTCATTTTATCAAGAAACATCAACTGATTAGTTTAAAAGAAATTTTTATAACCTTAACACGTTATAGCTTCATATCCCTTGGTTTTATCCCAATCTTCTATATTTTCAAGATGATTTTCCAAATCAATTCCTACACAGTAAACTTCGATATGATTCTCATGGTTCTGTCTACCATAGCAACTTGTGGTATCTATTATCTCTTGGCCCTCTTTATCGCCAAAGACAAAACACTCCACTATGCACTGAACCTTGTACTTGCTAAATTAAAACGAAATTAAAAAATCCCCTACTGATAAATTAGTTGCCAGTAGGGGATTTCTTCTTTATTCTTTTTCCTTCTTTTCAGAAGCGTTGGCTTCTAGGTTTGAATCTTGTTTAGGTTGTTCCACAATAGAGGAATTAGCTTCTTGTTTCTGTTCTGGCTTGACTGCCTCGCTATTTACAGCAGCAACAGCCTGTTTCCAGATACCTTCTTCGTTTACTTTGTAACCATCAGGTGTTGTTGCGTTCTTCAACAAAGAACCATCAGCTTGGAAATAGTACCAATTACCATCAAGCTGTTTCCAACCTGTTTGCATAGCTCCTGATTCATCAAAGTAATAATGATCACCATTTACTTTATGAAGGCCAACCAACATGATGCCATCTTCAGGATTTAGATAATACCAGACGCCTTTGTCTTTTATCCAACCAGTTTTCATGGCTCCATTTGATTCAAAGTAACGGTAATGATTATCAGACCATTTCCAGCCTGTTTGCATGGCTCCAGATCTGCTAAAGTAATATTGCTTACCATCTACTTGATGGAGGCCAACTAACATAACGCCTTCCTTACCTTCAAGATAATACCAGGCATCACCATCTTTTAACCAACCAGTTTGAAGTGCGCCCGACGTAGCGTAATAATGCCAAGAATCATTTGACCACTGCCATCCAACTTGCATAGTACCTGCAGAGCTGAAGAAATAGTTCTTACCATCAATTTCTTTAGAGCCTACAGCCATGTTACCTGTTTCTGGATCCAAATAATACCATGATTCATTATCTTTCAACCAACCAGTTTTCATAACTCCAGAACTTGCAAAATAGTTCCAGTGACCATCAACAAAGGCCCAGCCTGTTTGCATGGCACCACTGGCATTCAAATAGTAACGGACACCATTGATATCTTGGCTGCCAGTTAACATGATGCCATCTTTATCCAAATAATACCATGTTTCCTGATCCTTGATCCAACCAGTTTTCATAGCTCCAGAACTTGCAAAATAGTTCCAGTGACCATCAACAAAGGCCCAGCCTGTTTGCATGGCACCACTGGCATTCAAATAGTAACGGACACCATTGATATCTTGGCTGCCAGTTAACATGATGCCATCTTTATCCAAATAATACCATGTTTCCTGATCCTTGACCCAGCCAGTTTTCATAGCTCCAGAACTTGCAAAATAATTCCAGTGACCATCAACAAAGGTCCAGCCAGTTTGCATGACACCTTCTTGATTAAAGTAGTACGTGCTTCCATTGATATTCTTTTTACCGACAGTCTTTAGCCCATCCTCATCATAGAAATACCAATCTGAATCAATCTTTTGCCAAGTTGAAGGCTTACCTGCTGCTTGGAGTGCACCACTTTCGCTAAAGAACATCTTCTTGCCATTATAGACTTGATGTCCCGTTAGCATCTTCCCATCTGCCGCAAAGAGATACTTTTTCCCTCCAATTTCAGAGAGCTCGCTAAATCGTCTAGCACCATTTGATTGGATATAATACCAAGAGTCATCTAGTTTGAACCAACCACCAGTTTGCATTTTACCATTTTGGTTCAGATAGTAATCATTCCCTTTGGCATTTTCTCCCCAGTCGTCGTTAAGATGAAGCCAGCGACCTGCTTGCATTTGTCCTTTTCCGTTAAAGAAATAAGTGGCTCCGCCAATCTCTCTCCAGCCGATAGCCATTTCTCCGTCAGTCAAACGATATTTCCAATAACCATCTTCTTGATACCATTTTTCGTCAACTACAGGGATATCAGGGAAGGTATTTGAAACATTAGCAAATCCTTTATCGCTAATATCAAAAACGGTAGCATCTTGAGTTTGGCTAGCAGCATGAAGAACCTGAATATTTTTCTTCTGAAGGTATTCTCTGGTTGAAGCAACATTAATATCTCCACCAGTTGTCTGAATAACCATTTTTGGTGATAAGTTTTCAAGGAAATTAATCGTATTTGAAATTGTCGCATCATAATGGTGGTTCCATTTCATCATATCAACCTTGCCGATAACTGGACCTAACTTATCTTCTGCTCCCTCGGCATTATCCAAATCTCCACCAAGATAGATTCTCTTTCCTGCCACAGTCACCACTGAAACAATGGAGTTGGAGTTATCATCTCGAACTCTTTTCAGATTCCCATCAGCATCATATTCATTCTTATAGTTATAGAGTTGGATATCCATATCACCTAATTTAAAGTGACTATCCTCATCTGTAATATTCTGAATAAGAGTAACCCCTCGTTTTTGAGCCGCTCTCAAAGCATTATCATAATTAAAAAGATTATCCCAAAGTCCCCAGTGTGAGGTGATCCGATCATCTGAATATTTTTTCAGATAAAACTTATCAACTTGATAACGATTAAGTATCTCATCTGCTCCGCCGATATGATCACTATGGACATGAGTTCCTAGAATAAAATCTAATTTTTTTACACCTATTTGATCCAGGTGGCGAATCAAGCGATCTTCCAATACTTGATTATTTCTCATGGAAATTCCCCAGCGGCTTGGATAGCGTGGGTCACTCCCATCAGGGAAATCATAGTCTTCTCCCATATCAATCAAAGCATAATGACCATTACTTTCCAGAAGGATGGCATCACTTCCAGATTTTGCTTTAGTATTTATGAAATGGATACGATTGCCCGAACCTGCAGAGATAGTATCTGCATCTACTCCTTGCGATAACTGAATCAGTAATAGAAAGAATGCGAGAACACTATATCTAACTGATTTTAATAACCATTTATTTTTCATCTTGAAAACTCCTTTATCTTAACAATAAGCAACTTTTACTAATCTAATCAATCCAGTAGTTTTTATCCCCTCCTGGGACTTGCTGCTCAATAGGGGGTGGAGTCATATAGTTTTCTCCAAATTCGTAGACAAGTATTTCATGGTATTTTTTAGGAACCTTGACCACAATGTTTTCATAAGGCATATCAATCAAATCATAGAGCCATTCTTTTTTTATACCATCTGGATAATAAGGATCATAGATAGTACAAGTAAGATCTGTTGCTTGATCTACACTATACTTCAAAGCAAGACTCTCTAATTTTTGATTCCATAGCTGTGGAGAAGTTAAGCGGAAAATAGCTGATCCCATATAACGAGGGAGGTTTTTAAGTCCACCATTCTCAGACTTGATCCCTTTAAAATTCAAAGAAGAAAGTCGAACGAAATATTTGTAGAGTTTCATTTTCTTACGGTCACTTTCCTGTGTTACAACACCATCATATGGAAAAATGTCAACGCAAGTTCCCAATACGACCGTTGGGTCTACGAGGTTAGCATCTCGACGTGTCCTTACATCATAGACTCTCATATAACTGTATGGATATCCCTTTGTTTCTCTGAATGAAATCAATTTATAGTAGGGATGATTTTCATTTTGTAAAACCTTATACAGTTTTTCAAATTCATCACGCGCTAAGGAAATATCTGTATCATCATCCCAAGGGATGAATCCTTTATGGCGTACAGCTCCTAGTAAGGTTCCAAAATCAATAAAGTATTTGATTTGATATTGTTCACAAAGCTCATGTAGATACTTTAAAATATCCAATTCTACTTGTTTGATTTCTTCAAGAGTTAAAGTTCTTTCAGACATAGGTTCTATTCTCCTAAATTTGACTATATTTTTAAACGTTTCTTAATCCCAATCCCGTCATTTAGACCTTTTAATAATCTTCCACAATTTAAAATCATGATGAGATACTCTTTGTTCAACCGGTGGCAATTGCATATAGTCTCCGTAGTCTGAGGTCAAAATTTCATGATAATTTTTCGGAATGGTAAATTCCTTACCTTCAAATGTTCCAGTAGTAGCTTGTTCCAGCCATTCACGTCTCCACACTGGTTTGTTCATATCTTTGTAGATAAGATAATCCACTTGCTCATAATCTGAGACTTTACGGGATTTTGCAAGCTCTTCAATCTGGGCAACGTATTTGTTCGTATTGGTGAAATAGAAAATAATAACTGACACATAGCGTAGCAGTGAATTCAGTACACTTTTCGTATTAGTAATGCCTTTAAATGTATAACAACTTAATTGACGTTTCTTTATCAGTTTCGTCATCTTGTTTTTAAAATCTGCATCATCTTCATAACCATCTACAGGGAAAATATCCACATAGATTCCCATATTGGAATCAATTCGTACATCTTCTTCTAGCAAGTAGGTATGGTTATCCTGCACTTTCATGAAAGGATAGACATAGTTGAGATTATTTTTATAAGACATAACCTCATAACGTTCATCAGGGTTAGCGATAAGGTAATCTTGTAGTTTCTCATAATCTTCTCTTAGCATGCAGATATCCATATCATCGTCCCAAGGGATAAAACCTTTATGGCGAACCGCACCAATTAGACTTCCATATGCTAGGAAATACTTGGCACCAATTTTCTGACAGACTTCATGAATGTACTCCATGATTCCAAGTTCCATCTCTTGAATTTCACTGACATCTGTTACTTCTTGATACCGAATTCCTTCATCCTGTTTGCAGACTACAAGTCCATAGCCAATCGCTAGCCAGAAGATGATATTAATAAAGTTGGTTGAATACATAATCTGACTTTCAAATAATTGACCAAATAAGATACCGAAGAAAAGGATCATGATCAATTTATCAGTATTTTTCTTGGAAACAATCAAATACGTTAAAAAGCACTTGATGACATAAGCCAGTACAAGAAGGAAGGATACCAAACCTAGAACTCCCGAACTGACAAATATGGTCACAAAAATGTTATGGAAATTCCCACCGATAAGGGAGTTTTGAATCTCAAATTTACTGAAATATTCTGTATAGTAATCTGGAACATTTCGTACACCATAACCAAAAATTGGTTTCGTACTCCCCATCTTGATGGCATTTTTCCAAATATAGGTTCTACCACTTGGTGTTGTTTCGATCAGATGGAGTTCACCGTTCTTCTTAGTGACAGATGAATCTGTCTCAGCATAGGATTGTCCTTTGTTTAAATCTAAGACAGTCGCAGTTTCAGATAAGATATAAATTGAAGTTGCATAGCTTAATCCAATATTAGTTGCAGTAATCAGCAAACCAGCAACAATAAAAGTGAGGAATCGTTTAACGATACTTCCTCTAGTAGCAAAGAAACTATAGAGTCCAATCATGAGAAGTAAAGAAAGTAAGGCTCCTCGACTTTGCATCGTAGCGAAGTAAACGAATTGAATCACATTATTCAGTTTAAGATAAACAGAATATTTACTTCCTTTATGGATCAAATACATAGCCAAAATAATGCTAATGTATGAAAATATTGCACTAGCATTTGGATTGACAATCCCCCACAGACGTCCATTCATGACACCATAGTAATAAGATTGTTCACCAATCTTAAATAGGATGAGGACTCTACTTATCAATAAACCAAACGCAAAAATTGCTGAAGAAAAAGATACAATTTGAACCGTATAGGCAATCCAGTCAAATAATTTTTTAAGTTGCCCTGATTGTAACATGGTAAATAATAAAACATAGGTCACCATGAAGAGAATTTCAATCACATTTCCAATCAGATGTCCAGAGCGATTGAAGACAGCAGATAGCAGGTGACTTCCAGCTAAGAGTCCAAATAAGGATAGAAATTTGCGATCTACTGTGATTTCTTTCCACTTAAACAATAAGGTATAGCAAATATAAAGCACTACAATCGCGGACAATCCCTTGTAGAGGGGATTTGCTATCTTATAAACCAGTGAACTCATACTTAAAATCGAAATGAAAACAAATAGATACGCAATCCATGGTTTTGGTTTTTCAAAGTATTCATCCATTTTTGAAAAATTCATTTTCAACTCCTTCTCATGATATTAGTTTTTTAATCCAACAATTTTCTTATATAGCCATGGAGAAATGACAAGTGAAAGGATCGCTACCTTGCGAAAAGTAGTGAAATAAGCATCCTTCCATATTTCGTGTCGATGCTGAACAATCCAATTCCTCAGCTCGGCTTTCTCCTTTTGATACTCTTCACGTGAAGTAAAGATAATTTTATCGTAAACTGTGATGTACGACCAACATTCTCTATTTATTAATTCGTATTTTAAATTAGGGAAGGCTTGTGAAACTTGAGCGATTATTTGCTTATAAACTTCTATCGTATCAAACACATGCTGATTAACAGATGTTGTTGCACTTCCCTCTCGATGATCATAATAATAAACAGGTTTGTCGATAAATACGCTACTGCATCTTGTCTTTAGTAGCAATTCAGTTAAAAATAGGGCATCTTCAGCTAGGTGATAATTTGTATTAAACTTTTCATCCGCAAGCAGGTCTCTCTTAAACAGTTTTGCAACCGGAAAAAATGACGTTCTGGTAGTCATCAGTAGTTCCTTCATGGTTTCTTCTGTTGACCAGAGTTCTGTTTTTCCAGAATGTGGAGGTAGGTCTGTTACAATGCCGTTTTTGATATGGTGCAGAGGCGCAATAACAAAGCCTACATTCACCCCTTCAACTGCACTTGCTAAAGTAGTTAGGTAATCTTGGGTAACGAAATCATCGCTATCAATAAAGGTAACCCAAGAACCCGTCGCTAGCTGAATTCCCATATTTCTTGCATTTGAAACACCAGCATTTTCGATATGATAAACCTTGATATTCTCATACTGAGATGCTAAGTGATCACAGATCTGTCCACTGGAATCAGTAGAACCATCATTGATTAGGATTAACTCAAAATGGGTATAAGTCTGTTGAAGAATCGACTCCACACATCGCTCCAGATAAGCTTCTACATTGTAGACTGGAACGATAACGCTTATTTTTTCTCCCATCATGCTCCGTATTCTCCCTTGTACTCTGTGTAGCTCTTGTCCATGTCTGCTATAATGGCGTCATGATGTGGTACTTGCTTGTCCGCTGGTGGCGGTGTCATATAATCCCCAAAAGCAGTGCTGAGATAGGCATCATAACCGACTGGGATGGGCATCTCAGTTCCTTCAAATGGCAAGAAGAGATTGTCCTCAAAGGATGCGATTGGGTATTTGTTTCGCATGTAGCCGGGACCTGAGCATAATTCCGTAATTCCATCGCTCTCAGCCAGACCATACTTGGTCATTTCTTTTTCAGCTTTTTTCCAAATGCGATAACGTAGAGATTTTGGAGTTAGGCTGAGTAAGATGCGACTTCCCCATTTCATGACTGCACCATGCTTTTCTGGGATAGTTTGAGCACAAAAGAGTGAATAGATCAAGGCCCAACGAACCTGTTTCTTACGCTCAGCTGGATTTTTAGGATAATAATCCAAAGGTAAAACATCCAAAGCCAAACCGTGGGGCAAATCCAAATCTTTCTGATAAGGCTTGATACAGGTGGTTTCCTTGTCACGAATGGTAATAAAAAGGTTACGGTCTACAAAATCCTTCTTGCTCTTTGACAAGAAATAACGCTCATCTGCATAACGGGGCCACAGTTCTGCCAATTTTTCATAGTCCTTGCGGGGCATGAAAAAATCTAAGTCATCATCCCAAGGAATGAAGCCCTTATTACGAAGGGCGCCAATGGCTCCTCCACCACAGAGATAGCACAACAAATCATGTTCTTTACAAAATGCGACGAAATATTCAGCCATTTCCAGGCTACGAGCCTGAATCGCTTTCAAATCACTCATATCTCTCCTCTTCTATCCAATAACGAGTTATATCATTTTATTATACCATAAAAAAGCCTTAAAAATCTATCAGATAGTAAGAAAAACCAAAGCTCAGACCACCATTTCACTAGTGAATCAAACTTTGATTTTCATTTATCGCCTTTTATCTCATCCCCATTTGAGCAAGTTTGGTCTGATATTTATTTTGATCAACTAGAAGTCCTTGCCCTCCATAGACATCATAAGCATCTACCCAGTCACCAAGTTCTGGGACGGTGAGTCTTTCAATGCCATTTTGAGCACCTTCTAGGACAGATAAGCCATTGGTCAACAAGAAGCTATATGGTAGATTTGTTGATGTCATGCCAAAAACTTTTCCAAGTGCCTCTGATCCTGTAAAGAGCTTGGTTGGATCTTTAATCTGCTCAAGAACAGCTGACATGACTTGTTGCTGACGTTTGGTACGACCGTAGTCCCCTTCATCATCATCACGGAAGCGAGCATAGTTCAGCAAGGTGGATCCATTCATTTGCTGTTTTCCAACTTTGATGGTTTGAGTTGGGGACTCTGTCTCTGTTGCATGAAGGTCGTCTCCAACTGTGGCTTCTGTCAAAGGTTGACCATTCAATGTTGAGAATTGAGCATCAATTGTTACTCCGTCAGGGAAGAGGGTATCAATAGCTGTTGCAAAGGCCTGGAAGTCGACCAGGGCATAGTACTTAATATCCAAATCAAAGTTGTCTTTTAGAACCTTGCGGACCATTTCAGCACCTTTTTGCCCTTCTTGTTCTCCAAGTTCATAAGCAACATTTAGTTTGTTATCCGTTTGTTTCTGGCCATTTACAATCTTACTATACCCGTCGATATAGACCAAGTTGTCACGCATAAAGCTGACTAGTTTGATTTTCTTATCCGATCCACTGACATTCAGTACCATGATCGTGTCAGTACGGGTCTCCGCACTATTTTGACCGATACGGCCATCTGTCCCCATCACTAAAATATTCACACCATCTTTGGTATCCTGACCGTTAAAGACCTCTACTTGAGCCGCCTTGGCGTCAGCTGGCTTATTTGTTGGATTGGCTGCTGACTGGAACCCTCGAAGAAACATAAAAATCATACCTGCAACTACACAGGTAATCAACAGCAAGAACCAAGTCAGTATTCGTTTGAAGCGAATTCTTCTTTTTTTCTTTTTGACTTTAGGTTTAGGAGCTACCTTTTCACGTTTCTTAGACCGGCTTCTACTTCCATAAGTCGGAAGATCAATATCTCTACCCCAAGGTTCTTCTTTTTCTTCTTGTTGGAAATGGTGAACTTCAGACTTGGGACCTGTCATTTTTTGTTGCAGATAATCAAACTCCCTCCGTTCACGGTCGTTGAGGTAATGGATATTTTTGAAGAGATAGTCATAACGTAGCTGCTCGTGATGACTTAAAGGATTTTCTTTGCTCATTGACTCTCCTTTTCTAAATCAGTTATGGTAAAAATTGGGTAGGTTCCCAGTATCTTGTGCTGGATTCCAATAGCTTCTAGTTCTTGTCTGGCAAAAAGAACCAGTTCTTTATCACTATAGTCTACATCAATAATGAAAAAGTATTCTCCCAAGGCTGTTTTAAGGGGGCGACTTTCAATCTTTGTTAAGTCAATCCCTCTCCAAGCAAAGGTCGAAAGTGCCTTGTAAAGAGCACCAGGTAGGTTGTCTGGTAAGGTCAAGGCCAAACTCATTTTTTCAGCTTGCGAGTTCAAAGGAATCATCGGTATCTCTGCCCCTAACACCCAAAAACGTGTGAAATTGGCTTCCATCTCTTGAATATCCTCTGCAATTAATTCCAAGCCATATTCTTCAGCTGAACTTTTAGGAGCAATGGCTGCATAGGGCTGGTCTGGATGTTCCGAGATAAAGCGAGCTGCATAAGCAGTACTGGCTGTTACCTCAATTTTAGCCTCTGGATAGTGTTTGTCGATGAATTTCTTTCCTTGAGCTAGAGCCTGAGGATGGGAAAAAATTTTCTCAATTTTTGACTGACCTGGAATAACCATCAACTGCTGGTGAATGGGCTGGACGATTTCTGCAACTGCTTGGATGCGAGCCTGATGAAAAAGATAATCCAAACTTTCATGGACACTACCTTCAATGGAGTTTTCAACTGGTACCACAGAATAATCCACCAATCCTTGCTCATAAGCCTTGATAACATCTGTGATATTGGCAAAAGCCTGCAATTCCTCTTTGGGAAAAGCTGTCTGCACAACATGATGCGAAAAAGATCCCTTGGGACCTAGATAGGCAATTTTCATCTCAGCTCCTCTATAATTTCCTCTGGACTTAACTTGGTCACATCCAGAACTTGACTGGCTATTTCCTCATACCAAGCTTGTCTTTCTTGGAAAATAGATGCCAGTTCTTCCTTGCTATTATTTAGAAAAAGCGGGCGCTGATTGTCCTTATCAGCTGCGATACGTTGGTAGAGGGTTTCAAAATCGGCTTTTAGATAAATATTATCAGGATTAATCTTTAGCAAGTCACGATTTCTCTGAGAAATGACAACTCCTCCGCCAGTTGACACAACGTGATCCGTTTTTAGTAAGTCAGCTAGCACTTCTGACTCTACTTGACGAAAGGCCTCTTCTCCCTTTTCAGCGAAAAAATCCGCAATGGACATGCCCAAACGTTCCTTGATCAAAGCATCCATATCGATGTAGTCTGGGTCCAATCCTCTAGCGATTGTAGATTTGCCCGCCCCCATAAATCCGAGTAATACCTTAGCCATGAATCAAGCTCTCCAAATCACCAAAGAAGTTAGGATAGCTGGTATTGATGGCTTCAGCACGGTCAAGCTCCACTTCTCCGCCCCTTACTAGAAGGGCCGCAATAGCAGTCATCATTCCGATACGATGGGCACCAAACGTGTTGCCTCGAACGCCATGAAGGGATGATTTTCCTTTGATAATCATCCCATCTGCTGTAGGAGTGATATCCGCCCCCATGCTATTTAAGGCGTCAGCCACCACCTGAATGCGGTCAGTTTCCTTGACCTTGAGTTCCTCAGCATCCTTAATAACTGTTACACCTTGGGCTTGGGTCGCTAGAAGGGCAATAATAGGCAATTCATCAATCAAGCGTGGAATCAAGGCTCCACCAATCTCTGTTCCTTTCAAGTCTGAAGACTCAACAGTCAGGGTTGCAGATTTTGCGACTGGATCGATTTCAGTTATTTCCAATTTTCCACTCATAGCACGAATGACATCAATAATACCGGTACGTGTTTCGTTGATGCCCACATTCTGCAGCACCACACTAGAATCTGGCACAATCAAACCAGCAACTAACCAAAAGGCTGCACTGGAAATATCTCCTGGAACGATAACCTTTTGTCCGGTCAATTTTTGTGGTCCTTTGACGGTAATCGTTTTACCATTCACACTTAAATGGCCTCCAAATTGCTGAAGCATATCTTCGGTGTGGTTACGAGTACATTCTTTCTCGATAATAACGGACTCCCCCTGAGCCTGCAATGCTGCAAACATCAAGGCTGACTTGACTTGGGCAGAGGCAATTGGCAACTCATAGTGAATCGTTCTTAAATTTTTCGTCCCTTTGAGGCGAAGAGGAGGCAGGTCTCGCTCTGTTTGACCAGAAATGCTGACTCCCATTTTGTTCAGAGGAATCGTAACACGGTCCATAGGGCGTTTAGAAAGACTATCATCTCCAAACATCTCTACTTCGAAATCTGCACCAGCCAGGACACCTGAAATCAGGCGAATCGAGGTTCCAGAATTCCCCATATCAAGAGCGTTTTGCGGAGCTTTTAAGCCATCCATGCCAACACCTTGAATGGTAATAACCCCATCTTTATCCTCAATTTCAACACCAAGGTCACGAAAAACCTGCATGGTTGAAAGTACATCCTCTCCACGCAGAATATCATATACCTTGGTTTCTCCCTCAGCCAAACTTCCAAAAATAATCGAACGGTGGCTGATAGACTTGTCACCTGGAACCCGGATACTGCCATGTAAGTGGCGAATGTTTGTTTTTAGTTTCATAGTTGACCTCATACTTGCAATACTTTTTCTTATTTTATCACAAAAAAGCCAGAAATTCCTGAAATTTCTGGCTTTTATACAGATAAAATACTATTTCAACAATTCTGAAACAGGTTCAAAGACAATTTTTTCAATGTCCGAAAGATAAATGGACAATTGTTGCTGTTTGGCAAAGAAATCTGACAAAAGAGCGTTCTCTTGGATTTGTTTGCTAAAAGACTGCATCTTTTCTTGGAAAGAAGCGTCTGGCATTTGTCCCGTTTGCGCCATGACTTGGATTTCTTGCTGGAAAGCGAGGTAGTCTGCAAAAATCTTGCTGGCTTGTTCATCAGCTTGGCTGGCATCTTTGGCTGCCTTAACTGCCTTGTATTCTGGTAATTCGCGTAACCCGCGACTGAGTTCATTTGCACTATCGTAAATATTTGACATGATTTTCTCCTTATTTGATGACGACTGTGTAATCCGTATTTTCTGTAATTAAGCGCTCAGCTCGTTCCAAATCTTGAGCATTTTTAAAGGAAATTTGTAGAATCCCGTGAATATCCTCACGGTTTTCTTCGTTGATGTGAATGTTGACCAAGGAAGTTCCTCGTAGCAGTTCCAAAATTCGCAAGATGACATCTTCTTCATCGGGAACATCAACATAGAGGTCATAAGAACTATCCACACCACCACGTTTATGGATTTCCATGGCCTGCCGTTGCGCACGTGCTTGGTTGAAAAAGTTCCAGATTTGCTCTTCATCTCCCTTGCTAATGTCTTGTCCAATCGCTTCCAAACGTTCCTTGAAATCCGCAATTCGATCTAGGATAGTCTCACGATTGGACAAGAGAATGGAAGTCCACATACTTGGCTCGCTTTCCGCAATTCGGGTCATATCTCGAAATCCACCCGCCGCAAAGCGCCTTGCCATTTCATGATCTTGAGCATAAACTGCTGTCTGCTCCATGAGGCTGGAAGCCAGAATATGTGGAAAATGACTAATCTGAGAAGTCACCCGATCATGCTCCTTGGCATCAATCTCGATAAAACGAGCATGAAGGCCTGAAAGCAGATCCTTCATTTCCTCAAGTGTGTCAGGACCTGTCAGGCTCGAAGGTGTGAAGATATAGTAGGCATTTTCAAAGAGATTAACATCCGCAGAGGCAGCCCCTGTCTTGTGGCTACCAGCCATGGGATGGGCCCCGACAAAGCGAACAGGCTTATCTGCAAAACACTTCTCAGCTGTAGACACGATAGCTGACTTGGTCGATCCAGCATCAGAAATAATGACACCTTCTTTCAAGTTCAAGCTTGCTAACTTCTTGATAAAGGTAAGGGTCTGCTGGATAGGAAGTGTCAAAATAATAATATCTGCTAGGGGAGCGAAACTGGCAAAGTCATCCGTCGCTCGATCAATCATTCCTCTATCCAAGGCAATATCTCTAGACGCTTGACTACGATTGTATCCTAAAATTTCATAATCAGGATGATCCCGCTTAATTCCGAGTGCCATGGAAGCACCAATCAAACCCAGTCCTGCGATATAGATGGTTTTTGCCATAAGAACTCCTTAATAATTCTTTGTATAGTCTCGGTGGTTGGCAACTGCCTCTTTTAATTCTTCAAGATTATCTGAGGAGAATTTTTCAAGGATTTCTTGTGCCAGAACCGTTGCCACAACAGCTTCCATGACCACTCCTGCAGCTGGAAGGGCGGTCGGATCACTTCTCTCCACGGTTGCCTTGTAAGGTTCGTGGGTTTCGATATCCACACTCATAAGTGGTTTGTAGAGAGTAGGAATGGGTTTCATGACTCCACGAACAACAATCGGTTGCCCATTGGTCATACCACCTTCGAAACCACCTAGATTATTGGTACGACGAGTATAGCCGTCTTCTTTAGACCAGAGAATTTCGTCCATGACCTGGCTGCCTTTACGATAACCAGCTTCAAACCCAAGACCAAATTCCACCCCTTTAAAGGCATTGATGGAAACAACTGCTTGGGCTAGTTTGGCATCCAATTTTCTGTCCCATTGGACATAGGAACCGAGACCAACTGGAACACCTCCGACGACTGTTTCCACAACCCCTCCGATGGTATCACCGTCACGCTTGATTTGGTCAATATAGTCCTTGATTTCTTGTTCTCGTTCTTGGTTGACAATAGAAACTTCAGACTGGGCTGCTCGTTCCTTAATCTCAGCGACTGTCAGATTTTCAGGTACATCGATTTCCTTGCCACCAAAGACCACGACATGGTTGGCAATTTCTATCTCCAGTTCAGCCAACAGTCGTTTGGCTACTGCCCCAACTGCCACTCGCATGGTGGTTTCACGAGCAGATGACCGCTCCAAGGAATTTCGCAAATCATCAAAACGGTACTTGATGCCCCCTACCAAGTCGGCATGACCTGGACGAGGATGAGTGATTTTCCGTTTGCTTTTTAGGCGGGCTTCAATGTCCTCAGCAGACATGATATCCAGCCATTTTTGGTGGTCTTTGTTGATGACATCCATGGTAATGGGAGCCCCTGTCGTCTTCCCGTGACGAACGCCCGACGTAAAGACAACCTGGTCGCTCTCAATCTTCATACGACCACCACGACCGTAGCCACCCTGACGGCGTTTAAGGTCCTCATTAATATCCTCTGCTGTCAAAGGAAGTCCAGCTGGAATTCCCTCGATGATAGCTGTCAGACGGGGACCGTGTGATTCTCCTGCAGTTAAATATCTCATACGTTCTCCTTATTTTACCAAGTAGTCTTTCATCTCTTCCAGAGAAACTGGGTGAATGGTCGCTGAACCAAGCTCTGGTACCAAGACCAATTTCAAGGTGTTCCCACGCGCTTTCTTATCATGAGTCAAAGCTTGATAAAGTTTATCAACATCCCAGTTTTCATAGTCAACAGGCAAACCAAATTTCTGACACATAGCTGTGATGGACTGGGTTATGCCAGCTGGCATAAGGCCTTTTTCCTCAGCAACCTTGGAAATCTGCACCATGCCCATGGCTACAGCTTCTCCATGCATGACTGTTCCATAACCTGCCGTTGCTTCTATGGCATGGCCAATGGTGTGGCCAAAATTGAGGTAAAGGCGGACCCCATTGTCCAATTCATCCTCAACTACCATCTTGCGCTTCACCTGACAAGAATGTTCAATCAAGGTCTCTGCATGTTCCAAAATGCTCTCAACAGAACCATCTAGCTCCGTCAAGAGAGCCCACAGTTCTGGATCCTCGATCAAGCCATACTTGATGACCTCACCCATTCCTTCAATCAACTCTCTTTTCCCGAGTGTTTCAAGGACAAGCGGGTCAATCAGAACCCCATCTGGTTGGGCAAAAGATCCCACCATATTTTTAGCAAATGGAGTGTTAACGCCTGTCTTACCACCGATAGAAGAATCTACCTGGGCTGTCAAACTAGTCGGAATCTGAACAAAGTGAATGCCCCGCATATAGGTAGAGGCAACAAAGCCAGCCAAGTCCCCAACGACACCACCACCAAGAGCCACAATCCCATCGCTACGAGTCAAACCCTGCTTGACTAAAAATTCATAGACTTTCTGTACAGTGGTTAAATTCTTTCTTTCTTCACCTTCCAAAAAGTCAAAAACAGCTACCTGAAAACCAGCATCTTCTAGGCTGAGTTTAACCTTCTCTGCATAGAGAGAAGCTACATGGTTATCTGTTACGATAACCACTTTTTGAGGTTGCCAGAGTTCTCGCAACCATTGACCTGCTTGCGATAGACAACCTTTTTCAATCTGAATATCATAGGGATGATGCGGAATATCGATTCTGATTTTCATAGTAGGGTCTCCTTTTCATTATTGGTATTTTTCTGTTAAGGACTGCCAAATCTCGTCTGTCGGCATTTCTTTACCTGTCCACAGTTGAAAAGCTTCTGCAGCTTGATAGAGCAACATTCCAAGGCCATTGATGGTGGGATTCCCCTGACTTCTAGCCCATTTCAAAAATGGTGTTTCAAAGGGTTGGTAAATGATATCTGCGACCAAGAGAGTTTCTGGCAAATTAATGCTTTCTGGAACTGGGAACGACTGGCCATCCATGCCCACACTGGTGGCATTGACGAGCAGGTCCGACTCAGCAATCCTTGCTTGCAGTTCAGAAAGATTTTCTAAAGCATACAAGTCCACTTTAAAGCCTGTCTGATTCTGTAACTTTTCTAGGTAAGGTCTTGTTTTTTCCATGGAAACTGAACGAACAAAGACTGAAACCTGACTAACGCCATCCAAAATAGCCTGTGCCAAAATAGCCTTGGCCGCACCACCTGCTCCCAGAATGGTCATTTTCTTATCCGAAATTGTAAAAGAAGGCAAGCTCTTAAAGAATCCCTTGCCATCTGTATTATATCCAATTAAATTGCCATTATCATTGACAACTGTATTAACCGCCCCAATCAAACTAGCCTCATCACTCAACTCATCCAGATAAGGAATCACTTGCTCCTTGTACGGCATGGAGAGATTGATCCCAAACATCTGGTATCGGCGAATATTGGCGACTGTTTCTGCCAAATCACCCGCTTCAATCTCCCAAGCTAGATAGGCACCATTAATAGCTGTCGCCTCAAAGGCCCTATTATGGATAAAGGGTGAAATAGAGTGTTTGATGGGATTGGCAACAACTGCAGCTAAACGTGTATAGCCATCAAGCTTCATCCAAAATCTCCCTGATTTTCTTCATGTTTGATAGCGAAATCTGACCTGGGGCACTCGCTTCATCCAGACTAGCAAATGACCAACTTGAACCCGTCACATCTGAAGTGATACGAGATACCTTGCCCATTTTCCCCATGGAAATGGTCACGTACTCTTGCTCAGGATTGAGTGTCTTAAATCCTCGAGTGTAGTTCATCAGGTCTAAAACATCCTGCTCCGTATGGGCCATAACTGATACCTTGACCACTTTTGGAGAGAGACTGGTCAACTCAGACAAAATCTCCATCATATTTTCAGGTGTTTCCTGGAAATTATGATAGCTCAAAACCAGATTTGGAAAATCCAACATTTCCTCAAAAACGTCCTTGTAGCTGAAATACTCAAAATCTACATAATCCGGCTGATAAAGCTGAGTAACTTCCTTGATGATTTGAACATACTCTTCTGAGGAAAGTTCGATTTCTCCTCCCTCAGCGCGAGTCCGAAGGGTAAAGACCAGTTCGCGTCCTGCAAATTTCTCAAAGATAGCGGGTGCTACCTGTAAAATAGCGTCCTTTGCAAGAAAGTCCGCACGCCACTCAATGATATCGGCATCTTCATACCTAGTGGCATCCAGTTCTTGCGCTTCTTCTAAACTTCTTGGCATTACTGAGACGACTAATTTCATTTACTAACCTTCATACTAATCACCTTGAGGTAATTACTGCTTTCATCTTTTTTATTATAGGCAAAGTCTGCTGGAAGACCATATTGGTTTAAGATCTGATATCTTCTTCCTGCAAAACCTTTATCAATTTGTTCTGTAAATTTCTGGCGGGAAACATTGGCAGCATTAGTACTGGCAATGATAATCCCTCTCGGATTTAAAATTTCTAGACTCTGGGAAATCAGCTTGTGATAGTCCTTCGCCACAGAAAATGTTTGTTTTTTATTCCGTGCAAAGCTTGGCGGATCTAAGACAATCACATCATAGGTCAATCCTTTTCGCTTAGCATACTTGAAGTATTCAAAGACATCCATGACGATAAAACGGTGATTGTCCGTACTGAATCCATTTGCCTGAAAATGAGCTTCTGATAGCTCTCTCGATCGTTTGGCCAAGTCGACAGAAGTCGTCTCACTGGCGCCTCCCATAGCTGCAGCAACTGAAAAGGCAGCCGTATAGGAAAACATATTGAGCAAGGATTTACCCATGGCTAGACCATCCACCAAACTCCTACGAACCTCGTGCTGATCTAGGAAAATCCCTGTCATCAAGCCGTCATTCATAAAGACCTGATAGAGTACGCCATTCTCAAGAACAGTAAAGTAGTCTGGCGCTTTCTCACCATAGACATGAGCAGACTCGTAATCTAGACCTTTAAAACGAATCTTTTCATATGCTCCCAAGACCTCAGGAAAGACTTCCTTAAAAGCCTTTACAATCAACTTACGAATCTGGTAAACAAACGAGTTGTACCACGAAAAGACAGCATAATCTCCGTAGAGATCGATAGTCAGGCCACCAAAACCATCCCCCTCTTGGTTAAAAAGGCGAAAGGCAGTGGTCAAGTCATCTTGATAATATGGCTTTCTAGCTTCCTTGGCCTTACGAAACAGAATTTCAAAAAAGGCTTGATTGAAACGAAGCTTTTCTTTGCCGACCAACCAACCAATTCCCTTGTTCTGTTGAGAAAGATAGGCACTCCCTAAAAACTTCCCGTCTTGACTAAGAACTTCTACTGCCTGATCCGTCAGATCAATATCTCTTAAATCACTTGCTTCCAAAAGAACTAGACCCTTAGCTAGCTTTTTTTCAACACGTCTGCTGACCCTAATTCTATTCATAGCTACTATTATAGCAAATTTTATGACAATTCTCAAAAAAGAAACCGCTTATCCATTTTTACTTTAGTTTACTAAGTGCCATTTTTGTAAAAATAAGTTTACTCAATTTATTTTTTCTCCTAAACATTATTTCTCTAGCAATGGGAAGGAAATAGTGTCTTTAAAAATAGACAATTCTAGAAATGAGTATAGAAAACTGCGCAAACGTTTGCGTAGTTCTAGACTTTATGGTAGAATAAAACACAACATTGATAAGCAAGAGGAAAAACAATGCAAAATCAGACACTTATGCAATACTTTGAGTGGTATCTGCCTCACGACGGCCAACACTGGACGCGACTGACAAATGATGCAGAGCACCTAGCCCATCTGGGAATTAGCCATGTCTGGATGCCACCTGCCTTCAAGGCAACCAACGAAAAAGATGTCGGCTATGGGGTATATGACCTATTTGACCTAGGTGAATTTCACCAAAAAGGAACTGTCCGTACCAAGTATGGGTTTAAAGAAGACTATCTTCAAGCCATTCAAGCCCTAAAGGCACAAGGAATTCAACCTATGGCCGATGTGGTGCTCAATCACAAGGCTGCTGCCGATCATATGGAAGCCTTTCAGGTTATTGAAGTGGACCCTGAGGACCGTACCGTTCAACTAAGCGAGCCCTTTACTATCAATGGCTGGACTCACTTCACCTTCGATAGTCGTCAAGATACCTATAATGACTTCCACTGGCACTGGTACCACTTCACAGGTACAGACTACGATGCCAAACGCCGTAAGTCTGGCATTTACCTGATCCAGGGAGACAATAAAGGCTGGGCAAATGAGGAATTGGTCGATAACGAAAACGGTAACTACGACTACCTCATGTATGCCGACCTAGACTTTAAGCATCCTGAAGTCATCCAAAACATCTATGACTGGGCTGACTGGTTCATGGGAACGACTGGTGTAGCTGGTTTCCGTTTAGATGCCGTCAAACACATCGACTCTTTCTTTATGCGCAATTTCATCCGTGATATGAAGGAAAAATATGGTCAAGATTTCTATGTTTTTGGTGAATTTTGGAATCCAGATAAAGAAGCCAACCTAGACTATCTCGAAAAAACAGAGGAACGTTTTGACCTTGTCGATGTTCGTCTCCACCAGAATCTCTTTGAAGCCAGTCAAGCTGGAGCAAGCTACGACCTCCGTACTATCTTTACTGATAGCTTGGTTGAACTCAAGCCTGACAAGGCTGTCACTTTCGTTGACAACCATGATACTCAACGAGGACAAGCCCTTGAGTCTACTGTTGAAGAATGGTTCAAACCAGCAGCCTATGCTCTTATTCTATTACGCAAAGATGGGCTTCCATGTGTCTTTTACGGAGATTATTACGGTATTTCAGGGCAATATGCTCAACAAGATTTCAAAGAAGTTCTTGATCGTCTCCTAGCCATCCGAAAAGACTTGGCCTATGGAGAGCAAACAGACTACTTTGATGATACTCACTGTATCGGATGGGTCCGTTCAGGTGCTGAACATCAATCCCCAATCGCTGTCCTTATCTCAAATGACCAAGAAAACAGCAAGTCTATGTTTGTTGGTCAAGAATGGGCTAACCAAACCTTTGTAGATTTACTTGGAAATCACCAAGACCAAGTCACAATTGATGCTGAAGGTTATGGAGAATTTCCGGTAGCCGCGGGTTCAGTCAGTGTCTGGGCAACAAAATAAACCTATCAGTTACAAGTCAAATCCAACCGGATTTGGCTTTTTTGTATGCACAAAAAGACCTACCCAAATGGATAGATCTTTATTGTCTTATAATTTACCAGCTACTGCATCCAAGAGTTCTTGGATTTTCGCTTGGTTGCTTCCTCCTGCCATGGCCATGTCTGGTTTACCACCACCACGTCCATCGACGATTGGAGCCAATTCTTTGATCACATTACCTGCATGGACCTCTTTTGTCTTGCTAGCTACAAGGACATTGACCTTGTCACCGATAGCTGCGACAAGAACAAGGACGTCAGAGTAATCTTTTTGTTTCCAGTTATCCGCAAAGGTACGAAGAGCACCTGCATCTGATACAGAAACTTGGCTGGCAATGTAACGGTGTCCATTTGCTTCTTGAACATTCTTGAAGACATCACCTGCTGCCGTTGCTGCTGCTTTTTCCTTCAATTCTGCATTTTCTTTTTGCAACTGACGGAGTTGTTCCTGAAGTCCTTCAACCTTGTGAGGTACTTCTTTGAGTTGAGGAGCTTTCAAAGTTGCTGCGACTGCTTTCAGAGCATCTTCTTGTTCACGATAAGCTTCGAAGGCTTCCTTACCAGTCACTGCCAAGATACGACGAGTTCCTGATCCGATCCCTTCTTCTTTGACAATCTTGAAGAGTCCAATTTCAGAAGTGTTACCTACGTGAGTACCACCACAAAGCTCTACTGAGTAATCACCGATAGTGACAACACGGACTTCTTTACCGTATTTTTCACCAAAGAGGGCCATGGCTCCCATTTCTTTAGCAGTATCGATATCTGTTTCAATCGTTTCGACTGCGATCGCTTCCCAAATCTTTTCATTGACTTGTTGTTCAATAGCGCGCAATTCTTCAGGAGTTACGGCTTGGAAGTGGGTAAAGTCAAAGCGAAGGAATTCTACTTCGTTGAGAGATCCTGCTTGGGTTGCGTGGTTACCAAGGATATTGTGAAGAGCCGCATGGAGCAAGTGAGTTGCTGTGTGGTTCTTCATGACACGATGACGACGATTGGTATCGATCGCCAAGGTGTATTCTTGGTTCAAGGCAAGAGGAGCAAGAACTTCAACAGTATGAAGTGGTTGTCCATTTGGTGCTTTTTGAACATCTGTCACTGTCGCTACGACGTTTCCTGCAGCATCCAAGATTTGACCATGGTCCGCAACTTGTCCACCCATTTCAGCGTAGAATGGAGTTTCTGCAAAGATCAGTGATGCAGTCCCTTCAGATACAGCTTCTACTTCTGCATTGTCCGCTACGATAGCCACCAACTTAGAAGGCAATTGGCTGGCATTGTAGTTGAAGCTACTTTCAACTGTAATGTTTTGAAGGGTTTCATTTTGCATCCCCATGGATCCGCCTTTAACAGCTGATGCACGCGCCCGTTCTTGTTGTTCCTTCATAGCTGCTTCAAAACCTTCACGATCGACTGTCATTCCAGCTTCTTCAGCGATTTCTTCTGTCAATTCTACTGGGAATCCGTATGTATCATAAAGTTTGAAGACATCTTGACCAGCAATCACTGTTTGACCTTTAGCTTTCAAGTCTTCAACGATAGTTTGGGCAAAGTGTTGACCAGAGTTCAAGGTACGAGCAAATGATTCTTCTTCACTCTTGATGATTTTTTCGATAAAATCGCGTTTTTCAAGTACTTCTGGGTAGTAGCTTTCCATGATCTTCCCAACGGTTGGAACCAATTTATACAAGAAGGTTCCTTCGATCCCCAATTTTTGACCATGCATGGAAGCACGACGGAGGAGACGACGAAGAACGTAACCGCGTCCTTCATTACCTGGAAGAGCCCCATCACCAATCGCAAATGAAAGCGAACGAATGTGGTCAGCAATCACCTTGAAGCTCATATTGTCGCCATCTGGATCATAGGTTTTACCAGACATCTTTTCCACTTCACGAATGATTGGCATGAAGAGGTCTGTTTCAAAGTTAGTCTTCGCCCCTTGGATAACGGCTACCAAACGTTCCAAACCTGCACCCGTATCAATGTTCTTGTGTGGCAATTCCTTGTACTCACTACGAGGAACAGCAG
>OGKB01000590.1_pt1 | contig 24005 bp, 27 predicted proteins | sample 1572351 | NCBI WGS metagenome assembly OGKB01 (sample SAMEA2582088, study PRJEB24529) | metagenome | biome: Human gut stool | place: China | collected 2011
ATTTTATGTGTAACTGTGGAATACTTTTTATAACTTCATCAGCAAACGAAAATTCATTATATGCAAATGTTCCTTTGAGAACATCATCTTGCTCTAAAATCAATCCTATATTACGCAAAGAGTTAGCTTTAATAGTTCCACTTTGCGTCATTGTGAATGGAATTGGCATTTTTACAACGTTTGTTGACTCTTGGTTTTCTGCTTTTTTAATTGCATCATCAACACTCATATTTATCCGCCTCCATTCTTAATTTCTCTATTTAAGATTGATTCAAACGTCCTATCTAGCTCCTTTTGTGGTAAAGGATCATTTGAATTTTCATTTGCTATATTCACTAACTTATAAGCCAATCGTGGTTTAACTGATCTAAAAAATAATGCTCCACATAAGGCAGCCAAAGTTTTATTTCTTTGTCCTTGGTCACCTAAACCACTTGCTATTGTTTCTAATACATCTGTAGTTGAATTACGTTCTCTAGTTAAATTTAAATCTTCACTAACTCTAGGATCACCCTTAGTAGCTCTAGATTGATTAATAGTTCTAATCAAATCTAATGGAGCTTTGACAATTGGATTCTTGTTCTCCCACGAATAACCATCACTAGGTGCAACTACTACATAATTATTAGGATGTGCTTTAATATCAATTCCAGGTTGCCAACCTATCATCTGATGTAGTGTCATCTCGTCTCTTTTAAGATAAAATAACTGCTTACCACCATGTTTAGTGGTTTGAGATAGTGTTTCTGGAAACCAGTCTTTAGGCAGTTGGTCAAACGAATTAAAACCATCTGCTCCATTCTCGTGTCTATCAATATCCACTACAAAGAATTTATCAGTTTTTAAAGCTATACTTGCAGTTGGATATTTTCTCCACAATTTCTTGATTTCATCTGCTGTTAAAGCTGGTCTATCAGCAAATTTAATCAATGGCTTTTTATTTAAAAGTGGTAGCACACTCATTCCTTTAGCTTGATATGCCAGTGCTACATTTACTAAATTCTTCATAGCAAATCCTTTCTAACGGGCATCTCACCCGTTCGGTAGTCTAGAGTTACTGCTCTAATTAGCCTTTAGAATGGAACGTCGTCATTATCAATAACGATTTCATCTGGTTCTTCTGCTTCATCAAAATCATAATTACGATATGGATATTGTGGGTTCTTCTTGTTTTCGCTAACTGTTAAATGCATTAAAACAGTTCTACCTTCAGCTAAAGCCAATGCATTAGCTAAAGTTTCAATATCTTCCCAATCTTCATCTTGAAGTTCAATTCCTGAATTAGATGCTAATTTAGCAATCAACTTAATGTTTCTTCCAAGCATTGGATTAGGATTACCTTTAGCAGTAGTTTCGTCTAAACTCAAATTAACAAATTCTTTTTGGCCCGCATGTTCACCATCTAAAACTTGTACTCTGATTGATAATTGCTCAGAACCCCATGGAGTGTCTTGATTCTTAATGTTATCAATCATTACTACATAATCTCCTGAAGGTAGTCCTTCAAAACCATTTACATTACCTTTCTTTCTATCAAATCCGTCTAAAGCCTTTGCTGCTGCGTCTCTTAATCCCATTATTCTTTACCTTCCTTTACTTCTTTTTCTGTTTCAATTTTGTCTACAATTTTCTTCTGTTCTTTAATTGGAGTTTTAACGGGTTTGTCAAATACTCCTACAACGTTATCTAGGATTCTCAAAATATCTTTGTCATCAATTTCTTCACGTACGTAATGTGTGCGTCTATCAGTAACTCGTCTGATGTAGTTCTTTCCTCTGCGTTTAGTTTGGATAACTAAATCACAGTTACCATTAACAATGTTGTAGTACTTAGTTTTCAAACTAGGTACTTCAATATCACTATCCCCTTCTTTAGCAACTCTTGAGATATAAACAACATTCATAGGTAGTGATTTAAGCTCTACTACAAAGCTTTGTAGTACGCTGTTAAATGCTGAATAGCCTTTCCCATATGGAATATCAGCTAAACTTTGAACGTCATTTTCATAACAAATAGCTTGTTCAATCATGACTGTTAAATCATCAATTACATCAATCACTATTGTTTTATAACCAGGGTTCCTAGTTTTAAGTTCTAAGATAATCTCATCTAACTGGTCAATTACTGAACGTTTTAGTTTCCCTTGAGCATCTCTAACGTTTAATAATTGAATGTCTTGAGCTGGAATCATTTCCGAATTACCGTCAGTGTTTAAAAATAGTGGTACTGGAAATCTCTCAGCCAAGTAAGATTTACCTGACATGGTATCTCCGAAAATGAAGAAGTTTCTAGGAATTCTTCTAACCTTCTTTTGTCTATTAAGTGGTGGTAAAATCGACACTTTAATCATTCCTTTCATTTGATATAATTAATCTATTCTGAGATAAAGGAGAATAAACTATGCGTTTTTACGATTGGATTCTACATTTTGAAAATGTTGATTTACCAATAGGTGATTTTGCTAAGGATATAAAATCTGATACTAGTTTTCCTAAAGATATATCAACGTGGAAAGAACTAGAACGATATATCCTTTCAACAGGTGTTTTCCCTGATGAGACTATGGAAAATGCTTTTAATTACTATTGGTCTGAGTATCATCAACAATCAGAATCTGATATTTTTTAGGTAGAAGTAGTTCTTTATTTCTAGCGGTATATTTAGCTTTGATTTCATAATTTTCGTATAGACCGCCCTTGAAATATTGAACTCCTTCTTTTTTCTTTAGTTCTTCAACCAATTTGGTTGTATTCACTTCAATCATTCCTTTCATCTAATAAAGCCACGTTGTTTAGCATAAAAGTAAGCCCAACCTGGCTTGTAACCTTTCAGCTCTGCATAAGCTTTAACTTCAGCGTAATTCTTTAAATCTGAAGGTTTCTTGTCTACTACGTTATTAGCGACTTTATCATTTATAATCTTTTTAAAAATTTCTTTCCTACGTGCTACAACCTTTTTCAATTCTGCTTTATCAACTACTTCAATTTCTCTTTCTTCAACTAAGTCAGCTCCACAAAACGGACATGTATTACCGTTTCTATAGAATGCTGCAAAACAACTAGGACACGTTGATACTGGTTGAATCTTAGTTCTATTACTTTCTTTCTGTTTCTTGGTTCCTTCCAAACTCCAATATCTATCTTGAGTAGGTAAACCAAATCTTTGAACATTTCCAACTTGATCAATGATAATAGCTGTTTTACCAGCTCTAGGATTCATTGACCGCATTGCAAATTGCAGATACAAAGATAATGATTTAGTCGGTCTCAGCATAATTACACAATCAACGTTTGGTAAATCTAGCCCTTCAGTAAATAATTCAGCATTTGTAACTATCCTTACCTTCCCGGCTCGATAGTCTTTGATAATCTGGTCTCGATCTGCTTTAGGAGTAGTACCAGATACTGCTTTGGCCAAAATACCTTGTTGGCAGAATTGTTTAGCTAATCTCTCAGCTGATTCAACATTATAGGTGTAAGCTATTGCTTGCTTACCTTCGGCTAACTTAAGATACTGGTCAACTGTTCTACCGTAAATCTTAGGCTTAAAGGCATCTTTTATAGATTGTTCATCATAATCACCAGTACGCTTAGTCTTTAGTTTTGAAGTATCTAAAGCAACTGGAACATAGTAATCAACTGGAGCTAGAAACTGATTATCAATCAACCACGAAATAGGTTTGCCAATGATTAAGTCATCTGCTACATCTTCAAACCCTTCTCCATTTAGCCTAACTGGTGTAGCTGTGAACAGTAATTTTAAAGCATCTGGGAACGTTTCAAGTATTCTACGATAACTTCTAGCTAGAACGTAATGAGCCTCGTCTACGAAAATGATAGTAGGTTTAGAAAGAGTATCTACACGTCTAGTAAATGTTTGAACCATACCTATCTGTGCTAAGTTCATATCAACTTCATTAGCTTTGAAAGTTTTAATAACTTGATCTACAATCTCTTTTCTATGAACTACAAACATCACTCGATTACCTTTTTTAGTAGCACGTCTGGCAATCTCGGACATAATCACAGTTTTACCTGTTCTAGGTGGTGACTGAACGATTATGGAGTGATGTCCTTTTTTAACGGAATCGTATATGTTATTAATTGATTCCAATTGATAATCTCTCAACTTGAACATTACTTAATCACTGTTCCTCTGTTTGGTTTAAGATAAACACCTGGCACTTCTTGACCATTCTTTAAAACCTTATATAGTTCTTTCTTATCAGCAGTAACTTCTGTTTTAGTTTGTTTAAATTCATCTGGTAAATCATCTAAGCTATCTACAATCACAGATGCCTTGTAGTTTCTAGGTTTTAAAATATGGTTTTCAGTTTGCAACTCTTTGATACCAGCATCATCTAATGCTCGTGTCATGTAGTCTTGTAAAGATCGATTTAAGTTGTTGAGTGATGTTTGCTTTGCTCTTAGATCCTTTAGTTTTCCAGCCACCCAATCTAGTTGCATCTTGTTCTTTTCAATCCAATAAGCAATATTATCTAATTTAATTTCTCTGGTATCGTTTATTGAATCTAAAGTGTCAGCTAACACTTCTGGATCTAAGTCTTCACGTTCTTCTAGGTCTCTATATGTTTGATTCAATTCAAATAAGTTCATTACTTGGTTCCTCCTATTGGTTTTAATAGTTCTTCTAGTATATCTCTGTCATTAGGTTCTAAATCGAAATAATTAAGTTGATAGAAAGCTCTTATTACTAGAAATTTCTCAACATCACTATCTAGTGATTTCGTGAAATTGAATAATGTGTTAAGATTAATGTTGTTAATATTTTTTTGTCGTTCAGTGGTTGCCGCCACTGAATTTTTTGTATCTAGCACCTTTTATCACCTCCTTTAAATCATCATTTCTTCAATGATCCAGACTTTGCCACTACCACAAACTGGACAATGTTCTACATCATTAGCATCCATTCCATAAACTTCAAAAATCACATTGCAGTTGTCACATTTAAAACGACCACCGTCGTCAATGTTTAAAGTTAAATCTTCCATTCTGTTTTCCTCCTTAATCAAAGAACGTTCCATCTTTAATGGCGTCTACCACGCCGTGCAAAACGTATCCAAATTCTACTGACAAAACGATTAATAAAAAGTAGCCAGCATTAGTTAATTCGATCATTGTTTTTCATCCTTTCTTTTCCATAATCTGTATAAATCAATGCTCCCTGCGTACGCTATGCATAGCAGAATACCGTATATACACCACATCATTTATCCCTCCAATTTATGAATAAATCCTTTAACCAGCTCACACCTACAAAAACTACTACATAGGCGATGCAAGCTAGCCCCACTGCTAAAATAGGTTCCATTAAATCCTCTCCTTTTCGCATTTTTTCTAACATCTTCTTTAACTTTCTTATTTACCTTTTAAAAACTTGTCTAAATCTTCAATTCTGAACTGAACAACCCCACCAGCTGTTAGTTCGATATCCTGAAGATTTTTATTTCTTTTTCTCCATCTATAAAATGTCGTTGGAGATACGCCACAGTGCTTAGCTGCTTCCGTTATATTTAATAACTTATTTTTGTTGCTATCCCTTTTGAGCTTTCCAGCCACCTTTTCAGCAATACGCTCAATATCAGCATCTGAAAACTCGTATTCATAAGTAGCTGTTACAATCATCTATACCACCTACCTTAATTTTCTAACTAATTGATACCCTGATACTTAATTTATTTATATGAAGTTCACGTTTTATGAACTTTTATTTTAAAAAAATATTCAACTATTTCATTACTAGGAATTTCCAATATTTCAGCGGCTTTAACAATTTCTGTATCTTTCCAGGGGAACTTTCTGTTCAATTTTAATGATATTGTTCTTTCTGAAAGTCCCATTCTTTCAGAAAAAATTAACTGAGTACCACATTTTTCAACAATTTTTCCCAAAAGCTTAGAATAATCATAGCTCATTTTATTCTCTCCTTTCTTAAGTTCACGTTTCATGAACTTTTCTATACTGTTATATTACAACCCATCAAAAACAAAGTCAACAAAAAAGTTCATTAATAATAAACTTTTTGTACAAAATAATTCATTTAAATGGTATACTCATACTAAAATACTTAAGGTGGTGAAAATAATGAATTTAGAAAAAAGAGTCTCTACTGGTACACGTTTGAAGCAAATAATGACTGAACGTAACCTAAAACAAGTAGATATCTTAAAAGCTTCCGAACCTTACCAGAAAAAACTAAATATCCAATTAAAAAAGAGTACTCTATCTCAATATGTTAATGATAAACAATCTCCTGATGATAATAGAATTTATTTATTATCACTTACTTTAAATGTTAGTGAGCCTTGGCTAATGGGATTTAATGTTCCTAGAAAAATACAGAAAAAAGATAGTTCAGATCTTGTTGGTGAAATTTCTAAAATTATAAGAATGCTAAGTCCAACTAGACAAAAAAACGTAAAGAATTATGTTGATAATCAACTTGATGAACAAGAAAATAGTAAAATTTCTGAAAATGTCAGCTCTATACCAGTTGTTCATAATTCTGCTGTTGCAGCTAACCCTACTGAACTAGCATATGGAGATACTGTATTACAGGATGAAGAATTTGAAAGAATACCAGATAATGCTGATTTAGCTATTCCTGTCATTGGTGATTCAATGGAACCTACAATTAAAAACGGCGGATTGGTATTCATTCATGAGCAACCTACTATTGAAAATGGTGAGATAGCAGTTGTTGAAATTGATGGCGAAGGGACAACATGTAAGAAAGTCTATTTTGATTACTCAAATAAAGAAATTATTTTAAAATCTATAAATCCTAAATATCCAGATAGACATATAAACTCAGATAGAATAAGAATTATTGGAAAAGTTGTACTCTAAAATAAGAAGGTGTATATGATGAGTTTTTTTAATTCTTTAAATTCATTTTTTAGAAAAAACAAAGATAGTAACTATTTACCAGACTATTTTTTTAATATTCCTGATGATGTACTGAAATTTATGTACTTTAAAAATGGTCCTAAAAAAAATATAGATAATCATACTGATGAACCATCTGCTATAGATATAAAATTGCCAATATCTGAAGATTTTCATAATCTAGAAAAAATGCCTTACTATCCATCATATGAATCACTTCAGCCAAACCAACGATTTTATTTTTTAAGTTGGCTTGCAAAACGTAATTGTCCAGAAGATGTTGGATATGCATTTCTTTACCTATACTCTTTGGAAAGAAGGTTATATGATGGTGAGTATATTAAGGAGACATTATTAGAAATAAATTCCCTTCAAAAAATCATTAATAATGACTCTTTTATTCGTTATTCAAGTATTTCTATTATTTACGCTATCTCAAGATATAACCTCTATAGTTTTTTTGACACTTTAGATACGAGTATGTTTCCTGATTTTTTTGTTCTTACTAAAAAAATTGTATATGATGGTAAATTAACTGCATCAGAAATCATAGATTTTTCTCATATATTAGGATATAAAGAAAAAAGATACATTAATAATTATTATGATATTTTTAAAAATGAGTTATTACAAATTTTAGAAGAAAAATATCATACACCTGAATTCATTTTCTCTGGTACAAATGATAAAGTTCCATCTATGAATCTAATATTGTCAAATTTTTCTTTGCCAGATAGAAATGTATATTTTTCTGATATAGCTAATTCTAGTATTGGTACAGAATTATGCTCTCTTTTATATATGGCTCATGATAAAACTAAAAAAAGTCTTAGAAAAAATAATAGTTATAAGCATATTAATAAAACCGTAAAAAAGGAAATAAATGTTAGAACTGGATATCCTATAGCTACACAAAAATCTATTAACAGCACTAAGCAAGCTTTAATTGATTCAGCTAAAAACAACACATTTGATAAAAATGAAGCACTGGCAATAGCCCGTTCATCTGTAAATGAAAATGGAGCTTTAACCATGATAAGTAGTTACAGATACTTCTTATATGGTGAAACTTTTCTAAAAGGTGAATTAGCTTATAAGTATGGTGACTGGGATGAAGCAGAAAAATATTGGTTAACAATATTCGAAATCTCCCCTACTCAAATTTGCGAAAAGTTATCGATAATGTATAGAAAACAGAAAAGATATTCTGATGAAGTATATATATTACAAAATGGTATAGATCTATGGAAAAACTCTATTTTTAATGTTCATAACGGCTCAACAGAAGATTTAGAAGTTAGACTAAAAAAAGCGTCTGCTTTGTATGCAAAACATAAAACATCTGACAAATCTACAGGTATAGATATACCTAATGCTAGTTACGATCATCAATTCGTTTCTGAATTAGTTGATTTGGCAAGGTTACATAATGAACAAGTGTTCTTATAGATTTATCCACAGGTTAAAGGTTAATTCAGAAAAAAATTTATTATGATTGGAGACATTATAGATGATAAACATTGATTTAGCTAACATTGAAAAAAATTTACCGCATTTGGATTCATTTTCTAATTATTGGCTTTTTAGAGCTAATGGGGGAGAATTTTTCACCGACTTCAAACTTAATGAATATATTGGAATAAGTTGGAATGAAATAACTATAGATCAAATTAAGAAATGTAATAATTCTGTAAATGAATTAAAGCGTTTATTGTATTCTCTTGATAAGTATAAATCAAAAGATAAAAATGTTATAACAAATAATTCAGAAGAACTTGATTTGTTCAAATTCTTAGAGGACTTTGATATACCAGAAATTAGCAATTCAATTCCAAGAAAGATAAGTAATGCAGCTAGTCAATTATTAAGGTTTGTAAATGATATCAAAATTAATGATACTGTCATAGTTCCTTCAAAAAATTCTGAAACCCTGCTTGTAGGGAAAGTAACTGGTGAACCATTTGAATTTAATGAAGAAGAAAAAGATATTAATTTGTTAAGTACTGAAAATTCTTATAAACACTCCGGATATTTAAAGAGAATACCAGTTAAATGGATGGGAAGTTTCCAAAGAAATGATGCTGATGCTAAGTTATATAAACTAATATATTCACAGCATACTATTAATAATGCCAACGAATATAGAAACATAATTAATCGTGCTTTATTTGATGCTTATATTTTAGATGATTCTGAATTGCATTTAACTTACCATATAAACAAAGAAAGTGGTATTTCAGGGAAAGCATTGGGGCAGTTCGTTAGCTGTTATTCTGAATTATATGAATTACTATCAAATGACTCTGAAATGCAAGTTAAAATTAATGTGCAGTCACCAGGTCCTGTCGAAAGTACTGCCAAAAAGATATTTTGTGGTTTAATTGCCTTTACCCTTTTAGCTATAGGAACTAATACCGTATATGCCGGTGGAAAATACTCTTTAAAATTTGGGGATTTTGAATTAACAATCGATAGTAACTCATTTGCCAGTGAACACCGTAAAAATAAAGAAACAGATTTGGAGTTAAAAGAAAAAGAGAAGGACAATCTCGCAGAACGCGAAGAAAGAGCTTATAATCTTGCAAAAGAATTAAAAGTTCCAGTTTCGGAATTAAACCTGGACTTACCCAAAAATGCAGAAAAAGCGTTACAAAATTCTTTAAACAATAATCCTGAATATAAAAAAAGTCTCGAAGAACAAAGCAAACACTAACAGATACTGAAAAATGCAATCGTGATTATAGTTGACACAATAAAACAAGTACATACTAAAAAAATATTGACTTTGCTTTTTTCTTCAAAAGGCCTAAAATGATAAATTATTTTGCCAATTGGGTAATAGAATAATAACGTAAAGGCAAAAATCATAGAGAGGTATATAGATGCATAAAGAATAATATTAATCATTCCTACCCCTCCCACGTTATAATTTTATAAATAAAATAAACTTACATTTTATTCTAACCTTACTTATTATATTTTTCAATGCTATTTTAAAGTAATTAAAATTTAATCTCTTACCGAAGTACAATAATTAATTATCTTTACGAATAATAAGAGGTTGTTTTTCAATAAGTATATAAAACTATTTTTATTTCATAAATTAGTAAAACATACATTCATATTGACCAATACACTGAAGTCATTAAAAGCTGTGTGTTGCTAACATCTTCTTTTTACTTTCAATTTAATTTTGGAGGTAAATATTATGGCAACATTTAGAAAATACAAAACAAAGAAAGGTATGTTGTGGCGTTATCAAATTTTAGTTGGTACTGATACAGTAACTGGTAAACGTAAGTATAAAACTAAAGGTGGTTTCTACACAAAGAAAGAGGCCAAATTAGCAGCTGATGAAGTAGAGAAAAAAATAAATAATCCTAACTTTCTAGACAACGAGAATATAACTTTTGGCGAAGTGTATGAACGTTGGATAGCCAACTATAAATTAACTGTTAAAGAGTCCTCTTTTTATACTGTTGAACTACAGTATAAATCTAAGATACTTCCTATTTTGGGCAATAAAAAAATTAACCAAATCACAACAATTGAATGTCAAGACTTGATTAATCACTGGTACTCCATTCCATTAAAGAACTATAAAGCTATATTCAATTTAATAACTAGAATTTTCAAATATGCTAAACAGTTAAAAATAGTAACAGATGATCCCACGTCATCAGTTATTATTCCTAAAGCTAGCAGGCAATTTAGTAACTTAGAACATTCTAGAAATTATTATACCAGAGATGAACTAAAAACGTTTCTCGAATACGCTGAGAAACATGAAAAATATAAAATCTACGTACTTTTTAGATTATTAGTTTTCTCTGGTATACGTAAAAGTGAGGCTTTAGCTTTAACATGGAATGATATTAATTTTGATAAGGCACAAATTACAATCAACAAAACTATAATACTGGTATCTAAAGTTAAAGTTACAACCCCAAAAACAAAAAGTAGTAATAGAACTGTTTTTATTGATAAAAAGACATTATCTATTTTGAGTGAATGGAGACTGAGACAAAAGAAAGAACTACTACAAAAAGGGTTCAATGCTTTATCTCCTAATCAGCTTATTTTTCCTGACAAAAATAACCATTACATTATTCCTACCACAATTAGTAAGATGATGAATAGAGTTTCAGAAGGTAGTAATTTACACCATATAACAGTTCATGGTTTAAGACATACTTATGCGACTTTAGCTGCACAGGGTGGAATGTCAGTTAAGCAACTTCAAGCCCAATTAGGACATTCTAAAGTTGAAATTACGTTAGATGTTTATACTTCAATTACTGATGAGCAACGTAAAGATACTGCCAATCAATATACTTCCTTTGTTAATTTCTAACAAAAAATGTGCATACTTGATGCATACTTTTTTGTTATTTTGAGAAATATATAATCGCATTTAAATATTTCAAATATCGCAAAAACATTATTAAATCAACGGTTGTGAAATGTTGTGGAATACTATGAAATACCATTTCAAAAAACAACTTAATTTATAATCTTTTTTCATGAAAAAAGCAGCAAGACGAACTTGCTGCTTTTTATTATGGTTATCTTCTTTTTTCAAACTTAGATAGTTGTCCTCTAAATTCAGCACGATATTTTCTAACATCAGAGGCATCGCTCTTCACATAAGAATCTACTTTTTCATTATGTTCAACTTTATCTAAACCAATCAATTCTTCTTCACTTGTAACTCTCATTTTAACTAATTTTTTACAACAAACTACTAAAATCGTAGATAAAATGATTACAAAAATAATTGTACAAACAGTTCCTAAAACTTGAATTAAAAACAAGTGCACCCCACCATATAATAATCCACTCTCAGAAATGTTTGAGTTTATTGCTTTATTTGCAAATACGCCTGTTAAAATCGAACCTAAAATTCCTGAAATTCCATGACATCCAAAAGCATCTAGAGGATCATCATATTTTAGTTTGGGCTTTATTTTTTCTACAAAAATAAAACTTACAATACTGCACAAAACTCCTATTATGATTGCTCCTAAAGTTGAAACATGTGCTGCTGCCGGGGTTATCCCAACTAAACCACATAATGCTCCTGTACAAATTCCTACTAACGATGGTTTGGAATGAAATTTAAGATCCAATATCATCCACGCTATTAAGGAAGCACCAGTGGAAACCGTAGTTGTTAAGAAAGCTTGAATTGCCACTTTATCTATTCCTAAAGCTGAACCAACATTAAAACCATACCACCCTATCCAAAGTATACTTGTTCCAAGTAATACCCAAGGTAAATTATAGTGTTCGCTGTTTTCAATATTATATTTAATTCTAGGTCCTAGAAATATAGATAGCACCAATGCAGTTATACCTGCATTAATATGTACAACTGTTCCACCAGCAAAATCTAGCATCCCAATTTTCCCTAATAAACCATCAGGACTCCAAACCATATGTACCATTGGATAATATACAAAAATTGACCATAATGATACAAACAAGATCAAAAAGTTAAATCTCATCCTCCCAACAACAGCTCCAACAAAAAGTGCTGGGGTAATAATCGAAAACATCATTTGAAATACTAGATATGTACCATTATCAATACCTAAACTTTTAGAATACATCTTCGTTAATTCATATCTACTTAGAAAGAAACTATGTCCCCAACCAAATATCCCAGATACATCTTTACCAAAACAAATTACATAACCTACAGAAACAAAGAGTAGAATCGCTAAGCCACTAATAACAAAAACAGAAAACATAGTATTAACGACATTCTTTTTAGAAACCAATCCCCCATAGAAAAATGCTAAACCAGGAGTCATAAAGAATACCAATATTGTCGAAATGAGAACAAAAGCTGTGTTTGCCTGATTAATCATAAAAAGCCCTCCTATGCCTTTAATGTCAAAAATTATAACATCAAAATAAATAAAATCAACTTCATTTTTAGATATATGTAACTTTTTATGACGTAAAACATTAAAATTATTCTATTCTTTTCCTTATTTTCTATTTAAGTAATTTAACTTTTAAAATTCATTTTTCCTAAGTATAATATAAAGTAATAATTACTGATTAGAAACTAGGTGAGACTATGGAAATTTCGGAAAAAGCCCCTGCCAAACTTAATCTAAGTCTTGATACCCCTTTCCGTCATCAAGATGGCGAGCCCGAATGGCGTATGGTTATGACAGCAATCGACTTATCTGATTATGTTCATATTAAAACTATTCCTAACAGCAAAGAGATAACTGTACAAACTAATACCGGCTTTTTACCTTGTGATCAACGAAATTTAGCTTACCAAGCAGCAAAGCTTCTGCAATCTAAATTGGACAAACCAGAAGGCGTGGAAATAGAGATTGATAAACATATCCCTGTTTCTGCAGGTATGGGTGGTGGATCTGCCGATGCAGCTGCAGTTTTAAGAGGTTTAAATAAAATTTGGAATTTAAATATGTCACGTGAGGAGTTAGCAAAATTAGCTCTTACAATCGACTCTGATGTTCCATTTTGTGTATATAGCGAACCTGCCTTAGTAACTGGACGTGGTGAAAAAATCACTCCAATAGGTCCACTTCCACCAATGTGGTTAGTCATTGCTAAACCTCAAGCTAGTGTTTCAACTCCTACAATATTGCGACAAATTCATGAACAACACTTAAATCATCAAGAAGTTCAAAATGTTGTGTCCGCAATTAAGCAACAAAATTTTGATAAAATGTGTCGCCATATGGGGAATGCATTGGAACCCATTACCATGAAAAAGTGCCCTGACATTATTAAAATCAAAGATAAAATGTTACAATTTGGAGCTGATGCTGCTCAGATGAGTGGTTCTGGCCCAACTGTCTTTGGTATTTCTCAAAAAAAATCTCGTGCTACTCATATTTATAATAGTTTACGTGGTTTTTGTAAGGAAGTTTATCTTGTTAGAGCATTAGACTCGTTAACGACAAAATAAATAGGTTTGGCATCTTCGCCAAACCTATTTATTTGCTGTTATTTCAAGTCATCATCCATATGTTCATAGATCATTTTATAAACAATTTCTGCATCTTCTTCATTTTTGCTGAATACAACTACTGTATCATTTCCTGCCAAAGTTCCTGCAATCTCAGCTAACTCTAGGTCATCTAATTTCGCAGCTAAAATATTTGCGTAACTTGAATTTACAGTTGTTCTAATTAAATTAATAAAGTTTATTCGTTGAATTCCTAATACATTATCATTTATTTCTTGAAATAGACGTTCGTAATTTTTTTCTCCCTCTACCTTCATTTGCTTATAATATGTATTTCCATTTTGGTCACTTACTTTTACAATATTCAAAATTCTCATATCTCTTGAAATTGTAGCTTGTGTAACCTCAACTCCTTCAGCACGCAATAATTGTTGCAATTGTTCTTGAGTTGTTATCTTATTATCAGCAAAAAGTTGCTCCATCAATTCTCTTCTAGCTATTCTATTCACTTTGACACCACTTTCCTTCCTGCAAATTAAGTGTTAGTAATTATTAGTCAAATTTTCTCAAATATTCTGATAACTTTTCTAAACCTTGTTGTAGAATCTTAGGATTACAACAGTATCCTAATCTTGCATGTTGTGGTCTATCAAATGCAGTTCCCGGAACTAACAAAACACCTTTTTCTCTCAGCAAATCTTCACAAAATGAATAATCATCTTGAGGAATATCTAGCTTTATAAATGATGTAGAAACTGAATGTGGTGTACACCAACTTACTCGAGGCTCTGTTTTTAACCAATTTTCTACTATTTCCAAGTTATTCTTGACGATTTCTTCATTTCTTTGTAGAATTTTATCTCTATTTCTCAGTGCATGGACTGCCAAAGCATCATTTAATACACCACCACAAATAACTGTGTAATCACGGAACTTTCTAAATATATCCGCTACTTCTTTATTTGATGCTGTCCACCCTATTCTCAATCCAGGTAAAGAAAATGTCTTTGATAAAGAATTTGTAGCAATCCCTTTATCATACATATCAACTATCGAAACAAATTTTCTATCTTTATTTAAAGGCATATATACTTCATCAACTAATATATATAAATCCACTTCTTTAGCAATTTTAACAACTTCTTCCATAAAATCAGTGTCAAACACTGTTCCAGTCGGATTATTGGCATTGTTTAAGCAGATTAATTTAGTTTTAGGAGTTACCAATTCCTTTAATTCATCTATTTTAAAACTCCAGTCTTGTTTCTCATCCAAGTTCAACAATTTTACCTTAGCTCCTAAAGAACGAGGAATATCATATAATTGTTGATATGAAGGAATCATCGAAATCACTTCATCCCCAGCCTCAACCAAAGCATAGATTGCTAACATGTTAGCACCAGTTGCACCATTAGTCTGCAAAATATTATCGGCGGGCATATTTTGATATAGTTCTGCTACTAATTCTTTAAATTCAGGTGATCCTTCAATCCAACCATAATTTAATTTATCAGTACTATGTTGAGCAAAAAAATCCTCCACCTTTGTACCATCTAAACCAATTAATTCTTCTAATGTTAAAGAATCAATTGAACTTTGAGATATATCATATTTAGCACTTTTTTCCCACTTATTTAACCAGGCTTCTACACCAAATTCAGGAAGGTTCATCTTACATCCCCCTTATTTTTCTTTTTCCCACAATATTTGTTCTATTTCCTTTAAAACTTTCTCATCGCTATGCAAACCTGAATGACTTGTATCTTCAAAAGTCATCTGGCTATAATAGGCCCATTTAGGATTTACTATTTTCTGAAGAAATTCTGATTGTACATGTGGTACCGAACCATCAGTATTCTCATTTTTTATCTCACCTAGGAAATTATAGAACTTTATTTTCGCTCTAAGTCTCAAATACTTAGTTTGCGCTACTAATTTTTGATAATTTCCATCAGTTGAGTGAATTTTCTTAGCTTTTTTATAACTAATATCATCAAAGCTCTCCTCTACTGGAACACCTAATAATATTACTCGAGAAAACTTTATCTCTTTTTGAAGTTTACTAGATCCAGCTAAGGCATGCAACCAAGCACTACCACCCCAAGAATGGGCTATTACGTTCATTTTATTTATATGATATTTATCATGTAAAATCAGCATTACATTAGTTAACCATTTTGTTTGTGGTCGGTAACTAGCAGTATAATTCCAATCAAACAAAACTTGTATCATCGCATTTTTCTTATTTTTTACAGTTCCATATACTTTTACTTTTCCTGTTGGGCTAACATGGATTGTCATTGTTTTTTGTGCAACATTTTCATCTTGATACGTATCTATCATACGATTATATGTCCACTTATTTCCTGCCCAACCTGGAATCAATAAAGTTGGTGTATTACTATAATTTATATCATTGAGTAACTTATCTTCTCTCAATGGTTTGTTTTTACTAGGTAATAGACTTGTAATTTGAAATCCTACTAATACAAGTAGAATAATCACTATTATCTTTAAAATTATTTTTTTCACACCCCATCACCCGCATTTGTTCTGTAAAAAAGGCTGGGATAAAATCCCAACCCTATTATTTATCAATATTCTCTATCTCTTTTTTGGATGTCATCTTAACCAAAATTCAACTCAATGTTCTTAGTCAAAATATCGGTATAACTATAAGATACTCTTTCAACTGCATTTTCATCATGATTTAACTCGATTATAAAAACCGAAGGAAAAGTTTCACGCAAGACACCATGTCTAGTTTTTGACTTCTTACGTCCAAGTCGTGAGGTTATAGTTAGTGGTTCACCAATTTTGCCATCCAACTTAGCCTTAATGCTTGTTATTGTAATTGGCATATGTCCACCTCTTTGAGAGATAGTATACCATAGTCAATCAAAATAATCAATTTTATCACATTTTAGTTTTAGACTCAAGCTATTATTTTAATTAATCCCCATTTTTACTAGAGCATCTGATAAATTTATAAAGTCAGCTACTGTTAATTTTTCAGCTCTTATAGCTTGCTTAATATCTGCAACTTCCAAAGCTTGTAACATTTTCTCTTTAGTTTCAGGATCTTTTCCGTAAAGGCTTTGAAGATTATTCCATAAGCTCTTTCTTCTATGCATAAAGCTGCCCTTAACTAATTTCTTAAAATGTTTTTCATCCTGTGGTTCTTTAGGCTTAACTTTCTTTTTATTCAAAATAATAATTGCAGAATCCACATTTGGTTGTGGTACAAAAACTGTCTTAGGAACAATAAATGCAATTTCTGAATCCATTTCATATTGAACCGCAACAGATAAAGAACCGTATGCCTTTGTCCCAGGATTTGCAGCTAATCTTTCAGCTACTTCTTTTTGCATCATTACTACAATTGTTTCAAATTCAATTCCTGAATCCAATAAGTGCATCAAAATAGGTGTAGTAATGTAATATGGCAAATTAGCGACTAATTTCAACTTATGACCAGGTTCAAAATGTTCAGCTATCAAAGCCTTCAAGTCTGCTTTTAAAATATCTTGATGGACCACTTCAACATTTTCGTATGGTGATAAAGTATCCGCCAAAACTGGTAATAATCTATCATCAATCTCCAATGCCATAACTTTGTTAGCTCTTTTGGCTAATTGCTCTGTTAAAGCCCCAATTCCTGGTCCAATTTCAATTACATTATCTTCCTCACTGACTTCTGCTGCAGCTACAATATTTTTTAAAATATTAATATCTGTTAGAAAGTTTTGACCCAAACTCTTTTTAAATGTTAATCCATATGTTTCCATAATTGCTCTTGTACGTGTTGGATTAGCAATTTCAGGTAATTCGTTTGCCATTATTTCACCTCTTAATAGTTATCTTCATTCTTTATATATTCTAGTGCTTTTTTAAACTCATCCGGTGTTATTTGGAATAATTTCAAGCGCTTATACAATTGTTTCCCATTCGTATAGCCTATTCTTAAATATTCACCTAATCTTCTGCGATATTCTTTAGCTTGTGGTCCAGATGTTAATCCTGCTACTGCTAAATCTTCTCTTGAGATTAGTGGCTCTCCATCAGGTACTTCTGTATATAGATGGGCAAGAGCCTCTCTTATCGCTTCAGGGCTAGCATGTTCTACACCTAAACTACCTTTATGACTAGGAGCCGCATCATGTTTTGTCAGAAATGCATGTTTTACTCCTGGAACAGCTTCTGTAATTATCTTACGTATCTTTTCTCCAGAAAAATCAGGATCTGTAAAAACAATTACTCCACGTTTATCATATAAATCTTCAATTTGATCTAAAGTTTCGTCACTTATTGCCGATCCTCTTGTTTCTAAAGTATCAGCATTAACTGCCATTTGAATTCGTTTTGTATCATCTTTTCCTTCAACAACAATTACTTCTTTTATCTTCATTTTGTCGTTCTCATTCATTAATCTTTAAAACTCTTTCTGTATTTTTTCTTGTTATTTCAGCTAATTCTTCACTTGAAATTCCTCTTTTTTCTGCAATAAATTCAAGTGTATATCTTGTCATCGCTGGTTCATTCATTCTATTTCTATATGGCATTGGAGTTAAGTAAGGTGCATCAGTTTCAACTAACATACGCTCCAATGGTGTCATCATCATTGATTCTTGAACGTCCTTAGCACTCTTGAAAGTTACTACTCCACTATATGACAATTCCATACCTAAGTCCAAGAATTTCTCAGCCCAAGTGACATCACCATTAAAACTGTGCATAATTCCGCCATTTTTTTGAATGTTCATATTCTTTAAAATTGCATAACAATCTTCAAATGCATCGCGATTGTGCACACTTATTGGTAACTTAAGTTCTTGGGCCAAAGCTATTTGCTTTTCAAATACTTCATGTTGTACTTTCTTAGGAGAATCATGGTAATAATCCAAACCTATTTCTCCCACAGCAACAAACTTTTCTAATTCCAAATATTTTCCTAATTCTTGTTCATACTCTGCATTATAATTTAATGCATCTTCAGGATGACACCCTACCGCACCATAAATATGAGGATAATTTTGAATAATTTCTCGCAATTTTTTTCTACTGTCATCATCATATCCAATAACCAACATTTCAGTGACACCAAGTGCCTTGGCTCTTTCTATTACGTCAGGAATATCATTATCAAATTCATGCGAATTAATATGTGTATGCGAATCAAATATTTCCACTGTAAATTCCTCTCATAATCTTCTATTTTACTTCTACAATCTTAACACACTTTTTTATTTACTAGCATTATTTTCACCAAACAAAAAAACACTAACTTGTAAATCAAATTACAAATTAGTGTTTCTTAAATCATTATCCTACTAATGAACCATTTGGAATATTTTCTGAAACTGTAATTAATTGGACTGTTTCACCAAATTCTGCTGACAACAACATACCTTGGCTAACTTCGCCTCTCATCTTACGAGGTTTCAAGTTAGTTACAGCAATAACTTTCTTTCCAACTAGTTCTTCTGGATTTGGATACCATTGAGCAATTCCAGAAAGAATTTGTCGGTCACCTTCATCGCCTGCATCCAATCTGAATTTCAAAAGCTTATCAGCACCTTCAACTTTAGACACTTCTTTAATTTCAGCAACTTTCAATTCAACTTTATCAAACTTATCAAATTTGATTTCGTCCTTAGTCAAAACTAAAGTTGTATTTTCAGGATCCCAGTTTTCTTTAGCTTTTTCAGCCATAGCTTTACGACCCTTAGCCTTTTCATTCTTAGTCATCTTAGACTTAATATATTCCTGTTCTTCTTCTACATCTAAACGTGGGAAGATAGGAGTCCCTTTAGCTACTACTTGTGCACCTGCAGGTAGGTCAAAGTATGAAACACCTTGAATTGCCATATCATCACTATTTAAGCCTAATTGTGCAAAAATTTCCTTAGGTGTGTGAGTCATGACAGGTTGAATCAAGATTGCAACTAAACGTAATGAAGCTGCTAAGTGAGCTAACACACTATCTAATTCATCCTTCTTAGTTTCATCTTTAGCTAAAATCCAAGGTTCTGTTTCATCAATATATTTATTAGAACGAGCAACTAATTTCCAAACTTCATCTAAAGCATTGGAGAAATGAACACTATCCATTTGTTCTTCAAAATTCTTGATAGTATTAGCAGCCACGTCTTCTAAATCTTTATCAAAAGCAGTTACTCCAGATTTCAATTCAGAAATTTGACCACCACGGTACTTGTTAATCATCGCAACTGTACGATTTAATAAGTTACCTAAGTCATTAGCCAAATCAAAATTAATCTTACCGATAAAGTCTTCAGGTGTAAATACACCATCATTTCCAAAAGGAACGGCTCTCATTAAGTAGTAGCGCAATGCATCTAAACCATAACGTTCAACTATCATTTCTGGATAGACAACATTTCCCTTAGATTTTGACATCTTGCCGTCACGCATTAATAACCAACCATGACCAATAATATATTTTGGTAAAGGTAAATCTAAAGCCATTAAAATGATTGGCCAGTAAATAGTGTGGAAACGAACGATTTCTTTACCTACCATGTGGACATCTGCAGGCCAGTATTTCTTAAATAGACTATCATCGTCACCAGTTTCATATCCTAAAGCAGTAATATAGTTACATAAAGCATCAATCCATACATAAACTACGTGCTCTGGATTAGAAGGAACTTTAACACCCCAATTGAAACTTGTACGAGTTAGAGCCAAGTCTTCAAGTCCTGGTTTAATGAAGTTATTTAACATTTCATTCTTTCTAGTATCAGGAATTATAAAATCTGGATGTTCTTCATAGTATTTTACTAATCTATCAGCATATTTACTCATCTTAAAGAAGTAGCAATCTTCTTCAACAAGTTGCACTTCATGTCCAGATGGAGCCTTACCGCCAATCATGTTTCCATCTTCATCACGGTAAACTTCTGCTAATTGTGATTCTGTGAAATATTCTTCATCAGATACTGAATACCATCCACGATATTTACCTAAGTAGATATCACCTTTTGCCAATAATTTTTCAAAGATATTTTGAACAGCTTTTTCATGATAATCATCAGTTGTACGGATAAACTTATCATTTGTTATTTCTAGCTTTTTCCAAAGTTCTTTAATATCAGCAGCCATCTTATCTACGTATTCTTGTGGTTGCATTCCTAATGCTTGAGCCTTTTGCTCAATTTTCAACCCATGTTCATCTGTACCTGTTAAAAAGAATACGTCGTAACCTTGAAGTCGTTTGTAACGTGCTAACACATCACAAGCGATTGTTGTATATGAATTTCCAATGTGCAATTTACCAGATGGATAGTAAATTGGAGTTGTAATATAAAATGTTGGTTTTTCACCCATAGACGAATCAACTCTCCTTATTAATTTATCTCAATTAGATCTAAAAATATTTGCTAGATTTAGTATAGCATATAAACCCTTGATTTTAGTTAGTTAATCTTAATTAACGCTTTAAATATTCAATCCCAATTGAATCTAAGAAATCTGTTACTTTCATATTATAATATTCAACAAATTTCTTAGCGGAATCTTTACCTGGATCAGCTAATACAAATGAATTTTGTCCATCATTTTTCCATTGACCAACGTAAGCTGACTTAAATGTTAAATTATCATCTAATGGAGAATGAACAATATTAAATAATTGGCGAACTTGCAATCTCATTTGTCTTTCACTTAAAACAACTGATAAAGTAGCGAATTCTGTCATATTCATCGGTACCATTCCCAACTTACTCAATTCATCATCAAAAGCTTTAAATAACTTAACAACTGTTCTTCGAATTGCAAAAGCAGAATCCAAACTTCTTTCAATTAAAATTTCGTATAGTCTTTGCGCAGCCTCAAATGAAATTGGATAAAGTTCCATTAATTTGTCCTTAATAGAATCTTGCTCATCTTTAAAGAATAATAAGGTATCAAGTAAGGTTAAAATTCTTAAAACCATCCACTGATCGCGCTCTCCTTGTTCTGGTTTTAAAACTGAAAGAACGCCTTTAAAATATAATTCTTTGATTTCATCTGTCATCATTCCGAGTTCTGCTTGTTCACGATAGACATAGTCGTGCATTACAATATCGTACAATTCCAATCCTGTTGCCATGAACTTAGTATCTAAGTCTTTCTTTTTAGTTGTTAAATTAAATGAAATTTGTGGTGCTCCATTAAACATGTGTAAAAAGTGAAGTAATTCATGGGCTACAGTATAGTCAGGACGTGTCATATCATATATATCAATCATCAACTGTCCACCACGTAAATATTGTTGAGCCTGGTCATGGCGAACATATCCTAATTTAGAATCTTTTTTTACATTAATTCCTACACCTTCAGGAAAAATTTCCTCAATTTTCTTCATTAAACTTTTAGTAGCTTCACTGAAGTTAATTTCTTCTGTCATTATTTCCCCTCATTTCTTAAATTATCCAAAATTTCTTTAGCTGTACTCATATCTCGCTTATTTAATTTCTCTAATTCAGATACAACCAATGGTATTTCTTCTTCAGTTGCCCCAATTGAACTTACCAATGATTTCAACTGTAGACGCATATGTCCCTTTTGAATTCCTTCTGTTACCAAAGCATATAATGCAGCCAAATTTTGACCTAACCCTACTGATGCAACAACTTTTTCTAATTCAATTGCATTCTCTATTTCTAACAATTTATGGTTAACCTTTACTAAAGGAACGATCCCTATTGATCCCCCAACAGATCCAAGTGGTAGTGGTAAAGTAATTTCACCATGCAATGTGTCTCCAATAACTTTCCAAGTGCTTAAACCTCGATAGTTACCATCTTTGGCAGCATATGCATGAGCTCCAGCTTCAATTGCGCGCCAATCATTACCACTTGCGATAACTACTCCATCAATTCCATTCATAATTCCCTTATTATGTGTTGTAGCACGATACGGATCGATTTGTGCAATATAGCTTGCTTGGGCAATTTTCTCAGCAATCTTTTCTCCTGACATTCCATTTTTAGTCAATGAAGCAACTGGAATATCACATATAGCCGTTGCTAGACATTCAGTTGCATAATTAGATAGGATACTCATAACTACATCTTGTTCGTACTTCTCTCTAATCGTAGCTGCAATTGCTTCAAGCATTGTATTTAACATGTTAGCTCCCATAGCTTCTTGAACATCTACTGCTAAATCTATCGAGACAATACTCTTATCTAATTTACGTACTCTTATCCATCTTGCTCCTCCACCACGTCTAACAATAGATGGATGAGCTTGGTTGGCAATTTCTAACAATTCATCTTCGTTTTTTAAGATATCATCTTCGAATTTATCAACATCTTCAATTTTTTCAACAATGACTTGTCCTAGCATCAATCTTTGCTTTACAGATGCTTTAAATCCTCCCGACTTTTTTACAATACCTGCCCCATGGCTACTTGCTGCTATCACGGAAGGTTCTTCAGTTACCATAGGAATCAAATATTCTTTACCATTAATCACATAATTTAAAGCTAACCCTTCTGGTAATAAATACTGTGTTATAAAATTCTCAATTTGAGTTTCCCCTAGACTAACATCTATTGCTTGTGACTTTAATCTATCAATATCTTCCTGTGATAAAATTTCTTGTTTTTTAAGTATCTTAAGCCGTTCAGACCAACTTTTTTTATAATATTTTTTAAAACCTTCCATCTTTTTCGCACCTTTCTAAACATTAGACATTATCTATTATATAATAGATAAATAAAATATTCGATTAAGGGGTATAAATTTGAAAAAAGTTATTATTTCTATATTATCAGGGATCATTCTCTCTCTGATTATGTTAATTTCAGCACCTACACATATTTCTGCTGATACTTTAAAAGTCGGTATTTTAGCTGATAATAAACCTTATAGCTATCTGACTAATAAAAAAGTAACTGGTTTTGAAGTAGAGCTAAGTAAAAAAATCGCTCAAGAAATGGATACTAATATCAAATTCGTTAAGGTTTCAGATCGCAAAAAATTACAAAAACTAGTTAGTGATCATAAAATTGATCTTGCTTTAGGACAATTTGATAAGACTACACTTTCGTCTAAATTGATCACAACTAACACCTATTTATATCCACAAAATGTCTTGTTTACTGGCACACATCGCCATATCTCATCTA
>OGKB01000596.1_pt1 | contig 23761 bp, 14 predicted proteins | sample 1572351 | NCBI WGS metagenome assembly OGKB01 (sample SAMEA2582088, study PRJEB24529) | metagenome | biome: Human gut stool | place: China | collected 2011
TTAAAAAGATGCTGCCGCATCTATGATTTATTTAATCATTAATGCGACAGCCCCTATTTTTTTATAAAAACTTTCTCGTAAAAAGAGAAGATAGGACACAATATTCATTTATGCGATGTAAATATCTGGATGACGTTCCGTCAACATTGTATAATAGTCATGCTTCATTTGTTTTGCTATATCGTAGTCATAAGGTTTCTCCCAGTTTGTACTATTAACTAAGAGATCCACTCCTTGAATAGCAAGACTTCTGGCAGCTTCTGGAAAGAATGCGTCATAACAGATAAACAAGCCGATACGACCAATCTTTGTATTAAATACTTTAAATTGATCTCCGGGTGTAAAATAATTTTTCTCGGAATCAAATAAATGAACTTTGCGATAAGTTCCAAGAAGAACACCAGTGTCATCAATGAAAAACTGAGAATTATAAAGGATATCTTCTTCTTTTTCAGCCATTCCATAGACGATATGAACATGAAATTCCTTAGCTAAGGCACTCATCTTTTTTACGGATGTAGAGTTGATCGTGGCAGTTTCTGCCAAGTCTTTAAAATTTTTACCACATTGATAACCAGTAACAGCAAGCTCAGGGAAAATAATGAGTTGAGTATCTGGATGAGATTCCATAGCTTTGCGAAGAAGCGTTTCCATATGAAAAAGATTTTCCTCTTTCTGATTCATTTTTGGATAAGTTTGTATACAAACAACATTACATTTCATAATTTTTTCTCGGTCCTTTCTGAATGCTTTGTGATATATGCTCGTTTGGAACCTTGAACCAGCTAAACAATTCTCGAATTGCAAATACACTGATCACTGCAATTCCAATGGCAAACCATACATAGACAATTAGAATAAATAATTTAATTGTTCAAAATCAAAATGTTCTTTCTCGAATAGAGAGCCGATCATGATAACAACAATCGGAACACAAAGAGAAAATACATTACCTACAAAATAGTTAATATTATCATCAGGAATCATAAAGTAAGCAATGAGTCCACAGATCATACCGATAAAGATAGATGCAACGGCAACTCTTGAGGATACTTTATCCCAGATCAACCCAGCAATAAATGCAGCACATGGGGCGGCCAAAAGTAGTTTGTTGTGTTTTAAAGTGATTCCCACGTTAAGATTTCCTTTCTTAATAAATGCAAAAGGCGCTATAAACATATATCTGTTTACAACGCCTTTGTTTATGACTAGTGTAATATACAAAATCTTTTTATTACAAGGTAAGAGTGAAAAGAAGTGAAGAATTTAATGAAAAAGGCAGATGAGAAACATTTTCAGGTGCTTTTTTCATGTATTTAAAAATAGTTATTGACACGATAAATTCTATGTGGTAATATAAGAAAATGTCTTAATGTGGGTTTGTCTGCCCACACTCTATGTAAAATTAAGAATAAGATTGTAAGAAAGATATAGTAAGATAGAGGGTTTCTTACAGTTGATGTAGTATATAAACCAGGTTTAGATCAAGAGGTGAAAAACGTCCATGGAAAAGAACAGAATACAGCCAATAAAATCAGGTACAGGGATGCGAATCAGCTATGCCAGACAGGATGACGTCCTTGAAGTACCAAATCTGATCGAAATTCAAAAGGATTCCTATGATTGGTTTTTAAGAGAAGGATTAGCAGAGGTATTTGAAGATATCTCCCCAATCGAAGATTACAGCGATCAGTTAAGCTTGGAATTTGTTGACTATCAATTATGTAAAGATGACGTCAAATATTCAATTGAAGAATGTAAAGAAAGAGATGCAACATACGCTGCACCTTTAAAAGTGAAAGTAAGACTTCATAATAAAGAGACTGATGAAATCAAGCAGCATGAGATTTTTATGGGCGATCTTCCTTTAATGACAGCAACAGGAACATTTATCATCAACGGAGCTGAACGTGTTATCGTCAGTCAGTTAGTGCGTTCCCCTGGAATTTATTATGGAATTGCTCATGACAAGATTGGTAAAGAGTTATACTCTTCCACAGTTATTCCAAACCGTGGTGCTTGGCTTGAATATGAAACAGATTCCAATGATGTATTCAATGTACGTGTAGACCGTACAAGAAAAGTGCCTATCACAGTTTTGATCCGTGCATTAGGTATCGGAACAAACGCAGAGATCAAAGAATTATTTGGTGAAGAACCAAAGATCCTTGCAAGTATTGAAAAAGACCCATCTGATAACTATGAAGATGGTCTGTTAGAATTATATAAGAAGATCCGTCCGGGAGAACCATTATCTGTAGATAGTGCGGAAAGCTTGATCAACAGCATGTTCTTCGATCCAAGAAGATATGATCTTGCGAAAGTTGGACGTTACAAATTCAATAAAAAATTAGCATTAAGAAATCGTATCAGTGGATTTATCTTAGCAGAAGATGTTTTAGATCCAACAACTGGAGAAGTATTAGCAGAAGCTGGAACGAATGTGGACATGGAACTTGCAGATAAGATCCAGAACGCAGCCGTAGCAAGTGTTATGATCCAGACAGAAGAAGGTGCTACAAAAGTACTTTCCAACATGGAAGTAAATCTTGCTGAATATGTAGATTTCAATCCAGAAGAGATCGGTGTTCATGAAGATGTTTTCTATCCTGTATTAGAGAAGATCTTAGAAGAAGGATATGAAGGAGAAGAATTAAAAGAAGCTCTGAAGAAAAATATTCATGAATTGATTCCAAAACATATTACAAAAGAAGATATCTTAGCATCCATCAACTACAATATCCATTTAGAGTATGGAATTGGACATGATGATGATATTGACCACTTAGGAAACCGTCGTATCCGTGCTGTAGGTGAACTGCTTCAGAACCAGTATCGTATCGGTCTTTCAAGATTGGAAAGAGTTGTTCGTGAAAGAATGACAACTCAGGATATTGAATCTATCTCACCACAGTCATTGATCAATATCAAACCAGTAACAGCAGCAGTGAAAGAGTTCTTTGGAAGTTCTCAGTTATCTCAGTTCATGGACCACAACAACCCACTGTCTGAGTTGACACATAAGAGACGTTTATCTGCATTAGGACCAGGTGGTCTGTCTCGTGATCGTGCCGGATTCGAAGTCCGTGACGTACATTATACACATTACGGAAGAATGTGTCCGATCGAGACACCTGAAGGACCTAACATCGGTCTGATTAACTCTCTTGCTACTTATGCGAGAATTAACGAGTATGGATTTATCGAAGCTCCATATCGTGTACTGGATAAATCAGATCCTGAGAATCCAGTTGTTACAGACAAAGTTGTTTATTTAACAGCTGATGAAGAAGATAATTATGTAGTAGCACAGGCGAACGAACCTGTTGACGAAGATGGACATTTCGTAAATACTCATGTATCTGGACGTTTCCGTGAGGATACATCAGAATTTGATAAAGTAAACCTTGACTTAATGGACGTATCTCCAAAGATGGTATTCTCAGTAGCTACATCCATGATTCCTTTCCTGGAGAACGATGATGCCAACCGTGCGCTGATGGGATCCAACATGCAGCGTCAGGCAGTACCACTTCTTTCTACAGAAGCTCCTGTTGTTGGAACAGGTATGGAATCCAAGGCTGCATATGACTCTGGAGTCTGCATCACAGCAAGAAATGGCGGAGTCGTAGAAAGATCTACAAGTACAAAGATCGTAGTTCGTAATGATGACGGTCAGAGAGATGAGTACAATGTTATCAAGTTTGCACGAAGCAACCAGGGTAACTGTATGAATCAGCGTCCGATCGTATTTGTAGGAGACAGAGTAGAAAAGGGAGACATCTTAGCAGACGGTGCTTCAACAAGCAACGGAGAGATGGCTCTTGGTAAGAACCCATTGATCGGTTTCATGACATGGGAAGGATATAACTACGAGGATGCGGTACTGTTAAGTGAGCGTCTGGTACAGGATGACGTTTACACATCTGTTCATATCGAAGAATATGAAGCAGAAGCCAGAGATACTAAGCTTGGTCAGGAAGAGATCACAAGAGATCTTGCAGGATTAAGTGAAGATGTCTTAAAAGACTTAGATGATAACGGTATCATCCGTATCGGTGCAGAAGTACGTGCCGGTGACATCCTGGTAGGAAAAGTTACTCCTAAGGGAGAAACAGAATTAACAGCTGAAGAGAGACTGTTACGTGCGATCTTCGGTGAGAAAGCAAGAGAAGTCCGTGATACATCTTTAAGAGTGCCACATGGTGCTTACGGAGTTGTTATGGATACGAAGATCTTCACAAGAGAGAATGGAGACGAACTTCCTCCTGGAGTAAACAAGAGCGTTCGTGTATACATTGCTCAGAAGAGAAAGATTTCTGTAGGAGATAAGATGGCTGGTCGACATGGTAACAAGGGTGTAATTTCCCGTATTCTGCCAGTAGAAGATATGCCATACTTACCAAACGGACGTCCATTAGATATCGTACTGAACCCATTAGGTGTGCCTTCACGTATGAATATCGGACAGGTGTTAGAGATCCATCTGTCCTTAGCAGCAAAAGTTCTTGGATTTAATGTTGCTACACCAGTATTCAATGGTGCAGACGAGAACGATATCGCAGATACATTAAGAATGGCAAATGACTATGCCAATACATCATGGGAAGAATTTGACGCGAAATGGCGTGATAAAGTTAACGATGATGTAATGGATTACTTATATGAAAACAGAGATCATAGAAAAGAATGGCAGGGTGTACCAATTGATACAACTGGTAAAGTAAGATTAAGAGACGGTCGTACAGGAGAAGAATTTGACAGCCCTGTAACAATCGGATTCATGCATTACCTGAAACTGCATCATCTGGTAGATGACAAGATCCATGCACGTTCTACTGGTCCTTACTCATTAGTAACTCAGCAGCCACTGGGTGGTAAAGCTCAGTTCGGTGGACAGCGTTTCGGAGAGATGGAGGTATGGGCACTAGAAGCTTATGGTGCAGCATACACACTTCAGGAGATCCTGACATTCAAGTCCGATGATGTTGTAGGTCGTGTGAAAGCATACGAAGCGATCATCAAAGGTGATAACATCCCTGAACCAGGTGTTCCAGAATCTTTCAAAGTATTATTAAAAGAATTCCAGTCACTGGCATTAGATGTTAAAATTCTTGACGAGAACGCTGAAGAAGTTGAATTAAGAGAAGATGTTGATGGTGGAGATGCAAATCAGGATCTTGCACCAATGATCGAAGGAGACGGTGTCTTCAACAATTATGAAGAAAGCGAATCTGAACTCGGTGCTTTAGGATATAAACACGGAGACTTATCAGAAGGTGAAGATAACACAATCATGTAGATTGGCGAGCAATTTAGGAAGGAGCAGCCTTAAATGATGGAATCAAGCAATGAATATCAAAGCAATAAAATTTCATTTGATGCAATTAAGATCGGGTTGGCTTCCCCAGAAAAGATCCGTGAGTGGTCTAGAGGAGAAGTAAAGAAACCTGAGACGATCAACTATCGAACATTAAAACCTGAAAAAGACGGGCTTTTCTGTGAGAAGATCTTCGGGCCTACAAAGGACTGGGAGTGTCACTGCGGAAAGTACAAAAAAGTTCGCTATAAAGGTGTTGTCTGCGACCGATGCGGTGTTGAAGTGACAAAAGCAAGTGTCCGTCGTGAAAGAATGGGACATATCGAATTAGCAGCTCCAGTATCTCATATCTGGTATTTTAAAGGAATTCCTAGCCGTATGGGTCTGATTCTTGACATTTCACCAAGAACACTGGAAAAGGTTTTATATTTCGCATGCTATATCGTTTTAGATGCTGGAGATACAGATCTTGCATATAAACAGGTATTAACTGAAAAAGAATATAGAGAAGCGTATGAAAAATACGGAGATACATTCCGCGTAGGAATGGGTGCTGAAGCAGTGAAAGAACTGCTTCAGGCCATTGATCTGGAAGCAGAAGCAAAATCCTTACAGGATGAGTTCAAAACTGCTACAGGTCAGAAAAGAGCCAGAATCGTTAAGAGACTGGAAGTTGTAGAAGCATTCTGCAACTCAGAGAATAAACCAGAATGGATGATCTTGGATGCAGTTCCAGTCATCCCTCCAGATATCCGTCCAATGGTTCAGTTAGATGGTGGACGTTTTGCTACATCTGACTTAAATGACCTTTACAGACGTATCATCAACAGAAATAACCGTCTGAAGAGATTATTAGAACTTGGAGCGCCAGATATCATCGTAAGAAACGAAAAGAGAATGTTACAGGAAGCAGTTGATGCCCTGATCGATAATGGTAGACGTGGACGTCCAGTTACAGGACCAGGAAACCGTGCATTAAAATCATTATCAGACATGTTAAAAGGTAAACAGGGACGTTTCCGTCAGAACCTGTTAGGAAAACGTGTAGACTACTCTGGACGTTCCGTTATCGTAGTAGGACCAGACTTAAAGATCTTCCAGTGTGGTCTTCCAAAAGAAATGGCGATCGAATTATTCAAGCCATTCGTTATGAAAGAATTAGTTGAGCGTAAATTAGCTCACAACATTAAATCAGCAAAGAAAATGGTTGAAAAACTTCAGCCAGAAGTATGGGATGTCTTAGAAGACGTCATTAAAGAACATCCGGTTATGTTAAACCGTGCACCGACACTGCATAGACTGGGAATTCAGGCATTCGAGCCTATCCTGGTAGAGGGTAAAGCGATTCGTCTGCACCCATTGGTATGTACAGCGTATAATGCCGACTTCGACGGTGACCAGATGGCTGTCCATCTTCCATTATCTGTGGAAGCACAGGCAGAGTGTAGATTCCTTCTGTTATCACCAAACAACCTGTTAAAACCATCTGATGGTGGTCCAGTAGCTGTTCCTTCTCAGGATATGGTACTTGGTATCTACTATCTGACATTAGAGAAAGATGGAGACAAAGGTGAAGGTAAATACTTCAAATCTGAGAACGAAGCATACTTAGCTTATGAAAATAAGGTGATCACACTTCATTCTAAGATCAAAGTAAGACGTACAGGTGTGGACAAAGATGGAAATCCTATTTCCCAGATCGTAGATTGTACACTTGGACGTATTCTGTTTAATGAGATCATCTTACAGGATTTAGGATTTGTAGACAGAAGCAAACCAGAAAATGCCTTAGCATATGAGATTGATTTCCATGTAGGAAAGAAACAGTTAAAACAGATCCTTGACAGATGTATCAATATTCATGGAGCAACAAAGACTGCAGAAGTCTTAGATGATATTAAAGCAATCGGATACAAATTCTCTACAAGAGGAGCTTTAACAGTATCCATTTCTGATATGACAGTGCCACCTGAGAAACCTCAGATCTTAGGAGATGCACAGAAACAGGTAGAATTTATCACAGAACAGTATAAACGTGGTCTGATGACTGAAGAAGAGCGTTATAAAGCTGTTGTTAAGACATGGTTCGATGCCGATGACGTTTTAACAGATAAACTGATCAGCGGATTAGACCGATTAAACAACATCTTCATGATGGCCGATTCCGGAGCCCGTGGTTCTAACCAGCAGATCAAACAGTTAGCAGGTATGCGTGGACTGATGGCCGATACATCAGGACGTACAATTGAATTACCAATCAAGTCTAACTTCCGTGAAGGTCTTGACGTACTGGAATACTTTATTTCAGCACATGGTGCTCGTAAAGGTCTGTCTGATACAGCCCTTCGTACAGCCGATTCAGGATACTTAACACGTCGTCTGGTAGACGTATCACAGGATCTGATCATTCGTGAACAGGACTGCTGTGAAGGTACAGGAGAAGAAATTCCAGGAATGTATGTAGAAGCATTCATGGATGGACAGGAAGTTATCGAAAGCTTAGAAGAACGTATCACAGGAAGATACGCAGCAGAAGAGCTTGTGAATAAAGAAACTGGAGAAGTCATTGTAAAAGCAAACCACATGATCACACCAAAACGTGCGAAAGCCGTTTGTGATGCAGGATATACATCTGTTAAGATCCGTACGATGTTAACATGTAAATCCGGAGTTGGAGCTTGTGCGAAGTGTTATGGATCTAACATGGCAACAGGTCAGGCCGTACAGGTTGGAGAAGCTGTCGGAATCATCGCAGCACAGTCAATCGGTGAGCCAGGTACACAGCTTACAATGAGAACATTCCATGCCGGTGGAGTAGCCGGTGATGATATCACACAGGGTCTTCCTCGTGTCGAAGAGTTATTTGAAGCACGTAAACCAAAAGGACTTGCGATCATCGCAGAATTTGGTGGAGAAGTGCAGTTAAAAGATACAAAGAAGAAACGTGAAGTTATCATCACAAACAGAGAAACTGGCGATGTGAAGACATATCTGATCCCTTACGGATCTCGTCTGAAAGTACAGGAAGGACAGATCCTTGAAGCCGGAGATGAACTTACAGAAGGTTCTATCAACCCTCACGATTTATTAAGAATCAAGGGAATCCGTGCAGTACAGGATTACATGATCCGCGAAGTACAGAGAGTATACCGTTTACAGGGTGTAGATATCAACGACAAGCACGTTGAGGTTATCGTACGTCAGATGCTTAAGAAAGTACGTATCGAAGACGGTGGAGACACAGGATACTTACCAGGAGCAATGGTTGATGTATTAGAACTTGAGAAGAGAAACAAAGAGATGGAAGAACAGGGTCTTCAGACTGCAATAGCAGATCAGATCATGCTTGGTATCACAAAAGCATCTCTGGCAACAGATTCCTTCTTATCAGCAGCTTCCTTCCAGGAGACAACAAAAGTTCTTACAGATGCAGCAATCAAAGGAAAAGTCGATCCATTAGTAGGATTAAAAGAAAACGTAATCCTTGGTAAATTGATCCCAGCTGGAACAGGTATGAGACGTTACAGAGATGTCAAGATCAGCACAGATGAAAATGATTTCACGATCGGAGATGAAATCGATTTCGAGGATGAAGAATTTGATATCGAAGAATAATTTGAATTTGTAGTTGGCCAACTGTAGGCTTTGAGTATATGATAAAAAATAAATAAAAAACCACAAACGCAGCGGTGGAATTTTTGCTCATATTTTGAACAAATCGCTTATCCGCCCAATTTCCTACGATAACTCGCTCTGAAGTTTATCTAAGACAAGAGTCTCTGAAGCTCAGACAATCGTCCAATTGGGCTGCGAATTTATTCAAAATATGGCAAAATTCCAATGCTGCGTTTGTGGTTTTTTATTTATTTTTTATCATATACCAGAAGACTATAGTGTGGACAATTACAGTATTTGGTGCATACGTAAAATATTTTATCTTCATTTATCGATACCCAGAGCGAAAGCGCGTCGCAGACAGATAACCATTTTTATAATATTCCACCAACTTCAGTCTATCAAACTATAATCTGTTTATTGTATGTAAAATCCTTAAGAAATCTGAAAAAACTATTTAATTGACAAAGTAAACAGATATTGATATAATAAAATCAACAAATAAAAGATAAGTTTTAAAAGAAAGGAGAATCGCCCAAGTTGCTCCATAAGGCTAACGGAAAGGCTTTTAAAACCGGCAGCTGATGGATCAGAAGTATTAAGATGATTGGGAATCATGAGACTGACTCAACAGGATATTATGATCTCGGGAGAGAACATAAGAGTCCTAGAAGCGGATAGAACGGTAAAGGAGTCAACCTCATAAAAATAATACGAAGAATAGAGAGAATGAACAAGATCTTAAGATAAGATCAGAAGATGATCAAAGAAAAAGAATCCAAACAAGAAAGATTCCAAGAGACGAGGAATCAAAACAAGAAAGATTCAGATAAGAGATCAACAAACATTCGATCAGCTGACCGGTGGAGCATTTAAAAAATTTGTAACTGGTAACTAAAGCAAAGTGTAACCCGTTAACAAAATAATTTGGAACTTATTAACTGAATATTTTCTCAAGAATAAGAGATTGATTTTTATATATTAAGAAAATGGCGTAAAGAAGCCATATAACAAAGAAATCGAAACATTGAGATCAAGAAAAGAAATCAGAATAGAAGCTGTCAGGGTCGATATCAGAGATGTGACGAGAAAGCATTTCTGAAGACAGTGGGATAAGAAAAGATTTCGAATAAGATCCATAGAATGAGATTTCCAAAAAGATAAAAATATATAGAAATTAATAAAAATCTTGGGAAAAGGTCTTGACAAAGGCATGCAGGCATTTTATAATAGCCTAGCATGCCTTTTTGGGGAGCAAAACCAAGAAGTACATGCATAGTCACAAGGTGAATTTAAGTAACCACAGTAGAAAACATGTATGGAGGTGAAATCAATGCCAACTTTTAACCAATTAGTTAGAAAAGGGAGAAAAACATCTGTAAAGAAATCTACAGCACCAGCACTTCAGAAAGGATTTAACTCTTTAAAGAAGAAAGCTACAGACACAAGCTCACCACAGAAGAGAGGTGTATGTACAGCTGTTAAAACTGCAACTCCTAAAAAGCCTAACTCTGCTTTACGTAAGATCGCCAGAGTTCGTCTTTCTAACGGAATCGAAGTAACAAGTTATATCCCAGGTGAAGGACATAACTTACAGGAACATAGTGTTGTTCTGATTCGTGGTGGTCGTGTTAAGGACTTACCAGGTACTCGTTACCATATCGTTAGAGGTACACTTGATACAGCAGGTGTAGCTAACAGAATGCAGGCTCGTTCCAAATATGGAGCTAAAAGACCTAAGAAAAAATAAAACAAAACTAAATTGGTACAAAGCAGCGTAATTAAACGCTACCTTGTATAGTTGTGCCGGAACTTTATTGTTTCCTACAAAGGTTACAGGAGATATAAAAGTCCTGCACGAACATGCAATAACTAAGTATGAGTACCGATGAATTAATGATTATTAAGGAGGGAAGAACCGTGCCACGTAAAGGACATATTGCGAAAAGAGACGTATTAGCAGATCCTATTTACAACAATAAGGTTGTGACAAAATTAATCAACAACATTATGTTAGATGGTAAAAAAGGAGTTGCTCAGAAAATCGTATACGGAGCATTTGCCCGTATCGAAGAAGAAGCTGGAAAACCAGCTTTAGAAGTATTCGAAGAAGCTATGAACAACATCATGCCAGTTCTTGAAGTAAAAGCTAGACGTATCGGTGGAGCAACATATCAGGTGCCTATCGACGTTAGACCAGATAGAAGACAGGCATTAGCGCTTCGTTGGATCACAACTTTCTCACGTAAAAGAGGAGAAAGAACAATGGAAGAACGTCTTGCAAAAGAACTTCTTGACGCTTCCAACAATACAGGAGCATCTGTAAAGAAAAAAGAAGATATGCACAAGATGGCAGAAGCAAACAAAGCATTCGCACATTACAGATTCTAATTTCAAGAATCTGTTCTGGCGCTTTGCCAGATATGCTTCTATGTTAAAACTTATAGGAGGAAAAAATCTTGGCTGGAAGAGAATATCCATTAGAGAGAACCAGAAATATCGGAATCATGGCTCATATTGATGCTGGTAAAACAACAACAACAGAGCGTATCCTTTATTACACTGGTGTAAACTATAAAATCGGTGATACTCATGATGGTACTGCTACTATGGACTGGATGGAGCAGGAACAGGAAAGAGGTATCACAATCACTTCTGCGGCTACAACATGTCATTGGACACTGCAGGATCATTGCAAGCCTAAAAAAGGTGCTTTAGAGCATCGTATCAATATCATTGATACTCCAGGGCACGTTGACTTCACAGTTGAAGTAGAACGTTCTCTGCGTGTACTTGATGGTGCAGTAGCAGTCTTCTGTGCAAAAGGTGGAGTAGAGCCTCAGTCTGAAAACGTATGGAGACAGGCTGATACTTATAACGTACCTAGAATGGCATTCATCAATAAGATGGATATCTTAGGTGCTAACTTCTACGGAGCAGTTGATCAGATGAAAGATCGTCTGGGAGCTAACGTAGCAGTACTTCAGTTACCTATCGGTAAAGAAGACGACTTCAAAGGAATCATCGACTTATTCGAGATGGAAGCCTACATCTACAATGATGAAAAAGGTGAAGACATCTCTATCGTTGAAATCCCAGAAGATATGAAAGAAGAAGCAGAACTTTATCACACAGAATTGATTGAAAAGATCTGTGAATTAGACGACGATCTGATGATGCAGTATCTTGAAGGTGAAGAACCAAGTGTTGATGATTTAAAAGCTGCATTAAGAAAAGGAACATGCGAATGTAAAGCAGTTCCAGTATGCTGTGGTACAGCATATAGAAATAAAGGTGTTCAGAAATTACTGGATGCTATTATCGAATTTATGCCAGCTCCAACAGACATCCCAGCTATCAAAGGTGTCGATGAAGATGGTAACGAAGTTGAAAGACATTCATCTGATGATGAACCATTCTCAGCTTTAGCATTTAAGATCATGACAGACCCATTCGTGGGTAAACTTGCATTCTTCCGTGTTTACTCTGGAACATGCAAATCAGGATCTTACGTATTAAATGCAACAAAGAACAAAAAAGAGCGTGTTGGACGTATCTTACAGATGCATGCTAACAAGCGTGAAGAATTAGATATCGTATATTCAGGAGATATCGCAGCTGCAGTAGGTTTCAAATCTACAACAACTGGTGATACAATCTGTGATGAACAGCATCCTGTAATTCTGGAATCCATGGAATTCCCAGAACCAGTTATCGACGTAGCGATCGAACCTAAAACTAAAGGTGATCAGGGTAAAATGGCTGAAGCACTTGCTAAGCTTGCTGAAGAAGATCCTACATTCAGAGCTCATACAGATCATGAAACAGGACAGACAATCATTTCCGGAATGGGTGAACTTCATCTGGAAATCATCGTTGACCGTCTGCTTCGTGAATTCAAAGTAGAAGCTAACGTTGGTGCTCCTCAGGTAGCATACAAAGAAACATTTACAAAAGCCGTTGACGTTGACAGCAAATATGCTAAACAGTCTGGTGGTCGTGGTCAGTATGGTCACTGTAAAGTTCACTTTGAGCCAATGGATGCCAATGGAGAAGAACTGTTCAAATTCGAATCTACAGTTGTTGGTGGATCTATTCCTAAAGAATATATCCCAGCAGTTGGAGAAGGTATCGAAGAAGCAGCTCAGTCTGGTATCTTAGGAGGATTCCCAGTACTTGGTGTTAAAGCTACAGTATATGATGGATCTTACCATGATGTCGATTCTAGTGAAATGGCCTTCCACATTGCCGGATCTATGGCATTTAAAGAGGCTATGCAGAAAGCCGGAGCTATCCTGCTTGAGCCAATCATGAGAGTCGAAGTTACAATGCCTGAAGAATACATGGGAGACGTTATCGGTGATATCAACTCTCGTCGTGGACGTATCGAAGGTATGGATGATATCGCAAGCGGTAAGATGGTTCGTGCATTCGTTCCATTATCTGAAATGTTCGGATATTCTACAGACTTACGTTCTAGAACTCAGGGACGTGGTAACTACTCTATGTTCTTTGAAAAATACGAACCAGTACCAAAGAACGTACAGGAAAAAGTACTTGCTGATAAGTAAGAAAATTAATATATAAATATTTCGGGGCTATTTTGTCAAAATAGTCTTGAAATATTTGTTTAAATGAAATATAATCAAATTTAGGACGGCCCTTTGCTGGGCAACTATATTGAAGTTTGAAACATTATTGTAATTGCCCATAGGGCGAATAAGGAGGACAATTAAAATGGCAAAAGAAAAGTTTGAGAGAACTAAACCTCATTGCAACATTGGTACTATTGGACACGTTGACCATGGTAAAACAACTTTAACAGCAGCAATCACTAAAGTTTTAGCTGAAAGAGTAGAAGGAAACACAGCTGAGAACTTTGAAGATATCGATAAAGCTCCAGAAGAAAGAGAACGTGGTATCACAATCTCTACAGCTCATGTTGAGTATGAAACAGAAAAACGTCACTACGCTCACGTTGACTGCCCAGGCCATGCCGATTATGTAAAGAACATGATCACTGGTGCAGCTCAGATGGACGGAGCTATCTTAGTAGTAGCTGCTACTGATGGTGTAATGGCTCAGACAAAAGAACATATCCTGTTATCTCGTCAGGTAGGTGTTCCTTACATCGTAGTATTCATGAACAAATGTGATATGGTAGACGATGAAGAATTATTAGAATTAGTAGAAATGGAAATTCGTGAATTATTAAATGAATACGAATTCCCAGGAGACGACATTCCTATCATCCAGGGATCTGCTTTAAAAGCTATCGAAGATCCAGCTGGACCATGGGGAGATAAGATCATGGAATTAATGGATGCTGTTGACAGCTACATTCCAGATCCACAGCGTGATACAGACAAACCTTTCTTAATGCCAGTCGAAGACGTATTCTCTATCACAGGACGTGGTACAGTAGCAACTGGTAGAGTAGAAAGTGGTGTTCTTCACGTATCTGACGAAGTTGAAATCGTTGGTATCAAAGAAGAAACAAGAAAAGTTGTTGTAACTGGTGTAGAAATGTTCCGTAAACTGTTAGACGAAGCTCAGGCTGGAGATAACATTGGTGCATTATTACGTGGTGTTCAGAGAGACGAAATCGAAAGAGGACAGGTTCTTTGCCAGCCAGGTTCAATCACATGCCATACAAAATTCACAGCTCAGGTATACGTTTTAACAAAAGATGAAGGTGGACGTCATACTCCATTCTTTAACAACTATCGTCCACAGTTCTACTTCAGAACAACAGACGTTACAGGTGTTATCGAATTACCAGAAGGAACAGAAATGTGCATGCCTGGTGACAACGTAGAAATGACTATCGAATTAATTCACCCAATCGCTATGGCTCAGGGATTATCTTTCGCTATCCGTGAAGGTGGACGTACAGTAGGATCAGGAAGAGTTGCTACAATCATCGAGTAATTCTTACTTCTACGATTGAATTTAGGATAATATTTATGAGACTCAGAAAGTTTAGGCTTTCTGGGTCTTTTTTGTTGTGAGCAAATATAAAACAAGCTATAATAAAAGAGACACATTGGTCGTAAGGCAAAATTAATAGGAGGATCCGAATGAATCAAACATTAAAGCTGCCAGTTGGAATTGAGAATTTTGAAGATATTCGCAAGCTAGGATTTTATTATATAGATAAGACAAAATTAATTGAACAGCTCTTACAAAATTGGGGAAAAGTAAATCTGTTTACACGACCACGTCGTTTTGGAAAGACACTCAATATGAGTATGTTACGTACTTTTTTTGAAATTGGTATGGATAAATCACTTTTTGAAGGCCTATATATTTCTAAAAATAAAGAATTATGTGATGAATATATGGGTAAGTATCCAGTAATCTTTCTGTCATTGAAGGGAATCGATGGATTAACTTTTGAAGAAGCGATTATTCGGATTACAACGATTATTAAAAATGAAGCACGAAGACACCATTATCTAAAAAATAGTGATAAATTAATAGAAGAAGAGATTAAGCAATTTCAGAGCCTTTTAGATGGAAAAGCTGATGATATAACAGATAGTATCAGACTATTATCAGAACTTTTGTGCAAACATTATGGGAAGAAGACGATTATTCTTATTGATGAATATGATGTTCCGCTAGATAAAGCTTTTCAGAAAGGCTATTATGATGAAATGGTTGAACTCATGAGAGGTCTTTTGGGGCAAGTACTAAAAACAAATGATTTTCTACAATTTGCAGTTTTGACAGGATGTCTTAGAATTTCGAAAGAAAGCATTTTCACCGGACTTAATAATTTTGAAGTTTTATCTATTCTCAATGTTCAGTATGATGAATGTTTTGGATTTACCGATACAGAAGTGAAAAAGATTCTTAGCGATTATAATTTATCAGATCATTACCTTCAGATTAGGGAGTGGTATGATGGTTATCGTTTCGGAAATACAGATATCTATTGCCCATGGGATGTGATTCGTTATTGTAAAAGTCTATGTGCAGATCCCGATGCATTACCAGAAGATTTTTGGTCTAATTCTAGCGGAAATGAAATTGTTCGCAGATTTATAGATAAGGCAGATATTCAGACAAAGAATGAGATTGAGCGTTTGATCAGTGGAGAGTGTATTGAAAAGGAAATTGCAGAGGAGCTTACCTATAATGAGTTGGATAAGAGTATAGAAAATTTGTGGAGTGTGCTTTTTACAACAGGATATCTAACACAACAGGGACGAACTCAAAATGGTAAATATCTTTTGTCGATACCAAATACAGAGATAAGAAATCTATTTACAAAAAAGATCAAAGAATGGTTTAGTGATGTTTCAAAAAATGATGGAAAAACACTAGAAATATTTTGTAATGCGTTTATAGAGAAAAAACCAGAAAAAATTGAACAGCTTTTTGGAGATTATCTATGGAATACGATCAGTATAAGAGATACAGCAATCGCAAAAGAGAAGAAAGAAAATTTTTATCACGGAATTTTACTCGGTCTTCTTGGATATAAGTCAAGCTGGCTGATAAAGTCAAATGCAGAATCAGGAATCGGATACAGTGATATTCTGATAGAGGCCCCGGAGAATCGAACGGGAATCGTCATTGAATTAAAGTATGCCGAAGATGGAAATATGGATGCAGCGTGCAAGCAGGCTTTAAAACAGATTGAAGATAAAGACTATATTGCTAAATTGAAGCAAGATGGAATGCGAAATTTCATTAAATATGGTGTTGCTTGTTATAAGAAAGACTGTAAAGTCATGATTTATGAAGAATAAAAACAACTGATAATGGGAGATATAAATATGGGGAAAGAAACATTTGAAGGAAAGAAAACTCATTGCACGATAGGAATAATTGGATATCGAGGTCATGGAAAAACGACTTTAACAGATGCAATCAAAAAAACTCTTACAACAAGAGAAGAGAGAAATATAAGCTTGACATCTAGCATTGAATATGGAGCTATCCTAGTAGTATCTGCAATAGATGGAATCATGTCACAAACAGCAGAACAGATTATGATTGCTCATCATATGGGAATGCAACATATCGTAGTATTTATGAATAAATGTGATATGGTAGATGATATGGAAATGCTGGAATTGGTAGAAATGGGGATTTGTGACCAGCTATATCAGTGCGGATTTGTTGGATCTGATATTCCGTTTATCTATGGATCTGCTTTAAAAGCCCTTGAAGATCCAGATGGAGAATGGGGAGATAAGATCATGGAATTGATGGATGCGGTGGATAAATACATTCCAGATTCACAGCCTGAAATGGATCAAGCTTCCTCTATACATACAAAGTTTACAGCAGAAGTATACATGTTAGATATCAATGAAGGTGGACGAGACACAGGATACTTTGATGGTGACCGTCTGCAGTTTTATTTCAAAACGACAGATGTAACAGGAGAGATTCAATTGCCAATAGAAATAGATATGGCTATGCCAGGGGAAACACTGGATATAACAATTGAATTAATTCAACCAATTAAGATAACAGAAGAAGAACCTTTTATCATTCGTAATGATGAATGTACGGTTGGATTGGGAAGAATTTCTACAATCATCGAGTAATTCTTACTTCTACGATTGAATATGATAATTTTCAAAGACTCAGAAAGTTTAGGCTTTCTGGGTTTTTTTTCTATGTTATACTAAAGCTATCAATTGTAAGAAGGGAGAAACGTATGAAGAAAAGTAAAAATTTAAAAAGAATAGGGGCTGTGATGCTTTCGTTGGTATTAGCAGTATCAACAGTATTTACAACAACTGCTGTTTCTGAAAAGAAGGTTTCTGCACAAGCAGAGATAAAAAATAAGAAACAGCTGCAAAGATGGGCATTAGCTACAAAGTTATTATCAGATGGAGAAAAATACTTTGATCAAACTAAAGCTGATAATAAGATAAGTGATAAAACAGCGGCAATCTATACAGCAATAGAGTATATCTGGAATGAAGATGGGGATGCAGTACCTGTGAATGTTTTTTGCGACAGTGTAAAGAATTATTTTGCAGGATGTGATGACTTTAATGCAGAAAAATTAGCTACAATTGGTAAGAATGATTACTTTGAATATAATAGTGGTGATTCAAATGTAACACTTAAAACCATGCAGGCAGGTGGAGGAACACAGGAATGTACCTATATCGGTGAGAAAGAACATACTGACGGTTCAAAAACAATGTATGGTGTATGGACAGATCCAGATCCAGCACCAGGAGATCCAGAGACACCATATTATGTAGCCTTAGATATTGCAGAAAACGGACAGATGACAGCATATCGAAAATTAAAAGATGGTAGTCAATTGAATGTGGATATCTATAAATTCAATGAGAATGGTGATTATGTAGTGTCTTATACAACTGCAAGTGGAAAAGCATTTATACCAGATGAAGAAGCAGATTTTTCTTACAATATTCAAATCATAGATAAAGAAAAAAGCGAAACACCAATTCAGTTTGAAGATAGAACTCTTGAAGGTAATAGTTTCAATCTGAATTTGGAAAGTGAAGATACAAGCATTGTAGATACAGATTATGATAGAATTACAGCAAAAGATAAAAAGGGAACAACTAATATTAAATATAACCTCAGATCTGCAGAGAGCGGTAATGTAATTTATAGTGGATCAATTCCATCTACTGTATATTCTATTTCTATTGATGAAGAAAATTATTATGGAATTTATTTATTACCAGGAGAAAGCAGACAGGTAACAGCAAATATTGAAGGTTATAATGGACCAGTTTCATATCAGTGGACATCAGCAGAATGTAAAATTGATAATCAGTTAGGAAAAACTTGTAAGATCACAGCTCCATCAAAAGAAGGAAATCCAACGATTTTTGTTCAGGCATTTACTGATGATGGAGAGTGGATTGGCGTAAAAAAGGAAGAAATCACAGCTGCAGATTGTAAATTATCATTTAGCTACAGAAAATTTTTTGGTGATCATTCAGAACCAGCATCAGGAGATACTCTGAAAGTAGGAGAAGCTTATTGGTTTTCACTGGATGGTGCAAGTTTTGCATGGGATTATGGAAATGGAAATAGAAACGATTCAAAGAGACAGACTTTCTATACTATGGACTTTGAGTTAAATGGAAAGCATTTGATAGCAACAGATACAGAGGAAAATCTTAGTAATGATGAACTGAGTCTTTCAATCGGAGCAGGTGGAGGATTCCCAAATCGCATTATCAAACCAAAGAAAGCTGGAACATTAACGATCACAGGAACAATTTATCGAAATGGAAAATTTTTCCGTGATGTTAAAAAGACATATAAAGTAGAAGGTAACACACCATCTCCAACACCAGTAAATAAACCAACAACCCCAGCCAAAGTAACAGTCAAGAAAACAACTCTAAAAAGTGCAAAAAATGCCAAAGACAAAAAACTAGTTGTAAAATGGAAAAAGAACACAGCTGGAAACGGATACCAGATCCAGTATTCCACAAGCAAGAAATTTGCCAAAGGAAACAAAACAAAGACGATCAGCAAGAACAAAACGACAAGCTATACAATTAAGAAGCTGAAAAAGAAAAAGACATATTATGTACGTATCCGTACATACAAGAAAGTTTCTGGAAAGACATACTACTCTGAATGGAGCAGTGTGAAAAAAGTAAAGATCAAAAAATAAATATCAGATCAAATAAAAATAGTGTCAAGATCAATAAAAATCTTGGCACTATTTTACGTTAGAAAAATCTATCGTATTTTGCAATCAATTAATTTTTAATATAAGGAACCATCACTTCCAGAATCTCAAGCACATGATCTCTCTGTGATGGATTAAGTTCAGCTGCAATTTCCATCAATTGATTATTGTGATGAGCCGGGGTATCAACATCAAATATTCTTTGCCCATCACCAAATAAAAGATAATCAGCAGATACATCCAATGCAGTAGTAAGAGAAGCAAAACTATGAATAGACATGGCTTTGCGTCCAGCTTCGATTTCATAGATATAATGCTGACTGACACCAGCTTTTTCAGCAAGCATTTCCTGTGTCAGATCTTGCCCTTTTCGGGTAAGTTTGATGCGTTTTCCTAATTCTTTTAAATCGATTTTCATAAAATACCTCCATAAAAAATAGTATTACCAGGAGTTATGAAAAACCACTATCCAACAGTGACAGTGACAACTATAAATATTGCTGACAGCAACATTGAATGTTATGATAGATAGGAAAATGAGAAAAAACGAGAAAGAAGGAGTCATGCAGAGAGAAAACGAGCGTATTATCTATCATTTGATGCATTTTGATGAGAAGGATAAGGAGTGGAGTGAGAGACCATATTTACTCTTGGAAGATATGGCAATTGTTTTTGATATTCTTGATCTGGATGATCGATCCATACAAAGAATCGATCATAAAAAGGCAAACAAAGAACAATGGACGGATCAGTTTTTATGGGAGAGTGCAAAGAAGAATACAAAACAGCTTCTGCCTGCTAAATTTGAGCCTGTATATAAAGATTTCCGAGGACATACCGAAGACAGACCGGTATTTATGGTGTCAAACAAAATACAGAGATATGGAGCAGGTGTGATTTGCTATGAAGATTTTTTGGATGATATTTCTAGAAAATATAATAAGAGTTTGTATCTTCTGCCAACCAGTATTCATGAAATGTTATTACTGTTTGATGATGGAGAAGATCAGGAAGAGGATTTATTGCATATACTAGAGAAGTCTGATCAGCAATTAAGCAAAGAAGAATTTCTGTCCGATAATATCTATTATTATGACAAATATATGGGAGAGTTGATCAGTTTATTTTAATGTTGAAGTTTTGGTACGAATAACGTATGATAAAGAAAACTGACCAAACAAAGAAAGGGGTAGAGCTCATGATACCAGGGATCGTAATCGGAGTGATCGTGCTTGTCATTGTGATATGGCTGATCAGTTCCTACAATGGATTTGTAACATTAAGAAATAAGACAGAAGAGGCATTTTCAGCAATCGATGTGTCATTAAAGAAGCGTTATGACTTGATTCCAAACTATGTAGAAACCGTCAAAGGTTATGCGAAACACGAATCAGAGACATTAGAGAAAGTCGTAGCCGCAAGAAATCAGGCGATGACAGCGACAAATATCGATGATAAGATCAAACAGGAAAATGCACTGTCAGGAGCACTGAAATCTTTATTTGCAGTGTCTGAAAGCTATCCAGAATTAAAAGCTAATGAGAACTTTAATAAATTGCAGGATCAGCTTCAGAGATTAGAAGAAGAGATCGCAGGTTCCAGAAGATATTATAATGGAGTTGTAAACCGCTATAATACCAAGACAGAGTTATTCCCAGGCAATATCATCGCAGGAATCTTTGGATTTAAGAGAAAACCATTATTTGAAGTTTCGAATGAATCTGAGCGTGAGAATGTACAAGTAAAATTCTAAGGAACGGACAGGGGGAAAGCACTATGAGAAAGTGGATCACCTGTACCATAATGGCAGTCATGATGGCTGCCATGATTTTTATGGGGACAGGAAACAATGTGTTTGCAAATGATGAAGTCACTTATGATTCTAATATGCAAACAAAGAAATTTGATGTAGATGTCAAAGTCGGAGAAGATGGAAGTTATACAGTAACAGAGAATATCAAAGTCAAGTTTGTCAATCCGAGGCATGGAATTTATCGTTATATTCCATACAAAGGGAAGGTGATAACAAGCGATAAAAATGGAAATCAGAAAAAACTACTTTATTATGCGGACTTTACACTGTTATCAAACGACAGTAAGACAGATGTAGATGAAGATTCTGACGGCAATAGTCAGGTGTTGAGGTTTGGTTCTGCGGATTATACCGTAAGTAAAGGAACTTATAGATTTACGTATCAACTGATCCCTAAATATCAGGGAGATACCTACGATTATTTGTACTACAATATTTTCCCAACACTCTGGAGAAATAAGATTCCGAAAGGAAGTACTTTTACAATTCATTTTCCAAAGAAAACAGATCTTAAGGGTGTAAATTTCTATTATGGGCGTTATGGGGAATCAAAGTATGCAAAAGATGTGATCACTTTGAAATATGATGAGCAGAAGAACCAGATCAAAGGAACATTAAAGAAGACACTGCCATTTAAAAATGGATTAACATGCTACAGTGATCTGGGTGATGGATATTTTACAGCAAAACATGAGATCGTAGTGGATCGATGGATTTTGGGACTATCAATAGGAGTTCTTGTGATCACAGCAGTATTATTTGTTTTATTTGGACGTGATGAAAAGATCATCCCATCGATTCAATATCAGCCGCCACAAGGAATGGACAGTGCGGTTGTCGGATATGTTCTGGACGGTTCCGTGGATGATAAGGATGTTATTTCCTTGATCCTTTATTGGGCCGATAAGGGCTATCTGAAGATGAAAGAAAAAGGTCAAAAGGATATGGAATTTATCAAACTCAAAGATATTCCAGACTCAGAACCAAGATATCAGAAAACAATGTTTGAAGCTTTATTTAAGAACAGAAAAAAAGCAAAAGCTTCCTCTTTACAGTACAAATTTGCAGATACCGTGCAGGTAGTGAAAGATGATATCAAATATGATCATAAGAAAAATATTTATACAAAATCTTCGAAAGTTGCAAGGATCGTATCCTTTGTACTGTTGCAGCTTCCAATCTGTTTATTTGCATTTATTATGATGATATTTAGTCCAGATGGGATTCTAAATCTGATTATTCCATTGATGGCGTGGATATTGTATTTTATAGGAATGTTTCTTGCATGCCATAGTGTAGATAAATGGTATGCAATCTCAAAGGGAGCAAGAACGGGACTTCCGATCGCATCGGCAGTACTTTCTATTCTAGGATTTATTTTCTATGGATTATATTATTATGTGAAGATACAAAGAGGAGAATTATTTGATTTCTTCCATGTGTATCTTGTGATCGTTGCAGTATCATTTATCGGAGTGATCCTGACTGCATTTATGAAGAAGAGAACCCATCAATGTGTGGAATGGATGGGATATCTTGCAGGACTTCGTGATTTTATTGAAACTGCGGAATTAGACCGAATGAAGGTATTAGCAAAAGATCATCCAGACATGTTTTATCATATTCTGCCTTATTCCATGGTATTTGGGTTGTTTGATCTTTATGCAAAGAAACTGGATGCATTAAAACTTCCTGCGCCAGACTGGTATGTCTATGGCGGCAGTGATTCTTATTTCCATTATTATATGATGGGGCACTATATGGATCATGTGGTCTCTGAGAACCTGACAGTTGTAGAACCATCAGAATCTGGAGGAGTTGGAGAATTCTTTTCTGGAGGAGATGGAGGATTCTCAGGAGGCGGCTTCGGAGGCGGAGGAGGCGGCAGTTGGTAGACCGCTTCATATAAACTATCTGGTGACACGCTCTCGCTCGGATTCGCACGTAGCGGACACTAAATCCGACTGTGGATAATTTTCTCTTTATAGAAGTTTATATTTTCTTTAGAATTGTTTAGATTTAGAATATTGAATGGAGTGGGGATTTTGGTATACTTAAGACATAGTTTTTCATATATATTTTAATCCTCTCTTTTCATTAGATTGGGCTGCAGAAGCAGCCCATTTTTTATTTCATAGGAAATTTCGATGAAGTCTCTTCTGCAAAAAAATAGCTAAAATGTTACAAAAATGTTTCATTCTTTTGATTTTCTGTTATACTAAAGAAAATTGAAAGTCAATTTGACGAGCTATTTGGTTAGGAGGTGTTTAACTGTTAAAATAATCTTATAAAAAATTATAAATATTATTCTATCAATAAATTTTCAAAAATATTAGGTGTATCGGCTCAAACA
>OGKB01000616.1_pt1 | contig 23182 bp, 31 predicted proteins | sample 1572351 | NCBI WGS metagenome assembly OGKB01 (sample SAMEA2582088, study PRJEB24529) | metagenome | biome: Human gut stool | place: China | collected 2011
CGTATACTCTTTCCCAATCAGAAAGGCCCCATGTAGCACTTTCAACAAACAACTGTTTACATATATCAATAATAAGCAATCGTTGTTTTTCGTGTTCTTCACTCAAAGCGTCTTCAGTAGCTTTAAATGAACCATCACTTTTAAGAAATTTAGGTAAATAACGAAGCACATCAACTTTATAAGTCCTTAACAATTCAAATATCATTGCATATTCACCTCGCCTAACGTAGGCAAATCTTCATCATTAATAACAATACTTTTATCATCGTTATTAATTCGCAAGTTTTGATAATCGATAGCCCCTGCATCAATAATAAAGCTACCTACTTTTGCGATTGATAGCTTGTTAATAGTACCGTTATTAATTACAGATTTTTCAAGATCTATCAAATAGTCATTCATCATTGTTTTAAATTTATCTAAAATAAACCCTTTGCCCTCGATAGTTGCTGTTACATTTATTACTTTAGGAGTAGCACTAACAACTGTAACAACTGCTCCCATAGGGCGAACACTTTCAATGTAATCTCTAACCGCTGCAATGAGTTCGGTAGAAGCCTGTTTAAATTCAGAATTGATAATAATAACTTTTACAGTACCAGGGCCGTTCCATGTTGGTATAATTTTTGCACCCCCAACACCAGGAACAGACATAGCCCATTCATAATAGTGCATTTTATTGCCGGATGTACCAGGATAGCGAACGTGTAATAAATAACGTTCTCGTAAATTATCATCGCTTTCTTCTTCGAAACCGTCTTTTGTTGGTTGTGTATTGATAACGCTGTTAATACCAGGAATTGACATCGGAATTGTATCAATCGTATTCGCTGCTACATTACCGCCATTACCAGGTTCAACAGCTTGAACTATAATTTCTTGACTACCGTTAATCGTTACAGTATCAATCGTTTCAAATAGCACTCCACCAGCGGTAGAAAATTGACTACCTTTAGGTAATACACCGCTACCTTTAACGGTAACAGCGCCTTTCGCATTTGTAGCTACTTTTCGAATAATACCTGCTTCTTTAGCACGCATAGTTAAGAAATCACCATACGATGTATCAGCAAATGCTACTTTATACAGTTCACCTAATTCAACATAGGTTTTCATAAACTCAATAGCATTAGATGAAAATACATCATATTCAAATGTACCCTCAAATTTACTCATCGGTAGTTGCGATTGTAATTGGAGGCTTTTTAAAATTTCGTCTGATGTTGGAATATTAAACATTGATATTAATACCTCCATATATCGTTGTTAATTCAATTTGACAATCGACCTTATCACCATTCGCATCGAACTCGATACTATCAATCGACTTGATGTAAGGATTAACCATAAGGCACTCTATAATCACTCGTTTGAGCTCTGAATAGCGTTCACCTACACTCATAACCTTACCTATAAACGGCTTTAACTCAATACCATATCGAGTTGAATACGCTAGGTATTGATTGCGTTCAGTTTTGAGTGCTTTGTACACCCAAATTTTTAACGCTTCATCACCCTCTAGGGCAATTCGTTTACCACTTGAGTTATATCGGAATGTATCATCTTCAAAATTCCAATCATATTCACGAAATAATGGTAAATCATTTTGACTAGACTCAACTGTACGAGTTAACCCTGCAAAAGGATATTCTTCGCTCATAGTTTCACCACCTTTTGACCTATGTAATAAAGCTGTTCGCCTTGTCCATATACTGGAAATACGGTTACTTCATCACCTACTCGCAAGGTATCAGTCATATTAATGGTATCGGTATAGTCATTGTGTATATCGTGCGTATGACTAGCGAATTCTGCTAACCCACCACCGCCTGAACGAGGTTGTGTTTCGCTTATGATGTGGCCCTTAGCTTCACGATGATGTCCTGGCTTCCAATAGTCATTCAAATATATTTGCTCGTTGGTAATGTCGATATTATCAACGCGAATAACCAGGTTAGGAAATGGCGATGTAACAAGTCCAATTCGCATCCCCATAGGCTGTTCGCCTTTAGCTATACCGTGAATTGTATCAACCATTTTAGCCATTGAATGTGCAGCACTAGGAATATCATTCAACATAATGAATTTCTACCTTTCTTTTAGTCGATTTTCGAGTAGACCTTCGACCTTTACCTTTTGGAGTTTCGGAACTGCTTTTCCCTTTGGTTTGCGTTCTCTTTTCTTCTGAAGAGTGGTCTACCTTTTCTTTAGTCATAAGATTTTCAAATTCAATCTCGAGTTTCATGGTATGTTGACCGTTTTTGAAATCATGAGTATCACTCTTGATCCAGAATTTGCCGCTTAACTCAGTAATCACATCTCTAATTTCAACAGAATACGAGGACAAAGCGTCATAATCGCCTAAACAATCAATCACACCTGTTCGCTCCGGCTTTTTGAATATATCTTTTACTTCATCAGCCGTGTTTTTATTTTTGTTCTCCTTATAGACTGCTTGTATCATAGAGTAGCGTTGAATTTGGTCGTCTTTACTTTCATACCTAACAAAGTTACCTTTATCATCAACAATCATGACTTTATTAATCATGTTTTCAATAGACTCTTTAAAAGATGAGTCAGTAATATTTCTGTATTGGTCTATTACTAACCCCTCAATCAAAGAACCTTTTTCTATGACGTCGAGTTCATCCCCCTCCATCATAGCTTGATATTTTTTGTTGGTCTTTTTAGCCGCTTCGGTATAAGCCATTAAAATGATTTGATACCCTGACTTGTTATTAGCGATAAAAGTTATTTTTTCACCTGTTTCAGCGAGGTTACCAACTTTAATGCCCATTTCCTTGCATACTGCCTTTGTGATATCTTCTGCAGTCATATTGGTGAATTTACGAGTAGTCTTTGATTTACTTAATATAAACATGTTGTCATAACATGTTATTGTAATTCGTGATGCCGATGTTTTGCGTTCGGTGGTATATATATTGCCTACAAATTGCACATCACCATCTTCTGAGTACCCTTTAATGGTTTCACCAATACTCACTGTATAGATAGGCCAGTTTGAATCACGTGGCTCTTGCACTAATACAAATTCAAGTTTTCTAGCTGCTTGAATACGAGAACCTGACCAGGTAACGTGCTCGACTAAATGAGTAATATCATTTTCAACAGGAACTTTCTTTTCTTCGCCAGTCTTTTCATCTTTAACTGTTTTAGTGCCAATATGTTTAATTATCATATTATTTCACCTTCAACTTTCTAAGCTGGCTAAGATTATTAATCGCTAAATTCTTTAAGTCATTTGATTGAATAATCCGTTCATAATGACGATAATTGCCATATGCTTTCTTAGCTGCATCCAACACATCAGAACCTTTACTGAACAATGTTGCTGTTTTAGGTTTTTGAGCAACAGAAGGCCTATCTTTTAAGCCTGTTGTTTCATCAACTGGCTTATCATCACCAGTGGCAGGCGTGTTAAGGTCTTTATGCTCCTTAAATGTTAGCGTGTAATACATATCCCCTGTATTTTCCTGTTTCTTATACGGGAACGACTCGATTCCCATCATTAAATTAATAGGACCATCACTTATGATGACCCTAACAGGTTTCTTTGATGTTTTCCACTTTTCTATGAGGTTAATAATTTCATTAGGCTTACGCTTATCGCCAACAATAAACGGATAATCTTTCGCTGGAAAAAATCCTTCGAATGATAATGTTTTAAGTTTAGGATTCCCAAATAAAAGCACCTCACCTATTTGAGTAATATCAACAGTTTTGTTTTCCTGTTCATTACCAACCTCATATTTAACTGGAGTAACAGGAAGCACTAACTTTTCTTCATCTTGCGAAATAATGATAGTTGGTAGTTCTCTTGCTCCTTTACCAAATGCAAACGATAAGAGCGATAAGGCACGCCCTATACCGCTAACGAATTTTGACATGCCTATACACCTCCATAATTTGTTTCAGCAGCCCCAAACATCGAGAATAAAGAATGAGCGATACGGTCTATATCAGCTTCTTCTCTAACAACAAAAGTATTTCCTGTAACGGTGTAATTATTACCACCGCCACCAGCTCCGCTAAATTCTTTTGCTAGTATTTTTTCAGTAGTCGCATGAGGATAAATTCTAGATCCACTAGGTAGGTCTACAATTTCACCACCACGTTCGTTGATTTCAGTCCAACCACCGCCAAAGTAATTTGTACCAGTAGCATGGCCTGTTAACCCTGTAATTTGTGCGCCCCTTGATTGTGCAGCACTTAATGCATTACCTAAGCCGCTAAATACTTCACTTGCTTTAGCTTTTAATGGTCCCCAAACGTTTGCATCAAACCAACCGGCAACAGCACCCCAAATACCTTTAATTGACTCCCAAGCACTACTAAAGAACCCTGTGATACTATCCCACATATTACTAGCATCGCTCTTAATAGGCTCCCAAATGTTGCTGTTAAACCAATCGGAAACAGGCCCAAATATTGTAGATATTGCATCCCAAGCAAATCCAAACAGGCCAGCGATAGTATTAATAACAGGAGTACAAGTATCGACGATACTATTCCATTTGTTAGAGAACCATTCAGATATGCCATCAAGGTTATTTGTAATTCCGTCAAATATCTCTTGACCAAATTGTTCACCGAATATTGCACCACCAATACCGCCTAATGCACCACCAACAGCAGCACCTACGGCTGTTCCAGCACCAGGAATAATACTGCCAACAGCAGCACCACCCATAGCACCTAATTTTGCACCAGCTAAACCGCCAGCAAGACTACCGCCAACACCAGCGACCGCTCGCCATTTATTATCAGAACTAGCTATATCATATGCACCCATAGCTAATGAAAGAGGTAAAAACGCTTTACCGCCAATTTTTGATAGTAAGCCACCTAATTTACTTGCACCTCTTCCGAGTATGTCAGCACCTTTAGATAAACCCCTACCTACTTTGCCGAATTTACCACCGCCAGTAGTTTTAGGTGGAACGGTACCAACGCCACCTCCTTTACTGGAAGTCTTTCCTTTACCTCCACCACCTGGGCCATAACCGCCACCGTCATAAACGTTCTTGCCATAGACATAAACATTAATACTATGAATAGTAGTATCGTCGCCCGTAGCATCTTTACCGCCACCAGCACCGCCTTTACCGCCTATCATGCCTGCAATACCTTTGCCAGCACCCCAAACCTTTTTACCAACTTTAAAAGCACCAACACTAAGGACAGCCAATGCGGCCGTAGATAATATAGACGGTAGTCCGTCCATTTTTGCGGTTTGTTTAACCATTTCTTTAGTGGCAGATGTAATGCCATCAATTACAGATTTCACTGTAAATCCGTTCTTTTCAACGTTTTCAGTAAAACCAGTAAACCAGTTATCGACACCTTGAACAATATCCCTAAGACCACCAATTTTACCGCTCATTAATTTAGTAGTGAACGAATCCCAGTCGCCTGATAGTTGTTCTAAGTCGCCTTTCAAGTTGTCCATACGAATTTGAGCCATTCGTTCAGCAGCACCATTGGAATTATCAATAGATCCTGCTAGCTTATCAAAATCACTATCTGACGAGTTAACCAATGCCAATAACCCCGACATTGCCTCTTGACCGGCAAGCATACCAGCTACAGCCGCTTTACTTTCCGGAGTTAATCTAGACATTCCGGTACGAATATCTTTTATGATTTCTCTAAAAGGTTTCATTTTACCATTAGCATCTAAAATGTTAAGTCCTAACATTTGCATGGCTTGTCCTGACTCTTGCGTAGGTTTAACTAATCTAGTCATCATAGAACGGAGCGATGTACCAGCTTCAGAACCTTTTATGCCTTGATTAGCCATAAGACCTACAGCAAGTGCAGTATCTTGTATACTAAACCCTAATGCACCAGCTACTGGAGCAGCATATTTGAATGTTTGCCCCATCATAGCAACGTTGGTATTTGAGTTAGTAGCTGCTGCTGCTAATACATCGGCAAACATAGCAGAGTCTCGTGCTTGTAAACCAAATGCAGATAAGCTATCAGTTACAATATCAGAAGTCATAGCTAAATCTTCGCCGGATGCGGCCGCTAAGTTCATGATACCGGCAATACCGCCTATCATGTCTTCAGTTTTCCAACCAGCCATACTCATATACTTAAATGCTTGTGCAGATTCTAAAGCACTAAATTTTGTATCAGCACCCATTTTAATTGCTTTTTCTTTTAAGCGTTGGAACTCATCAGCCGTAGCACCTGAAATCGCTTTAACAGCAGACATTTCTTCCTCAAAATCAGCATAGCCTTTTACAGCGTCGAATATACCAAACCCAATGCCACCCATAGCGGCCATTTGAGCACCTGCACCTAATAAAGCGCCATTTAACTTATTAGAAGCAGCACCAACGGCACCAGTCATTTTTTGTTTAACAGCTACCGTGGCGGTATAAACTTTTCCTTTAAAGCCGTTTAATTGTGATTGTACTTGATTGATTGTAGAGCTTGCGTTGTTTTTAGCTTTGATGTTGACAGTAACATTACTTCCGGCTTGTTTTAACTTTGTAATGCTACTTGTTGCACTTTGAGCAGCTTGTTGAACCCCTTTAACAGAGCTCGTGGCAGAACTCATATTTTTACTAGCAGACGAAACAGCCGGAGAGAGGCCAGTAGTTGTTTTAACTAAACCTTGCAATGATTGTTGGGCTTGCTGTATCCCTTTTGTAAACCCTCTATCATTAAGAGAGAGTTCAACGCTTAATTTCTGTGTATCAGCCACCTAGTACCTCCCTTAAAGCAATTTTAGCAACCTCAATGCGTTCTTTTCTTTCTTTGTCCATTGCTACACGGCACATAATTTTCTCCATAGTAGTTAACCCAAAGAAATAATCAAACGTATGACCTTTTAAAACTAAGTAGGCGGCCGTAGCCGCCTCCCAGTCTTCCTCTATTACTTTTTTGCTTCGTCAATGATAGCGTGGTTAAGTTTTTTACCAGCACCTACGGATTCAATTAAAACTGTACTAATAGCTTTTACTTCGCCAACATCAAACACTTTATCCACAATATCCATTGGTTCAACACATTCAAAGGCTTGTTGTAATTCTTTATCTTTCAAGTTAGGTTCAACAATGCAGTTATACACTAAATATTGGTCATTACCACTTTCAAGACCAAGGGCTTCTGCCATAATGGAAGCAGTAGGTTTCTTTGCTACTACTTCACCAATGGAAGTTTCAATAGTTAATTTTTGTGCTTTACGAGCGTTAATTTCTTCACGTTTAGCGATTAGTTCGTTAATAGAAATAGACATAGTTAATTTCCTTTCAATTAGTCAATAGATTCCATGAATTGTGCATCTTCAGGAGTGAAGCCAAAAGGTAATTCAGTTTCAATAACTTTACCTTTTCCAAAATTCATAAGAGGGATTTTAGTAAACCAAACATTATCAATCGTGATACGTTCTTTCTGACCGTCCACTGCGTCAGGATCATCAAGTAAACCAATAAGAGTAGTACGAGGGTCGTGGCCCGCACTCCATTCTTCTAATAATCTACGATGATTGCGGTTAATAACGTTTTTAATTTTAATAGTGCCTTCGCCTTTGAGTGCTGTTACCTTGCTATCAACAGAGTTGCCGATGATTACATCTTCTCGTTGAGATTCAACGCTAGCTTCGAAACTTTCAATTTCAAATACCAACTCACCATCAAGCCACAATTTGCCATGAGAGCCGTTCCAGCGACGGCGACCACGGAATTTAACGTCTTCAGCAGCACGAGCAAACGTTTGTAAATCAAATGTAAATTTGTCTTTATTCATGCTTGTATTCCTTTCTGTTACATTGTGAATGTAATCTTCAAATCTTCCATAGCATCCACGAATTTAACTTTGCCTGATAAACCGATTTTAGCGCCAGTATTGTATTCGCGAATTTGCATGTCAGTCATTTGAGATACATCCTCGCCTTTAATAATTGCGTAGTCTTTTTGGAATTGGAAATCGATATCTATTGTGTTACCTGCTCGGCCATCAAGCACGTTACCAGCCAATTGACCAAAGTATACCAAGATAGCGCCAATGAATAGCATTTTATGGTCGTAGTCATTGATGTATTTACCAACATAGTATTTTTTAAAGGTATCGCGAACATCATCTGTTACCATATCCACGCCTTCCATAATTTTGATTTTACGGAAGTCTTCACCCTTATCAGTTGTGAATGTTTGCAAAGAGTTGCAAGCACGAGCGATTTTAACACCTTCGCCATCTTCTTCGTCGAATAAGTGCAATTCGCCTTTATCAATGCGGTCATTCAAGTCTTCGTACACTTTAACAGACTCAACTTCAGTCAATTTAAAATATGTTGCAGAACGGTCCAATGCCAAGCCTGCTAAAATACCAGCGATACGAGCCGTATATTCAATTGGAGTATATGTTTTATAAGTAGTTTTACCAGCTGTATTTTGACCTGTAGCAACTTTAATTTCTTCTGTACAGAAATTAACAACGCCTTCATGGTCTGCTGCTACACCACCAACAACCGCTTTAACTGTTTTACGGCTGTTATTGCGTTCTGCTTTAATGTAGGACGCCAAATCTTGTTGGTCCTGAACTGTACCAGTAGGAGCTGCAATGTAATTATAACGAATATGCTTCAATTGTTTTAACAATGTAGCTTGTGTATTTTTAGGTGCTTGAACGCTTGCTTTAGGTAATGTGTATACAATGATACGTAAAGGAGTGCCGTCAAGACATTTCTTGATAAGATCCGTACTTGCTTCATCAAATACACCTTCCGGAATTTCAGATACATCAGAAATTTTATATTTGTTAGATGTATCCGTGCTTTCGCATTTCAAAATCAATACAACTACGCCACGTGCAGAACGTTTAATAGCTGTAATGCCTTTGGTTTTAAAGTCAATTAAGACTTGAGGCAAACCGAATTTTTCTTGTTCATTTGGCATGTGATTATTCCTCCTCGGTTAAATTAATGCCGTTAAGGCTAAATGAAAGAGTATTAACAACTTCACCACGAACGAAACCGACTTCTTCGTCTGTGAAAGCGTCATTAAACTCTAGATTAAAGATAAAGTGCAATACTTCATCTATGAATGTATGTTCAAAATCGTTAATAGTAATGTATCTATCATCGACTTTAAGCACTGGTCTAAATAGGCACTCTAAACTATCAGACATTTCATATAGTTCAGAGCGTTTAATTCGTCCGTATTTATCCTCAATAGGTCTAAAGGTTATATCAACCTGTACAGTCCTATCAAAGTATGTATAATCACCAACACTGGACCGGACGAACATTTCGATATAAAAATAAGGTGCATTCGATTTTTCTATGTTATCGAAATACACCTTATAATTAGGATATTTACTTTTTAACAGCTCGACTAGAGCTTTCTGTATCGCCCTTAATTTAATCATTGGTTAAGTTCCTTAATATAATTCTCGCATTTCTAGCGAATTGACTACGCATACCAACTATTGAGCGATGTAACATTTTTTGACCTTTAACATACCCGCCATTACGTGTGCGATGTCCATATTCTACATGGTTTGCATATTCGGTATTGTTGTAGATTTCAACTTTTCCATCAATAACACCTGTACGATGCCACCCATCGCGAAGAACACCAGTAATATACGGAGTTTTCATCTTAACATCGTTAATCATAAGTTCTGCACTTTGAGCGAGTACCGTGTCAACGTGTTCAGGATATTCACCTAATGAATCGGAGAACTTTTGAATGAGTTCATCAAACCCTGTTAACTTAACTCCCATTATGCTTCACCGTCTTTCAATAACTTGATTTCTTGATGTGTCATATATTTGAATGGCGTATCTGCACGCATGACAAACGATTGCCCCTTGTGTGAAATGGAGATAATGTCATTAGGTTTAACATCGTATTCAGGCGATAAGCACAAACGCAATCTATCGCTTAATGTAAATGTGCTGTCTGTTTCGGTTCCATTAGTGCTAGCAGATTGACCTATTTGACCTAATCTACATGGTACATCACTGTATACTGCTGTTAATTCGTACACATCAGCACCTATATCGTCAGTAGTTGCCATTTGCCGTGAGATAGTACATGTATCTTTGTACATAATATCCGCAAGTAGCTTGCCATATGTATTAGCCATTCGACCACACCACTTTTCTATATAGGTTTAGTTTAGTACGAATGCTTTCAAAGTCCTTTTCGCTAATACAGCCAATAGGAGATACGTCCTCAACAGCCCATGTGAACTCAACATCGTTTTCTTTTAACGATTTAAGAGGGCCGTGCGTATCACTAAACTTATCCTTAATATATTTAACAGCTAATTCAGAAGCAGTATAAATCAACGTTCTAGGAAAGTCCGTCCTGTGGCAATAGTCCATACAATCAAGGATAAACTTTTCTGCGAATACATCTAAATATGTATCATAATTCACGTTGTTTAGACTGCTAATAGCTGATACAAGGCGATGAGTAGCGTCAATAATGCCTTTCTTCGCATCGTCAAAATCTAGATATTTAACGTTCCCCATAGTTCACCTCCTTTTTTTGCATTAAAAAAGCACCCTTTTTATTTGGGTGCTTATGCAACATGATCCGTAATATATTTTCTGTAAGTTTTAGAACTACCCTCTAGCAAATGCAAGAAATAATTAACTGCTTCTTGTTCATCTGCTATATCTCGATGTTCAAAAACTTCATTTCTTTCAGTCCAATATACAGAAAATCCTTTAGGAATTCTTTCAATAATGATTGTACCTGGCACAATAGGTGTAGGACTGTTATCAATATTATATGAGCTTTCAGGTACGCTGATTTTATGCAATAACGCTTTAACTTCTTTAATTGTCATGCTAATCAACCTCCTTTAAATAGCCTTCATCTAAATAATACTGAATACTTTCTTTGGTTTTATACTGAATTCCGCCACCAACTTTATTAAACGCTGGTGCAATAACGCTAGTTTGTACTGGTAGTGGTTTAACAACTATATACTGATGTTCAGTATCAGAGTATTCTGTTTCCGTATAAGGCATAGCCCTATTTACGAATGGCGTTCCTACCGGTGCAGTATATTTTCCTGTGGTTCTACCATATCGAGTTATTTTAGTTCCTACCACCAATATTTCAGGCCAAGTTTTACCAATTGCGCCATCATTAGTAGGATACAAAGGGAACTCTTGACCGTTTGAATCTGGGTCGGAAAACCATCTTTTTCCCTTGTCTTTACCTAAAGTATAACCAAGCTCTTCAAACTCTTCAAGGGCTTTTTTATGGTACTTTAATCTACTAGCATTTAATTCTTGTAAAACAACCAATTTTAAGAAAGAATCTGATGCAGGTATAAGGTTCTTACGCATTCGCTCATGCTCCGTCAAATTAGGTTCATCAAAGAATTGAATAGCAGCATTAACTCTTTTTTCTCCCATTTCAACGTTTATTAAATCCTGCGCTTTCCTAATGGTTATTTCATTCCCTTTGCTAGTAGTAGTTAATGGTTTTAGTTCACGTCGCCATTCAGTAAACGATTTTGACTTATCAACATATACTGCCTTCCAGTTATCATAATCCATATTACGAGGTACTTTCTCGTATCGTGTAGGCTCGTTCTTATTAGCTTTTGCCATTTTAACAGTACGAGAACCGCTAGATGCTTTTTTATCTAACGTGCCTGCTATTGTGGATCTACATCGCGGATGTAGTGGTGGAACATTCGTTCCAACCTCAGCATCAGCAACAGGATATATATTGTTATCGTGTTGACGGCAAGTTGAGGATGTTCGTTTGTCAATCGTAGCTATGAATTGAAAGTACTCCATATTAGCAGATTTTAAAGAGTCTAATGTAGCCTGATTATGAACATAATTGAGTTCAGTCCTAACCAATCTAACAGCGTTATTCTTTGATACATTCATACGTTCTTGAACTTCTTTAGCTAGCTTTTCGACTGATGTTCCTCGATGTACGTTACTAACTACAATCTCTTGAATAGTCTTTGATAGCTTATCGGAGTTATCCCAAATGCGAGTACTATAATTCTTACCACTCCAAGGAGTACGCAATACGCTTTCAACGTGTTTGTTATCAACTGAGACGCCTAAAGGGCCTTGTCCTCGTTTAGCCAGTTCATATGCAGAATGCAACCGATTATCTTTGTATGCAGACTTTAAAAAGCCTGTAATCGATGCATTTGTCTTTTGCCCTAGTTTATCTATCTCAATAAGTGTATCGCCGTACAACTTATCAAGCCTAGATATACGAGAACGCATGGAAAGAGTATTTAATTCCAGTAACGTTTTAGGGTTACCAGTTTCTTTATACTCTTTCATGTACTCTTCAACGTCTTTCTTCCAAGTTCTAAACTCAGGACCATTGATTAACTTTTTAGCTTCCGAAATAGATATACCATTGTCGTTAGCGAACTTGCCATAAAGCTGTTCAATGTTAGCTTGAATGCGTTGAGCTGACCGTTCATATTGAGCAGCAAGCTCTTTTTCTACGGTTTCCTGGCTCTTCTTATTCCATTCTTCCTCGCGTTCAGTGCTTCTCCTAGCCCAATATGAATCAGCGCCCATAATTACACCCCTTAACCTAATTTATGAGTAAATTTAACAATGCGAATTTGCTTAGGTTCATACACACGTTTCCAGTTACCTGCATCTTTTAATTCTGCACGAGAAACAGACTCAGCATGTGCACGAGTTGTATTTTGCCATGCTACCCCACGTGGATGCATGATAAATACTTTACGCATAATCAAGTAGTCAACACCGGAACCTTTCTTTTCGTCGCGGTCTACAGCTGCTTGTTTCAAACCTACTGGATTACCAACACCAAACGCAATAGCACCTTCACCAAATAAGTAAGTAGTGTACTTATCTGTATCAACAGGGCAACCATCATCAACGATAACACGACGGCCCATGTAAGTATCAAAAGATACTGCATCAGATTGACGGATCGTTTGAATTAAGTTTAATTTATCAAGATAAGATTTAGTTGCAGAGTGCATAACAACAGCGGTCAAGGAGTTGCGAGCATCGCCCATAAGTTGCATGGCATCGATGAACGCTTCGCCGGAGAAGTTAGCAGCTTTGCCAGTTTTAGTAGAAATATCTAAAATATGGTCGGACATTGTAGTAGCAGCAAATACACCATCAAGAATGTTCAACAATTCCTTTTGATGGTCGCGAGCCCAAAAACCTGCAGCTAAATCACCGATAGCTTTCATAGGATCATCACCAGCTAATTGAGCGGCCAAGTCTGTGGAGCTCCACATTTTAGCACGTCGAATAGTAGTAGATGTATCTTGATTAGATGTGATTTTTGCTGCTGTAAGGTCTTGACCTTCGATTACATCTTCAGAGTCACCAGTTAAATCGTTAAAGAATGGCATGTTGTGTACTTGTGCTGGCTCACTTGCTAATTGGTCAAATCGAGAGTCGCGAGTGATAATGCCAGATTGGAAAATAGCGGATAATTCAGCCGTACGATTTACAACATAATTCGCAAAGAACGGCGTAGGGTTAATAATGTCTTGTAAAGTTGTTCCCATTAGTTACCTCCTAGGGTTAGAAATTAATTTCAACACCTGCTTCACTTGCTAATTGTTTAGCTTTAACAGGGTCTTTAGAATATAGTTCCGCTTGTTGCGTTAGATTGTAATGTTCTTTAGAGAATGGATTGTTTGTAGGCGTACCGCTTCCCTTGTTAGGGTCATATTTGAATTTAGGGTCGCCTTGTGGTTTAAACAAGAACGCTTTATTCTTTTGCAAGTCTTTTAGTTGTTCATCTAAACCAGTTACTTTACCATCTTCACCAAGAATGAGTTTAGACTTATCAATCAAGTTAGCTACGAGTTCAGCGTCCTGAACTGTATCACCGATTGCTAATTGAACAGCAGTAGATATTTTTAAGTTCTTTAAATCTTGCTCCGCTTTTAAAGTATTAGCTTTATTTTCGGCCTGCAGTTTTGTGATTTTATCTTTAAGAGTTGTAATATCACCCTCGCTGTCCTTTAACGTCTTTAACTGTTTATCACGGTCTGCAACAGTGGTTTCAAGGTTTTTCTTTTCCGCGATAACCTCGTTAAATCGCGATTTAGGTACATATTCACCATCTAAGAATGTTTTAAATTCTTGCGTTGCGTTTTCGATTTTATCTTCCGCAATGCCTAATTTTTGCAATAATTCTTTTAGTGTCATGTAATATCTCCTATCCGGTTTTTACCGTGGTTTACCTGCCACGAGTTACTAGAGATTAAATTTATATATATGACTATTGGTCCTCGTGTTCATCATCGTCATGGTCGTTTATAGAGCCATCGTCATGATGTTCATGTTGCCAATCGTCATAAATACCGTTATTATTTTCTGCCTCTTCCGCTTCGATTTGTTTTAATTCTTCGTTTACATCATCAACAAATGGGTGATGTGCAAGAATACTACGTTTAGAGACAACTCCCATTGATTGAGAGCACATGTTAACTAAATCACTATCGTTTTTAACTGATGTGCGAGTCCATGTTTGAGTAATAGTTACCTTGTCATTACCATGAAATCTACAAATAGCACGAATAAGTTGATTAAATCCTAACTGGAATTCTGTTTCCATCATACCAGCTTTTAATTCAAGTAACGTATACAAGAACTTCATCGCCTCGCCACTCGTTCCATCTAATCCTTGTTGCTGTGGATCCACACCCTGCCCCATATCAAAGATAGCTTTACGAGTAATATCGAGTAATTCCTTACGTGCTTCAATTGGAATATCAATCGTTAATGTAGAAATACCGCTTTTATCATCGGGACCAGTAGAGTCCATTTGAATTGCCTTATATTTCTTCATTCCGTCTAAGAACTCAGCTAAATCTTCGCCACCATAGTTAGTTAGTACAAAAATAACTTCTTGCACATCCTCAAGGTCATTTAAGAAACCGCTGTATGTTTTGTCATACACATCAATAAGTTTCTTAATACGATTTAAATCTGGAGTATATGTAGCATTGTTAGCAAACGGAATAAAAGGAACTGCGCCCATATCATGTGGCATAGTATCGACTTCAACCATAGCACCAGTAGGGTCAATCATCGCAAACGCTAAATAAGGTTGGAGCTGGTCTACTACATCACCACTTCGAATAGAAAAGGCTTGTACTTCCTTATCATTCCAAAATTCATAGACAGTAATATTTTCGCCTGCTTCGTTTGTGTCTTCATATACCCTAAATACGCCCTCTAGTTTAGTATTGATATGATTATTCCATACAGGCACGATTTGAGTCGCTGGAATGGTGGCCCATTGAAAGTTTTTATCTTCATCTATCCAATAATGAACCCATGCGATGCCGCCATTTGTTGCTTTGACGCATAAATCTTTACATTTCTTTTCGTAAGCATCACCTAAATCTTCAAGAATAGCATCGTTTAACGCGTCATTCTTAACATCAAATATAGGTGGAGCCGTAAACATATATGCTGTTTTTTGATCTACTAACAATGGGTAAAAAGAATAGGCGATACGATTATCTGCTTGATGCATAGGGTTAAACGTGTCGCCTTTTCGTTGTGCCTCTTCCTGGCTTTTTGGTTTTTCTTCTAGGTAATTAATATCGTTATCTACCATATAATAGCGTTCAGATACCATCATTTGTGAAATGACATCACCATGTCGAGGCATATGTTTTTTAATTAACTTTTTAATTAATTCAATGTCCAATCTTTCACCTTCCTTATTTCAATATGCGAACACCTTTACGGCCGTCAAAGTCTTCCATAGCGTAACGCATGGCGTCCATTAAATGGTTGAAATCATCTATAGGCTTATTTATCGCATTGTCGAACTTATCTTTATCCCATGTGTAATTACTAATTTCTGTAATGAAATTAACACACCTAGGATGAATAATAATTTTATAGTCCTGGATAATCGAAATGCCGGCACGAATTGAGTCAGGTCCTTTTTTTGCTGCTCTAATTCTAGTGAGGCCAGCCTTGCGTAAATACGCAATCGATTTAGGTTCCGCGCTATCTGCTTTAATTCGTTCTTTGGAATATCCCATTTCGGATACTTTTGACAAAATATCTTCATTGCTCATACCCTTTTCGTACATTTCATCAAACACATATATCTCCTTTGCGACTGTATCAACTAACCCACAAAACAACGTGCTAGGGTCATTAACATACCCAAAGTCCATACCAAAGGCAGAGCGTACACTAGGCCTTATTGATATTTCATGTACATCAAATACACGCTCTTCCCAATTTTCATATACAAGGCCTTCAACGATACCCCACTCACCAAGGCCAGCGGTTCTATACCGACGAGGATTTTTCTTCATTTCCTCAAATAGTACTAAATCGGCTTCGCTTAAGAACTCGTTGCACATGTAATTCGTAGTCATTGCCAGTACATTTTTACTAGGCTCGTCAAAGAATCGTTTCTTTAACCAGTGTCTGTCAGACCATGGGTTAAATGTTAACACGACTTGATGATACATTCCTTTTGGTAGCTGGCCACGAATACTTTCATCTAAGCGGTCAAACGCGTCCTCGCTGGTTATTTCGTACGCTTCCTCTATCCATAGCCTACACAACGAACCAACCTCAACGGTAATGGATGTAACCTTTAACGGATCATCAAGTCCGCGGAACAATATTTTCTGTCCAGTCGGTTTATAAGTTATTTCCAAAGGTGATGTGCTGCACTTGAAAAAGTTATCCACCTTTAAGCGGTGTATAGCCCACTTAAGTTGTGCATAACAGCTATCACGCAATGTGCGTTCAACTTTGCGAACCACTAACCAATTAATATTAGGGTTTTCGATAATTTCAGTAATAACCTTGAGTGATTGAGTTGAGGATTTCTTGCTTGCACGGCTTCCCTTTACAGCTTTATACCGCCCTTTAAATCGCCAAAACTCACCATAATGCTTTCCTACAATGCTAGGGAGATGAACGACTACTTGATTATCTTTAGTCTTCAATTTCATCACCGCCTACAATAATAGGAACGAGCGTTTTATTATCTTCGTTTTGTTGTTTGATAACAGAAACTTCATTTTTGAGTTTAGCAATACGAGCTTTTTGCTCTTCAGTAGCTAATTCACTTCGGCACAATTCGTCATACTGCTTAATTAATCTCGCCAGTGTATCCATCGCTTTTGACTGTGCTTTAAGGAACTTCTCCATACGAATATCCGCTGTGATTGTATCTACATGCTTTTCTATTCGTTTAGTGCTCCCAAATTGGTCGCTTTCCTCAATGGTTTGAGTAACGCTTTCAATTTGTTTGTCTGCATTTTCACTTTCGATGAACATTATCTTTTGTGCTCGTATAATTGCAGCATATTTAATACAAATATTCCCCCATAGTATTTCTATAGGGGTTATTGTTTCAATATCTTCAATTACACCAATCATGTCGAGTGGCAAATACTTCGCAAATAAACCATGCTTAACTGAATTTCGGTTTCCTATCGGTGCTCCGCCACTATTACCTAGTGCGTTCTTATTACCAATAGGAGCACCTACTTTTTTCTTTGGTGCAGGCTTCTTCTTAGGACGTTTCCAACCATGACGTTTTCGCCAAGATTTAACTGTTTCGATTGATACACCATATTTTTCGGCTATATCTTTATAAGGAATGAACTTATTATAGTCTTTCTCGGCTGCCTCATAGTTTTTCACATACTCACCACCTGCCCCTCTACCGATACTTATTTAAGTACTTCATTTGATTTGTGTTTGAGTTTTTCATGTTCTCGTATGCACATACCACCAACATGCTTTTTAGCGTGGCCGTATGTTATATATGACTGGCATAAGCCGTCATACTCAATAACTTCCGCTGTACACTCATTATTTTTATTGTTTAAGCATTTATGCTTAGAACATACAACCGACGTCATTTTAAAGCGTTTATAAATTCACGAGTTAAATCATAATCGCTTGTGAATTTACCTTTCTTCGTTGTTGTTACTGTATTAGATCCACGCGATTTAATACCGCGAGCTGTAACGCAACTATGCTTCGATGTGATATGAACAATTACATCCTCACTGCCAGTAGCAATAGAAATAACTTCGGCGATGTCTTCACCGATTTTTTCTTGTAATTGTAATCGTTTACAACACATTTCAGCAATACGAGGAATTTTAGATAACCCAATCACCTTGCCGTTAGGAATGTATCCTACGCTAATATTCATATCGTACATTAACGCCAGGTGATGTTCACACATAGAAAACGTTTCAATGTCTTTCACTACAACCATTTGAGATGTATTAACTTCAAAAGACTTGCCAAACTTTTCGGCGATTTGTTCATTTGTATAATTCATACCCTCTAATAGTTCTAAATACATTTTTGCAGCACGTTTAGGTGTTTCAATAATGCCTTCACGTTCTAAATCTTCACCAAACCCTTTTAAAAGGAGTTTGATGCCCTGTTCAATCATAGGTTGGTTCATCATATAGCTATACCCCTTTCATTTCAGGTGGCCAAATAAATTTATATATTTGTAATTGCAGCCTTACACCTTGTAAGTTATATGTTTTCATGTAGTCAACAATATCTTTAGGTTCAATCTTGCCAAATACTGGTGATACATAAACTTGTGCTTTAAACTCATTTTCTTCAATAAGTTGACGCATGCGGTTAAGATCATCAAGACTACCGACTACGAATTTAATAACATCGCAGTCCTCTAAATCTTGTAATGCTTCTCCATTATTCATAAATTCCTCTTGCTTAGAAGAAGGGCCCTTGTAATCAACTGTGAAAATGACGTTTGTATAATCACCATATAAAGGTATAGGGTTAATGCTTCCGTTTGTTTCAATGTTAACGAAATATCTATTCATAGCGTTTAGTAGTTCCGTTAAATCTTGCAATAATGGCTCACCACCTGTGATAGTTACATTTACATTTCCATAACTATCGACTACTTGCATAATTTCTTCGACGGTCATTTCTTTACCACCGGTAAAGCTGTATTCAGTATCGCAGTAAGAACAGCGTAAATTACATTCTGCCAAGCGAATAAACGTACATAATTCACCAGCTCGTGTACCTTCTCCCTCGATACTGCTAAATATTTCAATCACGTTCATATGTTGCAATATTCCCTTCTGTTTCTTGTACTTCTACCTTGTAGCAGCACTCACCTAACTGGTCGCATATCCATTTAGCCATGTTTTCTGCAGTAGGGTTAATATCACATACTACGTCATTAATATGAGCATGGTCTAATCTGTCATGAATAGCACGTTTAATATGAGTGAAGTCCATAATCATTCCATTATGATTAAGCTTTTCAGCTTTCATAAATACAGTTACTATCCAATTATGGCCGTGCAGGTTTTGACATTTACTTTCATAGTCTAAAATTAATCTATGACTACCTGCAATCTCCATTCGTTTTGATACATAATACATATTTTTTACTCCTTCATAGTAGGATCTTTAAGTCCATTAATTTTAAAAGCGTTAATTCTATCAATACAAGTGCCACATTTACCACAAGGCTTTTCTCCGCCTTTATAACAACTCCATGTGAGTTTATAAGGAACACCAAGAGATAGCCCTTTTTCCACAATTTGTGCCTTATTAAAGTTTACAAACGGACTTTTAATTTCAACTTTATTGTAGGTACCAAGTTTAATCGCCTCGCCAATAGCTTTTACAAATTGCATAGAGCAATCTGCATAAGCGTTACCAGCTGCATCATCCGCATGGTTTCCTAGATAAATGTACACTTTATCATCTTCTGCTACGCTCATTCCAATAGTAGCTGCAATAGACAATAATAAGCCATTTCTAAAAGGAACATACGTTTCTAAAATATCATCTTCCTTTTTAGCTTTTAACTGTTCGTCATAACTTCCCTCTTTAACTTCTTTTGTTGAACGTGTTAAAAGAGAACAATTAGAATAAGCCAAAAACTGTATAATATCGAACACTTTATGACTTACATCGTAATAATTAGCCACATTTGCTGCAGCTTTTAGTTCTTTATCGTGCTTTTGCCCATAAAAAAAGACAAAGATAGGACATTATCTTTGCCAAATTGATTTACAGCCAATGCAAGAGCGGTTGTGCTATCTACCCCACCGCTTGACAAAACAATAGCTTTATTCATTTATTCTCCTTATAGATGTATATCTGCATACTTTTGAAATTGTATCCAAGCCTGTAAGTTAATTTTATCTACCGCCATGTAATCCTTAACTCGTTTACCATCAGGCCTCTTTTTAGAAATTATTTTCTTACCATCAAAATGATGTACCTGTCCGAAACGTCGACCACTTTTAAACGATGTGCTATCAACGCTAAAGAATGGTAGTTTATCTATATATTTCATGCTTGTAAACCCCAAGCCATGTACTTTTACATTGTGATATCTGGCATAATCTAAAAGCTGTTTAACCTTAACAAATTCAGGTTCCTTAATCTCTTTTGTAACGAACCCACCAATCGCTATATAGTCATATTCTTTGCACAATTTCTTATAGCAATCAATACCTCTTGATTTGTGCCATACTGGTATACAACGTTTCCCAGTACCAGCTTCTAGTTTTTTTCTCATTTCAAGAACTTTATCTATACCGTGTACGCTATCCGTATCTAGTTCAAAAAAATATTGAACATCATATTTATTTATGAATTCTATGTAATTGTTTAGATACTCATCAACATTAAATGCTTTATCTTTTTTTGCGTTCATAAAAGTAAAAGCACCACTATCCAACAGGAACATATCAACATCTTTCATTAATTGAAGTTGAATAGGTTTCTTTAAGTAGTAATAGCTTTCAAGATAATATTTAGGTTTGCTTTCCTCTATAACAAAATCAGGTTCGACGTTCGCTAAAAATACTTTCATTATTCCACCGTAAACGCATGTCCACAATCAGGGCAAACTACAGTTTTAGGTTCTTTAGGTTTACTTTCATGGTCTTCTAAAAAGTCTGTGATATCAGGTTCTTCCATGGCTTCGATAAAGCCAAACTCTTCCATATTAAAATCTAGAAAGTCTAGTTCAAGTCGTAATTTATCTAAGTCACATGTAGCAATCTCGCCAACTTTATTGTCAGCTAGTCGAAAGGCTTTAATTTGTTCATCTGTAAGATCATCAGCAACAACACACGGAACATCTTTAAGTCCTAACTGTTTAGCAGCCAATAAGCGAGTATGTCCACAAATAACAACGTTATCTTCATCAATTACAAGAGGAACCTTAAACCCAAACTCTTTGATAGAGTTCGCTACATATTGAATAGCTTCTGTATTGTTACGAGGATTATTTTCGTATGGAACGAGTTTATCCACTGCAATATTTACAATCTCCATGCTAACTCCTTTCTTTATTTTTACATACAAAAAGAGCACCCCATGAGTAAAGGTGCTCCTTTTGCGTAGATGTTTTCTGTTTATAAGAGAGTGAAAGTCCACATTTTGGCAATTCGCCTTTTGTTGACATCTATATGATACCACTGTCAATAGGGTGCACTCAATAGCATTTTAGGTGCACCTGGTGCAAATTTTGTTCACTTAGCGTAAATATAGGTGCAATTAGGTGCACCCCACCATGTATTAACGTAGTAGTTATCTATGTTTTTGTAGTTAACATTGGGCCACAAGAATTATTTCAAGTTTTTTTCATAGAACGCTTCTTCCGCTCTACGGAGTAGTCTTTTGATGTAATTGATTGAGTTGTTCGGCATACCTAAACTTTTATAAATTACCGATATGGCGTAAATATCACGCCTATTAATGTATCGTTCAGTAAGCACTGCTCTGTATTTAGGGTCACTTATGTTATAAATGCACCTCATCACGTCGAGCTCGCACTCAACCGCCTTTTCTTTTAAATCGAAAATACTCGATTTAAGTTCAGTAAGTTGATGAAATTGTTCCATGATACCTACTTCACCGCCACCGCCTACACTATCGCCCAAAGAGCTTTTAGGCAAACCAGCTGGGCCCATTCTCTTTTGCAACAGTTCAAGCTGTGCATGTAGTGCTTGTTCTTCTAGGTAGTAGTCATTAATTCGCATAATATACTCCCTAGCTTTTCTGCGTTGTATTTCTTTAGTAATTTTCTCCATACTAACCCCTTTAACGAGAACACAATAATCCTTATTTATTCGTGCTACCAAACCCGCCTGTACGCTTTGCAGTAGCAGTATCTTTATTTACCACCCTGTACGGCATAATAATTAGCTGTGCTAGGCGTTCGCTAGATTTGTAATAGAACGGTTCATCACCTAAATTTCTAATTGGTATCATGATATGACCTTCATTATCGTCATTATTATAGTAGTCAGCATCGATAATACCTGTTCCATTCGCTAGCATGACATCATTATTAATACCCACACTTGATCTTAAATGCAGTTGAATATGTTCATCATAGTTCAATCTGCATTTGATACCAGTAGGAATGAGTTTTGTTTGATGTGGCAACACCACACCAGTTTCATAAGGTTTAACGTCATATCCAGCTGCATATTCTGTTTTTCGTTCAGGCAAATCAGCATCTTCATATCCTGTCACTCGCTCAAATTGATTTTCGTTCATTTATTTAATTCCCCTTTTCATCTAATTTGATGTTCTAAAATCCAACTTACGCTCATAGTCCTTTCATAATTATCACTCTCGAATGTAATCAAGTATTTATTCATGCTCTATCACCTGCTAATTTTGCATATTTCCATGCACTAAAACAATATTCATCATTGCTAACACTCCACGATGTAGCACCTCTATTCCAAGCACATATTATGCCATTTTGCACTTTGGCAAAATATCGTTTTTCCCAATTACTTCCCTCTGAACCTCTAACTAATATAGGTGTGTCAACCGCCACTTTCGACCAATCAACAATACCTAATTCTTCTGCAATGTCTAAAACTCTACCTTCATCTATATTAGGCATTATTTCTGCCATCGCATTCACATGCTTAGTAAGTCCACCACTTCTTATATCTAATATATTATCAATCATAACTGGCTCTTTTTTTGTTAAGAACACATCTCCACCAATATTCTTAACATAATACCGCCACCCATCATCATATAACTTTTGTAGTACCCACTCTCTACCTTGTTTATCATTAATCATCTTCTACCTCGCTATAATTCTTTTCAAATTCGTTTGCCTCATAAACTTTAATTTTATCTTTATGATCTTTAACA
>OGKB01000634.1_pt1 | contig 22741 bp, 25 predicted proteins | sample 1572351 | NCBI WGS metagenome assembly OGKB01 (sample SAMEA2582088, study PRJEB24529) | metagenome | biome: Human gut stool | place: China | collected 2011
TGGGAAAGTAAGTGATAAAAGTGAATAGAAAGCTTTTATTAAGCATTGCTATTTGTGGCTTAACTTTGAGCTTACTTCCAGCTAACGGTCAAGCAGTAGGTGTAGCACGTACCACAACACCGCATGTAACGGTTAGATCAACACCAAGAGTTAGCCCTGGAAGAACGTCACCACGCATCAGCACACGTACTACTCCACGTACATCACCTAGAGCTAACATTAATAAAGGGCCAACTTCTCCAGTTAGGACATCGCCTAGGACAAGCACTGGATCAAAAAGTGGATTGAAGGCTGGTAGTAACGTTCGTAGAAGCATTGGCAGTGTGAGTGAATATAAGAGTTTGACAAACGGCAAACAAAGATCTAGTTACAGCAGATGGTCTAACTATTACACTCAAAACTATCCAGGACGTTCTGCAAACAGTATCTACAGTAGTTACTACTACTGGATTCCTTACTGGATCTTACTCAATAGTCAAAATAGAAACAACGTTGCACCAGCAAATGTTCCAACTGATAACCAAGGCAAGCCTAGGCGCTGGATCAAAGTTGGCGACAAAGTGGTTTTTGTTCCTGAAAACATTTGGAAAAAAGTTAACAAAGGCGATAAGGTAAAGCTTGTGGACGACAAGCATATTGAGATTAACGGCAAAGTGTATCAACGGTAGGAACAAACGTGGTATAATAAGATACAAGCTTCGAGAAGGAAACTTCTTTCGTGTTGTCTAGTCAAACAACGTTTTATAGAGTGGTGTTTATGCCACTCTTTTTTTGAACATAAAAAAAGCTAATCACGATTTCAAGTAATCGTGATTAGCCAACACACAATAGTCTTAAACATTCACGCTTGAGGGTAACAGGTTAGGAGCTGTTGCCCTCTTTTCATATACAATAATACATGTCATAGATCCAAAAGTAAAGAAAAACAATCAAAGGAAACGTTGTAAAATAGCAAAAGAAACTGCTGATAAAATGAAAAAGCAAGTAGCTTATAACAGAAAATGAAACGAGCAAAATCGAGAGCATAAACGATACCTGAGCAAAAGAAGTACGGCAAAGAGTTTTCTCAGAGTTGCGACAAAAGAAGATATACAAGCTATTATAGAGTTTGCTAATGAGCAATTAAAAGAACGTTACTAATCTAGCCACAACTACTGGGAAAACGTTAATCTTTCTGTTAAAATAAAGTTAGTGAAAAACAGTTACGGCTCCGTAATGTTTGTTTTGCTCTAGCAAAGAAAGTCACACTTAGGGTTACTTAAGCTTGTGGCTTTTTTTATGTTTTTAATTAACTTTGCATTAATGTTATTAACACAACGTTGTAGTTTGTGTTAAACTAACTGTAGTTTAAAAAAATAAGTGCAAGTGTGGAAAGGTAGGTTAAAACATGACTGCCACAGTATTATCATTTTTAAATTTTAAAGGTGGTGTTGGTAAAACCAGCGCTACTGCATTAGTAAGTTATAACTTAGCAAAAATGGGTAAAAAGTGCCTTGTTATAGACTTTGACCCTCAGGCTAATATTACGGCTTTGTTTTTAAAAACTAAGTATCAAAATAAAGACAAAGTTACAACCATTGAGTCTTCGTTAATGACAACTTTGAATAGGGAAGAAAGTTTAGACTCAATAACGATTGAAATTGAAGATAATTTATACCTTGTTCCAAACGCTGTTGACTTTAGTATGTATAGTCGCTTTTTGGAGCGTAATTTTGTAGACGAAAAAGAACGTGTTGGTTTCTTTAAAAGAAAAGTTGATTCATTACGTGATAAATACGACTTTATCTTCATAGATGTTCCACCGACAATTTCACTGCCAAACGATACGGCTTTTTATGCCTGTGATCAAATTATTGTCGTACTGCAAACCCAAGAACGTTCCTTGCAAGGTGCAGAAGTGTTGATCGAATACTTACAAAATAGTATTGTTGATGCTTATGGTTCTAACGTTGATATTTTAGGTATCTTACCGTTTTTATCTAAACGAAGTGCCAGCGTAGATAAAGAGATTTTAGACGCAGCTTCAGAAGAATTTGGTGCTGAAAATATCTTCAACGCAAAGATTATGCAAATGGAACGTGTTAAGAGAATGGATATGACAGGGATTACTGATAATCCAAGTGATTCATGGGATAAGAAAACGCACAAAGCTTTTAAAGAAGTTGCTAATGAAATTTTAGAAAGGCTAGGTGACAAGTAATGGCTGGCGGATTGCTTAATCATTCTAAAAAAAGTGGGCAAAACAAGTTAGTCCACAGTGAACCAGTAAAGGTTAAAAATCAGGTTGAACGTGGCGATGTAGTTACTGATGAAAACACCGTAACTTTTCCTGCTAACGTTCGTGTAGATAATCATATTAGAAATCAAATAACAGCTTTAAATAACATAGGCATTGGCTCTACGCAAAAGGAAGTTGTAGGGGATCTGTTAAGCGAAAGAATTGAAAAGTTAAGTGATAGCGATAAGCAAAGGTTCAATCGCATTTTGAATATCCTAGAACAAAAAGATTATCTTACATCGTTGAGTAAAAAATAAACTATGCTTTGAGCAACAGTTAGCATACATTAGAAAAGAAAGCTACACTTAGGGTTTACCTAAGCTTATGGCTTTTTTATTTTCAACTTTTTGAATTTTATTTTAAAAAAGTATACAAAAACATTTGACTTAGGGTGCGAGATAGTGTATCATAATAAACGTAAGGCAAAGGATTAAGCCTACAGGGACATCAGTAAACTACATGTAAGCCTCTATCGTTCCTGTAAGCATTAGCACAAGCCTTATAATCTCAACTTTATCTTTATTCATTATGTACATTTTATGTGTAGCGATGCCAAACGGTAGATCAACGCAGGTGCAATTCCTGCCATCGCTATTGGAGGACGCTTGTTCTCGACAGCTTGGTTAATATCTTTGGCCTCTGTATAATCGCAAATTGCATTAGTTTGTTTACGATTATGCAAGTCTGAAGAGTTCCCAAGAAGCTTATGCCACAATTAAATACAGGTTAGAAAATAACGGTTCTGAGCCTAGGTTAAATGACATAGGTGTAAGACGTTGTTTTTCAAGAAAATGGATTATGAAGTGTTCTGAGCCTAGTTAAACTGACATAGGTATAAGACTCCAAAATGCTTGTATTTGCTAAGTCATGAGTTCTGAACCTAGTTGATGTGACATAGGTGCAAGACCTTGAATAAGTCAAACATAAGCAAGAGTAAGTTCTAAACTTAGACAATAATATATCTAATTTGGCATCATGGTTGCTTAGTGGTAGTTCGATTCTAGCTATGCTTGTTGCCGCCATCTAGGGTTCGTGGCGGCGGTGTGATTGTACTGAATGATTTACTCAAGGTTGGCACGCATGGTTGCTTAGTGGTAGTTCGATTCTACCAGTGCTAATAGGGGTTCTCCTTGGCCCCCTGATAGTACATTGTATCTATGGCAGGAATTATACCTGCATCTCCTTTATGTTTAAGTTGGCACGCATGGTTGCTATAATAGTGGTTCGATTCCACTAGTGCTAATTGGAGGACGCTTGTTCTCGACAGCTTGGTAAACATCTTTAACCTCTACGTTGTCAGTTAGTTAATCTAGCAATAAGACATCGCAAGTCTGAAGAGTTCCCAAGAAGCTTATGTCACAATTAAATATAGGTTAGAAAACAACGGTTCTGAATCTAGGTTAAATGGCATAGGTTGAAGACAGTACTAGCGGCTCATCTGCATATATACTAGTTCTGAACCTAAGTTAAATGACATAGGTACAAGACAGAAAACTGATTATGACATCGTTGCTAAAAGTTCTGAACCTAAGTTAAATGATATAGGTGTAAGACAATATTCTATAAAAGAAAAGAATGTTTCCTGTTCTGAACCTAAGTTAAATAACATAGGTGTAAGACTATATAGAGGATCCAGAATTAGAAATTATTTATCGTTCAAATAACGCTTCAAGCATAACCGATTGCATAAGGGTTTTAGTCAAACCTTGTCGGATATGTACCTGTAATTCGTAGTAGATGTAGTCTGAGTGATAGCTTAGATAAGTCGAGAGATTGTTAGCAATAACTATCAAACCTGGTAAAAGCTAGGACGTTTGGCACGTATGTGGAAGTGTGTGACGTTAGTGCTTTGTTGACCGTTGGCACTGAATAAAATAGACGCTCACGGTGTGAGAATAACCCATTGGCAGCTTAGGGTGGTAGCTAGGTGGTGCGATGGAAACAACCAAAGACAGTGTTTGCCTTGACGCTTAGGAAACTGAGCTATAACAACGGAAACAAGAACAAGTAGGGCAATGGCATCAAGATTACAGACAGTAATTGTTGTCTTGGACTTGAAATCCACGTGCGACAATTAAGATTAAAATAAAAACAAAGTTCTGAATGATCGCCTGAAAGTTGGTACTTATCATAGTAGCCACGTTATTTAAAGCAAAAGAAAGTAGCAAGGTAGCTCCTTGTTGCTCAGACCTTTTGAAACGTTCGCATAATAAGCGGTAGCACATTGTAAGCAGAGTGAAGGCTCATGTTTGAAGTGTTATTTGAGCGTTAAATAGCAAAATTTGGAGGACGCTTGTTCTTTACAGCTTGGTAAAAATCTCTAGCCTCTACGGTGTTAGCTAGTTAATCTAGCAATAAAGCATTGCAAGCATGGAGAGTTCCCAGGAAGCTTATGTCAAAATTAAATACAGGTTAGAAAGCAACGGTTCTGAACCTAGCTGAAATGGCATAGGTGTAAGACTAAAAGTATTTGCTATTCCTTGACTACTTTGTTCTGAACCTAGCTGAAATGGCATAGGTGTAAGACACTCACTAGGCATCTTAATAACTTGAACTCGTTCTGAACCTAGCTGAAATGACATAGGTTGAAGACATAAGGGGCTTGCTCTTTTTCGATATGTTCGTTCTGAACCTAGCTTAATTGGCATAAGTAAAGACAGCTGTTCGGCATGGAATGACTAGTTAAATTAACATAAATACATAACTTGGTACACATGGTTGTTTTATGACAGTTCGATTCTGTTAGTACTAATTGGAGGACGCTTGTTCTCGACAGCTTGGTCAACATCTCTAGCCTCTACGATGTAACGTTGGTTAACCTAACAGCAAGGCATCGCAAGCATGGGGAGTTCCCAGGAAACTTATGTCATAATTGAACTTAGTTAAATGGCATAAGTGCAAGGCAAGTCATATATTCGTTAATTTAAATATAAAATTAAAATTCCAATCCATAGCTACATCTAGCTGTGGAGCAAGCTTTTTTATTGACAATTATCTAAAAAATAGTAATAATGTAATTGCAGGCAGAAATGCACTGACTACTTTATGCAATGTCGACGCGCATGAGGCACCTAGTGATAGGTGTTTTTTATTTGCTTGCATAAAGCTTGTAACAACAATAATAACCAAACTAAAAGCCACATCTACTTTAGGTGTGGCTCAAATTCTTTTATAATAGTTCTTTTAAAATTTCGTATTTTTTCTTTTCTTCATCGCTTAGTTGAACTCTTTTTACTAGCTCATCTAGGACTTCGTAATTAAACTTCAATCCCCAGATTTGTTTCAAGAATTTAATTTCTCTTAGAGTGCTAGTGCTGACTTTAGTGTTTATCAGCTTTTGTTTTTCCTTGGACTTAGCGATTTTTTCATCAATATTATTTTTTTTAGATTGGTAGTTATTACCAATTTTTGATTCTAGGATTCCAGCCATAGTTAATCTTTCCCTTCTTCGTAGAATAATATCTTGCTAATCAATTCGTTGGCCACAACTTCGTACTCATCTAAGACGTACTTGTCAAAACGGTCTGATGTACCTACTCCTTGAATAGGGAACCGTTTCATACGTGACATATTAGGTAAGACGTGCTTAAAGACAACTTCATCGCTAAATAGTTCAATTGCACGCTTAAGCACAAGTTTGTCTACCGTGTTTCTAGGATCGTTTAAAGTGGCGAGTACACCAACGACTTCAACAGGTAAATCATATTTTTGCTTTAGGTCAACTAAAGCTGAGATATAAAGGTTAGCCCCAGCTAGTGAATCATCTTGAGTTTGTAAGCTGATTAAAACGTAGTCAGTCATTACAACCGCATTAGATCTAATTTCCTTGTTGGAAGGTGGAGTATCTAACACGATGAAATCATACTTTGGCTTAATATCTGCAAATAATGGTTCTAAGATATGATCGAAACTATAATCATCTTTAGCTCCAGAGTTTAAATAAACATATCGAGCAAAGTCTTCAAACGAATCATCAGAAGGCACAATATCAAGGTTGTAGATAATATTAATAATTGTATTGTCAATGTTTTTTTCTAAAATAGCATCAAGCAAGGTCTTATTAAAGCTAAAGTCTTTTTCAACTCCTTGTTCTTGTGCTTGACGCATACCAGTATTAATAAGCATTTTGGTTGCATTAGCTTGAGGGTCAAGGTCAACGACTAAGACTTTAAAACCTTTTTTAGCTAACAGGTAAGCCAAGATAACGGAACTAGCGGTTTTACCAACACCGCCTTTTTGGTTACCGATCGTGAGGCTAAAGGCTTGTTTACGAGTTTTGATTAAAGCTGATAACTTCTTGTCATTTTTATTCATTTTTATTACCTCAAAATTATTTTCTCTATCATACATTTTAGCAACTTATAGCTTGAGATACAACGATAAAATGCTACTTTTTATATACATATCTAAATGAATTAAGCTACAAAAACATTTGTGACTAAGTTGCTCCTAACCGTTAGGCAATTGTTTTAGCATACTTTTTGTAAACCTTTTTTAACAAAATTTTCCAACCCCTAAGCTCTTCTTCATGATAGAATTGTAATATAGATTTCTTACGAACGAAGGTGATATAACTGTTATCACGAGAAAAGTTAATCAAAGACGTAAGTAAAGACACTGAGCTTGATCCTAAGGTTGTCGCAACGGTCTTGCAATCTTATGATAAACATATCCAAGAGGGTGTACTAAACGGCGAGATTGTGTATCTAGGAATGCTGGGCAAACTTCGGTTAAAAAAGCTTGCAAGTGGCTCTAAGGTAAGGATTAGTGCGAGTCCTTATTTTAGAAAAGAAATACAAAATGCAACTCTTAGTCAACGTAAGGGGGAAGAATAGATGCAATGAACAATTTACTTTTTGATGAACGTCCCTTAGTGATTTTACCATCGTTAGCCGTAGCTTTAGGCGACTTAGATGAAGCTGCGATCTTACAGCAAATTCACTATTGGACGCAAAAGAATATGAATGTTGTTGACGGTTATAGCTGGGTTTATAACAGCATGGACGAATGGCAAAAACAGTTTCCATGGTTGTCAAAACGAAGCTTAGATCGAAAGTTTAAGAAACTCAAAGACAAAAACTTGCTTATAATCGGAAACTATAATAAGAAGAAGTTTGATAAAACGAATTGGTATCGTATTAACTACGAAGAATTAAACAAGTTAAGTAACGTTATGCCAGAAGTTTCTACTAACGCTAATGCAAACACTGAGGCTAAAGCTCAAGCTGAAGCTGAAGTTCAAGCTAAGGTTGAAAGCAAAACTAAGGCTAGTCAAGTTGAAACTTCGGCCAAAACTAAAACTGAAACTAAAGCTAAAGCTGAGCCAAGTGCTAATGTAAAAGATAAGTACAACTTTGATTACGCTAAGTTTATTGATTGGTTCAACGAGATTACAGGTAAAAAATTCCGTGATACCGAAGATAAACGCAAGCTAATCAGGGCTAGGTTAAGCGAAGGCTTTAGCGAAGATGACTTTTACTTAATCACTAGGTTTAAGGCAGATGAATGGAAGGATAACGATAAGATGAAGCGTTATTTGAAGCCTGATACCTTGTTTATACCTAAGCATTTTGACAACTATTTGCAAGACGCTAAAGACTGGGAAGAAAAGCAAGCTAAAAAGCAAGCTAGAAAAAAGGTTAAGCCAAAGCCTAAGAAAAACGATGAACCAGAGATTAGTGAAGACGATCGTAGCATTTTGGCTTACGTTGAAGAAAACCCAGACGTACTTAAAACAGACGAAGTAATAAGAAAGGAAGTCGAGCGTATTGAAAGAGCTAGAGCTAAGAGTCGCAGCAGTACTATTAAATCGGCCTGAATTATTAGAAGCAAACTACGTTGACCCTAAGTGGTTTGAAAGCTTTAACGTCAGGTGTGTAATAGACGCTTTATGTACGCTAGACCCAAACGAACGCTCATTGATTAATGTTTTCAATGAAGTTCAAAGCAAAAGCACAATTAAATATTCTGACTTGATTCAACTACAAGGAATGTCTATTACTAGCGCTAATCTAAGCAGTGATCTTAAGTCTATACATAAAGCTTATGCTGAACGAAACTTAGAACTTGGTATGCAAGCCTATCAAAACTCAAAAACTAAACAAGAGTTAGACAATTTATCAAATGCGATTACAGAGCTAACTAGAGTTGACGAAGAAGAAGACAACGGTGAGTTAGACGATGCCATTGAAGAGTTAAAAGTTCGCCTAACTACTAATCAACCAGTTGGTGTTAAGAGTTACCCTAAGTTAGACGAACTTTTAGCTGGTGGTTTGTATGGATCTATGCTCTTTACAATCGGTGCTAGACCAAGCGTTGGTAAGACAGCTTATGCAGTGAACCTTGCCTACCAAATCCTAGAGCGAGATCCAGAAGTCCAAGTTGACTTTTTTACCCTAGAAATGAACAAACGTGAGATGCTCAATCGTTTCATTTCACGTCAAGCTAAAGTATCAAGCATGAGATTGAAAAACCCTTCAAATGAACTAACCTTAGCAATCACTAGACTTATAAGCGATGGCATTAACTGGGTTAGAAACCACAAACTAAGAATTTACGACCGTATCTTAAACCTCAGCGGAATTGTTAATGTAATTAGGAAAAACGCTGCTAAGTCTAAGCCTAATAAATATGTAGCCATCGTTGATTATATCGGTTTAGTTAAGGTTAACAGTCGCCAAGATCGCTGGATTCAAGTAGGTCAAATTACACGAGAACTTAAAATTTTGGCTAACGAGTATAACATACCAATTGTGGCTTTGGCTCAATTAAACCGTGGAGTCGAAAGCAGACAGGTCAAAGAACCGATGTTGTCTGACCTTAGGGAATCAGGCTCAATTGAACAGGACAGTAACGTGGTTGCTTTTTTGTATCGGCCTGACGAAGACGATAGGTCAGTGGTTAAGTTGTCCATTAAAAAGAACCGTGAAGGTCAACTTGGAGATATTAGTTATTACTTTGAAGGACAGTACATGCTGTTTAAAGAAGTAGATACTGAATAAGAAAGAGGGATTAGATGAGTATTTTTGATTTAAATTATATTACGGATATTTCAGATACAGCTAGAAGTCGATTTATCGTTGAAACATTAGCTAATAAAATCACGGAACAAGCTAAACTAGCTGCTGAGTTAGGTTTATATGAAATAGAGATTAACTATCACAAGCTTTGGTTTAGCATTGACGACTATAGCTTAGGAAAGCAAAGAATTGATTTGTATGAACTAGACTTAGATTCTTTTGTCGAACCACTGTATGCAGAAGTTGTTTCACGAGGATTTAACATGAGTTTTACTCAAAGTTCGTTTGTAGGTGGTAAGCAAACTTTTGTTGTCAGCTGGAAGGAACCTAGAGAACTAGTTAGGGTTGGTGTTTTCGTTCCAGCTTTGAAAATCAAGGAAACGGCAGATAAAAACAAGGATAGACAAGAGTTGGTTAATGAGCTGAACCAAAAGTTCATCAACTTTGCCTTAGTCGATCAAGGTGAAATTGCGGTAACCTTGCATTTTGGCTTTTTTGAAGGTGCAACTGATGAAAGTAGTGTGGTTAGACACCCACTCTACCGTTACATCAAAAAATATGAAGATAACCTAGACATTAGCGTTGAAGATAATGAATTGGTTGAAGTTAGGTATACAGATGATGACTAGAAGAAAGAAGTGTTAGATATGAAAGATAAAATCGTTCAAACATTAATAGTAGTGTCGATTCTAGCAGGATTTATAGCTTTCATTGCGGTTGAATGGAACTATTTAGGCAAAATTATTTTCGCTTTAATTTTTGGCCCATCTTTACTTTTGCCTAGTATGTGGATTGTTATCTTTGTTGCGACAATTACTTTCATTTTTTGCAAAAGATTGCTGAAACTGATGACAAATAGGGTGACGTACAAGAATCTACTAGAGCATTATGGAACGCATGAGCTTTGCCCTAAGTCAATTCCAGTGGCTGACGTGAACGAAGTGTTATCAGAAATTGAGATTTCAGAGTATCAAAAACGCATGGAATTGTTTAGTTTGACGCTGGGTAAGAGATAGAAAAGCAGGTGACCAAATGAACAAGTTAAAGAACTTTATTCGTAAAATATTCAATCTTGAGTGCTTAGAAGTGTTTGTAGTTTTCGTGCTTCTCCCCATTGGTATTCTAGCAATTTTGGTTTCATTGGTTGCAACAATGGTATTTAGCATAGGCTTAGTTAAAACTATTGTAGGTATTATCTTTTTCATTGCTATATTTGTTTGCGTGTTTATACTTGGTGTAATACTATCGTTAATCTATACAATTTACTCAAAAGCACACAATAAGGGTAGATACAAGGACGAATATTTTTACGAAGACATAGATTATGAAGATGAAAATAAGGACAAATAATAGAAGAAAAAAAGAAGTAAGAAAGAAGGAGATTTTTTGACTGCATTTGTTGATTTAGAAAAAGAATACAACTTACATCTTACTTATTCAAGACATAGTATTGTTGATGACGTAAACCGTGAATTAACACCTGAAGAAATTGTAGAGTTTCGTAATATGTTCCAAACGTTATCTCATGTTTTGCATAGTGCTGAACAAAGCAAAAGAAAAAGGTGATTAATATGGAAATAACAAGGGTTTGGGCTATGCCTAACAAAAATACGTTCAACATTAAGCCTATCAACGAGTTAATTAACAGGTATCTTAAGGAAGATTTACTTGTAGTCGACCCATTCGCTAATGCTAATAAATTAGCGACTATTACAAATGATTTAGACCCACAGTATGATACAGATTACCACTTAGATGCACTAGATTTTCTCAAACAAATAGAAGATAATTCAGCTGATTTAGTATTGTATGACCCACCATATTCTCCAAGACAAGTTAGTGAATCATATCGGTTGCTAGAAATGAGCGTCAACATGGCAACAACGCAAAGTAGTTATTGGAGTAATCAAAAACATGAAATCACACGTATTGTAAAGCAAAACGGTCATGTTATTACTTGTTCTTGGAATAGTGGTGGTATCGGCAAGAAGTACGGTTTTGAGATAGAAGAAATATTGTTAGTGGCTCATGGTGGTTGGCATAACGACACTATCGTAACTGTAGAAAGAAAGGTGATGTGATGGAAAGTATTACCTACAAGGGTACTAAATATATCTACGTTGGTACAAGACATAGACTAACCAAGAAAACAGATTACTATGTCGATCCCACACCCAGAGCAGACAATAGTATAGACGTAACTAACTGGCGATACGAAATACTAACTGTTAGGAAATACCGATGGTTAGCACGTCAATTATCAAAATATGCTAAAACAGATTATCATGTTGGTTCGTATTTTATTGCTTCCGTGCGTCAATTATCTGAAAAGCAGTTATTAGAAAAAGCCAAATGGGCTGGCACAAGCGTTGGCTATTGCATTAGAGTTTTGTAATAAAAATGATAAACAACTTGGTAGAAAGGAGATGTTTTTACAATATATGAAAGCGAAAAAGAACAAAGATATAGTCTACAGGGGTAAGAAATGGTTATATGTTGGCACAAGACACATGTTGCTAAAAAAAGTTCAATGCTACATAAATCCAAAACCTGGAGTAAGACAGGATCATGATGGTACAAGTTGGCAATTCGATATTCTAATTGTTGAAAAAGATAGATCGTTCTTGCATTTTATATTTGAGGACATGGGAACTCATTACTTTAATTTGAATTGCATATCAACACCACAACAATCTCAACTAATTTCTAAAAATGAGATAGTTAGGGTTGCTAAGATATGGTTTGACAATATGGAAGAGTACGGATTAAGATCTAACGTCAATTGGAACGAATTAGTTTAGAAAGGACGTGGGTTCATGCAAAATCAAGATCCAAAAGCTTTGTTTAAACAAAGCTTAAAAGAATTACATATTGCATTTCTTAAGCTAAAACAAGCTAATAGAGAATTAAACGAAACGTTAGATGAATTAAGATTAGCGATTATTGGAAGGTGGTGGTAGCCTATGCCCAACAACATAGCACAACTAGCAATTAGCGCACATAGCTTAGTTTACATCTTGACCTACGTATCTTGTGGGTTGTTGGTACTAGCGATAGCGTTATTGCTTTTTCAAAAGTTCGATAGACGTAAAGCTAGACCGATTGTTAAGTACACAGTCAAACCTATGAAGGTACTCACTGTTACTATTATGGTTTTAGCAGGATTAGCAACTGGTTTTTATTTAGGAGTAAGTTCAGCGTTTGCCTCAGCTTACAGTAAGCCAGTTGTGTATACAGTTCAAGGAGTTAATAAAGATAACATTGTTGTAAAGAGTGATACAGGCAAGGTTAAAAAGGTTGATTATGACGCTGCAAGAAACCTAAGCAAAAAGCAAGGTTTCAAGAAAGGTCAAAAGATTGATTTAGGTTCAAAAGAGCTAGTTAAAAGCACTCCAAAGGACGTTAGAAAATTGCTTAATAATTATCCCATATAATAGGTAGAAAAAATGGAAAAACCAGATTATTATTACATGACAACCGAGCGTTGGTTCAAAAAAATCATGGAAGAAAATAACTACCAAAAATCCAAAGCAGTTGAAGTCCATTTGAGAATAGCCAAGCATTATGCCACGATTGTAAATTCGTTGGTTAAGAACTTAAAAGATCAATCTGAGTCAACACAAGCTAAACTGTATATCTTTATTAATCAAAACAATGACAAACGTATTAAGAAAATGTGGGATGCAGTAGACACAGCTAAGCTAGAAAAGATGCAAGGCTGGAAGTTTGTAGAAGATGGTGAAACTTTCATCTATTATCTACAAGTTAAATACAAGGGAAATCTAAGAGAAGTAAGCGATGAAGAAAACATGCAAATTAACCTAATAACATGGTACGATCAAGCTTATCGGAAACAAGTTAATGAAGGTATTTTATTAGCTTAAATAATCGTATTTTAGATTTCTTGTACAACAATAATTAAGAAAGTAGGAATAAACATGATTTTACTTAAAAGAGATATTAACGATGGAGAATACTTACTAACAGCAGAAGAAGGAGCAAGCCTAGGTTCTAACTTTGTTGATCCAGAAGCTCCTAAGACAGAACAAGGTATTCAAATGGTACAACACATTGAAGCACACAATATTCGAGCAGTGGCATTTACTTTATCTAAGAAAGGTGTAGTACCGCTTTATACCAACAGACAACTTCAAGTGCCAGCTGAAAACTTAGAGTAAGCTGGGTTGTTTATGAGTAATAAGAAGATTTATTTCATCAAGGAGCTTTGTCATATCATTGCTTACCTAACGATTTTATTAATCATATTTCTAAGGTTGTTTGGAGCAATTGACGTAAGCTGGGACAAGATCCTTATTACAACAGTTATTATCTATATTTTGCAATAATTCAATGGAGGGATTTTATGAAGAATATTTATAAAGGTTTATTAATGTCTAGTGCGATGGTAGGCGCTGCTATTTCAGTAAGTTCTAAGGCTAATGCCGACCAAGTTACGGTCAAAAGTGGAGATACTTTGTCACAAATCGCAAATAAAGCTGGAACAACGGTTGAGAGCCTAAAGATTAACAATAACTTACAAGATGTAAATAAGATTTATCCAGGGCAAGAAATTAAGGTTGATAACAACGCTCAATCTAGCGTTAAGACTTATACGGTTAAGGCTGGGGATTCACTATGGAAGATTGCTCAAGCTAATGGTTTAAGCGTTGATGAACTAAAGTCAGTCAATCATTTAACTGGTAACTTAATTTTAGTAGGGCAAGTCTTGAATTTAGAAAAAGGTCAAAGCCAAGACGATACGCAAACTCAAGTGCAAGCACAAGCTCAAGCACCAAGCGAGGCACAAGCAAGTCAAGCACAAGCTCAAACACCATATCAGCAAGTGCAACAAACACAACAACAAATTCAAAATCGTCAAAACTTGTACAACTGGCAAGCTAAGCAAAGTGCAAACAACGTGCAATCAAATGTGCAAGCTAGTGCTAACAGTGGTTACACATCTAATGTATCAGGCTCAGACCAAGCTGCTAAAGCATGGATTGCTCAACGTGAATCCAGCAATAACTACAACGCAAGAAATGGTCAATACATTGGTAAGTACCAACTTTCATCTTCATATTTAAATGGAGATTACTCACCAGCTAATCAAGAACGTGTAGCCGACCAATACGTAACTAGTCGTTATGGCTCTTGGACTGGCGCACAACAATTCTGGCAAAGCCATGGTTGGTACTAATAAGAAGTAGGTGGTTTTATTGAAGTCAAAGTCATACTTTCAAACAATAGCTATCACAATTACTGGCATTTTAACCATTGCCATTATTGTAGGGGCTATTTTAGGGATTACACATAGGAATAATAAAAGTTCGTATCAAACAGTTGATACACCGATTAATTTAAGCATAAGTCAACTAAACAAGCATCAAGGTGAGGCTTATCTAGTGTTAAGAAGAACTGGTTGCAAGCATTGTGAACAAATGGAATCAACAATTGTGCCTAAGGTTAAACAACTAAGAAAACAAGGTAAGACAGTGTATGTTTTAGATTTAGCTAAAATGGATAAAAAACAATTATCATATATCGCTAAAAGTTTCCCTGTTTTACTAGTCGATCAAAACCGTATCAAAACACCAACTGTAGCTAAGATTAAGTCTTTAGGCAATCGTTGGTTGGTAGTTAAGTTCGATAACACTAACTCTAGGGCAAACATAAGCGAGGTGCTGAAATAAATGAATAGTATCAACGTACCATGGATTTATTTATTGCCTTGGATAATGTTTGCCTTAATGTTAATCGCAAATATTAATTTAATGGTTTACACAAGCCCTAGTAGTGATGAAGCAGTAAACCTAGACGGTGGGCTTAAAGGACTTTTTCAAAAGGTTTTTACTAAAAAATCAAATAAAGTTAAGATCATTGCTGTTTATATAGCCATCACACTGGTTGAATTTATCCTTGTCTTTGGCTTGTGGTACTTCCTTAAATACAGTTTTCTTCATAAGATATTTGATTTTATAAACAAGGCAATTAACGCTGCATTGAATGCTTTACCATTAACGGCTTTACTATCGTACGTAATGGTTCCGTTAATTATTTTATATATAATCTACATTACGCTAGGCATTAGAGCTTACCGTAAAAAGAAAGCTAGCTTTGAGGCTTGGAAAAAGAAACAAACAAAGCTTAAAGAAAAGCGAGCTAAGGAGCAATTACCAATGCCTAGTTTAACCATTAATGATGTAAGTTCATTTTTGGCTTTCAAGCGAACTAAAGATTTAGTTGGAGCTAGGTATAAAGATGAAACATGGTTCCAATTATTTAATGAAGAACAATTGGCTAGGGTTAAAAAAGCTAGGCCTGACTTGCTTATCACAGTTGACAGATACCCTAGTATCTTGATGATAAACAAGGATAAGGCTGATGTTGTTTCACCAAGTCAAGCTATCAAAATCGTTAAAGAAGGTGATAAGGTTTGAATTTTGAATCAATTATTTGGTTTATCTTACATTATGTTTTACCTTATGGTATCGCCTTTGCTGTGTTGTTTTGGTTGATTGAATTTAGCTTTAGAGCATGGATTAAAGCCAACATTGATATTGCTTGGGATAAGGTTATCACTGGCGCAATTATAGTTGGGTGCTTTGCTGGTCTTTGGGCTTTTTGGCATTGGACTTTACACCCTATACTATTGAAGCAACCAATTTGGGTTATGCTTGCAGCTAGGTTTCATACCTTTTGGGAACTATTCTTACAATCACCGTTTATGCAATCCATTCATCAAAAGTATGAACTAGTTTCGCACTGGATTAGCACTAAGATTGGTGATTATCGTTGGTACTACTGGCAAGCGTTTGTTGTTACCTTCTTTTTTGGAGCGATTATCGACAGCATTGCCTTAGTTTGGAGAGTATCTTTCCCACGAACAGCTAACGTAGTTGTTCCAGCTTATCTAACATTCCCTAGAGTATTCTTATACCTAGTCGGTAGACAAACACCGATGGCAGACTTTATTCTAGCTGGTAAACTTAGAGCTAAAATCAAAGAAAACCTAAACGACAGTTACGAAGCTGCGGTACAAGGTTATCAAGACAATGGGCAACCGTTTAAAGATGGGGCAGGGGGAACTGCTGCTACACAAACTAAAAAAGCTACGGCGGTAGCGATGAGAAGAACTAAGATTAAGATTAAAACTACGGCTAATGGAGTCAGAGAAGCACAAATCTTAATCAGACAGTCAAGAGAAACTGAAACCGACCGTTCAATTGAAAATGCCCTTAAAGGCTTAGGCGATCGTATTTCTGGCAACTCAATCTTCTTTCCATCAGACCCTACATACAACTCTAAGCTAAAGGGTTATACCTTTAACTCGTCAGTTAGTTATGAAGCTGATGAACAACTAGGTGCATGGAAGGATATATTCACTAATCCTTTCAACACTGACAACAGCACTAGTCAAGGTGGTAAAGGTTACTTAGTTTCATACTTTGAAAAAATTGGTTCGATCCTTAATTACATCGGTCATTTAACACCTTACGCTATTTACAGACGTTTTATCAAATTGTCTGAATATAGATATGCGATTGATGAAAGTGCAGAAGTAGCTAACTTCAAGGTTCAACAAAATCTTGACCTAAGCGTGATTCCACCTGCTATTGATCCTAAAACTAAAAATGATGCAAAAACCCAACGTACAATTGCCATGCGTAAAGCCAAAGCTCGTATTCCAGATGTAACAATGGCTTTGAACGCTGTTAAGATCAACGGTCAATTCAAGAAAGTTGAAGTCGGCGGTAACAACGCTATTTACGAATATGTACTACCGCAAGACCCTAACTTGCCTGATAACTTTGATCGTATTCAAAAACAAATTGCTAACTACCTACGTATTAAAGCAACACCAATCGTTACTTTATCAGCAGGTATCTTAAAGCTTTCTATTGATAATGGTGTAAACGTACCAGCTTCATTTAGCGATATGATCCTAGCTCGCAAAAAGGGTGTATCAAACCTTATTTCAGGTATGTTAGGTGTTGATGAATTAGGTAATCCTATCTACTTTGAACTAGGTGATAGCAACCCTCACGCTATCTTATTTGGTAAGACTGGTACAGGTAAGACAGTTACAATCATGACTATTGTTTATTCGGTTATGTCAGCTGTTGACCCTAGCCAAGTTAAGATGGTATTTATTGACGGTAAAGGTAACTCCTTTGAATTTATGCGCAACGATAAAGGACACCCTAATCCATACGTTTATGCTCAACCTGCTGATGCGTCAGGGGATATTGAATATGCCAGAGCTTTAATCAAGCACCTTGAAAACGAAGTTAGAAGAAGAATCGCTATCTTTAAAGAAAACTCAGTGCAAAAGTTGGCTGAATTTAATAAGAAATTTCCAGACCAAAAAATGCCTGAACTTTTAGTAATCGTTGACGAATTTTCTGCAATCATGGATAAAGACAACTGAAGTAAGCAAGCTAGGAACAGCCGATAGGTTTGAATACTTAGCTAAGATGGCTCGTTCTACAGGTATACGCTTGTTATTCGCTAACCAAACAGCTCGTAAAGATAAGATCAGAGGTAACATTACCGCTAACATCACAGGTCGTGTATCGTTAGGACTTAGTGAAGCTATTGAATCTGACATTGCTTTGCCAGACACTGGTATCAAGGCTCACTTTATCTCACAACCTGGTGAGTTTTACTCTATCATGAACGGTGTTGCTAACTTTGAACACGGTAACTCACCATATCTTTCAGAAGATACCATGAACGCTTTGAACGACAGCTTAACCAAGAAGTTTGGTAGAAACGATTATGTAATCAGTCGTGAAGAAGTTTTAGCAGAAATGGAAACTACGGTTTCTGACGGCGATGGTACCAACACTGACTATATAGATACAGAAGACGTTGCTATCCCAGACCCTAAACCAACACCAGATTGGACTTTGGATAAGCTCAAAGCTTTAGATAAAAAGTACTGGTTCTACCTATACAATCACCGTGAAGAACTGATTGAAAATAACACGAATAAAAAGGCACCTGAACTTCCTAAGCTTGACGACGAAAATAAAGATGGAGATCAAGGCAAGACTGTTGGAAAATCAATTTTCCGTAAAAACCGTGAATCAAATTCACCTTACAATTCTTTCAAGAAGGAACTTGAAGAGTGGTATAAAGCTCAAAAAGACGCTGAAACCGTTGATTCTCATAGGTCTACTGGAAGTATTGTCGCAAGTTCAAGCGATAAGGTTAAAGATGTGACTGAAGGTAACGACAAGGGTCAACTCTAGGTGTAATAAGGGATTAATAGTCTTAATAAAAAAGTAAACAAAAATATTTGCTTTTATTTTGAAAGCCTTACAATCGTTGAATTGTAGGGCTTTTTTAATGCAACAAAAAATAAAGAAAACGTTTGAATAGGCTAATAATAATTAATTTTTATTTGCTTTGGGCTTATTTTTTATTTACACTAATTGAGTAAAGAAAGAAATGCAATATGTGTTTCTTGCAAAAAATAAAATTAAGAGTTAAGGACAGGTAAAGATATATGACAAAACCAAATAAAGAAATTATTAAACTGTTTGAACGAGTAACAACCAAAGACCCTAGAATAACTGTAAAATATTTCAGTTCAATCTTTGGTTTTTTCAACTACTATTCAACCTCAGCTATGGGGACATTTTTAAGGCTGGCTAAAGACCCTGATGACGAAAGAACTTATGACGCTTTAGTTGACGCTTTGAAAATCCTTGATGAGTCCTTGATTGACTACAGCAGTCTAACCATGCAAGATGTGGTTGACGCTTACGCTGAATACAACTTGTACAAGAAGAATATTTCTAGGTCACAATTATCTGTATTAGCAAACTTAAGTGACGGTAGTTTATCCAAGATTTTAAACAACAGTAATCCTAATGCTAAGCCTAACGCTTATGCAATTGATGTGTACGAAATGCTACGCTTAGACTTAATTCCTTCCTATAAGTTGGATTATAACTTTACCAATACACTTCAAAACTACCGTCAAATTCGCAACCTTATTTTCCGTGTTAGATTAGGCGATGGGTCTAACGTTTTATCTAACGCTGAACTAGCGAATAAATTGAACTTCGATGTAGATTTGTTTAATAACCCTGAAAAGATTTGTAAGGACGCTCGTATCTACAATGAAATAGCTAATACGCTCTATAGATTGTTACCTAACTATTCGTTTGACTTCTCTAAGCGTAAAGACCAAGACATAACTTACATGGGGTTGATTTAACATGACTTTAATACAAAAACAATTTGAAGAATTACGTGAATTAGACCCTAGAATTAACGAAAAAATGATTATTAAAAGCATTAATGTCGTAGACAGAAACAAGCAAAGTGTTATCAATTATTTAAACGGTACGGTAGAGCCTTCGCCTGAGTTTTTAAGAGCTTGGAACAACATAATTTACCCAGGCTACAAAAAGAAGGTTGATAGTTACCCTAAAATAGGCGAACTTTACGCTTCAATTGACGATATATTAAAAGAAAAGGGTAGCCTTTATCAAAAGATTTTGAAACAAGCTCGTACGTTTGATGATGTGTTAGAGTTGACGATGGAGTTACACGAAAAGGCTGATTACTACGATATGTACGATATACTCAAGGGTAATCGTATCATGGGTAACACCTTAATTTACGCTAAATCTAAGTATATTTATAACGAGTTCCTAAAACGTGATAAGATGATTAGCGACACCAATTTCTTAAAGATAATTGGCATGACAAACGACGCTAGTAAAGAGTTTCGTGACAACAATTACATTAGCGTAGATAAAGCTACACCTAATTTTGATGAATGCGTCGTCTTGGCTAGTAAAGTAAATCATGTTAAAACAATTAGTGAAGATGAACTAAAAGAGTTTATTCAAGGCATTGATAAAAACGTGCTTAACCACTATGCGTCTAGTGTGTTTCGACGTAAGGACTACTTTGACGTGTCGTTGAACAAAACGTTGCTAAAAAAGTACTACATGTTCTACTGTGCTTATACGATTAGACAGGGCGATTAGTCTATGGTAGACTTAAAACAATGCTAGACATAAGGGCTAGTCGGTCGCAGACGACGGAAAACCCCTGTGATGATGACAAGGGCTGGGAGAAATCCTGGCTCTTTTTTTATGCAAAAAGTCAATAAAATAGTTGAGTTATTTGCTGGAATTAGGGTATGCTAAGGGGTAGAAGGCAAGGCTGATTAACACTCAAGTACAACAATACAAACAAAAATATGCGCAATATCTTGACGGAAGACAAAACACTTCGCATTTCGTTAATAGATTTACTAATGGTGGATTCATTAATCTTACTGTTACCTCAGACATAACGTGGACTTACAATGTTCTAAAGCTTTGCCACCAGAGATAACTGTTGTTCGTTCATATCCCCATCTAGTTTTTTGAAAATAGGTATTTAGTGAGGCAACAGCTAAATACGCTGCCTCCAGCATTGTTAAAGCTCTAAAAGGTGCAAGTGCTAGAGCCTGGTTTAAACAATATCCAGATACTAAAAAGCTGTTATGGAAAGGTCATTTATGGTCACCTAGTTTCTTTATGTCTACTGTTGGTAACGTGTCAGAAAAGATTGTTAAAAAGTATATTGAAGATCAAATGAAAAAGTCAATGCAAGAGTCACACTAAGAACGTGTGGCTTAATCAGACAATTCAACCCACGACTAAAGTCGTGGGCTTTCTTGTCTTGCCACACTATGTAAATCGCTTTCTAAAACTATATAAAATTCTCAACCCAACCATATGAAATAGTGATATTTCAAGCTAAAATTTAAAATATTTTCGTAAATAAAGAATTGTATTTTACAACACTTAGCTAAACCTTTACTGTATCATGTAAATATAACCATTAACTATTATAAGGAGGAATTTAGATGGTTTCAAAAAACAATATGATGCTGTTGGAAAACAAGCAGAACCGTAAGAATATGCGTTACGGTATTCGTAAGTTTTCTTCTGGTACCGCTAGTGTATTGTTAGGCTTTACCGTTGCTGGAACAGTAATGATGATGGCTAACCACGAAGAAGCGAGTGCTGATACAGTAAGTACTCCAAGTAATGCAACTAGCAATTCTTCAACAACGCAAAACACTTCGGTGCCAATTCAATCACCAAAGAGTCAAGACGTTCAAAACGCTGTTAATAACGCTGTAAAGCAAGGGGTACAAGTTACTCAAAACAACAGCCAAACAATTGTAGCTCATAACACAACGGAAGTTCAACAATATCAACAACAAGTTAGCCAAGCTAACCAACAACAAGCTGATAAAATTAACGCTGTGGCTCAACAACAAAAGCAACTAAATGATCAATATGCTAAGGATAAGGCTGAATATGATACTTGGCAAGCTAACACCAAGGATTCAACAACAGTCAACAAGCAAAACTCAGACAAGTTACAAGCTGCGGTTCAAGCTGCAAAGGCTGCTGGAGTTCAAGTTACACAAAATCAAACACAAACTGTAACAGCTACAAACTCTACTTACAATAGTGTTAAACAAGACGTTAATAATAAGTATAACCAACAAATTTCTAGCTTGAATAGTATCACAGACGCACAAAAAGATCTAAACAATAGATACAACAGTGCCAAAGCTGATGCACAAAATCTTAGTTCAGGAAACAATGCAACTAAGACCGCACTTGACTCAGCTATAAGAAATGTCCAATCAACTAATGGGGTAAAACTTATAGATGATGGTACACGTAATGTTACAGTTGATGTAAATAATTACGCTGCTAAAAAAGCTGAAATTGAGCGTGATAACAAGCAACAAGCTGATAGTATTAATTCTCAAGTACAACAATACAAAGAGAAATATGCACAATATCTTGACGGACGGCAAAACACTTCGCATTTCGTTAATAAATTTACCAATGGTGGATTCATTAATCTTACTGTTACCTCAGACATAACGTGGACTTACAATGTTCTAAACGATACAATAACAGTTCAACATGTAAATGTAAAAATGGAAGAAGGAACACCTGAAAAGCACGAAACATGGAATCCACATAATTATCCAACTGGTTTTTGGGACTCTGTTGTAGCTATGAAACCTAACGCTACCTTACCAACAGCTTATTCAAAAAACAGTTCTAATTACGTTCCATATAGAGCTACTGAACATTCTGACACTCCAGCCATAGCTAATTCTAATGGTGGGAATTTATTAACAGATGCAGTTATTAAAAACAATCCATCTAATTATTTTGCGGTTATGGCTAATGAAAACATTCATGATTATCATTCTATTAAACATTCTCAAGAAGCCATGAATGCACCGTATACAGTAGGAAGAAACGCTGATGGAACCTTTACTTTAATTAAATTTGCTAATAGATATAGAACTACTCATACTGATGGCTCAACAGATGGTAGTACAGCTCCAGCAACCAATTTTCAATATGCTTTTTGGAAATATACAGACGTAAGCGTT
>OGKB01000638.1_pt1 | contig 22682 bp, 9 predicted proteins | sample 1572351 | NCBI WGS metagenome assembly OGKB01 (sample SAMEA2582088, study PRJEB24529) | metagenome | biome: Human gut stool | place: China | collected 2011
TGCAAGCGATGAGACAGTTGGGAAAGATGCGTATCGCAAGCAGCTGATTTCCGGACAGTCTGCAAGACTTATTGCGGGATATGTGTATGCAAATGCAGGAGATGGAGAGTCAACCACAGATGTAGTGTTCGGTGGACACAATATTATCGCTGAAAATGGAAGCATCTTAAGCGAATCAGAACGCTTTATGAATCAGACTATTTACAGTGAGATCGATGTGGATCGAATCGTCAGTGAAAGAAGAAAAAATACGACTTTCCAGATGGAGGAAGACTTAGATCGATTTATTCGTGTTCCATTTTCAATTAAGGTGGAAGATACGAAACTTACAAGAACTTTTGAAAAATTGCCATTTGTGCCGGAGAATGAAAGTCTGAGAAATAGATGCTGTGAAGAATCTTTGATGATTCAGGCGATGGGACTAAAAAAACGTCTGAATCATACTAATTGTAAGAGTGCAGTTGTTGGAATTTCAGGAGGATTGGATTCTACGTTGGCGTTGCTTGTGACGGCAAAGGCGTTTGATTTGCAGGGAATAGACAGAAGCTGCATAGAAGCTGTCACAATGCCTTGCTTTGGAACAACTGACAGAACATACCAAAATGCATGTGTCTTGACGAAAAAACTTGGGGCAACACTTCATGAAGTGAATATTCAGGATGCAGTGAGGGTACATTTCCGAGATATCGGTCATTCTGAAGAGAAACATGATGTGACGTATGAAAATGCGCAGGCACGTGAGCGAACACAGGTGCTGATGGACATTGCTAATCAGACAGGCGGAATGGTGATTGGCACAGGGGATATGTCAGAACTTGCGCTTGGATGGGCAACTTACAATGGAGACCATATGTCAATGTACGGGGTAAATTCTTCTGTGCCGAAGACACTGGTTCGACACCTTGTGCAATATTGTGCAGATACTTGTGAAGACAAAGAGTTACAGGAAGTGTTAGTGGATATTTTAGACACGCCGGTAAGTCCGGAACTCCTTCCGCCAAAAGAAGGGGAAATCGCACAGAAGACAGAAGATCTTGTGGGACCATATGAACTGCATGATTTTTATCTGTATTATATGATGCGGTTTGGATATGCACCTTCTAAGATTTATCGTCTTGCAAGACAGACATTTGAAGGAATGTATGACAAGGATACGATTTTAAAATGGCTCAATACATTTTATCGACGATTCTTTTCACAGCAGTTCAAACGTTCCTGCCTGCCGGATGGACCGAAGACAGGAAGTGTTGCACTGTCACCGCGTGGGGATCTTCGAATGCCAAGTGACGCATGCGCGAATATTTGGTTGAAGGATTTGGAAGATATCTGCAATTAGAATTTAAGAATGTAATGAATGAGGACGGGAAAATTTCCCGTCCCTGTTATTGTTATAGAGATAAGTTATATTATAGAGATAAATTATTTTTGTCATACATTGCTGCATCTAATTTTAAATAGTCTTCTTGTGAAATAGAATATACATTATTAGAATCTTTTGTTACACTGATTTCGATAACCTGTTTTTCACCGTAAGTTATATTCTTCATGTTAGCAGAAACTTTGTCATATAAGATTTGGAAAGTCTGTTCAATAATTTCATCTTGAGAAGGAATTGTACCGCTTTCAGCCTGTGCAGTAACAAGTGTTTCAACTTCAGCCTGTGTAGCTTCTAACACACCTTCAAATACCTGAGCAGGTTCAATCTCAACTTCTACTGTGTAATTTTTATCTTTGCCTTCTTTTGCCTCTTTTACAGTGTATTTTGTATTTTTAAACAAGTCAATGAAAAGTTGCATATATTTTTCAGATAATTCTTCTGAAACACCAACAGCTGTTAACTGTTGTGTGGCAAGCTCTAAGTTTTGGTTATAGGTCTTTTCGGCATCTTCTTTTGTCTGCTTTGTGAGTTTTATATATTCATCAAACTCACCTTTGTACGTTGCGTCCAAACAGGCCTTTGTGTATCCAGATGCGTCAAATTTTTGAAAAGCAGCACATCCGGAAAGAGTTCCCATAATCAGTACCAATAAAGCTACAATCACATTTTTAAATTTTTTCATAAGTTATCCTCCTTATTTTTGGAAAAATTTTTTATAATTTTATCACAGAATTTTCACAATTACTAGTCATTTAATAAAAAAATGTCGAAAAATAAAAGGAAACTAGTTAAAAACAAACAAATCTATAAATTTAGTTTTCGATAACGATTCAATGCCGCAAATATTTCTTGTCTGCGCGGAAGTGCCATGTTTGTGTTCGGTGCAATGCTGGAAAATCCGTTTTGGTCAAATGTTTGATACAGAGTATCTACTAATGTCTGCAAGTTCTTTTTTCCGTCAATTGCATTACTTTCTAAATGCTTGATGATGTATCCGAGTGCAGTTGTCTGTTCGGAGTCGGCAAGCTGCTCCACGTAGCGCAGATCAATCGTTTCCCGGTTGATTTGTACAGCATCTTTTCCAAGTGTCTTAACCTTGCATTTTCCCTGCGACCGAAATCCAGAATCTGGTTTGGGAATACGTTTGTAATCCGGCACATTAGGAATTGCCAAATGGTCATAATGTGGCAATGGAAAGGCTTTTGCTTCCTGCTTGGCAAAGTCCGTGATATTAAATGGCACGTATTGATCCATCTGCAAAATCAAATCTGCAATATGAAAATAGGATCCAGAGCTTCCGGCTACGATGATGGAAGAAATACCATATTGTTCAAAGAGCATTCGGGCACGCTCGATAAATGGTGTGATTGGTTCTTTGTTGCGGTTGACAACGCGCTGCATCAGTTCGTCGCGGATCATAAAGTTTGTTGCACTGGTGTCCTCATCAATCAGAAACAGCGACGAACCGGTCTCCATCGCTTCGATGACATTGGCAGCCTGGGAAGTACTTCCACTGGCGTCTTCAGTATAAAAAGAGACAGTATCTTTACCATTTGGCAGATTGTTGATAAACATGGAAATATCTGTGTGTTTGATACTGCGACCGTCTTCTGCGCGGAGTTTTACGGCAGTGTCATCTGTGATAACGTACTCTCTGCCGTCATCTGCAATATGATTATAGACACCGAGTTCTAAAGCGTTGAGCAATGTTGATTTTCCATGATACCCGCCACCTACAATCAATGTGATTCCTTTTGGAATCCCCATTCCGATAAGCTCACCCTTATGTGGAAGAGACATCGTAACTTCAAGAGAAGCAGGAGAAGAAAAAGGCACGGCATCTTTCAGCGGACGTGGTGAAATGCCGGATTCTCTTGGAAGAACCGATCCGTTTGCGACAAAAGCTACGAGGTTTCGTCTTTTTAGCTCGTGACGAATGTATGCCTGATCTTCTGCAAGATCATGGATCTGCTGTAATTTCTGGTGGTTCAATTTTGCATAAAATAAGGTGTTATACACGCAGTCAGGAAGAAAATCAAATAAGATCCGAATGAGTTCCTGTGCATTGATCGTTCGTCCGTTTGCCGGAAATCCAATTTCCATTCGAAGTACAATATCTCCGTTTTTGGGATGGGTTGTGCAGGCGGTACGCTCTAAAATTTCCTGCCTGCATTGGCTGATGGACAATAACCCACTTTTTCCGGAACCCTTTGCCTTAAAATTATAACGGTCAATCCCCTGGTGAAATTTGCGGGTCAGATAATCTTGAAGAGCAATCCTTTTTTCGTAACTGTCATACAGTATAGAAGGAAAACGAGCATCTTTTCCGAGAACACGGATGCTCACTTTGGATGGGGAGGCAAAAGGGTCTCCCTGCACGTGGTCGATTGAGAGCACATAGCGGTCAAACTGATAGATACCTTTTGTTTCTTTGTAAGCTGGATAGCTTTTGCGGTGTATTCGATTTAATAAAGTCTGCAAGGCTGCAGAAGACTGTATAGCCATAATAAAAATCCTTCTTTCTTTTTGAAATACATTTATTTTATCAGAGAATAAGAAACGTTTCTAGCTTTTGTTGTATTATTTGTTTTTTTTCTGTTGACAAATGAGTGGAATGAGACTATGATAAAGGCACTCGTCTAAGAGCAATTCAATTATTCAAAAGGGATGATCATCCCAAGTATCCAAAACGAGAACAATTTGCATATTAGGAAGGAGGATCGTGTAAGGGAAACTATATTAACAGAAAAATTCAAGATTGGAGGAAAAAGTTTGAAAAAAATAAAACAGCTTTTTTCGTTCGTCTTAATCTGCGCGACGGTTCTTGGCACGCTGAGTGTTTATGCACAGGAGCCAAAAGATCCTCCTTCTGTGGAAGAAAAACTTCAGATGGCAGAGGACATACGGGAAATTTTGCGGGAAGTAGGAGTTGGTACCGTGGAAGGATACGAGGAAATTCCAAGAGCAGAATTTGCGGCTAAAAGCACTATTTATGCGCAGGTATTGGAGGCGAATGTAGGTGCAATTGATATTGTGGATTACAATCAGACTGCGCCGGATGGCACTCCGTGGGTGATTTTAGAGCACTGGAACGAGGGGAGATTGGGAACAAGCAATGGGGAAGAATTATATTGCGCGAATCCGACAGTTTCCTTTCGGGCAGGCTACAAAACGGCGGTCGATGCTGCAAAATATTATAACAAAGCCACGATTCAGATGATTGCGGCAATGTTTTATTACTATGATCATTATGCATGCAGTGGAATTAACAGTAACTACGATTATCTGTTTAAGCAGTGCGCGGTCTGGTGGGTGTTGAATGAGGCACATCATTGGTATGGAAACGTGGTGATAGAGACCGGAAATAATGTGAAGTGTAATTTGGGACACTGGCTTGCAACACACAAAAGTGAGTATATGGCAAATGGAATGGCATGGGCCAGAAAAAATTATCAGTATTTTCAGGATGCATACGGAATAATGTATGAGGGTGCAGGACAACCGCTGAGTAAGTGGGGAGGCACGTACAAGCCGTTCGGCACGGTTCGATTAAAAAAAGAGTCTGCGAATCCTTCTGTGACAACTCAGAATGGAAATTATTCACTTGAAGGAGCAGAATTTGGAGTGTATAAAGAGGCTTCGTTTTCCGGATCATCCAGAGTAGGTGTGCTTAAAACAGATGCAAAAGGGGACTCAAATGTACTTTCATTGCAGGTGGGGACCTATTTTGTGAAAGAAATCAAGGCGCCAAAAGGGTACGCGCTAAATCCGGAGACGAAAACAGTGACAATATCTTCCGGGCGTGAAAGTAAGGTAATGTTTGAAGATGTTCCACAACTTTGCACAATTGAGATATTACTGAGAAAAACGGACGCGGACACTGGAGAAAATAAGCCGCAGGGAGCAGCCACATTTCGTGGAGCAAGATTCACTGTAAAATATTATGACGGACTATGGGAAGAAGATACAGATCCGGAAAAGTTAGGTAAGACAGCGAAACGGACATGGGTATTTGAGACGGATGAAGACGGACAATGTTCTTATGGAAAGAAACATCTCGTATCAGGAGATGCGTTATATGTGGATCTGAATGGTCGACCGGCTGTGCCGATTGGGACGATTACGATTCAGGAGACAAAAGCGCCGGAAGGATATTTGCTCAATCCGGAACTGTTTGTAAGACAGATTACGGCAAAAGGAAATACAGAATCCGTGGATACTTACAATACACTGGGTGTACCGGAGCGCATTTTAAAACTGGATTTGATCAAAAGACAGGAAGGCTTAGACGTCCCGATTCCGGGAGTGAAATTTGAACATGAAAGTCCAGATGGGAAGAAGGAAACGATAGAGACGGATCAAAATGGAGAATTGACACTGAAAGGACTACAGTATGGAACGCATAAAATTCAAGAGATATCTGTAATGGAGGGCTATCTGCTAAATGGAAATGTAATTGAATTCTATGTTGCACAAGACAATCAGATCAGTATCACATCCAAGATAGATGATACGCTGGGAAAAGCAGAGATTCAGGTGACAGATAAAGGAAATATAATTGTGACCATGGAAGATCCTCTGGCACCGTTTCGACTTTTGATCCACAAAGAGAATCAGAAAGGGAAACGCCTCGAAGGAGCAGAGTTTACACTGTATGCAGAGAAGACGTGTGAAAATGTTGTGATGAGAGGAGAGACAGGTACTGATGGGGTATTGGAGTTAAGAAATTTGGAAGTTGGAAAACGATACTATATGAAGGAGACCAAGGCGCCGGAAGGATATCGTATCCCAGTTGATCTGTTTGGAAATCCACTTGTGTATGAACTGTGGGTAGAGAGTATTCCGGCAAAAGATACGTTTCTGTTTTATGTAAATGGAAAAGCCTATGATGCATCTGATTCGGACGGTATGTTTTCGGTAGGCGGAACAAAAGCGGACAGTGAGACGCATGTCACGGTAATCAATGAAACGGGTATGAAACTTCCGGATACAGGATCTAAATGGATGCTTCTAATGCTGGCAGCAGGAGGAATCTTATGCTTAATTGCAGGCAGACAACAGAAAAGAAAAAAGATAAGGAGAATAAGACGATGAAAAATAGAATGATGAAAACGGTGTGTGTATCGGTTTGCGCGGCAATATTTTTGATGTCTGAACAGGCTGCATTGGCGGAAGTGTCGGCAGCATGGGAGACAGAAACCAAGAACCTGAATCCAGTCGAAACACCAGGTGGAATAGCAGATTTTAAAAGAGGAGATGCGAGTATTACAATTCGAGGAAACAGCGGTCAGCCTCTCCAGGGAAAGAAATTTCATGTATATCAGATTTTCCATGCGGAAAATGCAGCAGGCGGAGAATCCATACAATATACACTCAATCCAAACTATGAGAAGCCGGTAAAGAAAGTAGTCGGCGAAGCAATTGGCAAAGACGCAGAACAGGTGACAGAGTATGAGGTGATTGATCATATCCAATCTCTAAATCAAAATCAGGTAGAGGGGGCAAATGAAGAGCAGCCATTGGAAGGCAGTTATAGTTCCTATCGGTATTTTGTGGAAAAATTGCGAGATCAAATCGCAAAAGATCAGGCAGAGCCTGATGTGGTTAGGGTAACAGAGACAAGGAAGGACAATTCGATTGTAATTGGAGGTCTGGATTATGGATATTATGTGACGGATGAAGTGAGTAATGTAGATGGAACCCATGCATCGTCTTCACTTTGTATTGTGACAACAGCGAATCCGGATGCGGATATGAATGTGAAGTCAGACTATCCAAGTGTGACGAAAAAGATACAGGAAGATGATTATAAAGAGATGATTGGAAATGACGGTTGGAATGATATTGCCGATTATGAAATCGGACAGACTGTTCCATATAAATACGAGTCCCGGGTTCCAAACATCAATGGGTACGACACCTATTACTATGCATGGCATGACTGTATGGATGAAGCATTGACATTTCATGAGGATTCTGTCGCAATTACAATTTATGAAACATCCGGTTCACAGTCAAAGTATTATACTCTGAGAAAAGATGAATTTCAAGTGTCCACAAATCTGGGAGATGATGAGACATTTCGAGTGGCAATCAATGATTTGAAAGCGATCGTAGACAGAGAATTTGATCGAAAAAATGAAGTGGATGAAAATGTGTATGGGCAGAAAGTGGTTTTGACGTATGAGGCTACTTTGAATGAAAAAGCAGCACAAGATACCGGGCGACCTGGATTTGAAAATGATGTGCGTCTGGAATTTTCAAACAATCCGGATTCGAATGGCGAGGGAAGTACCGGATATACACCGTGGGATACGGTTGTCTGTTTTACATACAAATTAAATGGATTGAAAACCAATAATCACGGAGCAAAATTGGAAGGAGCAAAATTTCGATTATATTCAGATAAGGACTTAAAAAATGAGGTGTATATAAAGAAAATAGAAGATGGGTATTGCGTGATTAACCGTGATTTTTCGGGAAATTCTGTTCCGGAAGAGGCTGTTGAGATGGAATCAGATTCAAATGGTAATTTTATAATTTTTGGTTTGGATAGCGGCACATATTATCTGAAAGAGACATCAGCGCCTACGGGGTACCGTCCGATCTTAGATCCGATTGTACTGAAGCTTAAGGCTGTTTTTACGGAAGAAAGAAACAGCTATATCAAAGGAGAGGGAGGTACGGATAAAATTTTGCAGAAATTAGAGGCAAATGTATATATGAAGGAATTTTTAAATGGTGACTTTGAAGAGCGTAATATAGAACTTGTAACGGATAGTGAAAGTGGATCTGCAAATTTAAATGTCATTAATACAGTAGGAAAGAAATTGCCGGTGACAGGATCATCAGCTATGCTTCTTTTGGTTGGAGCCGGAAGTCTTCTTTTGAGTGGTTTTACAGTTTGCCTGCACAGAAAATATGGAGGACAAAAAAAGTAGCAGATTCAGGAGATGAAATATGAAGCGAAAAGTAATGACCATACTTTGCTTTATAACCGGATTTCTATTGTGCACATATCCGCTTGTGAGTAATCGTATTGAGCAAGAGAGGCAGCAAAAGGTGATCACCACTTATGAAAATGGGTTGGAGAAAACGAAAGATATGGAATCCGTGTGGCGAGAAGCACAAAAATATAATGAGATGTTACAGCAGATACATGGGAAAATAGTGGCTGGAATGATGGAGAAGACACTTCGTGAGGAACATTATGAAACACTTTTGAATGTGTCGAAGACCGGAGTGATGGGAGTTATTGTAATACCAAAAATCAGTGTGAAGTTACCGATTTATCATGGGACGGAGGAAGATGTTCTGGCTGTTGGGGCAGGGCATATGGAAGGTAGTGCACTTCCGGTTGGAGGAGAGAATACAAGATGTGTGATTACGGGGCATAGGGGACTTCCAAATTCAAAGTTGTTTACAAGGCTGGATGAATTGAAGAAAGAAGATTTATTCTTTTTGGATGTTTGTGGAAGAACACTTGCTTATGAGGTGTCGAAAATAGAAGTAATCGAACCAGAAATCACAGAGGTTTTGGAACCGGAAAAAGGAGAAGATTTAGTGTCTCTGATTACGTGCACTCCATATGGGTTAAACACACATCGTCTGGTAGTAACCGGAAAAAGAGTGCCTTATCGGGAGAGTGAAAGGAAGAACTTGCCAAAGAAGGTTCCGTCTATACGAGAACTGTTCTTTGACGGACTTCCGGCCGCATTTCTTGTGTCTGTTTTTGTACCGAAAAAACGAAACAGGAGGAAGAGATGTTTAAGACAAAGGAAATAGTAATGTTGTTCCTGATGATTAGTTTTTTGACAGTGGGAGCATGGAAGAATGTAGAAGCAGCGAGAGGAGAAAGTCCTTTCATTCCGGAAGAAGAGTATAAAAAAGAGTTAGGGAAATATGGAAATATTCATATCAGCTTAACAGATGGGAAAAAGGGAACGAAAAAAGAAGGAGTAGAATTTTCCTATATAAAAGTAGCAGACTGGAAGGATGGAAGTTATGAATTGACAGAGCAGTTTGAGGCATCTAAAGTGGATTTGAATCAAATTGAAACAGCTGAGCAGTTAGAAGAGGCAGCTGAAAAATTAAAAGCATTCTCCGGTAAAAGAAGTGCAAAGGTCAGGGCAGACAAAAACGGTGAAATAGAGCTAAAGAATTTAGAGACGGGAGTATATTTATTTGTGGCGGAAGAGCCAAAAGAGTATGATCGGATTACTCCGTTTCTGATTGCGCTGCCGACGTGGAATGCGGAAAGCAGAGAAATGTCATATGAAGTCGAAGTGATCCCAAAACATATCCCGATTGTGGAAAAGCAGGAAGCAAAGCCGGTTGAAACAGGAGATGCAATGCAAAAAACTTGGTATGGTATAGGTTTATTATCTTTGGGAATCGTAGTGATTTTATGCATGCAGAACATTTGGAAAAAACAAAAATAGGTTAATATCGCACCTTGTCACATCCTTTTTGAATATGATAGAATATCAGACAGAACAGGAAAAGGAGGGCATCCAAATGGGAATGACGATGACGCAGAAGATTCTTGCCGCGCATGCAGGACTGGAATCTGTAACTGCAGGACAATTGATTGAAGCCAAATTAGATGTGGTTATGGCAAATGATATTACAGGACCGATGGCGGTTCCGGTGTTTTATCAGATGGCAGATAAAGTGTTTGACAAAGATAAGGTAGTGCTGGTACCGGATCATTTTACGCCGAATAAAGATATTAAATCAGCAGAAAATTCAAAATCAATCCGTGAGTTTTCAAAATGTCAGTGCCTGACACATTATTTTGAAATCGGGCAAATGGGGATTGAACATGCGATTTTGCCAGAAAAAGGAATTGTAGTTGCAGGTGAATGTATCATCGGTGCGGATTCTCATACCTGCACATATGGCGCACTTGGAGCGTTTTCTACAGGAGTAGGTACGACGGATATTGCAACCGGTATGGCAACAGGAGAATTGTGGTTTAAAGTGCCAAGTGCAATCAAGTTTGTGCTCACCGGAAAGCCGGGGAAATATGTCAGCGGAAAAGATATTATCTTACATATTATAGGAAAAATCGGAGTTGATGGAGCACTGTACAAATCGATGGAATTTGTAGGAGATGGTATTGCGAATCTTTCTATGGATGACCGTTTTACAATGGCAAATATGGCGATTGAAGCCGGTGCTAAAAATGGTATTTTCATCGTAGATGAAAAAGCGGAAGCTTACATGAAAGAACATTCCGAGAAAGAGTATAAGGTTTATACTGCTGATGAGGATGCCGAATATGACGAAGTGGTGGAGATTGATTTGTCAAAGGTGAGACCAACAGTAGCATTTCCGCATTTGCCGGGCAATGCAAAGACAATTGACGAAGTAGAGGAGATGGAACCGATTAAGATCGATCAGGTAGTGATCGGCTCTTGTACGAACGGAAGAATGGAAGATATGCGCAGAGCGGCAGCGGTTTTGAAGGGACATAAAGTACATCCGGATGTGCGTGTGATGGTAATTCCGGCAACACAAAAGATTTATTTACAATGTATTGAGGAAGGGCTTGTGACAACATTTATTGAGTCGGGCTGTGCATTTAATACTCCGAGCTGCGGACCTTGTATGGGAGGTCATATGGGAGTTATGGCAGCAGGTGAGAAATGTGTATCTACAACGAACCGTAACTTCGTGGGAAGAATGGGACATGTAGATTCACTTATTTATCTGGCATCTCCGGAAGTTGCGGCGGCAAGTGCGATTGCGGGATGCATTGCCAATCCAGAGAAAGTAGGTGATAAGTAATGAAAGCATTAGGACACGTATTCAAATATGGAGACAACGTAGATACCGATGTAATCATTCCGGCAAGATACTTGAATTCTTTTGACGGAAAAGAATTAGCAAGCCATGCGATGGTAGATATCGATCCGGAATTTGCAAAAAAAGTAAAACCGGGTGATATGATTGTTGCAAATAAAAATTTTGGATGTGGTTCTTCAAGAGAACATGCACCGCTTTGCCTGAAAGAAGCGGGCGTAAGCTGTGTGATTGCAGAGACATTTGCCAGAATCTTTTATCGAAATGCAATCAATATCGGACTCCCGATTATCGAATGTCCCGAAGCAGCGAATGGTATTGAAGCAGGAGACGAAGTAGAAGTGGATTTTGACAGCGGAAAGATTTATAACCGAACAAAGGGAACAGAGTTTCAGGGACAACCGTTTCCGGAATTTATGCAGAAACTAATCGCAGCAGGCGGATTGGTGAATTATACAAATAGCAAGAAAAAATAACAGAAAAGATACCCCGGCATAGTTTTTTTGTGCCGGGGTATTTGATTGCAGGAGAAATATATGATACAATAAGGCAACTTTACGAAAATGAGGAGGAAAAGAATGAATCAAGTAGAGAACAAAGGAAGGGCAATTGCCCTGCTCCCTATTGGAGTATTTCTGGTAATCTTTTTGGGTTCCGGTATTGTAACAGGAGATTTTTATGCGATGCCTGCAATCGTAGCTTTTTTGATCGCGTTGGCAGTAGCGTTTATGCAGAACAAACAGTTGTCATTTGCTGAGAAATTGTCAGTGATTTCAAAAGGCGTAGGGGATGAGAATATTATTACGATGAGTCTTATTTTTCTATGCGCCGGTGGATTTTCCGGAGCCGTGACGGCAGCAGGCGGAGTGGAAAGTACGGTTAATTTTGGCCTTTCTGTGCTTCCGTCTAATGTTGCAGTTGCAGGTCTTTTTGTCATCGGCTGCTTTATTTCAGTTTCTATGGGAACATCTATGGGGACGATTGCGGCACTCGCACCGATTGCTGTGGGAATCAGTGAAAAGACGGGATATGAGATGGCGATTTGCATTGGAGCAGTTGTGTGTGGCGCAATGTTTGGTGACAACTTATCTATGATTTCAGATACTACGATTGCAGCTGTAAAGACACAGGGCTGTGAGATGAAAGATAAGTTTAAAGCGAACTTTTTGATTGTGCTTCCGGCGGCAGTTATCACCATTATTATTTTCTTTATGATTACAAGAAATGGAAGCTATGAGATTACAGAGGCGCTTACGTACAACTTGTGGCAGGTAGTACCATATGTTTTGGTTTTAGTCGGAGCGTTGATAGGAATCAATGTATTTATCATGCTGATCAGTGGAACAATTCTTTCACTGATTGTAGGTGTGGCAACGGGAACACTTGCAGCATCTGAGATGTTTAGTGTAATTGGAGAAGGCGTGACAGGAATGTATGATATTACGGTAATATCGATTGTTGTGGCATGTATTGTTTCGCTTGTGAAGGAGTACGGTGGAATCCAGTTTATTTTAAACTTAATCAAATCAAGAATCAGTGGCAGAAGAGGGGGAGAACTTGGAATTGCCGGACTGTCTCTTTTAGTGGACGCATGTACGGCAAATAATACGGTTGCAATCGTGATGACAGGACCGATCGCCAGAGAGATCAGTGAAGAATATGGAGTAGATCCGAAACGTTCGGCATCCCTTCTGGATATGTTCACTTCAGTTGGACAGGGAATGATCCCTTATGGGGCACAGCTTTTATCAGCAGCGACGCTGACAGGCCTGACACCGGTGGATATCTTGCCGAACCTTTATTATCCGGTTCTGATGGGAATCTGCGGAGTTGGTGCAATTTTCTTGAGGAAACGGTAAAGTTGTGATATACTTGCAGAAAAAGAAGCAGAAAAAAGTTTTAAAATATGAAAAAGAGGGCAAAGCGATGAATCTTTTATACAAAAGTACAAGAAATGCAGACAAGACAGTAACAGCCTCAGAGGCAATCTTAAAGGGACTTGCAGATGATGGTGGTCTGTTCGTACCGGTATCGGTTCCGAAGCTGGATGTTACGATGGACGAATTGAAGCATATGTCTTATCAGGAGACTGCTTATGAAGTTATGAAAAAGTTCCTTACCGATTTTACGGAAGAAGAACTGAAGCACTGCATTAACAGTGCCTATGATTCCAAGTTTGATACAGAAGTGATCGCTCCGCTTGTAAAGGTGGGAGATACTTATCATCTGGAACTGTTCCACGGAGCAACGATCGCATTTAAGGATATGGCACTTTCAATTCTGCCGCATCTGATGATCACTTCCGCAAGAAAGAACCAGGTGAAGAATGATATCGTGATCCTGACTGCCACTTCCGGAGATACAGGAAAGGCGGCACTTGCAGGATTTGCAGATGTTCCGGGAACAAAGATCATCGTTTTCTATCCAAAAGGAGGCGTCAGCCGTGTGCAGGAGCTGCAGATGGTAACGCAGAAGGGAGAGAATACTTCTGTTGTTGCAATCCACGGCAATTTTGATCATGCACAGAGCGGAGTGAAGGCTCTTTTTGAAGATAAAGAACTGGAAAAAGAACTTGCAGCAAAAGGTTATCAGTTCTCTTCAGCCAATTCAATTAATATCGGACGTCTTGTTCCTCAGGTGGTTTATTATGTGTATGCCTATGCAAAGCTGCTTGAGAATGAAGAGATCCAGGCAGGCGAGGAAATCAATGTTACGGTTCCGACCGGAAACTTTGGAAATATTCTTGCAGCATATTATGCAAAGCAGATGGGTGTTCCGATTGCAAAGCTGATCTGTGCATCTAATGAGAACAAAGTTTTATTTGATTTCTTCCAGACCGGTGTGTATAACAGAAACCGGGAGTTTGTACTGACCTCTTCTCCGTCCATGGATATCCTGATCTCCAGTAATCTGGAGCGCCTGATCTATACGATCGCAGGACAGGACGCAGAGAAGGATACAGAGCTGATGAATGAACTTAAGGAAAAAGGTGTCTATGAGATCACCCCTGAGATGAAAGAAAAGCTGGCTGATTTCAGAGGCGGATATGCAACAGAGGAAGAGACTGCAGAGATGATCCATGATACTTATAAGAAGACCGGGTATGTGATGGATACGCATACAGCAGTTGCAGCATTTGTATGCAAGAAGTATCGGGAAGAGAGCAAGGATACGAAGAAGTGTCTGGTTGCTTCTACGGCAAGCCCGTATAAGTTTGCACGTAGCGTGATGACTGCAATCGATCCGGCTTATGATGCGATGGATGAATTCCAATTGATTGATGAGCTGAACAAGGTTTCAGGATTCCCGGTTCCGAATGCGATCGAAGAGATCAGAAATGCAGAGATCCGTCATACGACAGAGTGTGATGCAGATAAAATGAAAGAGACTGTTAAAGAGATTCTCGGAGTGTAGAATATACGATGATCAGTAAGATTTGCGGAATCTAAAATAAAAGAGATCAGGGGCAGATGTCAGGAGCAAGACCGGATATCTGCCTTTTTGTTCTGAATTAGACAAAAGAGAGGGGAGAACAGGTGGATATTCACAAGAAATAAAGAGGAATTTTTGGTACAATATGCGATAGGGGGCAGTGCGTCTGATGGTACTGTCTGCCGACGTGGAGAACGGAAAATCGAAAAAGGAGGAACAGGCATGAAAAAGAAGAAGCGGTGTACGCGTGTGGGAGCAGGCGCACTTGCTGCAGTTCTTGCAGTAACTGCAGCGGGAGTTTCAGTTCCGGCACTGGCACAGCAGGCGGTGAGAACAGAATCCCAGTCTCAGATGAGTTCGGATCCTGAACTGGTGTATGTGAACAACTACAGTTCTACTGCACAGCGTTCCCAGAATTTTAACAGTAATTGGAAATTCTACTTTGGGGATGCAGGAAATGCACAGGGAGCAACCTTTGATGATTCCAAATGGGAACAGGTTTCCTTACCGCATGATTACAGCATCAGCCAGGAATACTCTAAATCTATGGAAGCGGAAAGTGCTTATCTTGGAGGAGGAACAGGCTGGTACAGAAAGAACTTTACATTAGGTTCTGATACGCAGGGAAAGAGAGTCCGTATTGATTTTGACGGCGTATATATGAATGCGACAGTATGGGTGAATGGTCACGAAGTTGGAACTCATCCGTATGGTTACACTTCATTTTCCTTTGATATTACAGATTATGTAAAGTATGACGGGGAAAATACGATTGCAGTCAAGGTGGTAAATAATACACCATCCAGCCGCTGGTACTCAGGAAGCGGTATCTACAGAGATGTAGATCTGACGATCACAGATGATGTACATGTAGATCTGAACGGTACAAAGGTTACAACTCCGAATCTTGAAACCGAAAAAGGCGGTACAGTGAATACCAATGTAACTGCAACGGTTGCAAATGATTCAGGTACTGCAAAGAGTGTAACTGTCAGACATACAGTATTTCCAAAAGATGGAAGTGCAGATCAGAATATCGGTACAGTAACAACCGATGCACAGAGTATTGCGGCAGGTGAGACAGCAGAGATCAGGGCTACCGTACCGGTTTCCAATCCGGAACTCTGGAGTGTAGATGATCCGAGTCTGTATACAGTTCGTACAGAAGTACTGGTAGATGGACAGGTAACGGATACTTATGATACAGAATATGGATTCCGTTATTTCAATTTTGACAGTAATACAGGATTCTCTCTGAATGGAGAGAATATGAAGCTGAAAGGTGTATGTATGCATCACGATCAGGGATCTCTCGGAGCAGCAGCTTACGACAGTGCGATCGACCGTCAGGTGAAGATCCTGAAAGAGATGGGATGTAATTCCATCCGTGTAACACATAACCCGGCAGCACAGGATCTGATCGATGCCTGCAATGAACAGGGAATCCTGGTCGTTGAGGAAGCATTTGATACATGGATAAAACCAAAGAATGGTAACAGCAATGATTATTCTGTATGGTTCAACCAGACCGTAGCTTCAGACAATGAAATCCTTGGAGCAACGGATGGAGAAACCTGGGCACAGTTTGATCTGGAATCCATGATCAGCCGTGACTACAACGCACCGTCAGTGATCATGTGGTCTCTTGGAAATGAGGTTATGGAAGGAATCAGTGGCGGAACAGATGCTGAATATGAAGCAACCGCTACAAAGCTCATTAACTGGGCCTATGATGCAGATAATACAAGACCGATGACGATCGGTGATAATAAGCTGAAAGCAGACTGGCAGATTTCCAAGACTTTTGCAAACCTTCTTGCAGCAAAGGGAGGAACTGTTGGATTTAACTATGCAGACGGAGGTGTACTTGACAAGTATCACTCCAGCAATTCCAACTGGTTTATCTATGGCTCAGAAACTGCATCAGCGGTTAACAGCCGTGGAATCTATTACCGTACAACAGGCGGTAGTCAGACGAGCGACAAGCAGCTGACATCCTATGATAACTCAGCAGTGGGATGGGGAGCTACAGCAAGTAATGCATGGTACACTGTTCTGACAAGAGATTTTGCAGCCGGTGAATATGTGTGGACCGGATTTGATTATCTTGGAGAGCCAACTCCATGGAACGGAACCGGAAGTGGAGCGGTTGGATCATGGCCTTCACCGAAGAACTCTTACTTTGGAATCATTGATACAGCGGGATTTGCAAAGGACAGCTACTACTTCTACCAGAGCCAGTGGAATGATGATGTGACAACATTACATGTTCTTCCGGCATGGAACAACAACGTTGTAAGTAAAGACAGCAGCGGCAATGTACCGGTTGTTGTATATTCCGATGCAGCATCTGTTGAGCTGTTCTTCCAGGCAAAAGGAAGTGATACAAAGACTTCTCTTGGAAAGAAGATATTTACGCAGAAGACAACAGACGCGGGATATACCTATCAGATCTATGAAGGCACTGATAAAAACTCAACAACAGACAAGAACCTGTATCTGACATGGAATGTACCGTATGCAGACGGAACTGTTTCTGCAGTTGCATATGACAGCAACGGTCAGAAGATCACGGATACAGTCGGACAGTCAAGTGTAACGACAACAGGAAGAGCTTCCAAGCTGAAAGCTTCAGCAGATAATAAGAAGATTGCAGCAGACGGAGAATCACTTTCCTATATTACAGTAGATGTAACAGATGCAAATGGAAATATCGTTCCGGATGCAGAAAACCGTGTGAAGTTTACTGTAGAGGGAGATGGAGAACTGGTAGGCGTGGATAACGGAAGTTCACCGGATCATGACTCTTATCAGGCAGATAACAGAAAAGCCTTCAGTGGTAAAGTGCTTGCCATCGTGAAGTCCACAAAAGAAGCAGGAACGATCACTGTAACTGCATCAGCAGACGGACTGGATTCTGCAAGTGTCAAGATCACGACAACCGCAGTGGACAATGGAAGTACAGAAAAGCAGATCGACAGCTTTAAAATGTCACGCACTTACTATGTAAAAGTCGGAAGTACACCGGAACTTCCGGAGAAGATCGTGACACGTTATACCGATGGAACAAGTGAAGAACTCCCTGTAACATGGGATGCAATTACAGAAGATCAGATCGCAGCAACAGGAAGCTTCCAGGTGAAGGGTGCTGTAGAAGGCGGATATTCTGTAGCAGTTAATGTAAATATGATCGATGAGGTCGGAGGACTTCTGAATTATTCTACGAATACAGCAGTAGGAGTAGCACCGGTATTACCGACTTCCAGACCTGCAGTACTTCAGGATGGAACGATCATGGACGTAACATTCCCGGTAACATGGGAAGACAAAGCTGCAAGTGCTTATGATAAAGCAGGAACAGTAACAGTCAACGGAACAGCAAACGTACTTGGAAAAGAAATTGATGTAACAGCAAGTGTCAGAGTACAGGAAGAGACGATCAAAATCGGTGACAGCGTTTCAGCAGATGCACTGAACCTGACTCAGAGCGTACCTGCAGATAAGCAGTCAGATACACTGAATGCGATCAAGGACGGAAGTACAACGATTTCAAGCAATACATCCGGCGGAGCAAATCCGACCGTATGGAGTAACTACGATTATTCTCAGGATGGAAATACAACAGCGGATCTCATTTTTGAATATGCAACAGAACAGAGACTTGGACAGATCGTAACTCATTTTGCGAGAGATAGCTGGAGCATGAGATATCCGGATGCCGGAGCAACTGAAATTTATGTGTCAGCGGACGGAACAAGCTGGACAAAACTGGATACAACCGAGACAATCGGAACAGAGTCAGGAAATGTAAAACCATATACTTATGATTTTGCACCGGTAGGAGCAACCTTTGTGAAGTTCCACCTGACCAACAGTACTCAGGCAACAGGAACAACTGCAAAGGCATGCACAGGTATCACAGAAATTGAACTGAAAGTAGCAACAGGAAGCCGTACAACCAATACGACAGCCGAGCTGCAGACACTGACAGTCAATGGAAAAGAAGTACCGCAGACAGCACTGGACAGCAAAGTATATACAACTCCTGCAATTCTTGCAGAGATTGAAGCAACAGCAAAAGATAACGCATCTGTAACAGTCCTTCCGGCTTACAATGATGTGATCCGCATCATCGTTGAGTCAGAAGATCATCAGACAAGAAATACTTATGAAGTAAGACTGAATGAAGCAGAGCAGACAACACCGGACAGCGACAGCAGAGATTATCCGGTATCAAAATTAACAGCATCCGCAGGAAGTGAGCAGTCTACAACAGGAGTTGAAGGTCCTGCATCGAATGCAAAAGACGGAGATGAGTCTACGTTATGGCATACAAGATGGAGTTCACCGGCAGCGACAAGCGATCAGTTATGGTTTACATATGAACTGGAAGAAGAAACGGTACTGGATGCACTTCGTTATCTGCCAAGACAGGGAACAGCAAGCGGACAGAACAATGGTCGTGTAAACGAGTACAGAGTAGAAGTAAGCACAGATGGTTCAACATGGACAACCGTTTCAACCGGAAACTGGGAAGACAGTCAGGACTGGAAACTGGCAGAGTTTACAGAACCGGTTGCTGCAAAATATGTAAGACTGACAGGTGTTCATACTTACGGTTCAAGTGCAGCGAATGTAGATAAATACATGAGTGCTGCTGAGATCCGTCTCCGTATGGCAGAGAGTAAGACAGATATTGCAGATGCAGCAAATGGAGTAACAGTAACAGCTCCGGATTCAATCGAAGTTGCGAAAGCGGATGCAGAAAATCCGGTCATGTTCGATCTTTCTGATATTGTAGTAAAAGCAGGAGATACAACGCTTCGCTATGGAGTTGATTATGTGATCTCTTACGAGAACAATACAGACTTTGGAACTGCAAAACTTGTAATTAAAGGAATCGACGGATATACAGGAATTCTGGAGCATACATTTGCAATCACTCAGAAAGCAAAAGTTATGACGGGAATTACCTGGAATACAAAACCGGAGAAAGTCATTTATACAGAAGGCGAGACACTGGATGTGACCGGCTTGGTGATCAATGTAGTTTATGATGATGATTCAACCGAGGCAGTGGCATACAGTGAAGCAAATGCAGATGAATTTACATTCAGACCTGCATTGGATACAAAACTTGCTGCCACAGATAAAACGGTAACTGTAACTTATAAAGGTGCAAGCCTGATCTATGATATTACTGTAAATCCGAAGAAAGTAGACCCGACAGATCCGACAGATCCGGATCAGCCGAACAAGCCGGATCAGCCAGATAAGCCGGATACCCCGGATAATGGCAATAATAACGGAAATGGCAACAACGGAAACGGTAATAATAATGGAACAGATGACGGAAAGAAAGATCCTGGACAGTCTGGAGTAACAGATAACAAGAACCAGGGTAATAATAGTAATAACGGTACAGCGGCTGGAAATAAAGCAAATGCAGCAGCAAAGACCGGTGATACAGCCAATATGCTTCTTCCGATGATCGCAGCAATGCTGGCAGGTACAGCAGTTGTTGGTACAATTTCAATCAGAAGACGCAGAAGATAATCAGTCCATTACAAATGAGGGTTTGAGGGAAAAAGAGGAGAAGCTTTAAACTTCCCCTCTTTTTTTGTATGTAGAGATTGCTTATTTCCCGTATAAATTATATAATAAAATAGAATAAGACCGTAAAGCTTTCGGTCGTAAAAGAAAGGATGGGATTATGAAAAAGCTTAGTAAAAAGCTTGCAGCAGGATTTCTTGCATTTGCGATGGTATTAACGACGGCTCTGCCGTATCTTCCGTCGATCGATGCATTTGCAGCAAGCAAGACAATGGCACATATCGTGTCAGGTGCTGAAAATGGAAATACGCATTTTGGCGGTTCAAAGCCAGAAGCATTTGTATTATCTCCAAAAGCAACATTTACAAATGAGAGTTTCAGCAGCACCTTAAAACTTGGCAGTGCACAGTCAGATACTCGTGCACGAGTTGTCCTGAAATACAAGGACGACAGTAACTGGGCATATATCGGTTATGATGGTGCCGGTTCAGCAACAGACTGGATCTATGAGTACAATAATAATGGTACTTCATCTTACGGAAGCGTTGAAGGACTTCCGGCAATTAACCAGAACGATATGTTCACAGTAAATGTTACTTATACAGAAAGTGCAGTGAAAGTTGCTGTAAAAAACATTACCGCAGGAACCAGCGGTACAGGTACAGTGACGGATGCCAGCTTTGTAGCATTAAAGGATGTAGCAGGTAAGGTTGGATTTGGGGGAGGCTCCAGAAATGAATCTTATACCGATCTGTATTTTTCTGATGTGGTAGTCGGAGATACTACATACTCAGATTACAGTGATTGGACAATCTATAATGATAAGAAAGGATCCTGGGATCCGGCAGCGGTAACAGATGACGGAACGCAGGAGACTGCAAGAGGAAGAAAATGGATCACCGTTCAGGGTGGAAGCAGCAACGGAAATGGACATAACTATGGAAATGCCAGTGTTGTTGCCCCGGCACTTCTTCTTGACCAGACAAAAACGACACCGGTAGGAGGAACCGTTTCCTTGAAGTTCCGTCCGGTGACAAGTACGAACTGGGGAATCTTCTATACTTATAAGGATGATAATAACTGGCTGTATGTCGGTTATGATCCAACAAGTAAATGGTACTTCCAGTACAAAGTGAATGGAACAGAGTCTTATCCAAAGCTTTCAGGTCTTCCTGATCCGGTGCTGAATGAGACAATGGATATTTCCATCACAGTTTCCAGAGAGAACCTGACAGTAATCGTAGATGGCAAGAAAGTGACCCAGTCTGTACAGGCACTGACTCCGATCTCTGATTCGATCAATGGAGAAGGACATCCGGGAGTGAAGACGAACGGAGCTACAAAAGTAGAATTTTCTGACTTCAAGATCGGAACGACAGATTGTATGGATGATACCTGGGGATGGGCAGCTACAAGATCCGGTCAGGTAACAGAAACTTATACGACAGCAGTTGCAGCAGTTTCCGGTAAGGTTACGGCTGAAGATGGAACAGCACTCAAGGGTGCAACAGTGAAGCTGGGTTCCAATACTGCAAAGACAGATGATGCAGGAAACTACAGTTTCGATGCCATCGAGACAGGAACATACAATCTTGCAGCAAGCCGTACAGGCTACCAGGCACATACAGAAGAGGTTACTGTAAGTGAAAATGCAGCACAGAATGTATTCAATGTTACCTTATCACCAAAGGCAGAACTGGATTTAAGCCAGTATGCAAAGATCAGTTCTGATTATATGGATGTATATGTTGGAAAGGAATTTCCGGTAGTTGCACGTTATGCGACAAAGAAAGTTGATGGTACTCCGTTCTTCCGTGGACAGGAGGAAGAGATCAACTCTGTCAGCATCAACAAGACTGCGATCACTCCGACCAATGTATCAGCCGAGGGAGATGATTCTTCCAGAACTTATACAATGGATCTTGTGAGTCCTTCAACAAATATCGACCTGACTATGAAAGTGAAGATCAGTGTAGATGACAATGATCTGACCTGGGAAGTAACATCCATCAAAAAGAAAGACGGATGTACAGATATTGCTACAATCGAGATCCCGCAACTGAATCTTCTTTCTACAGATATGTCAGAAGAGAATGCAGCATTTGATGGTGTATCACCGTCTACAACGACTACCCAGAGCGGAGATTCCCATATTACATGGGATAATGGATTCAATCCATCTACAACAGGAACTTATATGTATGGATTCCTGTCAAATGGAAGCTTAAGCGGTGGTGTATGGAGTAACTCTGAGATCGAGGATGATAAGAGAATTACGATGAACAGCGGTGCAGACTCCATGAGTCTTACAAGTTCTGTATGGTATTACGAACGTGGAGATAAAAATGGACAGGCTGCAAGCTACAGTTATCCGACCAGTGATCTTCCGTGTGCAAAAGTATGCATCGCAGGAGATGCAAATGGCGATGGAGACATCGACTGGAATGATGGAGCTCTTGCATTCAGAGATATCATGAACATTGCACAGGGTGCAGATGATATCAAAGATCTT
>OGKB01000651.1_pt1 | contig 22425 bp, 20 predicted proteins | sample 1572351 | NCBI WGS metagenome assembly OGKB01 (sample SAMEA2582088, study PRJEB24529) | metagenome | biome: Human gut stool | place: China | collected 2011
TATAACAAAACTCTATTAACTTATTATTGTAATCTATTTGTGCCGGTTAGTCTGTAATGCCCAAATGATACCAAAGCATGAAACTCAAATTAATCGCAATATACTGTTTACCTATGCGGCCATAACGGATACACCGTAGTCCAGTAGTCGCTGAATAACAGCAGGGTCATCATCATAAAAACATAAATCCTGTGGCCCACATTGAAATAGCGAGCAAAAATCTTGAATGGCGTGCACCACATCTCCAGCGGATTTATCGCTAAACCGAATGGCCTTGTAATCTGTTACATTGTGAAAGTTCAACAATAACCGCACACGTTCTGGATCTGCGGCAGTCCACAACGCGCAATGTTCGCTGCCTTCGGTGATCAACAAATGAGCCATTTCAAGATTAAGCGTAGTTTGCTCCATATGGGTACGCACATAGGCTTGCTTATGGGATGTGATGCGACCTAATTCTTGGCCTGTAAGCTCTGGATACCACCTACGCACCACATTCCGGGTAATGCGGTCCGGTATAGCAGTACGTGGTTCTAGTCCCACCTGGGCTAAGGCGTACACATAACCGGCTGTATTTAATTGATTGGTAAACACTAATGTGTTGTCTACATCGACGATGTGAAACATAGAACCTCCTCTATCAAAGCTATACCTATTGTCTCTAACTATACTGTAATGGCACTATAACTACAGAGGATACCTAGCACAGAACTTAAAATAATGTGTCTGCCAGTTCCAATGATGGGTTCACGAGCTCAGCGATGTCCTCGACAGTGACGGCCAATGTATCTGCCTTGCCCTTCGCCGCCACGAGTTTTCGCGCCTGTTGCGATGCTAGCAAACTGCGATTTAATTTCATGTCTCGTGCATTATCATCGGTGGCAGCATTATACATGGCACACGCCATATGACCATATTTGCTAGCCTTTGCCATAGCATGACGGGAACCGCTATCTCCATCACGGCCTTCATAACTAGCAATGAGGATGACCGCCTTCGCAAATAAGGCTTGCAATCGATCTCGTTCCACAAAGCGGTTGATGGCTTCATGACGGCTATGCGGTTCATCGCAATACTCAGTAATAATAAGGCCACCCATTTCAACGATGCGCTCCGCCATATCACGATGAGCAGCCGGGAATATGGAATTCAATGGTGATGGCAAGATAGCAATGGTTTTTCCACCACAATCCATACATACCGTATGGGCAATGCCATCGCAGCCCTTGGCTAGACCGCTCACGATATGTTGGTTATGATGGACCAGTTGCTCAACAATCTTACTTTCACGGGCCACCTGTTCATCGGTAGGCGTCGTATAACCGATGACCGCCACATTCCGGTTCAAATCGCCCAGCAGGCTAAGGTCGCCCTTGTAGAACAAGAGATAGGGCCGGTCGCCATTGGGCGCGCTGGTGTTCACGATGGGAAAATTCGCATCAAAGCAGCACACGGCACCGTCCATCCAGTCCATATCGTCCACCGCCACGGACAAGCTATGCACCTCCTCATCAATGTGAGGGATGTCGTCCATCATGGCGAGGAATTCATCTGATGTTTTCCACGTATTGTGAAACCTAGCTCTCGATTTGATCTGATTGGTGGCTTGTTGAACCGCCCAAATTTTCAAAGCTATAGGTGAAATGTTCATATTATGCTCCTCTTTTATACGCATTTCGATTGGTGTAGGCTACGGCGTAGAAAACGACGCGCGCTGCACCAGCATCGTATAATGCTTGAATACAATCTTCGTCAACATTAACCGTTTTTGTATAAATATCATCTATTAAAATAACTGTTCTACCCTTGATGGACTCGTTCTGGATATCGCAAGTATCCTTGGTAATCCCTGGGTACGGATCACTACCAGTATTCGTAAAATTAGACACAGGCTTACGCAAATGCGTCATCTTGGTACTCGTATGGCGGAAAATAAAATCCGTACCGTCAATGACGGACAAATTATTATCCTGTAGTGCTTTCACAGTGGTCCGCACCGCCGCCTTAAACCCGAGTTGCCAATTACACATACCCGACTTGGACCGAGGCACCGCCATGAGAATGGCTGTATCCAAACCTTCAGCGTCCATAACCTGCGGAATATCCCGTATCATTAACGCTGCAGCTTGCCTAGAGGCTGCTCGCAACGTATCGGGGTGCGTAGAAACAAAGATATTTTTCAAGGTGTTTAAATAATCTGGATTGCCTGGTTGCCCATACCCTACATAATATAGGTGAAAGTAACCGGTGCAATCATGGGATAAAAAATCATTTTTCTGAATAGTAAATTGTTCCATAAAGGACCTCCGTGTATAAAAACCAATGGGCTTAACTTGTGAGTTTATTATACGGAGATTCTCTATGGGGAGATAATCAAAAAAACTAGGAACAAAAAAAGAGCCGTTTTAAAACAGCTCAGAATGTATGTCCTGCATACTTAATAGCAGAATATACTCATTATACGAAAACGGGCTGATTCATCTGTATTTGACGATGAACGCAACCATCGTTATACTATAAGAAGATAGTCAGACGAGTAGACACGTCAGGCTCATCTCTGAATTACATAAAATATAGAATTGGCCCTTAGTTATCGATTTTTAAGGTAACGAAGGGCTATTTCTATTTACCTGGACAAATAAGCACTATCCATATCCCAAAATAACGACTGTGATCATCTATATTTGACGATGAACGCAACCATCGTTATAATATAAGAAGATAGTCAGACGAGTGGATACGTCAGGCTCATCTCGAAATCTATAAAATATTAGGAAATGGCCTTTCAGTTATCGAATTATCAAAGATAACGAAGGGCTATTTGTCTTTTCCTAGACAAATAAGCGCTATTAACGCCCCAAAGGCGATAACCACGGTCATCACCTGTAATAGGAGCATAATGATTTCATAATCACTCATAGGCTTACCCCTCCCTTCAATAACGAAGAGAGGCCCAACCTCGTCCAACTATCTTATGTTAATTATATACCAAACAAACATACGATACAATAAGCATCGTATTATAGAGATTTATAGATGAAAACTCTACCTTAGGAAATCTAGGGTAGAGTTTTTTGTGTTTGTGGGATATTCACATCTAATTATTGAATTTTTCATCATACATCATAAACGGTAAGTACTGTTGCAACTACCAACTTCAGTACCAGCAGCAGCGTCTAAAACATCTGTAATTAGATTCTTAAGGATTATTTAAAGTACCTCCTTATGGTATCATATATGACTTTAATCTTATATTAAAATGAATAAATAAAAAAAATAAAGCATATAGATTTTTCTCATTAAATTTTGAAAAATCTTTTATTCATACACTTAAGAGTATGAGAATAATCATAAGCTAGACCTCCTTCAACAAGGTCATCGATTAGTGAATTATAAAGATCTACTATCTCATTGTAATCTTCTACTTTAACAAGCTCTAGATTGATGTACTCATCATCTGATTCTATTGCTATAGTATAAACATTACATGCATTTTTAGCTTCTTCTAATTTAGGAAATTCACCATCTAAAATAATATCTTCAATATAGTCTCTCATAATCATCAGCCTCGCTTTAAAACGTATAGTAAGTTTCAATTCCGTAAACGCTAAGTACTGTTGCAACTTTCGATGAAGTAAAAGATGATCAACAACAAGCTCTAAAAGGTTTCAATACCGTAAACGGTAAGTGCTGTTGCAACTATATACCGACAAAATCCTTACTGGTATAGCATGGGAGTTTCAATACCGTAAACGGTAAGTACTGTTGCAACGAACATATATCCGCTTTTAAGAATTTATGCATTTTAATGGTTTCAATACCGTAAACGGTAAGTACTGTTGCAACGAATAGCCATTACTGTTAAGAATGGATATTAGACGAAAGTTTCAATACCGTAAACGGTAAGTACTGTTGCAACTGTAGCAAAATCTAAGAATGGGGCATTACCTTGATGTTTCAATACCGTAAACGGTAAGTACTGTTGCAACATGTCTACAACTCAAAAAGCTTTTGCAACTGTTACGTTTCAATACCGTAAACGGTAAGTACTGTTGCAACCAAACCGGAAAGACTTGCTCTCTCCGGGACAGCTTATTCGTAAGTTTCAATACCGTAAACGGTAAGTACTATTGCAACCATAGAAGTTAATGCCGGGGATATTATTAAGTTTGAGTTTCAATACCGTAAACGGTAAGTACTGTTGCAACCTTGGAAAGAAGCCTCTGTGAGCGACGAGCTCAGAAACGTTTCAATACCGTAAACGGTAAGTACTGTTGCAACAAATGAGTCTTAAATTTGAATATAGATTATTCTTTGAAGGTTTCAATACCGTAAACGGTAAGTACTGTTGCAACTGAAGAAGATATCCCATATGCCAATTATCTATGGGAGTTTCAATACCGTAAACGGTAAGTACTGTTGCAACACTTGATTAGAGAAATCAAGGCCACTGAGGTCAGTTTCAATACCGTAAACGGTAAGTACTGTTGCAACGATACAGTTATAGCTATCACAGTGACAGAATACGTAAGTTTCAATACCGTAAACGGTAAGTACTGTTGCAACTCTATCATGAAACATCTTAAAGAAGGTCTTTCTCGTTTCAATACCGTAAACGGTAAGTACTGTTGCAACCGTGCATCAATGGTACATTGAACCTCATCCGTGAAATGTTTCAATACCGTAAACGGTAAGTACTGTTGCAACTAATAACATAACTACTCTCTTTAGAAGAGAGATAGCAGAGAGTTTCAATACCGTAAACGGTAAGTACTGTTGCAACGGGTATTATGCTGGCGATGGTGTACAAAATAAACCTGTTTCAATACCGTAAACGGTAAGTACTGTTGCAACATAATATCTTACTAAAGGTGTCTTGCCGGGCATCTGTTTCAATACCGTAAACGGTAAGTACTGTTGCAACAATACCAATTTTACGACAAATTTGTGCTTGATTATTTTGTTTCAATACCGTAAACGGTAAGTACTGTTGCAACATAGGTGCAGTGTATTCATAATACCTCCCTATATATGTTTCAATACCGTAAACGGTAAGTACTGTTGCAACATTTAAAGATTGTTAATATTGAAGAAAACATGGCGACAGTTTCAATACCGTAAACGGTAAGTACTGTTGCAACGCTCAAGTCAATGATGAGCTTAAAGCATTGCGTCCTAGTTTCAATACCGTAAACGGTAAGTACTGTTGCAACCCTCTCTTTAAAGATTTCTTTATTAGAGAGGATAGCGTTTCAATACCGTAAACGGTAAGTACTGTTGCAACAATGCGTTCGCAAATCAACAAGAGTAGTAACTGGTTTGTTTCAATACCGTAAACGGTAAGTACTGTTGCAACAACCTTAGCAGGTGTCAAACCATCTTTCAAGCCTTTCATGTTTCAATACCGTAAACGGTAAGTACTGTTGCAACGTCAGGGTACTTTCAAAGAAAGGAGACATATATTATGTCGTTTCAATACCGTAAACGGTAAGTACTGTTGCAACTGTGTTCCGATTCGGAACGATATGTACCGTCCGGCGGTTTCAATACCGTAAACGGTAAGTACTGTTGCAACCAAAGATTCTTTAAAGTCTTTTTGCAAATCTGCAATAGGTTTCAATACCGTAAACGGTAAGTACTGTTGCAACCGAAATCATTACACCGCCTAGCGTTTTGCTAGACGGTTTCAATACCGTAAACGGTAAGTACTGTTGCAACTTGAATATACCTATGCTATTGGCTCACAAGCTAGAACAGTTTCAATACCGTAAACGGTAAGTACTGTTGCAACTTCACCGATATTCCTGTCTAACTCTGTGTAGGCACGTTTCAATACCGTAAACGGTAAGTACTGTTGCAACAGCAGGCCTTACAAAGCCAGTATTCATGGGGCTTAAAATTAGGTTTTGGAAAACCTCACACCGCAAGCGGTAAAAACATGGTCCCATTTGATCCACAAGGCCTATGGATATAGATAAATACTGGAGGAAAATGATATTTCCTAAGATACAGTTATTATAAGGGTTTATCAAATTTACGTCAATAACTCGATTCATTTTCCATTCATCATATTTAACAGAAATACAGATAACATCTGTTGAGTTTTATTTTTGCCGCTTAGTAAATATCTACTCATGCAATTATAAAGAGCGAGCAGATTACATTCATAATCCACTCGCTCTTTATTGCTTATCTAAAACTATCTACCAACTATCTTTAATCCATAATATATGTCATATACGGAGCCAATGCTTGTTTATATGCTTTGATTGAAGATAGTTTTGGCATATCTCTCCAATCTATATATCCAAAGATTGTCCCTCTATATTCAAAACGAGATATTGGTATTTGCCAAGCATTTCCATTGCATTGTTCATAAAATTCCCAACTAGATTTGGCGTGCAGCTTAATGATATAAGCTTTATGAAATTCTTCCATCGCTTGTTCCACAAGACCTAAACTTTGGTTTGTATCAGCCATGATGTAATAAGAAATAGCCGTCCAAGGATAATTACCAAACTCTGGCATGCCCATGTCATGCATAAAAGTAGATACATCATCAGAAACGGTTTGCTTATAGCACTCTGCACGCTGTATATCACCAAAATGCATTGCTAAATTAACCATATATTTAACACTTATCTGATACGCATATAAATCATCGAAACAATGGACTTTACGCCATTTCTCCCATAGGGTTGCAATCTCATTCCATAACGATTGATCAATCTCATCCACGTAGAACTTCCACAAAACTTTGGCCCATAACGCAACATCACGCCCAGCATAGCAATAATCCTTTTTATGGATATGTTGTTTCAACAATATAGACGTTTGCCGTTCGTAATCAAATGCACTAAGCGTAATATTCGGATACAAAGTTTGCAAATATTGCTCATAAACATCTTGGTAATCCATGCTTACACAATACTGTAACAAGGCATAGCGCACAGTATCCAAATCAAAGGCTTTCGATAACTCACCCCATTCAGCCATGTAATAATCCTTCTTTATATCATATACCAATGGATTCCATTCTTGTTGATCAATAATAGCTTTAAAAATATCATCAGCTCCGCTACGGCCTGTGAAAGCATATGCTAATGCTCGATACCATTGAGATAATCGTGACACTTTTTTAACATACTCAACTTTCCAGGGACTATCTAATGAAAGAGACATATCACCAATCAATTCGTCAAGTGCATCGAGTATAGGTAATATAGCTCCATACAATTGCGAATTATCAATAATACTTCTACACGCATCCAGCATACAATGCACTTTTTTAGTTATAATATCAATTTCTTTTGGTGCTATGAACTTGTGTTCCCCCAAACAACGCTCCGTAGTATAAGGAAGCAAGAAATCTAAATACTCCTTTCGGTATTCTGGTTTTGGGTGTAACTCTATAAATAGTTTTTCTTTAGATAAACGCTTAATAATATTATCCATCATAGGGCCGGTCAATCGGTCTTGCACATATTCCTCAATACCATCTCCATCGTATGCACTCCAATTATCTTGAAATAAGTCTATTTTACTATGAGCATAATAAGATACTAGGATATCCGAACTATGGTTACTTTCATCATATACAGGAATAAAATTATCTACAGGTAATATATCTGGGTACAAATAATCATACATGCTAGACGGATTTAAACACTTATACGGGCTTTCACAAATAGCCATTAACGTTTCATCATCACATAATGCGTTTAACTGTTCCGATTCTGTATAACCACGCATACCACGAACCATATACGCCCCCACCGCATCAGCAATAAATAGAAATTCTAAATCAATACTATTCCAAGACATGGCAGTATAGGAATCCGGCAAAGATTTCACATCTAGTATACTAGGAAGTTCAGATGTATTAATGTCATCTAATGCGGTTTGAATAGAAGAAGTTGATATAGGAGCCTTAATTCGTTGGAAATCATCTACTCCACGAAAGGCTCCATCAGGAGCATACAGTAAGGATATAAAATACCGTAACATATGGTCATATGTGTATTGATTTTCCTCAGCGAATCTTTGTTTCTCCTTATCCAATAAAGAACGTCCTCGTTGAGTCTTATACATAGGATACAAGGTGTAACTACCATTACGAGGTTCAGACAAGACCGGTTCACCTTGATAGGTACCAAATCGTATGAACTCTAGCACAGAATCGACACATTTTCGTTCTAATTCATCATTCCACGTTCCCTCACCACGAATGGCATCCACATAAGCTCGAATGCGTTTACGCTCTAACTTAAGTTCTTGATGCACTAAATCTCGTTTTTCTTTATATTTATTGATTCTGATATGGCGGGTGTATACATTGACTTTATATAATAAACCCAATAAAAAAGTTGCTGCTTTCGGATTATTTATGGCTGGAAAAACCGATGTGCGAAGCGTATTAAATAATCCTGTTGTGGTAATTATAAAATGATACATAATGCCGCTCCTTTAAACTATATAACAAAACACAAATTAATTATTGTTAAGCCTGCAGGGTGAACAATTATTTATATCGCCCGCAAAGACGGGACTTTATAGGAGGTAAATTATTATTATTCATTCTAAAAGGAAAATCTATTTATATTTGAAAGGAGGAAAAAATTATGACTACACTTTGTTCCAACCCTTCAGGCTTAACTTGTGAGTTTATTATACGAATGATAATAGAAATGAGATAATCAAAAAAACTAGGAACCAAAAGGAGCCTTAAGATCATCTACATAAGATGTGCCTAAGACTCCTTTCGTTTAGAGGTATATATTATGAACATTTCATAGTTCTAATATATCTACATATGTTATTGATTCTTTAGCGAAACGTTTACTTGTCCAAGTCCTTGACTAGATAGTCTACCAATACCACAATGTTGGCCAAAGAGTGCTAAAACGGTAATGAGTTGATTTTCTTCTGCACTTAACTTGGAAAGATTAAAGGTAAAATCACCAACAAATCCTGTATACCCTCGATCACGTCCAAAATAAACACGTTTGGTATAACCACTCCAATCGGTCAATATAATACGATCACAAAGCTCTTTAATACGTGGTTTATCCAATGTATCCTCTACATCACCAGCATTCCATTTATCTACAATCGAGGCAAAAATAAGCTCTGCTGATGGAAAGGTGGTATCTCCATACGTGCCATTAAATAGGGTAGGCGTTAAGAATTCAAACACAATTTTGCGTGCTGATTTGGCTTCTAATCGATGTTGCACCAAATCAAGTATATTCTCTTCACGAAGTGGCAAGCCAAAAGGCACTTCATATTGAACATCAACAATGGTTGCTTGCAAAGGGCCGATTTGTACATGCATCGATTCTGATATTTCTGCTAAGATATACCACAAATCGCGATGCCACACATTAATTCGTAAAAAGAGTATATCTCCCTCTTGAATCACATGATTACGACGACGTTGCTGATAATCTAACCTCACTGTGAAAGGCTTTATGCCAGACATATCGTGCCAATAGTCGCCTGCTTCTTTATCAATAGAACTAATAAGAGAAAAGACAGCAGCATGAAGGAAACGCCCAGGGAATTTGGGGAGAGAACCTGCATTATGAGATCGTAATGTAAAAATAATAGTTCCTAACATTATTTAGACCATTTTTCGATAAAAGATTCAGGAGAATCTAATTTAATACGTTTCCTAAATCTTTTATCACCAACAGGCATCATAGTCGTAGCCTCTTTCCATTTTGAAATTGAAATTTTGCTAGTACCCTTAGCTAAATTCCAATTCATCATAGTCAATAGGTCTTTAAGCATTTTATTATGGTCTAATAGTTTTCCCCCAAGAGAATCATTTCTATATTTCAAAAAAGCATTTATAAAGGTATCTTTTGAAATATCTGTTTCACCTAACTGCCAAGTATTATTATCAAACAATGTATTGTATCGCTTCTCTCTATCCAAGATATGTAAAGAAGAATTTAGTTTGATACTGCCTAGGCCTATTGATTTTCCCTTACCTAGTTTATAGGAAATACTTTTCTTGTCATCTGCCGCTGCATCTAGTTGGTCAAGATTTAAAGTTAATAATAATGCACCTAACTCAATATCGCTAAGATTATTAAAATAGATTCTACTTTTGAAAGTCATACCAGAATCAATAGGCTGAATATATTTTGAAAGTTTATCGCCATTCGTATTAGACGAACTTTTCCAGGACTTTGCTTTGTCTATAGGTTGATGCCAATATAATTTATAACCTCTAATAGTAGCATTGGGACTATCCCAATGCTTTTGTTCAGAATCGTTCTGTTGTAAATAGAATTGGTAGGATGTCGGTTTTGGGCCCATCAATGGCTGTGGTTTACTACATTCACACCACTCGGGCTTATTACATAAATGAGCTTCAGAAAAAGATACACGACCGGCCCAATCACGAGAACGACCTAAAATGCTTTCTGTTAAATCTACAATACCATTTTGGCTCTCTAATTCTTTTGGTAAATGATCACCAATACTTTTATTATACGGAATACGGTAAAAACGACCATGTCCAAAATGTTGCACTTTGCCATTTTTCACCTTATAAAAACAAGGTACAACATAAGTTACATCCGAACAACCTGTATATTTTTTTGCTGCCTCACCTTTTTTGCCTACACAATTCTCATCTACATCTAATAGATTCATTGCCTCTTTATTAACAGGGTATCGATTATAAATATAATCATACCCATAGTTTTCAATAACTTCCTTGGGCAACTCAATTTTTCCCTTAAGAAAACTTGTTGGTTTTAAAATCCTAACAAAAGATTTTTTTGTGTCTAAAGGACCAGTATGTATATCTACATAATCATCTGACCAATCAATACCAACTTTACCATTTTTATGTTCCAAATGAGGGAACTCTTTATAGTTTAAAGTTTTAAATTTTGCATTCACAACATAAAATTCATTATTAACTGTTTTTATTATAAATCCAGCCGAAGCTAAAGGTTTAGAAGTCCATTTACCACCATCACGTTCGGATTGAATCATCCTCTCATGATAGTCTGATTTAATATTCCCTACTTCTCTATAGAACAAACGACGATTTTCAAAATCCCCCACACCAGATTCGCTATTATATGCCTTAAACCCACTGGCAGTTACTATCTTTAAAATCTGCTTAACCATACTTTTCAAGCTACTACCTGGAATGATTGGATTATCATTGCCACCAAAGAATTCTTGATATTCTTCTCCATTTTCCTTTTTCTTAACAACATTACCACCAATAAATAGAGGCGTTTGCGTCAAAATATCAATATCTATATAGCCTGAGTTTTTGCCATTAGTTAAAACATGCTGCTTATATAAATCTGTCACATTTTTACTAGGATCCAATTTCCAAAATTCTGCAGGAATAACCTGTTTTGGTAACCTTACAAAATTATACGGAACAGCTACTGGTTTAGTAGATTCTTGTCGGCCTTTACGACCATAACCCTGGTTTCCACCATTAAGTCTCGCCATACGAGCTTTATTCTCCTTCTCCCGTTGAGCATATGTTTTTGCTACCATTTTACACATCCTTATCTGCAATCTTGACATACCGATAATCGATATAACTTGCTTGATAATTATCTAGATATCCTATATAGTTACGTGTTGTTAAATAGCAGTATTGCTTTGATGTAGATATTGGAATAATTTGTGAAAGTTTACGCCCTGTATCGCCTAGATACGTAAAACCTTCTGCCTGATTAAGCTGAGCGTATCCAGGATTATTTTCGCCAATCAGACGGGATGTAGAGTCTACATAGCTTACAGGTTCACCGGATTCGTCAGTAATATACCGATATACAACTTCGCCATGCTGCACAGTGAGTCGTAATTCTTCATCCTTATTAAAAATACGCATATCTTGCAAAAATGCCAAATCGACATCCGTAGTGCCATCAGGAAATTGGAATACACCTTGTTTATAATATCCCCATTTCACTTCGTGCACTGACCACGTAATCACTAGGCCATCGTGTTTCATAAACTTTTTTGCAATAGATAACACATTTACTTCAGCTTTAGAACCACATGTGCTACTAGTTTTTGTATATACACCTTCACGGCTATTTGATTCCTTACTCATGAGCACCCTCCCTAGCTGTAATCATATTATCTGTCGACTGATGTAAGGCTTGCACCAATGATTCTAAAGTTTCAACTTGACCCCCAGTAACCTTACCAGTGCCATCAATGACATAGCTTTCACCATTATATTTAACAGTAACAGAATGACCTTTTATACGACCACAACCTATTGTGCGATTAGCTCCCATTGTCACTTGACCAGTCATTAGATCCTTCACAAGAAGCATTGCAAGACCGGCTTCGCTATCAGTACAATCTTTAATTCTTATGTGCAAAGGAAACGTTAATTTTTCTCCTTTGGTATTCCGCAGAGGGTGATCGGCAAACAAAGCCCCATTCATGACGCCACCAGTAAATCTATCAACACGAATACGATGCTGTTCTTCTTGGGTGTAAGCTGTATCAAAATACACCTCATTTACTAAGACACGGCCCTTATGACTATCCTTAGTCTTATCATTACTATAACCAAAGAGTTCATTCGTTATGGCAGTTCCACGACCTAATGCATGTAATATATGTCCACATTGGTGCCGCAACACACCCTTAACAGAAGTACCAGGAATAAATAAAGTCAGTAACTTATCCTCCGACTTACCCTCCAACTTATCCTCCCAACGAGCCTCAAAAATAGATTTAATGAGAATCGTATCTTCTAAATAGCAATCCATATCAATGATAAGGTCTCTCTTTGCTACCATAGGTGCCTCAGGAATAGTAATAGTTGCTCCTGATTTACGCAATAACCAATCCTGTACACTCTCTGGTTTTGTAAAGTCATAATGCTCTAAAGAGATATCTTCACTAGCAATACGACCGAATCCATTTACCGTACGAGCGCCAATAGAAATACCATTTTCCAATAGATTGGCTAATGTTTTAAGAGCATCTTCAATTATATCGACTTGATTTTGATGGCATTCACGAATGATACAATCGATACGTAATGTACCATATGCCCCTGATTCAATGACTTCAAAATCATATTTTGCCCCATCTTTGGTGATACCAAGCACATCATCAATACAAATTCCATCACGGACAGAGATATTCGTATTCTCTAATGGGATATCATTAATTTGTACTGCACTTTGTGTACCTTCATGTTCATCTATAGAGCCAAATAATACATTATCCACATCAGGTCGAATATCTTGAATGGTTTGACGTAATACCCCTGCCAAGGATGTACCAGGAATAAATGGCTGTCCATCATGATAGGTTACCACGATATCATCTACTGTATCATTTAAGATATCATTATAAACACCAGCTCTAATGATGAGTGGACTTATCAATTTAACAGTACCGGTAAGAGTATACCGTCCTATTATTTTTGCAGAATTTGACATACGACGGCCCTCCTTACTGGATCTTTTTAATATGTCTAAACTGAATCTTTCTAATATGTCTAAAGAAATATAACCAGTATTCGTAAACAACAACCTTTGAAAATTCCTCTTTATTAATACCAACCAGATCAACTAATTTAGTAGGAATTTCATAGTAAGTTCCACTTTCACCGGATTTGGATAAGCAAGCATCTAGTAACATATCCTTGTCAAATGTAATAATATAATCCATTAAGTTTACATATTTATCGGATTTACTTGTATACTCATGTTTTATATTGAATGGTTTCAAATTATTTGCCAGTATCTTATCATCATCTTTTGCTTTTGTTACAAAGGCCTGCAAAGTCTTATAACCATTCTTATGATCCATACCAAGCTCAGCTAGTAAGACAGTAGTAAAATGCTTTGCTTGGCTACCTACATTAAATTGGGGTTTAATATAATCCTCTACATCTTTAGCAGCATGTAACCTAGCATTTAGAATGACTTGTTTTTCTAATATCTTTCGCGCAATATCACGTGTCGATTGATGTAAGGAAGTAACCTCAGCCATTTTTGGTTCTTCTAATTTCACCATTTCAAATTTACGAGGAGTCCAGAAACGACCTTGACCATACCCTTCTTGTACACGACTGCCCATGCCATTGTACAAAATATGTTGTAGGTTATTGAGATTGTCTTGTGTCCAACCAGATACTTTTACTAGCTTAATGACACTACCTGCAGAAGCAGCAGGTTCTGCGCTACTACGAACACCCCAAATACTATTAAAATTTTGTTCCTCTTGATAAGACGCATGTACAGAATCAACGGAAATATCTGAACCAATTTCTTGTACCGCATCACCAATTATATTAACAATAGATTCATTTCCTAATAACAATGGCGTATGCAATCTAATATACACTGAATTCTCTTTGCTTTCAGGTGCTGGAATCGATGTAATTTCACCAATCTCTACCTCACAATGACCATATTCTGTATACCGAGAACGACCAATATAACAGTCTAATTTCTTAGGGAACTGATGAACAAATGCTTCTAATGCTGTTTTAGGACCTATAACAGTACCTACAAAGACTTGATTTGGTTCAAGAAATTCATAGTTAAAAATATTACCATCTTTACTGCGCCCTTGAATGCGTTCTTTTTCTGAAGAACGAGACATATGTAATCTAATAGCAGTTTCAATTGGGACTAGGCTACAATTATTCCCATCCTGAACAATAAAACCTTTAACGCCTTTATAGCCAACTAAATCTTCGCCAGTAAAAAGATCAGTAACAGAATCATTAGCTTTAGGATGTTTGTTTCTTTGCAAACTCAATGGTGCAGGAAATGAAGTACCTTTTACAGTATCTTTATAAGCAGACACAAAGCGCAAATCACCATAAAATAAATCCATGAACTCATGATTTTTATGTGCTTCTTTACCAAGGTTATGAGATTTAATAAAATGAGATGCAAAAACACCGCGCAAAATTCGGCCATCAATAGCTCCACGTGTAGCAGTCAACACACCAGCCGTAGAGGAAGACGCAATCAACGTTGGGGATTTAACGGTAATTGTAATCTTTACTTGTTCCATAACTTACCCCCTAAAGTATCTACATCAAAGGCTTTATCATCAATTGTACATTCTACGCGACCAAAACCACGGTTGCGTTTACCACCGATACCTGTCAAATTACGTGCAGCACAGCTTAAAATAAGTCTTTCCGTCTCAGTCATATCATCAATCGCAATATTCCCTCTAAACTCAAGATGCCTATTGAGAACACGGGAATTGTGCAGAGTTCCTTCACGAGCTGTCCCGCTATTTTTTTTAATAGACGTATAGTACCGCATCGAGGTATATTCCCCAAGGATACGATCCTTAGTAAATATATTCTTAAGATGCGCATCAGATTGTAGTGCTGCTATATCACTTGCCACCGCCTCATAATCTGCAATCATTAAATTAGAAATAGCTAATTTAGGATTATCCTCTACTAGTTGATTATCAGTACTACGATTAAATAAAAGATTTACATCTTCGATTGTGAAAGTATCAAGCTTTGATAATTCCATCATCTCTGCCACTTCGAGAGCACTTTCATATAAAACACCACGTACACGCTTAGCAGGTATATAGGGAATACCATAACGATCATGAATAATCGTACTATCTGTATTAACATCGCCTTGACCAGACATAAGCATCGTTGGCGACAATAGTTTAATTGTTAATGTATACATACTTACTCCAATCCAGGCAAAATATAATCCATTAATTCTATAGCATCTATATATGGCGTACGCATTTCGTTATCTACTTTAACCCATAATTTCTCTTTAAAATCTTCCCACCCAGATACTTCAGGTATAGATTGATTTGTATGTTGCAATTGTTTACAAAATACCTTCCACATGTGTTCATTATCTTGCAATACAGAACGTAATTCTTTTACCTTATTCTGAGCCATCACATGGCCATCCTTAAATTGGTTCGTACACGCTAAAAGTTGCCACAAACCTTCGTGTTCATCTTCACATGTTTTACCCTTTTCATATACACAATATGGTCCATAGTGCATATTACCTGTTAGACTGCTATATTCATTAGCAAAGAACTGTTCTAATGTAGGTGCGGTTTCACCATGAAGAAAGGCAAAATCCAGCCAACAAGATTCGTTTACTTCATTATCTTTGTTATATGTACGCATCTTGGACTTTGCACTATCACACAATTGTTCCGCCATCTGATAGCCTCTAAAGAAAGGGTATGATGTAGGAGTTACAGCAATACCGGCACAAGAATCAATAGACATACCATTATTGTCACTCAACAGTTCTTGCATTAAAAAGTGCGCTGCCTGTACTGCAATACGAGCATTACAAACAAAAGTAATATCATCACCACCAACGATGATAGGCCGGATTGGCAACATCTTGTCTTTTAACTCAAGATTATTAGTAAGAACATCATATTTATCAATAATCCATTGTATTAAAGATTTAAAGCTTTCCAAGGTCTTAGTTGCTACCTTTTCGGATAGTGCACTCCGTTCTTCTAATCCATCACAACTAATAAATCTAGCCCCCATATTATTGCCATCAATATGGACGATGGCGATATCATTAATACCTGTTTTACTATTTTCAGTCGATTTATTCTGACCTAACTCATCAAACTCGGATGGAAATACCCATTCGATATCCTCGGTGCCAAATAGATCTTTTTTTAGACGTGCATTGGCAGCTTCAAAAGCATTATACTTAGAGATAAAAGAGGTTGCTACTAAACGTTCTCCATCCCCAAAGTTTACAACTGTATCAGCTGTATCACCACTATAATCACAAATTGTGGTTAAACCTGTATTAGCAGGACGCAAAATAGGATTTAATGTATATTGATTATCTTTCAATTGCTTAAATAATTGACGTTCATCGCTTTTAAACTGATCTTTTTCAAGTGTAACAAGACCTGTTGTCACACCTACCTTTAGTCCTGGATATTGAGTCAACACTTGGGCGGTAAAGGTCTTAATGATATCTTCAATCATATTCACACGATCATTATCAATAAGAATCAGCGCCTTACCACCACCAATATAGGCAACATATACAGATGCAGGTAGGGATGTAATACTATCACGTCGCGTTTTCCAAGATATAATATCAGCTCCAGATTCCAGCTTTAAGATAACATCTTTACACAATACATCCTCAAATAATCTGTCCACAATATACGAAGCTCCAACATTGGCTTTTAGTTTATTATTTGCAAAAATATACTTCTGGATAGACTGCACATCAAATAAAATGGCATTTACTTGCATAGACTCACTCCTTACTTATAAATATAGTGAACATTAACGACAATATTCTCGAAACTGAACAAACCGAAAGTTAACCGTTTTCTCGTTAACGCCATCATGATAAGATTCTTCTACAACACGTTCACTAGTGGCGGCTAACACCGTAATTCCTACGGCTAACAACCGTTCCACTAAGGCGTGACAATAAATGAATTCCCCCTGACATAACACAGCCGTTGGATGTAATGCAATAATACGGCCTGCATAGTCTTGCGCTAATCGAGCAATATCCTTCGTAGACGCCAACGGATCAATACGGGGGAACGGCATGTCGATAATATCCCCGTATTGCCGTGCCGCAACCAACTGTTCATCCGACCAATATTGAGACGAATGGTTCGTATGGTTAATAAACATAACCTCTCCTTATTCATGAAATACAAATTATACGAATTCATCTACACTTCATATCAATAATAGCAAATCTCATACAAAAAAGCATTCATAATCATGCAATTTTTGAAACTTTTTCTTGATTAGTACAGAAATATCCTCCACCAATTTCATTTAAGAAGTCTAAAAAATATTTCACTTCTTGCTGTATCCACTCTCTAGGTGTTTGTCCTGCTAATCGACTTGCAGCATGTGTCATATAGTATTCATACGTCTGTATCCAAGCTTTATGCGAATCTTTAGCTAAAAAACATCCCCGTTCAGATATATCAAAATTAGATTGGTTAATCATTTGCCGATTAAAAACTTTCAAAATAAACCGATCTATAATTTCTTGCCGTAATAAATCCATCACATCATATACAAAACTATCCTTACGGTCATTAGTACTATGTAATACACCAATCCGTATGTCTAAACCCGTGGAGAGTAAACAAGCACGTACCTCTCGTTCTAGGAAAGAATAGCCATAACTAAGTAATGCATTTACTGGATCTGTGCTAGGATGACGTTTTCGCCCAGGGAATGTCCACGGCTCAGATAAAATTTCATTCCACACGGAAAAATAGGTTCTGGAAGATAGACCTTCTATACCACGCAATGCATCAACGGTCGTAGTCCGCTCGATCTTATTGGCTAATGCTTGCAAAGTATGACGAATAGAATCATAATTCGGTATATCTCGCGTTTTATGATACTGATCTAAAATAGCTTGTTGGGCTTTCACCTTGCGATATACGATATAACAGGCTGCCATATGTGCAAATGTTTCATCCATAAAATATTTAACCTGCCACAATAATTTTTTGAGAGAAGTATGCTCATCGCCTAATGTGCCAATTAAGTTATATTTATGATCTACGAACTGTATAACTGAACCTTGCTTTACAAGTGAAAACATGACTTGTGTTGAAATTTGTACCGTCCGCCCTAATACAATCGTTCCCACTGTTGCCATAGGCAACTGACGCATCACTTCGTGCTCGTTTTCTAATACCAATAATCCACCATCTTGTCGAATCACCGTTCCTGGAGTCATAACGTACATCGTATCAATCATATATAACACCTCCTAAGCACCATTACACTACCATTACAGATTCTTCCTTTATAAGAAAACTTTCATCATTGCACCATATAGGCGTTTTAGCTGTATCTGAAATAGAAATAATCAACAATCTCTTTGTTTCATCATTTCGAGTTAACAATTCCAGTTGCTTGATGATTGTCTCAACATGCACTCGTGTATGAATACATAAAAACACACTATACTGTATGCGATAACAAAAGGACTCTAAATACTTAACCACCTTATTCCGAATTTTTGTATCGGATATATCATAGGAAATAAGATATTGCATAAGAACCTCCTTATTTATTATCTTTCATCGCCTCGGTAATTAATAATAAAATGGCCCAACAAATCAGCATACCAACACTTATCATCGGATGATCCCTCCAATCTATTGTAAACTGAATTATTGAGTTCATTATACGAATATCTATGAAAGTAAGATAATCAAAAAAACTAAGAACAAAAAGACCTATCCATCAACTAGACAGATAAGTCTTCATAACTATCAATATAGGATTACAACTTAGATACTAGTAAAATATTATGCGATTTCAGAGTCAGTAGCATTAACACCCAATATTTCGGTCGCTTGCCAACCCCAGCAGTTCTTTTTCTTGTTAAAGGAGCGAACTGCAACGCCAGAAACGACGTGCCCATTCATGAGATTATGAGTCTGAACCATTCTATTTTCAATAAATACATTATTTTCTTTTGTAAAAGCTAGCCCTGTATCTATTACTTTGATAGGTTCTTTAAATTTCATCACAAGAGATGTAGGCGGTTCTTCATCTGTCTTTTCACAGGCTACAACATTGTATCTTACTGTACCATCTTGATTTTCATAACGAGTATAGATAACAGATACCACATCCATTTTATTCAAAGATTCATCTAAGTCATACTGATACATCAGCGATATATCTCCATCAGCAGCGATAAATGCTCTATTTTCTGCTTTGGAAACATAGTTAACAATACCTATTGTCCTTGGCAAGGACTGACAGAAAAATTCTACTGCTATCGCACTATTCTCTTTATAAAAATCCTTAGAAAGGCGTTCAGCATCAGGATTATACCAATCTGCATGGAGATACTCATTCAATTGGTCATTAACAATTTGATGGTTATCAATTCTAAATGTAACTAACTCATGAAGTTCGGCACTAGCCATATCATATTGCCCCAACGCAACCAGTTCTTTAACTACACCCAACTTAGCAGCTCCATTAAATTGTAATCTGTGTTGGCACAATAAAGACTTACAATAGCAAGACAAGGCAAATATATGATCATCTTCAACCGTGTTTACCAGCCCATTCCAAAGCCAGAACTCATTCGGTTTCGCGTGCAACAAGTCTAGAATCATCTGTTGAGCCGTCTCCAATTCATGTAACATAACATAAGTCTTTGCAATAGACCATTTTAAGTAATACGTACTTTCATTTAAATAGGCCATATGCTCAACGGCTAAATTACGTAATGTAACAATCATTTCCCGATCTACAGTTTTATCAAGGCTATTTAAGGATTTTCTTAGCACGCGTATAACAAGAGACGGCCAATTATGCATCATTCCATCTGAACCTTTATACGGTTTGACTTCATAATCCTCGCGTTCAAATGTAGTGAAATCTAACTGTAAAGCATATTGATATAACGGAATCTGTTGCTCTACCTCTTTAATCGTTAGAATAGGTCCCCAGAGATAACGCATAAATCTAATGTCATTATGGAGCCCTAAATCAAACACGTCATCTAAACAAGCTTTGATGCGCTCAAAATTAATGGATTTTTTCTTCGCTTCTACCTGTATAACCTTGTGTAGGCACCATCCGTATGCATTCTTTACCGACTCATCATCTGGATTTTGCAAATACAAATCTTTCACCTTAGCTAAGGCATCCAGATGTTGGCCAGCATCCTTAAGTGATTTAATAACAGCAAGGGCTTTCACCAATGGGTTAGCGACGCGTAGCACATATTCTGTATGTTTAAAAAGAACTCCATCTGATTCGGTAATAATTAATAGCTTTAACTCATTGCGATATCGCTCGGCAGCGGCCTGATTATCTTCTGCATTAGCACGTTTAATTAGATCAACTAAGCACCAAGCATATGCACGCTTATCCCATACACTATAATCTGGATTTTCCATCAATTGTTTAGCCATTGTATACGCTTCATCGATTCTACCCCCACGGCGTAAATCAAATACATCACGGCTTGTTACATGTTCTGTATATTCCATATATACCCTCTCTTTCACGTACAACACAACATAATACAATCATAGTATACTTTTAGTTTTGAAAATCTTCATATCAAAATGACTAGGACATATCCTACATCCTGATTTTCAATACTCATGACTACAGGTTAAGTATATTGGAAAATTAACTATATACATATTCAATAAAACTAAGACACAAAAGACCTATCCAAAAGTATATAAATGTAGTGACCCCAAAAAGTTAGACTTTTATTTCCGAGTAACCAAAACTGGTTGCTCGGAATTTTTTATGCTGCAGTAGTAGCTAAACGATAGTCAATTGGACTTAGCCAGTTCAATCTTTCCTTAATTCGTTTAGTATTGTAATACATAATATAGTTTTCAATCGCCATTTTTAACTCATCATAGCTATGAAAAGTATTGCCATAATACATCTCTTGTTTTAAGATGGCAAAGAAATTTTCCATTGGTGAATTGTCGAGACAATTACCTTTTCTAGACATACTTTGGAATATATTATGCACTTTTAAATTATGTTGATACGCTTTCATTTGGTAACCCCAACCACGGTCAGAATGAAATGTCCGCCGATACTTAGCATCAGCAGTCTTTTCAATCGCCTGTTGTTGTGCTGAAAGTATAGCCTCAGCTGATGGTGTAGGACTTATACTAAAACTGATAATTTCAAGATTATATAAATCCATAAATGGATCTAAGTATAGTTTTCTGACTTTCAAAGCACCATTTGCATCTAGTTCATAATACTTAAATTCACTTGTATCTGTAGTAATTTTTTGATGTGGTTGATTACAATGGAATCTACGCTTAATGCGATTAGGTGCAATCCGTCCTTTAACGCCTTTATATGAGTTATATTTTCGGCTCTTACGAGAAAATGCTATTACTTGCAAATTGAACTTTTGCATAATTCGTTGTAATCGTTTCTTATTAACAACAATACCTCGTGATTGTAACAAGGGTAACAACCTTCTATATCCATAGTTGGGATGGTCCTTACGAATATCTTCAATAGCTATTCGTATTTGTAGATCTGGATCTACTCGGTCAAAGCGCTGTTGCCAGTACATATATGTTGCTTTTGGAAAACGTAAGGCAGCAAGAATCTCAGTTAGTTTGAATTCTCTTCGGAGACTGCTAATGATTCTTGCTGTTCTTTCATTTTTCGAGCGTCCTCGAGGCGCAATCTCCTCAATTCTTTTAAATAGGCGTTCTCTATTTGAGCATAGCGTAATTGTTTTTCCAGTTCTAAAATACGAGCTTGATCTGGTGTTAATTCTTTTTTCTTCTTTTGGTTACGAGATTTAGTATGTGTGCTAATCTTTGCTTTTTCATCTGTTCGACTCATGGTAGGTATTCGTCCTTTCGGTCGCTCGACAAAAGCATTGG
>OGKB01000661.1_pt1 | contig 22206 bp, 14 predicted proteins | sample 1572351 | NCBI WGS metagenome assembly OGKB01 (sample SAMEA2582088, study PRJEB24529) | metagenome | biome: Human gut stool | place: China | collected 2011
CAAGCTGCTTACCAACCCCCAAAGATACCGTCTTACGATTGTTACGTAGGTTCATAGTATAAATTACTGTACCTAATATTCTTCAGAGGCGACAATACAACTATAAAGAGGAATTTTAAAAACAACGGCGTTTTTTATGAAATAACTTTATTTTCTAAAGAAACGCCGTCATTTTTTCTCAAAAAAGTGCTGGTTAGTTAAAACTTTATCAACAAAAGTTACAAAAACATTAAAAAAACAGTTGCAAGTCATATAACAATGTGGTATATTTTGTACTAAGATGTTATGTGTTGTATCAATACAACAGAGACAGCGAAAACTGAGGACCGAAAGGAGATCATTATGAAAAAACAACTGAAAAAGACCGTAAGCCTTGGACTTGCAGCAGTAATGGCACTGGGCCTTACCGCATGCGGAGGCGGCAGTTCCTCTTCTGACAGCACCACAGCTGCAGCAGGCAGTGGAGAAACCAAAACAGAAGCAGCTGCTGATTCCGGAAACAGCGGTGATGTAAAAGTCATCAAACTGTTCCACCGTTTCCCTGATGATCCATGCAACAGCTTCATTGAAAGCAAACTTGCTGAGTACGAATCCCTTCATCCAGATATCAAGTTTGAAGTGACCAGCGCACAGAACCAGCCATACAAAGAGAAGATCAAAGTCGTAGTTGGTTCCGATGAGTGCCCAGATATCTTCTTCAGTTTCTGCGGTGAGTTCTCTGAGAGATTTATCCGTGAAGGCCTGTTATTAGACTTAACTCCATACATGGAAGCAGATCCTGACTGGAAAGCTTCTCTGATGGAAACACAGATGAATGAATACACAACTGAAGATGGCATGGTTTATGGTATCCCATTCCGTCTGGATGCAAAAGAATTTTTCTACAACAAAGATATCTTCAATGAGTTAGGACTGGAAGTTCCTGAGACATGGGATCAGTTCATCGAGGTTCTTGACAAGATCAAAGCATCCGGCATGGATCCTATCGCAGAAGGAAACCAGGACAAGTGGCCATCCGCTCACTACATCGGCGCATTAAATGAGCAGTTAGTAGATGATGAGACCAGAGCAAAAGACTACAATCCTAAGACCGGTGAATTTACCGATCCAGGATATGCAGAAGCTCTTGAAAAATACCAGCAGTTAGTATCCTACATGAACACAGGTGTAAATGGTATGACCCATGATATGGCCCGTTTAGGCTTTACCCAGGGACAGAACGCTATCCTCTTTGCAGAGTTAGTTGAGATCACCAACGTTAAGCAGGAAAACCCAGATCTGAACTGGGGAATGTTCAAGTTCCCAACCATCGAAGGTGCTAAGGGTAATCCAAATCTGGTATCCGGCGCTCCTGAAGGATTTGCGATCTCCTCTAAGACCAAGTACCCAGATGAGTGCGTAGAGTTCTTAAAATGGTTCCTTGGTGCTGAAGTTGGTGCACAGCAGGCAGAGCAGGTTGGCTGGTTTAACGCTTCCCTTGGCCTGGACAAGACTTTAACCGATGAGTCCTTAAAGAGTGCTTACGATGTAATCTCCAACGCTAAGAAGATGGACATCTGGTTTGATAACGCTCTGTACTCCACAGTTTGCGACGAGTATCTGACCCAGATTTCCGACATCACAAATGGTGACGTAACCCCAACTGACGCAATGGCTAAGATCCAGAAGGTAGCTGCTGAAGCTCAGAAACTGGTTGAATAGTTCTCGTTAAAGTTTTATAAGAAATCCACGATAGGGAGCAGCATCTGCTCCCTATCTTTAAAGAAAAGGATGGTGTCAGGATGAAAAAGAAAACAAAACTCACACCGTATTTATATGTGATCCCCGGCCTTTTAATGGTCCTTGGCTTTGTTTATATCCCTATTATCGTTAACCTTGTATACAGCTTTTTCCGTCTTTCTTCCTACTCTTCTTCCATGAAGTTTGTAGGTCTTGACAATTTCCGCAGATTATTTACAAATGATACATTCCCTATCATGATCCGGAACAATGTGTATTACTGCGTGATCTCCCTGATCGTGCAGGTTGGATTTGGAACATTCCTGGCTTTCCTGTTAGAGAGCAGACTTGCCAGTGACCGCTTTAAATCAATTTGCAGAAACATCTATTTCCTTCCGGCACTGGTTTCCCTGACTGCCGTTGGTATGATGTTTAACTTTATCTACAATCCGCAGCTTGGTCTTTTAAACACATTTTTAAAGCACGTCGGACTTGCAAGCATGCAACAGACCTGGTTAGGTGATAAAAACCTGGCTATCTTCTGTATCATTGCAATGAGCCAGTGGCAGTTCACCGGCTACATTACCCTGTTAATGGTAGTTGCTTTCCAGAACGTGTCCAGAGACTACATCGAAGCTGCTGTTATTGACGGCGCAGGCCCCATCCGCCGCGCAGTAAGCATTATCCTTCCTCTTGCAAAGGAACAGCTGATCGTCTGCTCCATTATCACTGTAATTGGTGCATTCAAGCTGTTTACCGAGGTTTACTCCACCACAGTAGGTGGTCCTGGAAATGCTTCCCAGGTACTTGGCTTATTCCTGTATCAGAACGCATTCTTACATGATGATATGGGTATGGCTGCTGCAACTGGTGTTCTTATTTTTGTCATTACCGTAACCGCCTCTATCTTCCAGCTGAAGGTGAGCCGTTCCGGAGAGATATAAGGAGGTTTTGGTATGAAAGACAAATATGTATTAAAAACCCGGATCTGTTCCGTACTGCTCCATGTATTTCTTCTGTTAATGGTAGCTATCATCCTGCTTCCTGTGTGCTGGCTGGTGTTAAACTCCTTAAAGACAAACCAGGAAATGTTCTTAAACTCCCTGGCTCTTCCCAAAAAATGGATGTTTGTCAACTACGCAACTGCATGGGGCAAAGGACTTCTCTTCTACTTTAAGAACTCCATTATCGTCAGTGCCATTTCCATTCTATGCATCCTGCTTTTAAGCTCCATGCTGGCATATGGACTGACCCGTTTTTCCCTTCCCGGAAGCGGTTTCGTATTCTTCCTTATTTTAGGCGGTATGGCCCTTTCCGAACAGGTTGCTTTAGTACCTCTGTACAAGATCTTACAGGCATTAAAGCTTTACAATACCCGTGCAGCGCTGATCCTTCCGTACATAGCATTCCGTATCCCATTTACCATGTTTTTAATGAGAGCTTACTTCATCTCCATTCCAAAGGAATTAGAGGAAGCAGCAATCGTAGACGGATGCAACAGCTTCCAGCGCTTCACACAGATCATCCTTCCTATCAGTAAGCCGGTTATGGCTTCCTGTGCCATTGTAAACTTAAACAATGTATGGAATGAATTCTTATTTGCAAACGTATTCCTTGAGAATAAAAAATTAATGACCATCCCGTTAGGCCTGATGACCTTCCAGGGTGACTTAAAATCCGACTACGTTGTAATGTTAGCCGGTATCCTGATCGCCTCTTTACCAATGGTACTCCTGTTCCTTTGCATGTCCAAACAGTTTGTACGCGGACTTACATCCGGAGCAGTAAAAGGCTGATCTCTTCAATTTTCATTATGATATCAAAAAGACTGCTCTTTCGGTCCACAGGCCGTAATGAGCAGTCTTTTTTATGTACTAGGAAATTCCGTTGGAACTCCCTAGTACACAAAAAGGCACTTCGTGCCAACGATGCGCACTCGCGCAATTCTAAAAAATACATAATATCAGGAGGAATTCATATGCTTACAGCCGATTATCACATGCACAGCGTTTCACCTGACGCCAGAGTCCCTATGGAGGATATGTGTCAGGCAGCAATAGACAAAGGCCTTACAGAAGTAGCTCTTACAGATCACTATGAATTTTATGCCCATGGCATCCACAGAAAGTTTTTCCACGAAGAATACCTGAAGATGTACTGGGACAGCTTAGAACGCTGCAGAGAGCGTTTTGCAGGCCGCCTGACCATTAAAAGCGGTATGGAGTTCGGACAGCTCCATTTAACCCGTGAAGAGGCATTTAACATCATCAGGAACTATCCTTTCGATTATCTCATCGGCTCTGTCCATAAGATTGAAAATGTAGATGTCAGTAAGATGGACTACACAGACGTCACAGTTCCCCAGATCACAGAAAGCTACTACCGCCACCTTATTGAACTGTCTGCCTACGGCGAATATGACTGTCTGGGCCATATCGATCTGATCAAACGCCATCTGGTACGCTGCTGCTTCCCGGTAGAATATGAAAAATACGAAAGCTATATTGACCAGATCCTTAAAAATGTGATCTCCCGCGGAAAAGGCATCGAAGTCAACACCTCCGGCATCCGCCAGGGCGCCGGTGAACCAATGCCGGGACTTCGTACATTAAAACGATATAAAGAGCTTGGAGGCGAGATCGTCACTGTAGGTTCTGACTCCCATAAGCCCGCCGATGTAGCCGCTGACTTTGAAGAAGCCGCAAAGCTTCTGGTCCAGGCCGGATTTGACCATGTAACTGCCTACGAGCGCCGCAGACCGGTTCCGGGATGCAGTCTAATAAAGTAATCATGTATTATCCCCAAATGTCTTGCTGTGGCTTCTGGACATTCCAGTAAGCTTCTTCCCACAAAATCCACCAAAACAGCATCATTTCTTTCCCCGCCCAGAGGGCGGGGAATACACACTTTCTCCCCACAAAAATGCCCCGGAAGCACCGCTTCCGAGGCATTTTCACATTTATCATATTCTTTTAGAGAGTACACCAGAAATTAGTATTCCAGCTTCCACATATATCTTCTCATTGTCAGAGGATGATCACGCTTGATAGCCATTTCCTCACCTAACAGTCTGGTAACGCCGCCGATCATCAGTGGGTTGAAGTATTCAACAACTGTGCTCTTGATATGGGAGCTTAAACCGAAGTCCTTAGCATCAACTACAGTGTACTTAGCGTTCATACGCTGTAAGAAGGTCAGTGCTCTTGCATCCAGATGACGGGTAGGACCATCGTTCATCATTAACAGGTAGTGAGCGTTCTCATCAGCCATCTCGAATGGGCCATGGAAGAATTCGCCGGTATGGAAGGTGCTGGATGGCAGCCACTGCATTTCCATCATTAAGAACATAGAGAAGGAATAAGCGGTGTACTGGGTTGCACCGGAACTCATTACATACAGGATAGGTGCATTGTAATGATCCTCAGCGAACTTCTTAGCAGTAGAACGGAACAGCTTGCAGGAATCATTGATCAGATCAAAGATCTTGCTTAAACCATCCTGCATATCATCATAGTGCTCATAGCCTTCATACTCATTTAAGATCTCGCAAGCCAGTTCCAGAACTCTTGCAGGCTTTTCCATCTTTGCACCATAGCTCTCATAGAAGCCATGGATGATCTGATACTGACCATTCTGAGCCAGAGCTGAATCTGCCTTATGAGTTACAGCTACTACATGAGCACCTTTTTCAACAGCCAGCTTGGTAGCTGCTACAGTCTCAGGTGTATTTCCGCTTAAGGAGCAGGTGATAACGATAGCGGTATCATCTACACCAGCTGGAGTAGAGTAATTAAAGTTATTTGCAGTATAGATACTTGTACGAAGCTTCTTAGCGTTGTTCTCCAGGAAATATTTTGCAGGGAACAGATCAGACTGTGAAGCGCCGCAGCCTACAAAGTATACGGTCTTGATTTCTGGCTGTTTTGCCTTGATGGAAGCAACGATCTCTTTGATTGTCATAATTGGTATCCTCCTGAATTTTGTTCTTTTATAATATCTGAATACATTATATAACAACATATGACAATAGTCAATACATAATTGAAATTCTTTAAAATCTTAAGTTGCAGTTGAACTATAACGATCTCTACCTTAACTCTCAAAAAGAACCATGCTCTGTACAGATATCAGAACCCATCCCAAAAATACAAAAACAGATACTGACCATCATCCGATCAGTACCTGCTTTCCATCAAATGCAAATCCATAATGCCGGATCCGCTCTTTTTCTATTCCTCTTGCAAGTAATTCCGCATCATACTGCTTTGTTTCTATTTGCTCTAATGCCGTCTGTACAGTTTCCTCCAAAGATTTTTCTTTTCCCGGGTTTCTCACTTTAAACTCCAGAATAAAAGCCAAACTATCTGTATTCTTCTGATTCTTTGGGATCATCATCACATCATATCGTCCAAACCCGCTTTCCCGGTTGGACCGGATTTCATACTGTTCTGCCTGGTCTGCAAGAAGTCCCAGAACAAAACCATGATAAAAACGTTCTGGCTCGCTATGCTTACCTCCTTCTTTTCCTGTATCAAAAAAGCTGAATGTTGCAACGGACACATCATTCATTTAGTAATTCATAGCATCCACATCGCCCTGGAACAACGCTTTTACAAATCGATTATAGCTGGTCTGTGTCATGCCAAACCAGCCCTTAAACATGCCTGAAAACATACTGGCCGTTTCCAGATTTGTGATACTCAAATGATACCATGGTTCCCGGATCAGGCCACGATATTCTACCTGTTCCGCCTTTAAATACCCACTGGCTAAAAGCAGACTCCAGATTGCATTCTCATTCCTTCCAAGCTGATCAAATACGATCTGTTCATCAAATGTGACCACGATCTGTCGTCCTTGCAAAAGTTCTTCCATCTTTTCCTTAATCTCCCCGGAAGCAGTCTGGATCAGACGGCTTACCAGACTGTTAGAACTTGTTGACGCCCAGAACGGCTGCAGCTTTCTGGTATCCAGATAATTGGTGATTGACCATGGATTGTAAATATCATGCAGGCTTCCAAAGATAAAGCCATCATACCATTCTTTTACATCTGTCTTTTTATCCTCCAGCCCAGTCTGTTTCAGAGCTGCAAATACCTCCTCTTCCGTAAAACCAAAACAATCCGCATACTCTTCTGAAGTGATCGTTATGACTTTCAGATTATTCAGATCTGAAAATACAGATTCCTTAGATACCCAGGTAATTCCCGTCATAACAGCACGTTCCAGATATGGATTCGTTTTTAAAGCAGAATTAAATAAGCCGCGGATAAAATTAATAAATTCATTCCAATATCCATGCACATACGCCTCCTGCATAGGCGTATCATACTCGTCAAGCAGAAAGATACTGCGCTTTTTCCAGTAATGATGCAAATAGTAAGATAAATTTTTCAAAGCATCCTGAGCTGTCACATCATCCATCTCGCAATTCATCACTTTTGTAAACTGATGTTTTTCTGCTTCTGTAAAACATAATGCATCCAGAAGATAGCGGTGCTGGCGGTAAGTGTCACCAATAATATGTCGGATTTTCTGCACTGTATCTCCATAACAATCCTGTTTTACATCTGCAAAACTTAAATAAATAACAGGATAACTTCCCTGGATATTCCGGTATTTCAGATCAGACCAGATATTAAGTCCTTCAAACAGATCCCCTCTGTGTTCATACTGCCGGGAAAAAAAGCAGTTCAACATACTCATATTTAACGTTTTTCCAAACCGGCGCGGACGGGTGATCAGCGTAACTGCATCCCCTGACTCCCACCATTTCTTAATAAAATCAGTTTTATCCACCAAAAAGCAGTTATGCTCCCGCAAAAAAGCGAAATCCTGACTTCCGATACTGATTTTCAAGTTCATATGTTCACCTGCCCTTCCTTCTCTATTACCCTCTTCACTTCTCACTTAATATCCTGAGCAATTCTTCATTTATCTTCCCATTACCAGCCAGAACAGCCCCCGGCATTCCCACAGGCAGTTCCTTTCCTGCAAAATCCGTTACTTTTCCCCCGGCTTCCTCGATGAGAAGCTTTGCTGCTGAAAAATCCCATGGCTGCAAGATTGCCTCAAAGAACGCATCCACTCTCCCACAGGCTACATATGCCATGTCAAGAGCTGCGGAGCCTAAACGGCGGATATCCTGACAGGACAGAAATACTTCTTTAAATACCTTAAAATTCCAGTCTGCCAGTTCATGATAATAAGGACTTGTTCCAATAGTAACAAGGCTTTCTGACAATGTTTCTGCCCCGCTTACATGGATGGGATCACCGTTTAAAAATGCCCCTTCTCCTTTTTGGGCAATAAACAATTCATCTGTATAAGGCTGATACACAATTCCAAGCACCACCTCACCAGCCTCTGCATAAGCCAGCGAAAGGGTACTGTGACGGAAATCATGGATCAGATTAGTAGTTCCATCTACCGGATCCAGGATCCAGAAATCCCCGCTCCTGTCAATAGCACTGTTATCCTGCTCTTCTCCCATAAACTGTACCTGTGGATACATAGAATACAAGCCCTCTTTTACCAGCTTCTGCACCTGGATATCCACCTGAGTCACATAATCACAGGTTCCTTTTTCTTTTACCTGGGATACGCGGCTGCTGTCTGCAAACAGCGGTTTCATTTTCCTTACTAACTCAACTATTTTTCCTGCATCCACCTTCATTTATCGTACCTCCACCTTTAAGATCTAATATCTTTTCCAATAATTAATGGATGATTTTATTATAATAGTTTTCAGGGAAAAGTCCAGCATCCAGATACCTTTTAAATACCTTCATTTTTTTGTACATGGCATTTTTATTAACTGAACTGTAATGCACCCACATAAAACAGATATTTACAAAAACACCGGCTATTTTTTAGCCGGTGTTCCTACACTTTGCAGTATATTAAAACGATTTGATTTCCACATTCACCCCTGGAAATCACGCCTCATCAATAGCATGACCAATATCATGTCTCATGTATTTGTTCTCAAAATTGACCCATTCCGTTGCCTTATAAGCATTGGCTCTGGCCTCTTTTAAGTCTTTTCCTGTAGCTGTCACTCCCAGGACACGGCCACCGTTTGTCAGAATATTTCCCTCTGCATCAAACTTGCTGCCGGCATGGAATACATAATAGCCATCTTTATCCTTAAAGTTCTCAAGACCTGTGATCTTCTTACCCTTTTCATAATGCTCCGGATAGCCATCAGAAGCCAGCACTACGCACACAGCCGCATTATCCTCAAACTGCAGGTCGATCTGATCTAAAGTGCCGTCTACACATGCCTCAAATACATCTACAATGTCATTTTTCATTCTCGGAAGCACTACCTGTGTCTCCGGGTCGCCAAAGCGGGCATTGTATTCCAGAACCTTTGGTCCATCCGCTGTGAGCATTAAACCAAAGAAGATAATTCCCTTAAACTCACGGCCTTCTGCCTTCATGGCATCTACTGTCGCCTGGTAGATATGCTTCTTGCAGAATTCATCTACCTCTGGAGTATAGAATGGGCTTGGTGAAAATGTTCCCATACCGCCTGTATTTAAGCCCTGATCCCCGTCCTTTGCACGCTTGTGGTCCTGGGCGGAAGTCATGATCTTAATGGTCTTTCCATCTACAAAGGACAATACAGAAACCTCACGGCCAGTCATAAACTGCTCTACTACAATGCGGTCACCAGCGTGTCCAAACTGCTTATCTAACATGAGAGTCTTAACGCCTTCTTTTGCCTCTTCCCTTGTATTACAAATGAGAACGCCTTTTCCTAAAGCCAGACCGTCAGCCTTTAAAACGATCGGTACCGGTGCTGTTTCCAGATATTTAAGGGCAGCTTCCGGTGTATCAAAGGTCTCATAAGCTGCTGTCGGAATGCCGTATTTCTTCATCAGATCCTTGGAAAATGCCTTGGATCCCTCTAAGATGGCTGCATTCTTTCTTGGTCCGAACACACGCAGTCCCTTTTCTTCCAGTACATCTACGATACCACCTGCCAGTGGATCATCCGGTCCCACTACTATCAGGTCAAAGGCTTCTTTCTTTGCGAAATCAGCCATTTTTTCAAAATCCATTACACCGATATCCACGCATTTTGCAACCTCTGCAATACCTGCATTTCCCGGTGCACAGTATAATTCATCTACTTTCGGGCTTTTAGATAACTTCCAGCAGATCGCATGCTCTCTGCCGCCGCCTCCGATAACCAGTACTTTCATATCTTTCCTCCTAAATCAAGCCATTGGCGATCTTGTTTACCGCCTCTGGAAGAATGATCCACTCAGCCTGTTCCATGACACGTCTCTGCAGTACCTGAGGAGTATCACCAGGCTGCACCTCCACTGCCTTCTGAAGCAGGATCGGACCGGAGTCTACTCCTTCATCCACATAGTGGACCGTAGCGCCTGTAACCTTTACACCTCTTGCCAGAGCTGCCTCATGGACCTTTAAGCCATAATAGCCTACGCCGCAGAAGGACGGGATCAGGGACGGATGGATGTTGATGATCTTATTTCTGTATTTGCGGATCATCTTCTCCGGGATGGTTACTAAAAATCCTGCCAGAACGATCAGATCCAGGTTATATTCATCTGTTTTCTTTAAAAATGCTTCATTAAACGCAGTTCTGTTTTCAAAGCTTTTCGGTGAAATGCAAACAGCTTCGATGCCATGGTTTCTGGCACGTTCCAGTGCATAAGCCCCTGGATTGTTGCTGATGACTACTTCCACCTTTGCATTTGTGATCTTTCCACTGTCAATGGCATCTAAGATCGCCTGAAGATTGGTTCCGCCGCCGGATACCATTACGCCAACTCTTAACATAAAGTCACGCCTTTCTCCCCATTTTCAATGGTTCCTACTACATATGGCTGGTCGCCTGCTGCCTTAATAGCTGCCATGGTCTTATCCACATCTGCCTCGTCCACAGCCACTACCATGCCAAGTCCCATGTTAAATGTATTATACATCATTTTCTCTTCGATCTTGCCTTTTTCAGCAAGAAGTTTGAAAATCGGAGGTACCGGATAGCTGTCCTTGCGGATCACAGCACGGACACCGTCCTTTAACATACGCGGAACATTCTCATAGAAACCACCGCCTGTAATATGGCTGCATGCCTTTACGGTCACGCCGGACTTTTTAATGTTCTTTAATGCCTTTACGTAAATTCTGGTTGGCGCAAGAAGTGCTTCGCCTAAGGTCTTTCCAAGGCTGTCATAATAGGTATTTAAACCTTCTTTATTCATTTCCTTCTCAAATACCTTACGTACCAGAGAGAAGCCATTGGAATGTACGCCGGTAGAAGCCATACCGATCAGCACATCTCCTGCTTCCAGTTTCTCACCTGTGATCATTTCTTTCTTGTCGCAGACACCTACTGCAAAACCAGCCAGGTCATAATCCTCTTCCGGCATCAGTCCCGGATGCTCTGCTGTCTCACCGCCGATGAGAGCTGCCTCAGACTGTAAACAGCCTTCTGCCACGCCCTTAACGATATCAGCGATCTTTTCCGGATAATTCTTTCCGCAGGCAATATAGTCCAGGAAGAATAATGGCTCGCCGCCTGCGCAGGCAATATCATTGACACACATAGCCACTGCGTCAATACCAATGGTATCATGCTTGTCCATGATAATAGCCAGTTTTACCTTGGTTCCGCAGCCGTCTGTACCGGATAATAATACCGGCTCTTCCATTTCCTTGATCTTTGCTAAAGAAAAGGCGCCGGAGAAACCGCCAAGTCCGCCTAATACTTCTGCGCGCATGGTCTTTTTTACATGCTCTTTCATTAATTCAACTGATTTATAACCTGCCTCAATATCAACTCCGGCTTTCTTGTAATCCATCATCTTCTTATCCTCCGTATTATTTCTGCTGTGCCAGATATTCCTTATATCCGATCTTTTCCAGCTTCTCAGCCTTTTTCTCTACGTCTTCTTTTAAATTCTCAGAATATGCTTTTAACTTTCCTAACAGTTCCTCATCAGATGTTGCAAGGATCTTTGCTGCAAGGATACCTGCATTGGCACCGCCGTTAATTGCAACGGTTGCAACCGGGATACCGCTTGGCATCTGTACGATGGAATACAGAGAGTCTACACCGCCCAGATCAGAAGTCTTCATCGGGATACCGATTACAGGGAGTGGAAAGATAGCTGCACACATTCCTGGAAGGTGAGCTGCTTTTCCAGCACCTGCAATGATCACTTTAAAACCTTTTTCCTCTGCAGCCTTTGCCCACTTAAAAAACAGATCCGGTTCTCTGTGGGCGGAAATAATTGTCATCTCATAATCGATTCCAAACTTGTCCAGGATCTCTGCCGCTTTCGCCATAACCGGCATATCTGAGTCGCTGCCCATTACAATTCCTACCTTAGCCATCTTTCATTCTCCTTTTGAATAATATATATTAGATTTACTAATATATATGTTTTGTATATTTATCTTTTCTAATAATTATAATACTAAGAAATAAACCCGCAGTCAATAGTAAAAACGCAAAAAAAGCAAATCAAAAAAAAGCCGCACACTGCTTTTTTTTGCCAGTGTGCGGCTCTTATCAGTCACTTAAGACTTATTTTGTTGCTTGAAACTCTCATGATCCTTGTTACTTAGGATTCCTCTTCTTTATGCTTCTTGCTCATAGCTGCCAGTGCAAGGAAGATACCGGAGAACATAAGGGTATTTGTCCTTCCTTCGTGTAATGTCGCAGGAAGATACTGCCTTTTACTGTTCTCCCTGCTTAAATTAATTTGGGTTTAAGCAAAGAGTCTTTCAGATACTGGTGAAACCAGCTTAGATTTGAATTAATAATATTTTAGAATTATTCCAGATACCTTGCTCATGTTCATTTTAGCACATGACACAGTGGATTGCAATACATTTATGCCCCTCCCATTTTATCCTCCAGGCCTATTTCCCTTTGTGTTCCCGCTTTTTCTTAGTATGTTATATACGCAGAAAGCCCCGGCCGTTTCCGACCGGAGCTTTCCGCTAACAGGGTATGTTTATGAGTTTGGGAATATTTTCTTTATTTCAGATATTCTTTCTATACATCCTGTTCTTTCTTTTTCCTTCCGATTGCAGTTAATGCAAGGAAGATTCCTGAGAACATCATGGTCAGTGCTGCTTTTACAGTGGTCTGGCCAGTCTTTGGAAGTGCTGCCATTGGGATCTCACCATCATCAATGACGATTGGTGCCGGTGACTCTGGTAATTCTGCCATTGGTACGTCTCCCGGGGTGATCGTTGTAGTAACACCAGGACCTCCGCTTGTATTAGAGATAGTTGATCTGTGGCTTCCGCCACCGCCTCCACCTGATGAACCGCCGCCACTATTTCCGCCACTGTAGCTGAAATATGCGGTAAATGTGGTATCTGCGATAAATCCGGCTTTTGCGATCTCACTTGCTGCGCTATAGTTCGTATTTCCATCAGACCAGCGGTTAAACTTATAATTTCCGATTCCTGCAACTGTTACTTCTGCCTTCGGATGAACCGGTGCAGTCATGTTGTAGGTACCATCTGCATTCTTAGGTCTGGTAACAACTTCTTTTACCTTACCGCTTACTGTTCCATAAGATGGATCTTCAGAAATATACTGGAAAGTAACCTGATACTTATCTGGAATGTTGTCTGGCTCATCTGGATCAATTTCTCCGATCTCGTCCATACTGTAATATACATTTACCATATTTTCCTTAGGATCAAGACCGATCTGCTTATCTGCGCCTTCAATGCGTTCCAGAACGTAATTCTTTCCGTTAAATTCAGATTCTTTTGGCACTGTAGTCGTAAGGATCTTTTCTCCGAATACACCGATATCACTTACAATCGCTGCTGCTGTATCTTCTGTTACAACGCCATTGGCATCTTCATAGAAGTAATGGATCTCATAATGAAGATCTCTTCTTACAATAAAGTGTGCAATGAATGTTTGATCTTCCAGGTATTCAGAATTTCTCAGCTCATCATCACTATTGAAGAATGTCAGATCATCCTGCTGCCATTTTTCAAATCTGTAGCCGTCTTTTGGTGTTACAGTAGATGGCTGGGTTGGATGCTGCGGTATCGGCCGGCCAACATCTGTGATCTCACCAGTTTCACTGTCAGTGAAGATTTCATAAACAGTAGCAACCTCTCTGGTTATTCCTGTTACTGTTCCCTTATCTTCATCTGCTGATACATAAGTAAATGTAATCTGGTATTTATCCGGGATATTGTCTGGCTTATCCGGGTCTTCTTTACCTATTACATCAATACTGTAATATACATTTACAATATTTTCCTTAGGATCAAGACCAATTCTCTTCTCCGCTCCTATAATGCGTTCCAGAACGTAATGCTTTCCGTTAAATTCAGATTCCTTTGCCACTGTAGTCTTAAGGATCTTTTCTCCGAATACACCGATATCACTTACAATCGCTGCTGCTGTATCTTCTGTTACAACGCCATTGGCATCTTCATAGAAGTAATGGATCTCATAATGAAGATCTCTTCTTACAATAAAGTGTGCAATGAATGTTTGATCTTCCAGGTATTCAGAATTTCTCAGCTCATCATCACTATTGAAGAATGTCAGATCATCCTGCTGCCATTTTTCAAATCTGTAACCGTCTTTTGGTGTTACAGTAGATGGCTGGGTCGGATGCTGTGCTGTCGGGCCATTTGTTGCTGTGATCTCACCAGTCACGCTATCTCTGGTGATTTCATAAGTAGTAACCACTTCTTTGGTTGTTCCTGTCACAGTTCCCTTATTAGCATCTGCTGATACATAGGTGAATGTGATCTGGTATTTATCCGGGATATTGTCTGGCTCATCCGGATCAGGTTCACCGATCTCATCCATACTGTAGTATACATTTACAATATTTTCGTCAGGATTAAAGCCAACCTGCTTATCCGCTCCTTCAATGCGTTCCAGAACGTAATGCTTTCCGTTAAATTCAGATTCTTTTGGCACTGTAGTCGTAAGGATCTTTTCTCCGAATACACCGATATCACTTACAATCGCTGCTGCTGTATCTTCTGTTACAACGCCATTGGCATCTTCATAGAAGTAATGGATCTCATAATGAAGATCTCTTCTTACAATAAAGTGTGCAATGAATGTTTGATCTTCCAGGTATTCAGAATTTCTCAGCTCATCATCACTATTGAAGAATGTCAGATCATCCTGCTGCCATTTTTCAAATCTGTAACCGTCTTTTGGTGTTACAGTAGATGGCTGGGTTGGATGCTGAGGTGTCTGTGGGCCAAGTTCTGTGATCTCACCAGTTTCACTGTCTCTGAAGATTTCATAAACAGTAGCAATCTCACTTGTTGTTCCTGTCACAGTTCCTTTATCATCATCTGCTGATACATAGGTGAATGTGATCTGATACTTATCCGGGATATCATCCTCATTAGTATCTTTGCTGTAATATACATTTACAATGTTCTGTTCATTGTCTGTTCCTACTGTAAGGTCATCAGCTCTTACAAAGGTATATCCACTGATTTCAATTTTCTCTGTATAACCTTTGATCTCATCCCCAAAGTGTGCATCCTTTGGATCTGACATTGCTTGGATTTCTTCCTTTGTATCTTCATCCAGGTATTTCACCCTATAAGTCTGCTCTGCTGCTGTAAAGGAACCTTTCAGTACCACATTTGCATCCGGCATTACAAATTTGCCGCCTGTAGTAGTCACTGCTGTTCCGTTTTCAGTTGCTGCCGTCCAGCCAATGAAAATATATCCTGTTACATTCGGATTTTCTGCTACTGTAACCTGTGCCTGATACTTATGATTTGCTACATCAGGAACTGCCGGTGCACCTGTTGGAACATCACCTTCATATTGATAACTTACCTGATGGGTATTTCTGGTGTAATACAGCTTCAGGGATAATACATTTTGAATATTTGTAGTACCATCTGTTACTGTTCCAGCAATACTTGTATCCAGCGTAAATCCATCAACTGGTATTTCTTGTCCTCTTGTTGTAACGGACTGTCCTGCTGCTGTATTGAATGTATCAATATAGCGAAGTCCAAATTCACCATTCGGTCTTTCATACCAGTGCTGTATATGATAAATTGCAGTCTTAGGTACATAGTAGAAAATAACTACCTGATTCTCCTGGGTTACTTTCTGCACTGGATCAGATTTTAATGTATATCCTTCAAATGTCTTAAAGGTTATCATTACATTCTGGTCACTGGTAGTACCTGTTTCAACTGTACTTCCAGGTACCGGTGTTTTAGTGCCCTCCAGTAAATATTTTACTGTATAAGTCCAGCTCTGTACTGCTCTATACTTAAATATGATCTCCTGTCCATCCTTTGTGATCATTGCACTGATGGATAAAGTTTCAGGATAATATCCTTCTACTGTTTCAGCAGGTTCACTTACTGTGGAATTTCTTATTACAGTCTGCTGCTTCGCATCGGCAATCGCTACATCACCACACATATATTTCACAGTATATGTGACTGTATCAGAGTTTCTCCATCTTGCATATAAAGTTGTATCCTTTACGATCTGTGACTCTGGAATAAACTTCTTTGTAAGTGCGCTGTCAGTATACCAGCCGAGGAATTCATCATCTGCTTTGTCCGGTGCTGCCAGTTCTTCTTCTGTTAAAACAAAACCTTTTTCCCTGGTAATACTAGCTTTTTCTTCTTCACAATTAGTTACGAAATCAACTGTATATTTCGGTTTTTCCCATTTTGCGTAGATGGTAAGTCCATCTTCTGTCATGGTCTCATTCCAATTTACCGGTTCCTTAAAGCCAGGATCCAGATACCAGCCTGCAAATGTATAATCAGAATCTACATATGAAGGTCTTCCTGGATCTCGGGAAGGTTTGCCTGTGGACAGTTTTGCCTCAAATTTGATGCTTTCCGGATCCATTGGCTGACAATTCTCAAAGCGAAGATTATAGGAATTCCTGGTATAATAGAGCCAGAGAACAGGTTCTTCGTACCATTCATTATACTGCTTCCAGTCAGAATACGTAAATCCAGTAATTGACATCTGATCTTCTTTAGTTAAATGTACATTACTTGAAGCTTCAAATGTCCTGTACGTTGTTCGTTCTCCATCTAACCCTTCCACATAGTAAATAATCTTTTTACCTGAACCTGCATCTTTTTCATACATGGTCAGATTTTCAGCTGGCATATTCGCTAAAAGCGTATACTGTATATTTCCAGAAGAATTTGGTCCCCAGCCGTCATCTGCACAGGCGGTTTCCCATTTCGCAGATACGTCTACACCATAACGGGCGGTGATCCTTAAACTTTCATCTTCCTTCCACTTCCACTTCCGACTGTTCCATCTCATAAACGTAATGGTATACGTAGCTCTTGCAAAATAAACATTCTTAACTGCCGTTCCATCGGCCGTTATCTTCACATCACCATCCGTTTTTCCTGCTACTGGTGTTGTCTGATATCCCTTCGGTACTGTATAACTTCCATTCGGGATAGAACTTCCCACTGTACCAGTTCCATTTATCACATGATTTACAGTGTAAACACCTTCATTTACAGTTTCGGTCCAGTAAATGATCTTGTAATCAGCTCTCTTTGCTGCTTCCCATTTCGCAGTAACTACCAGATCTTCTGCCGGCATGGTCATGGTCATGGTCTCCGGAAGATTTTCCCAGCCTTTAAATTCATAGCCTACCTTTGTCGGATCCTTGTCTGGTTTTGTTACGGCTGCACCATAGCGTACCTGCTCAGGTGCAATATAAGAAGCATTTTCTCCTGTATTCCAGGTCAGAGTATAATAATTTCTTTCATATAAAATCTCTACTACCGTACTTCCATCTGCATTTACAGTTGCCTGACTGATAGCCTGTGGTGTAAATCCTGCATACTCTTTTGCTTTGGCTTCAGTTGTCAGTCCGGTTTCACCTGGCACTATTTCTGTATCTGCAGGTGTAGCTGGCTTTCTATCATCTACATTTAACAGATAATGATTTACTGTGTAATTAACTATTGCACCTTTGTAGGTAACGTTCACAGTCTGGTCTGTTGTATATGCATCATTAAAGGATACACTTGTCTGATCTGGTGTGAATCCCTGGATTGCAGGAGATTCTGCTGTCAGGTTACAGGAAACACCGGATTCTACATGAGAAACCCACGGCTGTGCTGCCAGACTGCCATTGCTGTACACATAATTTACAGTAAGGCGTACCTGACCGGCTATTGGTGCATAACCAGCATAAATATCCATATCACCAGTTACTTTACTGAAATCTGTATCCCAGCCCGTAAACATGTATCCATCACGATCCGGCACTGCTGGCGCCTGTGCTGCTTTTCCATCTTCCACGTACTGCGGACCGGAAATAAGCACATCTTTTTCTTCTGCATCTTTATAATAGAAATTTACTGCATGACAGGTGATCTCTTCTGTATCAGCTGCTATATACAGTGAGAAATGATCTGTCATAAATGCTGTTGCATCACCTTCTGCTGCTACAGCTTTTATCATTTGTGCATCATATGTTTCTGCATCAGAAGCATTTTCACCCATGTAAAGGACTCTGGTGCCGGAATTTCCAATGGCGGTTCCTTCAAAAGTAACTTTTACACTTCCGTCTGGCTGAACTGCTTCTCCATCTTCATTGTAGAGAGTGATGTCTGCTGCAAAAAGATCCGTTACTCTGCGGTTTTCAGCTTTTAATATATCATCTGCAGCTGCTTTCATAAGCTCCAGCTGATCTTCATCCTCTACTGCATTAGCCTCAATATAGCCATTTTCAGGAAGCACATCGCTTAAAGCTGTCAGCTTCACTGTCACGCCTTCTGCTCCTGCAACTTCTGCAGAAAGTACAATTTCAGAATCAAATACACGCAATGCATTCAGTGTACTCTTATAAACCTTCGCTGTACTGCAGTAACCAATACCTACCAGATCTCCGTCATCTGCTGTTTTTGCCGGTACTTCTGGCTGTGGTGCTGGTAATGTTTCCGGGATAGCCGCTGTTGTTTCTGCTGGCTGTGCAGGCTCTGTTTCCGGTTCTGTACTTTCCGGGGTCTCTTCTGGTACAGTTGTCTCTCCCGGGTCTACCGGAACTTCCGGTTCAGTTTCTGCCGGTGTTTCTGTGGTTTCTTCTCCTGCAGGACCTTCCGGTCTGCTTTCTTTTTCTGCCTCTGCTGTGGTTTCCTCTGCTGTGGTTTCTTCTGCTGTAGTCTCTTCTACAGTTGTTTCTGCCTCAGTTTCAGGTGCAGTCTCTGGTTCAGAAGCTTCTTCCTTTTTCAGTTCTTCGGCTTTTTCTTCCTTCACCGGCTCTGTAGCCTCTGCTGCTTCTTCCTTTTCCGGTTCTGTTGGCTCTGCCCCATCTGCTGCATCTGCTACATCTTCCTTCATGGCAACTAACGGTACACCATGTCTGGAAATAGAAGCTGTTACTTCACCTTCCTGCGCCGGTTCTTCTGCCGGAGCCTCTGCCTCTGGTTCAGAAGCTTCTGTCTCAGATTCTGCTGCTTCCGTTTCAGCTGCTTCCTCAGTCTCAGGCTCTGTTATCTCCTCTGGAGCTTCTGTTGCTGCCTCAGTCTCTTCTTCCTTAGTCTCTTCCGGCTGCTCTTTGCTTTCTTCCACATCTTCCTTAGTTTCCGGAACTTCTGCGGTTTCTTCAGCAGCTGTGGTCTCTTTTTCTGCATCCGTTGGATTTACAACATTTTCTGTTGTTTCTTCGTTCACTGCTTCTGAAGGCTTTTCTGCCGGAGCAGTTTCTGCAGGTTTGGAAATAATGTTTCTTTCTTCATCCCCAAACTTATCTTCATAACTCTTTATGGTAATACGTTTGGTGGTCTTTTCCTTTTCTTTTCCGTTTTCTGTTCTTGTTACAGTTGTAGAACAGCTGATGGTATCTTCCCCGTTATTTACGTAAAGGAAATAAACCTCTTCCTCTCCTGTTACCATGTACGTATCATCTGCATCAGCCGGAAGCTTTACAAATACCCTTAACTCTGCCTCCATGCTGTCTCCCTGGATGTCCGGATAGACTTCATATACCTTTCCGTCTCCAAAGAACAGTGCTTCAAACTTTTCTGTGGCACCGTCGGTAAAATCCAGGCTGTCCTGTGATACCACATTTTCGTCTTCGATGGCCTGACGGATGGCATCCACCAGGTCAGCACCGCCAATGGTAAAGTCCACTTTGTTTCCTGATGCTGCAAAGCTGACATGCAGATCTGTTCCCACATTGGTGAAGATCATGGCAAATGCCAGCATAAATGCCAGGAAACGCTTCTGTAAACTAACCATTTTTCCCGTTCGTTTCTTGCGTCTGCTTCGTCCTCTCATACCCTGTTTCTCCTCTCTCTGAATTTTGTGCAGGCCCCATTTCCTGCCAAACTCCAGTACTTCCTGAATCCCGTTTCACAGTCATTCAGTTTATACTTTCATTTATCTTTATCATAGCAGAGATAGCGTTATACCAGGCGTTATATGGACTTATATTTTCAAAAAATTTTCAATTTTTCAAATAATTTACAGACTCTATGAGTTTTTTTCTCAGTCGTTCTTGTGTTTTTTTATAACATATGCTATAATTCGCTTCAATGAGTTTTTTTCTCACATCTTCGCATTTTGGAGGTTTGTATGCTGAATCAGTTTGTTTTAAGAAATTACAGATTATTTAAAAATGAAACATTGCTGGACTTTTTTCCGGCTCCTATTAATGAACACAAAGCTTCTCTGCTGACAGCGCAGGGAGACGGCGAATCATTTCTTCCTGTTATCTCCCTTTACGGTCCAAACGGCTGCGGAAAATCTTCTATATTAGAGGCGCTCTGGAATGTATGTCGTCTGGCTGCAGGTGATTTTTCTCTTATCACCTCTTCCGTCCGTTCCTACTGCCGTCTGGATAATACATGCAGAGAGCTTCCTTTAAGTTTTGACCTGCTTTTTCGCAGAAATGGTTTTCTCTTCCGTTATCAGCTTGATGTAAAACAAGGCGCTGTCCTGGAAGAAAATATGTTTTACGGCAAACCCGGTTCTGATGATGCCGGCGTTCTTTTTGCCCGCAAAGCAAATGAACTCCATATTGGAAATGAAGCCGGGAAAATGGATTTTTCCACTCTCCCGGCCGGGGTCTCTCTTTTACGCTATCTTGACCCAAAATCTTCCTCTGAATGTGCAAAAGCTGCTGCATCCTGGTTCAGCCAGGTTCTGTTTTTCCGGGAACATGACTATAAAAAAGCCCCGGATCTGCCCTCTGAAGTAGAAGAACGTCAGGTCATCTGCCGTCTGCTCCAGGCTATGGATATTGATATTTTAGATTACTCCATTACAAAAGAACAGGGCTTCGATGATCCATCCCTGATCCTGACCCATGGGAAAGCAGATGGAAATACCTTTTTTGTTTCTTTCAATGAAGAATCCACAGGCATCAGAAAGCTGCTTACCCTGATCCCGTTAGTCGTAAAAAGCCTGCGTCTGGGAAGTCTTCTATTAGCCGATGACTTAGATAACGTGCTCCATCCTCATCTGCTGCGCTTTATCCTGTCTCTGTACCAGGATCATGAGAAAAATCCTCATCATGCGCAGTTAGTATTTACCAGCCATAACACAGCGATCCTTAATCCGGCTGTTATGCGAAGAGACGAGATCTGTCTGTGCTGCCGCCCGGAAGGAACGGATGCTGTTCTCTATCCACTTTCTTCTTATAAAAAAGAAAATGGCCTCATCCCAAGAAATGATGAAGCCTATGGTAAACAATATCTGGAAGGACGCTATGGTGCCAACCCCAGGATCTGATGACTAAAATTGATCTTTTTTCCATTTTCCCATTGCTTTAAACTACGTTCCACACGTTCACACACGGCCAGGACATGTTCCTGGCCTGCTCCATTTAACAGGACCAGATACTGGACCGGGCTGTAGCAGGTAAACAGATCTCCCTTTCGCAGACTCTCTCCTATGGCATTTTTTAACATCTCAGATGTCGTCTGCACCATTTCGCCTTCCAGCAATGCTCCTTTTCCATCTACAAGAGTAATGCAGAATAATGTATATTCAAAGGAAAAACGTTCTGCCATGCGGCTCACCAGACGGTAACTGTCAATAAAGGAAGGGTATGTACTGTAATAAGGTCCCTGGGTTTCTTCCCTCTCTTTTAAGGTATTTTCAATGTCCTTTAGCATATCGGAAGTGTAACGGATCTGACCGCTCATCAGGCGGAAACGCTGCAGCATGGTTTCAGAAGGCGGAAGCCCCTGTTCTTCAAAATACTGGACGACCACCTGTTTATAAACTTCCATGGCTTCCTGATACCGTTTTAAAGCGATCAGGCAGTCCAGCTTCATCATCTGGCATTCCTCATAAGGATACAGCCTGCTGGCTGCTGTACTTAAGTTTAAAAGCCTGTCATATTCCCGGTCTGCCTTTAAAAGCCGGCTTGCCAGGCGCAGGCATTTAAAATACAGCTCCTGGTATTTTACACCGATCACATTGACCCATTTTTCTCCTGTCATCTGAGAAAGGAATTC
>OGKB01000666.1_pt1 | contig 22026 bp, 21 predicted proteins | sample 1572351 | NCBI WGS metagenome assembly OGKB01 (sample SAMEA2582088, study PRJEB24529) | metagenome | biome: Human gut stool | place: China | collected 2011
GGAATTACAGATGCTAAGATCTACAGTGCGAATGGACTAACAGCTAAGTATTTGGGCGATGAAATTTATCCTAATACAGATGAAAATGCAGAAAACGAATTTTCAGTACGAGACATGGCGATTATTTCGCAAAAGTTGATTAAAGAGTATCCAGAGATTTTAGAAACGACAAAATTAACCAAGATCGATTTTAACGATAATGGAGAAATTACAACTGTTAATAATACGAATGAATTGCTACAAGATGATTCAAATTTAGAAGTTGATGGTCTTAAAACGGGAACATCAGATGCAGCAGGTTATTGTTTTGCATCAACAACTAACAAAGATGGTCATCGCATCATAACAGTAATTGCTGGAGCAAAAGACAATGATGCTAGATTTGATCAAACCAAGAATTTGTTAAATTATATTTACAATAATTATGATTACTTGGCTATAAGTACAAATCAAGCGTTAAGACAGGATGTTAAAGTCAAGTATGGAAAACAAAGCAGTGTATCAGCAATAATCGGAAATGATTTAAGTTTATGGGTACCTAAAAATATTAAAGAAAGGGCATTGCAGATTAAATTAATACCAAAATCTTCTACAATAGAAGCACCAATCAAGCAAGGTGAAGTAGTTGGAGAGTATCAAATATCTGTTGCTGGTAATTTAGGATTTATAGATGGTTCAAATAATTTAAAAACTAAAGCATTATCTGATAATAATGTAGAAGGAATTAATATTTTCATAAAATGGTGGCAAATGTTGACTGATGCAATATAAGAGAAAAGACGAAGTTCAAATGAATTTCGTCTTTTTTCAGCATTTGTCATGAAATGCTGAACTAATAATCTGATTATATTAGTATTTATAAAAAAATGATCAGTATTTAAAACTTAAAATGCCGATATATACTGAATTTAAATTGTAATATGCTGATTAAATGCGTCTGAAATCAGTAAAATATGCTAGAATTAACTTGTGAGGTGATGAAAATGCTTTCTCAAGAGCAAAGATTAGAAGAAATTAAAGAGATGTTAGCAAAAAAACATAAATTAACAACACATGAATTAGCTGATCATTTTGGGATTGCATTTGATACGGCTAGAAGAGATGTATTGAGATTGACATCTACGGGACAAGCAGCTCGAATTCATGGTGGGTTGATGGAAATTAAATTTAATAATGTACCAGGATCTGTAACACGTTCCCACATTCAGTCCCCAATTAAAGCTAAAATGGCTCGATTAGCTAGAGAAGAATTTAATCCAAGTGGCTTATATTTTGTAGGTGCCTCCACAACATTGATGCAGATGTGTGAGCAATTAGGGCAAATTAATACTACAATTATGACCAATTCAATTGATAATGCTGTGAGATTAATGCTAAATAAACTGCCAGAAGTGGAATTATTAGGTGGAAAAATTGATAAGGGGAATCGTTATACATATTCAATGGAAACATTGTCCCAATTAGATAATATTACTTTTGATGCTGCATTTATCGGAACTTCTAAGATTCAACCAGATGGAGTTATGGTAGTGGATTCTTATGATGCAGCGATTGCTAAAAAAGTTGTTGAACGATCAAGAAAAGTTATTTTAATTGCTCAGAAGTATAAGTTTGTAACTAATAATTCCTCACCATATAAGTCCGCTAACTTAAAGGATATTGACGTATTAATTACAGATGTGCCATTAGAAGAAAAATATCGTAAGTATTTTAAACCAGATATAAAGATAAAGTACGTGAAAGAAGATGAGACAAAATGATAAAGTATATATTTACAGATATGGATAAAACATTGTTGAATGATAAGGGACAAATTAATCCCAAAACAGCAGAATATCTACAAAAGATAGATTTACCATTAACTTTAGTAACTGCACGTGCTCCTAAGGAAATGCAGTTTGCAATTGATGATTTGAATTTGAAGGGTGAACAAATTGCTTTTAATGGTGGATTGATATTCTTCCCACATAAAGATGGAAATGAAGTGATTTCTTCTAATCCATTACAAGCAGAAGCTGCCAAGCGAGTAATTGAAGAAATTCAAGATAAATATGAAGGTGTATCAGTAAGTTGGTATACCAAGGATGAGTGGTATGCTCAACAAGAAGATGATGGTACAAGATATGAAACAAGTATTACTAATATTAAGCCAACTTTGAAGAAGTACAGTGAAATCGACTATACCGAACCTATTTATAAAATAATGATTGTTGGAACAAATATGGAAAACTTCGATAAAGTTGTAGATATAATTAGAGGAATGAAATTAGATGGCGTTAGTGCAAATCATTCTAATTATAATTACTTTGAAATTACTAATGAAGTTGCGGTTAAGAGTTTTGGAATTAAGTACATCAGACAAAGAGATAACTTAAAGAAAGAAGAGTTATTAGCATTTGGCGATGGAGAAAATGACATTAAGATGTTCGAAACAGTTGGTACTTCAGTAGCAATGGGAAATGCTAACAATAAAGTTAAATCAATTGCGACATATACCACTCTATCAAATGAAGAAGATGGTATTGTTCATGGTTTAGAAAATGTCGTTAAGCATTTACTATAAAATAAAACCCACAATAAATCTAAGTAGAAATTAGATCTGTTGTGGGTTATTTATATGCTTAAACGATAAACATTGCAGGAATAAAAATTACCAAGTCATAAATAATATGACCAATAATTCCACCCCATAAACTGTTTGTTTTTCTCCAAGCGTAGTTAAATGGTAAACGAGTTAAACCAATTACTACGATACATTGATATAAGTTTCCATGATAAATTTTCAAGTGCATTAAACCAAATAAAATGGCACTAATTAATCCAGCTATGATCCAGGCTTGCTTAGAAGACATCTTTTTAGCAAGTAAATGATATAGCGGAAATGCAACTGAAGCTGTGATTAATTCTTCGCCTATCAAAGAGATGGAAAGAAGAACTAAGTGTTGTATACGAGCAAGAATAGGTCCCGTATGAACAGCATTAGAATTTTCAACAAAACCAGTATGGAAAAGTAAATTTCCCAGTGCCATAGTGGCAAATGAAGTAATAAAAGTCAAAATAATCGACCAAAAAATAATCTTCCAACTACCTTTTTCCATTTTGCCCATGGATACTTTTAAAGTCTCAAAGTTGAATTGAGTAACAATTGCTAGAGCCCCTCCAACAATGAACCAGATCCAAGTTAGAGGAAGAACTCCAGACAATGAACCATAAACTCCTAGAGCGATGAAAAGTACTGAAAGATACCAATAAGGTCTTAACGGCGTTTTTTCTAAATTATTTAGCATAGCATATAATTCCTTTCTATTTCCCTTTTTAAATAAAAACGTCCATGTAAATCTATCATGAGATAAACATGGACGTCAATTTATATGCTTGATTATTTTTCTTTTACAGATTGAATTAATTTTTGCATCGCAGCTTGAGTAGCTTCATTTTGAGCTTGTTGGATTAATTCTTTTTGTTGTTCAGCTGACATTTGTGGGTTGGCTTGCATTGCAGCAGCAACTTTAGCCTTAACCGCAGTTTCTACTTGAGACTTCAATGTAGCTTGATTCTTTTTAACCAACTTATCTAATTCCTTGGCTTGCTTAGCTGTTAATACATTCCAATCACGATTGATATTGAAAGTGTAGTAGCGATGCTTCAATTCGTTATTATTGTGAAGAATGCCAAAGAAGAATTTAGATACACCATCTTTGTAAACATAGCGTTTTTCAGTAATTGTTACATTTGGCTTATCACTTGTAATAACGTATTTAGCGCTAGAATCTTTAGTTTTCATAGGCTTGATCTTTTGCTTGGAAGAAGTCTTGTAAAGATAAACTTTTTCAGAGCCATTTCCAAGTGGTTGATATAAAAGCGCGTTCATCTTATCTGAAGCTGAAACTAATTGGTAACGAGTAGTAGTAGTTTTCACTTTCATACCATAGTGGTAAGTATCATTAGCAACAATTGAGATACCACTCAAAGTAGCAATTACTAAGAAAAAGAAGGCAATGATTCCGTGATATTTGTTAAATGGAATTACGGAACAAATAAAGAAGAATATTAAAGCAATAATTAGTAAAATAATACTCATTATTTTTTACCTCCTAACATAGCAGCTTCACGAGCACAATTTCCTTTCTTAAGGAAGAATGCTAGAGCTAAAGCAACGATTGCGAAGATTGCAGCTACTAAGAATGCAGCTGTATAACCACTTAAAACAGCATCAATAGCCTTGTCACGATAAGCTAAAGGTGTTGCGTGAAGTAAGGACTTAGCAGGCATGTTGTCTTTAGTAGTTGTACTTAATACAGATACTAAAATAGCAGTACCGATTGAACTAACAACTTGACGGAAAGTATTGTTTACAGCAGTACCGTCAGAAATTTGCTTGAAAGGCAAGACATTCATACCAGAAGTTGTAACAGGCATCATAACCATTGCAATTCCGAACATACGCACAGCATAGAAAACAGTGATGTATAAAATAGAAGTGTGACTAGTTAGGAAAAGGAATGGTAATGTTCCTAGAGACAACATTGTCAAACCAGTAATTGCCATGTACCTAGCACCGTAGCGGTCAAATAAACGACCAGTAATTGGGGACATAATAGCCATTGCCATTGCACCTGGAAGTAAGATTAAACCAGAGTGGAAGGCTGATTCTCCACGAATGTTTTGAATGTATAATGGCAAAATCATTTCAATTCCCATCATAGCAAGGTTGGATACACTTGATAAGATGGCAGCAAGACTAAATTCCCCATATTTGAAAACAGAAATATCAAGGAATGGTACTTCCATCTTAAGCTGACGCCAACCAAATAAAATAACGAAGATGATACCAACCAAAATAAATGATAGTACAAATGGATCGGTCCAACCATCGTTACCAGCTTTGGAGAATCCATAAAGCATAGAACCAAAACCGATAATAGATGTAATAGCAGAAATAACATCGATATCTTGATCGCGGTTAGGGATAACATTTTTCATTAAGAAGATTGAAAGAATGATAACACCTAAAACAATTGGAAGCATCATACCGAATAAATCACGCCATGAGAAGTTATCAACGATCCATCCAGAAAGAGTAGGTCCAATCGCAGGAGCTACACCGATCGCAATCCCTACAGTACCCATTGCGGCACCACGTTTTTCAGGTGGGAAGATGGATAGCATGATTGTTTGAAGAAGAGGCATAGATACCCCAACACCCAAACCTTGGATTAAACGTCCAGCTAACAATGTAGCAAAGTTAGGGGCGATAAATGATAATAAAGTACCAACAAAGAATGTTGACATAGCACCAATGTACATTGTACGGGTATTAAATTTATTAATCATCCATGCAGAGATAGGAATCATAACCCCGTTAACTAACATAAAACCAGTTGTTAGCCATTCAACCGTTGCGGTGCTGATGTCAAATGACTTCATAATTGCTGGAAATGCAGTTGCGAGTAAAGTAGCATTTAAAATAGTACAAAAAGAACCAATCATTAAAACGAGAACTAATAAAGATCGGTTATATGGTTTTCCGTAAATATCAGTAGCTTGTGTTTCAGCCAATTTTTGTTTCCTCCTTAAATAATATATTTTCATAACTTACAATTTAACTTTGAAAATATTACACCCTAATTTTATGTTTGTCAAGAAAGTTGACAAATAAGTTAAAAAAGTTACAATTAGTGTATGATATATGGACAAAGAAAGGAGCAATGACGTGTTTTTTCAAAATACAGATGGTAAAAGAGCGATGGATGATATCCAAATTGGAATCGGAGATATGAGTAAGTCCACCGGGGTTTCTTCGCGTCAATTAAGATATTGGGAAGAAAAAGGATATATTAAATCGATCAATGAAGGCGATGGAAACAAAAGAAAATTTACAATTAATGAATATTATCATATTAGATTAATCAAACATTTCTTAGATGAAGGCTATACCTTGAACGCTTCAATTGAAAAAGCTGAGGAGCGTAGACAACAATTATTAGTTTTACGAAGATTTGGTGTTGAAATTATCAAAGACGTTGAGGTAACGGATAAAGATAAACATTATGGTAAAATTGATTTAGGAAAAGTATGTAACGATGAAAATAAACATGCTTATGGAATAGTAACTGAGGATGGCTGTTCAATAGAAATTGAAAAAGAAGGCGAAGAATAATGAATTTTAGTAAAGTTCATCACATTGCGATTATTGGAACAGATTTTGAAGAGATGAAGGGATTTTATGTAGATAAATTGGATTTTACTTTGTTAGATAAACATGTTAGACCAGAAAAAAATGACATCTTATTCAATGTTGGATTTGGAGAAATGGTATTGGAAATCTTTATTAAAAAAGATGCCCCAGTTCGTCCAACCTATCCAGAAGCTAAGGGATTACGCCATTTAGCTTTTAGAGTTGATAGTGTAGAAGATCAGAGAGTTAACAGCCAAAGGGGTAGAATGTGAACCAATTCGTAATGATACCTTTAATGGTAAGGCGATGACATTTTTCTATGATCCAGCAGGAACACCATTGGAAATACACGAATAAAAAAAGTTAAATCTGATCATTTGATTTCAAGGGTCAGATTTAACTTTTTTAAATTGTGCCGATGTAATGAAGAATAAAGAAGAGAATACCAGAGACAAGTAGCGATGGTAATAAATTCATAGTCTCAAACTTCTTAATTCCAAGAATACTAAGACCAGAGGCTAGAATTAGAACACCGCCAACAATTGATAATTCATGCAGAAAGTCAGGATTGACGTTACTTTGTAACAAGAATGCTATTAGATAAAAGCTACCTTGCCAGAAGAATAAGACAAGTACAGCCAACATAATGATTAATCCAAAAGTTGAAGCTAGAATGATAGAAGTAATGCCATCAAGAATACCATTTGTAAAAAGATAAGTATAATTGTGGTGTAAAGCAGCTTCAACAGGGCCTAAAATGGATAAAGTACCCATACAATATAGTAAGATAGCAGTTGACAATCCTTCAGATGATTTAGAATTACTGAATTTTTTAACGGAATTAGAAAAACGAGTAGCTAGGTCAAATTTAACACCTAATACGCCACCAATTGCCAAACTCAAAATAAACAAGATAGGGAGTTTACTTTTAGGGAGATTTTGTAAGACAGCTTGCATTCCTAAGCAAGTAGCGGCTAGTCCCATCGCTTGCATCAGAATTTCTTGATATTTATCAGCAAAGCTTTTCTTGAAGTAATTTCCAAGTAAACTTCCAATTAGAATTGTACTGACGTTGAAGAATGTTCCAATCATAAAAAAATACCTCCTTAATTTTAGTGTATAAGACTAAAATATCATAAAAAGTAAAAAAGAACGATATAGAGATAGGACCAATTTTCTAATTTATGCAATGTAAACGGTTATTTGTATAAATTAGAAAATTGGTCCTATCTTAAAAATAGCATTTTTAGTTATTTCGCCAATTCTTCTTGGATCTGATTTTGAATATTTGATAATTGTACTTCAACGTTACCATTTTCAAGGGCATTATTAATTAAATAATCAGCTGTCTGCATGACATTATTATAATTTTTGAATTCAGGATATTTTTGTGACTTTGCCATAATACTTACGAATTTTTCCTCGGTTAAAGCATTGTCAGCATTATTTTCCTTCTGTAAATTCTCGGTAATATCTTTACTTTTCATAACACTTTTAAGAACCGAAGCTCCTTGAGAGTAGGTAAAGAGTTTCTGTTGAACATCGCCATTATTGGACAAAAATTTAACAAGTTTCCATGATAAAAGTGGATGTGTGCTTTGAGAAGACATTGCCACCATGGAAGTATTCACATAGGTTGAGTTAATATCTGGCGTAGCTCCAGGCATTCTAATGCACGTCCAAGAAAATGATGAATAGCGCGAAACGCGATAAGGGTATGATTCATAAGTGCGATATTGAGCTAGTGTCATAGGAAGAAAAGCAACTTTTCCCTTATCAAAGTCATCTGCGGTTACCTTATAATCTTTTTGTAAATTATATAATTTTTCCATCATGGTTAAAGCTTGGCGTACTTTATCTGAATTAAAATAGCTAGCTGTACCTTGACTATTGAATAATTTGGCATTATAGGCTTGGGCTGCATCTTTCCAAGAATAATCTGCATAGCCAAATTGATCCACTACACCATCATGATTAGTATCTTTTGTAACTTGACGACAAATTCGATAGAAGTCATTTAGTGTCCATCCTGATTTTGGAATAGTAATGTGTTCTTTTTTGAGTAAATCAGTATTAACGCACATCATCATCGGATTACTTTCAAGTGGGAGTGCGTATTGTTTACCTGCGGACATTCCAGCTTTTAAATTAGTAGGGTAATAGTCGTCGGTGTTTAATCCAGATAAATCCATGAAATAATTTAAATTTCGCATAGTTCCTAGAGAAGATAAAAAGCCAAATTGCTCAGAAGGAACGATAAAAACATCTGGTGCCTTATTATCAACAATTTTTTGTGACAACCATTCTAAGTAATCATTTTTATTAATCCCACTCTCGTACTTAACTTTAACATTAGGGTGTTCTTTTTCGAATTTTTTCACGACATAATCAATGAATTTGTATTCATTATCATTAGGAACGTCCCAACTACTATCACTGTAAATGCCGATAGTAATAACTTTTTGTTTCTTCTGATAAATAAAAATCCCACTTATTATGACTAGAATCATTAATAATACCGATAGAATAATATATCTTTTTTTCATGACATTTACCTACTTACGTGGAGCATTTTGAACAGCCCAAATTGCCAATTGAGTACGGTCGCGTAAATTTAACTTGGAGAGAATGTGTGATAAGTGATTACGGACAGTACCTTCAGATAAAAAGAGTTCTTGGGAGATTTCTTTATTAGATAAACCACGTCCAACTTGATAAATTACACGCCATTCAGCATCGGTAATTAAAGCAGCTCCTTCTTTATCCACATCAATTTCAAAATCACTTTGAGCCATTTTAGAAAACAATTTTACAACTTTAGCAGCAATATTAGGATTAATCATGGAGCCACCATTGTAAACTGTAGTGATAGCATCATGTAATTCAGTAGGGGAGACACCTTTTAAGATGTAGCCAGATGCCCCATATTTGAGTGCGCTAAAAATGAAATCATCATCATCAAAAGTTGTTAAAATAATGATTTTTATGTGAGGGTAGGACTGCTTAACTAATTTTGTGCTTACAGTTCCATCCATATTAGGCATGCGGATATCCATTAAAATTACATCTGGTTCTTGTTCTTCAATACTTTCTAGGACTTGTTTACCATCGCCAACTGTATCAATTACTTGAATATCTTGATAGGTATCCAAAACAATTTTCAGTGATTCCCTGATTAACTTTTGATCATCAGCTATTAGTACTTTTATCATAAATATATTTCCCTCCTAGTTTTTAATAATGAACTTTATTTTTGTAGTAAATCCGTGATCTCCTTGGTAGGTTACAGTGCCACCAATAATAGCAAGTCTTTCTTGCATCTGAGTTAGACCAAATCCAGGCTTGATAGTTGGACTACCTTTACCGTTATCGTGAATTTCAATATAGTAGTATTTATCATCTTTAGTCATTCTTATCCAAATCTTTTCAGCATGACCATGTCTAATAGAATTAGTAATGGATTCTTCGATAATTCTAAAGACGACATTCTCAGTAGTCTTTTCCAAATCAACGCCTTGCCATTGAAAATCCAGATCAATTGTTAAAGTTGGAATATTATCATAACGACTAATCATATCAACGATCGAATCGTATAAGGATAATTTTTCTAAAGCTCCGGGACGCATTTTATTTAATGACTTACGTACATCTACAATACCTTGACGTACTACCTCAGATAAATTCCTTAATTGCTCCTTGGCACTATCTTTATCCATATCAATTAGCACTAAGACAGCATCAATACCAGCTGGAATTCCGGTTAAAGCATGGCCTAGAGTGTCGTGTATTTCCCGGGAAATACGTTTACGTTCACGCAATTCGGCATTCTCTTCGGCAACACTAATATAGTGCTGAAGTTCGACATTAGCGTGATCAGCCATTCTAAGCTCTTCTTCGATATTGCGTTTCTCATTTGTTATATAAACGACATGTGTAAATAAGGCTAAAGTAAAAATAACGATACTAATAATAAAAAGAAATAGACGCATTAGAGATAACAGAGTTGCCACATGACTCGGTAAAAAGCTAATGTAAATTTCTAATGATGGTAAGGAAATTAAAGTTGCCAAAAAATTACTATTTGATACTAGTAAGCATACCGAAGCAACGATAATGAAAATCAGCCAATAAAATTTATTACTAATGGTGTGGAAATCATCAGTTGAAAAAAAGATATCAGCAAAGGCTAGGAAGACTAAACCACCATAAGTTGCCTTGGTTAGCCAAAAAATTAATACTATTAGTAATAATTCTAGCCAGAGTAATTTATTCGTCTTTTTATTGGTTGAGGTTCGGCGTAAATAGATGACAGTAACTAAGCATCCAAAAAGTACAAATACTACCCAAAAAAGTAATCTAAAATTACCAGGCATGACTTGTAATTGTTGTAAGAGGTATAAGCTAAGATTCTTTTTTGAAATGTAACTAGTAATTAGTAAATATAGGGATACGTTAAACATTACTGAAACAAAATTTATCATTACTAACAACCAATACACATAGGTCGCTTTGGTTAATCTATTCATCATTGCCACCCCGATACATCATAATCATTGATATTTTTCTTTGTCAGCAAGAAGACTGGTACAACAACATCTTTGGGAACTTTTTTTCCTTTGACGAGCTTATAGCAGACTTGGATGGATTTCTGGCCTAATTTAATAGGAGATTGGGCCACTGTTGCCTGTGCATTAGGATTACTTAGTAGTAGATGCTTCATATTAGTCGAACCATCAATTCCATATACCATAATTTTATTGTGAAGATTTAGGGCATCCATAGCAGCTAATGCCCCAACGGCACTTTGATCATCCATTGCCATAATAATATCAAATTTATCAGGATCAGCTTTTAGTAATTCTTGTACATTTTTTAAAGCCACATCAGTCTGACCTAGAGTTTCAAGGTTTTCTGTAATCTGATATTTAGGATTATTTTTAATTTCGCTAACAAAGCCTCGATATCGTTCTTTCACAGACAAAGCATTCCAATGACGAAGAACTAAGATTTTAGCTTGAGGAGAACTTTTCATCATATATTTCGCATCTAATACGCCAGCTTTAAAATTATCAGAAACAACATTGGCATTAACAAAAGAAGAATTACTCAACTGACTGTCTACAACGACAATTTTTATACCTTTATCATGGGCAATTTTTAAAGCATGTTGGATTTGTTTGCTTTCACCATTCACAGGATTGATTAAAATAACATCTACTTTTTTGTCAATAAAGTCATAGATTTGTTGGCATTGTTTAGAAACGCTTAATCCTGGATCACGAGTGTATAAGATGTCACCATTTTGGCTAACTTGTTTTTTGACCTCTTCATTAATAGTTTTATAAAAGCTATTGTTGAGGGTCATGTAGGTTGAACCAATCTTTACTGGCTGTTTCACAAAAGGCATGTAAAACGAGCTAATCCAAACAACAAGTATGATACCTAATAAAAAAATAGCGATTGAGATTAAGCGAACGAAATCTTTCTTTTTTATGAACTTTGTTAATTTATACTTCACAATAATTCTCCTAAAAGCGTTTTATATCTTGATTATATCATTTTTAACATAGCTATGAATGTGATAAATGTCATAGGAGAGTACGTTAAATCATAAATTTTTGTGTCTTTTATCATATTTAAGAGAAATGATATTGTGATTGAGGTCACTTGTTGAGATTTTAGAAATCGTTTACACTTACGAAGTAATAATTATTTATCAGTATTACGCATAGAAATTATTATTTACATATTATTAGAACTGATAACATATCTGTAAGGAGGAGTACTTATGGTAGGAGTTATTCTTGCTAGTCATGGTGGTTTTGCAGATGGTATTCATCAATCTGCTGAAATGATCTTTGGACCTCAAGAAAATTTTAAGAGCTGTATCTTAAAACCTGATGAAGGTCCAGAAGATGTTAAAAAGAAGATGCAAGAAGCTGTTGCAAGTCTTGATAATCAAGATGAAGTTTTGTTTTTAGTAGATTTATGGGGTGGAACACCTTTTAACCAAGCTTCAAGTTTAGTTAAAGAACATGAAGATAAGTGGACAATTGTTGTGGGAATGAATCTTCCAATGGTAATTGAAGCATTAACACAACGTTTCTCAGTAGAATCTGCTAGAGAAATCGCTAGAGCAATTGTTCCAACTGGTAATGACGGTATTAAGACATTCCCAGAAGATGCAATGCCAGTTAAAAAAGAATCTGATACTAAAGCAGTTAAGACAAGTGGCAAAAAGAAGACAATCCCTGAAGGAACTGTTTTAGGCGATGGACATATCGAATATGTTCTTGCTCGTGTAGATACACGTTTACTTCACGGACAAGTTGCTACAGGATGGACACATACAACACAACCAAATCGAATTATAGTTGTTTCAGATACTGTTTGTCATGACAAGTTGAGAACTAGCATGATCAAACAAGCTGCACCTAATGGAGTTCGCGTAAGTGTAGCACCTATCAAGAATATGGCTAAGGCTAATAATGATCCTAGATTTGGTGATACTCGTGCGATGCTCTTGTTTGAATCAGTTGAAGATGCTTTAGCAGCTGTTAAGGCAGGGGTAGAGGTAAAAGAAATTAACCTTGGTTCTTCTGCTTATAAAGAAGGTAAAGTTAACGTAACAAAGGCTTTATCATTTGATCAAACAGACGTTGATTCAATCAAAGAATTACAAAGTATGGGTGTAAAATTTGATGTTCGTGGGGTTCCAGCTGATAGTCCTGCAAATATCGATGACTTAATTAAATTAGCTGAAAAGAAATTAGCTGAGAAAAATTAATTTTGGAGGTTTAATGAAATGAGTACGATTCAAATTATTTTAGTCGTTATCGTAGCCTTTATCGTAGGATGTAGTTCTGTTAACGACCAAATCGAAACTTATCAACCAGTTGTAGCTTGTTCTTTAATCGGACTTGTTACAGGTCAACTAGAACTTGGTGTTATGCTAGGTGGTAGTTTGCAATTAATCACAATGGGTTGGGCTAACGTTGGTGCTGCTATGGCTCCTGACGCAGCTTTGGCCGGTGTAGCTTCTGCAATTATTCTTATTGAAGGTAACCAAGGTGCACAAGGTATTGGACCTGCTATCGCTTTGGCTGTTCCTTTGGCTGTAGCTGGTTTAGGTTTAACTATGATCGTTAGAACAGCAACAGTATTTATCGCACACATTATGGATAAGCGTGCTGAAAAGGCTGATATCAATGGTATTCAAGCATGGCACTTTATTGGTATGACTTTACAAGGTTTACGTGTTGCTATTCCTGCATTACTTTTGATGTTGATCCCTGTAAGTCTTGTACGTCAAGGACTAGAAGCAATGCCAGAATGGTTGACAGCTGGTATGACAATCGGTGGTGGTATGGTTGTTGCCGTAGGTTATGCTATGGTTATCAATATGATGTCAAGTCGTGAAGTATGGCCATTCTTCTTCCTAGGATTTGCTCTTGCAGCTATTAAGCAACTAACTTTAATTAGTTTAGGTATTATCGGTGTATGTTTAGCTATATTATTCCTTGCTCTTGAAGGTAGTGGTGGTAACTCAAATGGTTCATCAAATGGCTCTGGCGATTCAGATGATCCGCTTGGAGATATTTTGGAAGACATCTAACTTAGGAGGGGAAAAACAATGGAAGAAAAGAAAATTAAATTAACAAAAGCTGATCGTTTTAAAATGTTCTTGCGTTCTTACTTTCTATTAAGTTCCTTTAACTATGAACGTATGCAAAATGGTGGGGTTGCTTATACTTTAATCCCTGCAATTAAGAAACTTTATTCAAGCAAAGCTGATCGTGCAGCTGCTTTGAAGCGTCACTTAGAATTCTTTAATACACATCCTTTTATGGCAAATCCAATTTTTGGTGTAACACTTGCCTTAGAAGAAGAACGTGCTAATGGCGCAAATGTTGATGATGCTGCTATCTCCGGTGTTAAAATTGGTATGATGGGACCTTTAGCTGGTGCCGGTGACCCACTATTTTGGTTCACATTACGCCCAATTATGCTATCATTAGGTGCAAGTCTTGCTGTATCTGGTAATGTTGCTGGTCCACTCGTATTCTTCATTTTATGGAATATTATGGCTGCTGTTGTTAAATGGTATACACAAGAATTTGGTTACCGTGCAGGTACAGCTATTACTGATGACTTATCTGGTGGTTTATTACAAAAAGTAACTCGTGGAGCTTCCATGATGGGTATGTTCGTTATCGGTTCCTTGATTCAACGTTGGGTATCTATCACATTTACTCCAGTTGTTTCCACAGTTAAACAACAAAAGGGTGCTTATATTGACTGGGAAAAACTTCCAGTAGGCGCAAAAGGTTTGAAAGAAGCATTTACACAATATGCAGCTGGTCGTTCATTGAGTGAAACAAAAGTTACAACTTTACAAGATAACTTAGATCAATTAGTTCCAGGTTTGGCTGCTTTAGGTCTAACATTCTTATGTATGTATCTTTTGAAGCATAAAGTTTCACCAATCATTATCATTCTTGGAATCTTCGTATTAGCTATTGTATTCCACGTAATTGGTTTACTATAAAAAAGAAAGGTTGAGATTTAAATGGTTAAGTCACTAAACACAAAAATGGATATGTCTTGCAAAGGTACATGGTATCGTAATGGTCCTTTTTATGGAAATATTATGGTTGGTGACAACGCCTTTGAATTCTACAACGAGACAAAGTTACAGGATTATATCCAAATTCCATGGGATGAAATAACTTATGTAGTAGCAGATGTTTATTTCGGTGGGAAATATATTCCACGTTTTGAAATTAGGACAAAAAGCGATGGTACTTTTAGGTTCTCTGCTAGAAATAGTCGCCAAACTTTAAGAGCTATTAAAGCTAGAATTCCACGTGAAAGTTTGCGTAAAGCACCAAGTATGGGATTTATTCTCAAACATAGATTTAAGAATTTGGGTAAAATGATCTTGAAGAAGAAAGCTTAATAATAAGACAAAGACTGGTAAAATTATCAGTCTTTTTTTTATGTAGATCGTGATGACGAAGAAAATGGAAGTTTGGAACGTTTAAAGAAAGACTCATTTTATTGGTACAAAAAAGTCATTGAATTAAATGGTACAGATTTAGATTAAAGAATAAAGATGGACTGATATGTATATAGTGCATATCAGCCCATTTTTTTACTATATAAAAAGACTTAGGATCTAGACTCCTAAGTCTTGTGGTAAGTATTCTATTGAAGCACACGAACTGCGAAAGATGGTTGGAAGTATTGAGTGCTACCAACTTTTACACTTTCACCAGGTTCTGGAGCATGGATAAAGCTACCACCACCAGTTGCGATTGCAACGTGGTAGGAAGAACCTTTAGCACCCCAGAAGTATAGATCTCCTGGTTGAGCAGCAGATACAGGGATAACTGTACCAGCATTTTCTTGAGCTGTTGTTACACGAGGTAAGTTAACACCATAGTGTGCGTATACGTATTGTACTAAGCCAGAGCAGTCAAAACCAGATGGTGTAGATCCACCCCAAACGTAAGGAACACCAATGAATGATTGTGCGTAACTAATGATTGCACTAGCTGAAGCAGAACCAGTATTAGTTGTTGTAGTTACGTTAGAAGTATTAACTGTTGTAGCGTTGTTGTTTGTAGCTGCAGTATTAGTTGTAGTTGCTTGTTGAGTATTGTTTGTTTGAGCAACAGAACTGGAGCTAGCAGCAGAACTACTTGATGCTGCTGGAGTAGTTACAGTTTGTTGTTGACTGCTGCTTGTTTGGGCAACAGAATTATTTGCAACAGATTGTTGTGAACTACTTTGAGCAACTGAATTAGTAGCTGCAGTATTGTTTGTAGCAACACTATTAGAAGAAGAACTTTCCTCTTGGCTAGGTGTCTTTGTAGGGTTAACAATTGTTAATGTTTGTCCTGGTAATAATGTGGTACCAAGATTATTATTTGAACGAAGAGAATCAATTGAAACTCCAAAACTTTGAGCAATAGAGTACAATGAGTCACCAGCTTTAGCTGTGTATTGTACTTTTTGTGCATTGTCATCTTTTACTTCAGAACTACTTTGAGTAGTTACCTGTGAAGAACTTTGTTGAACTGCAGAACTAGAGCTAGCAGCAGGTTGTTGAGCAACAGAACTGCTTGAACTTGTAGTAGCAGCTTGTGAAGCAGCTGGAGTAGTTACAGAAGAACTAGTAGCTGTTGTTGTAGCAGAGCTACTTTGAGCTGTTGAAACGGCTTGTGAACTGCTGGAAGTAGAAGTAGCTTGTGCTTGACTGCTTTGATTATCAGTTGCTGGAGTAGTAACAGCTGCTTTATCTTGTACTTGTTGTTGAGTACTTGATGTGCTTGTAGCAGCAGCTGAAGTCAACTTAATAACTTGTCCAGGATAGATAATGTCACTAGCATTCAAGTTGTTCAAAGATAACAACTCATCAAGAGAAATGTGATTATTTTGGGCAATTCTCCATAATGTATCACCACTCTTGATGGTATAAGTAGATTTATTATCATTTTTATTTACAGTTTGAGAGCCATCCTTTGAAGGAATTTGTAAAGTTTGACCTGTAATAATTAAATGATTGCTGTTAATACGGTTTAACTTTTCAATAGATTGAATAGAAACACCATACTTCTTGGATAAGGCCCAAACTGTTTCATTTTGCTTAACTTTATGTGTAGTAGTTGAATCGGCATTAGCGGCAGTACTTGATGCCAGAAGTACTCCTGCAGCACCGACTGTACCTACTAATAACTTCTGTGCTGTTTTTTTCAAGTAAGTCACTCCTTAATATAATCCCTGAAGATTATAGTAAATTATTTTAACATCTACATTGTACCCCTTTTTTATTGCAAGTAACTATATAAATATATTACATTTATGTGAAATCTTGTAATAATTGTGTGCCGAATAAAATAATAAGAATATAGCTAGATAGGACAATGAACCCTAATTCTAAATAACTCATTTTTGAAGTTTTAAATTACATAAATGTTACATAAAAGTTAAATTATGATAGTGAGGAGTTAAGTATTACAGAAAGTAGCGAATATTATTAAGAAAATAATTGACAATTATTTGAAATTACGATAATTTTTAAAGTAGTAATATTAGATTATTATTAGAAATATTTTTATATTATATAATAATGAATATCATATTGTTACTGAATTTTTATTTTGGAAGGTGAAGGAAATGACGAAAGTATACAACTTTTCAGCTGGTCCAGCTGTGTTACCAAAAGAAGTTATAAAAAAGGCACAAGATGAACTAACTTCTTTTAAAGGCAGTCAAATGAGTGTAATGGAGATAAGTCATCGATCTTCACTTTACACAGAAATGTTTCAAAAAGCAGAAGAAGATTTGAGATATTTAATGGAAATTCCAGATGATTATGATATTTTATTTCAACAAGGTGGAGCAACTTTACAATTTACGGCAGTTCCACTAAATTTAGCTAATAATTATCAAAGAATCGGATATATAGATACAGGACATTGGTCTCAAAGAGCGTATCAAGAAGCAGAATTATTACATAAATTTGATGTAGATGTTGTTGCAAGTTCTAAAGATAGTAACTACACTGAGTTAGTGCATCAAGTTGAATTGGAGAACAAAAATTATGATTATGTTCATTTAACTACTAATAATACAATTGAAGGAACAATGTATCGAAAATTACCTTTTGGACTTGCCGGACAAACTGTTGTAGCAGACATGTCGTCTAATATTTTAGGACAAAAATATAATGTAGATGATTTTGGATTAATTTACGCTGGTGCTCAAAAAAATATTGGTATTGCAGGACTAACAGTGGTGATTGTAAAACGTGATTTAATTGGGAAAGTAAACAATTTACCTTCAATGTTAGATTACAAGAAGCAAGCTGATAAGCAATCAGCTTTGAATACACCACCAGTTTTTGCGATTTATATGGCAGGATTAGTATTTGAATGGTTAAAAGAACAGGGTGGAGTAGCAGCGATGCAAGCTCTAAATGAAGAAAAATCACAATTACTATATGAATATTTAGATAATTCTACGTTATTTAGTTCTCCAGTAAAAAGAGAAGATCGTTCATTAACAAATATTCCTTTTGTGACTGGCAATAAGCAGTTAGATGAAAAATTTATAGCAGAAGCCACATCAGCAGGACTATTGAATTTAAAAGGACACCGTTTAGTAGGTGGAATGAGAGCTAGTTTATACAATGCTTTTGAACTAGAAGGTGTAAAAGTATTGGTAGATTTTATGAAGGAATTTGAGTTAAAAAATAAAGGGGAATAATATAATTATGAAAGATATAAAAACTTATAACGTAATTGCACAAGAAGGACTAGATGAATTACCAGCAGATATGTACACGGTGAATAAAAGTACTAAACCTGATGCTTTGTTGATTAGAAGCCAAGATATGCATAAAACACCTTTTGGAACTAGTGTTTTAGCGATTGCTCGAGCTGGAGCAGGAGTAAATAATATTCCTTTAGAGAAAGCAACTTCACAAGGAACTGTAGTTTTTAATACTCCAGGTTCAAACGCAAATGCGGTTAAGGAACTTATTATAACAATGCTATTACTATCTGTTAGACCAGTTTTTGCATCTATAAAATGGGCCCAAAAATTAGCTGGGGCAGATGTTTCTTTACAAACAGAAAAAGGTAAAAATCATTTTGCTGGAACTGAGTTATATGGAAAGAAAATAGGGATAATCGGTTTAGGTAATATTGGTTCACGTGTGGCTAAGGCATGTATGGATTTGGGGATGAAAGTAATTGGATATGACCCATATATTTCTGTTGAAAAAGCATGGCAACTTTCCAATGATATTCCTAGAGCTGAAAGTTTGGAAGAATTGCTAGAACAAAGTGATTTTATTACTATTCATATTCCTTACACTGATAAAAATAGAAATATCATTGGTGAAGATGAGATTAATGTGATGAAAGATACGGCAGTATTACTCAATTATTCACGCTGGGGAATTGTGGATGAAGATGCAGTAATCAAGGCACTTAATGCTAAAAAATTACGTTTATTTATCACAGACTTCAGTTCTGAGAAAATTTTAAATCACAAACAAATAATTGTAACTCCTCATTTAGGTGGAACAACAGAAGAAGCAGAAGTTAATGGAGCTAAGATGGCTGCTAATACTTTGAGAAAGTATCTTGAAACTGGAGATATTGTTAATTCCGTTAACTTGCCAAATGTAGAAATGGCATTCGATGCTCCATTGCGTCTAACTCTTATTCACCAAAATGTCCCTAATATGGTGGGTAGAATTACTACTATTTTGGCTAAAGAAGAAATAAATATTGATAACATGATTAACCGTTCACGTGGTAAAATTGCTTATACAATGATTGATGCTGCGGATATTTCAGAAGAAAAGCTCAAAGAACTAAAGAAAGAGTTACTAGAAATTCCTGAAGTTATCCGAGTTCGAGCATTGTATAATCTAAAAATTGTGAAATGAGATGATTAAAACGTCTGATGAATTTCAAAGGATTTTTGAAGAGATAAAGCTAGATCCTCAAAATCAAGAATACACTGAAAAGGGGATTGAACCTTTATATTATGCTAATCCTAAGGCTAAAATATTAATAGTAGGTCAAGCACCCGGACAAAAAGCTCAAGATACGCATATGGTCTGGAATGATTTGAGTGGAGATAGGTTGAGGACATGGTTAGATGTGTCTCGCGATGAATTTTATAATTCAGATTTATTTGCGATTATGCCAATGGATTTTTATTTTCCAGGCAAAGGTAAGGGTGGAGATCTGCCACCACGAAAGAATTTTGCAGCAAAGTGGCATCCAAAGTTAAGAAAGTTAATGCCAAATATTGAATTAACTATTTTGGTAGGTAGCTACGCTGTTAAGAAATATTTGAATCTAAAAAGTAGTGCTAAATTAACTGATATTGTAAAAGATTATCAAACGTATCTGCCAGAGTACTTTCCTTTGGTGCATCCTTCACCTAGGAATTTAATTTGGTTAAAGAGAAATCCATGGTTTGAGGAACAAGTAGTAAAAGATTTGCAGAAGTTGGTGTCTGAAATCAAGAATAAATAATAGTCTGGCAAAAATGTCAGGCTATTTTTTTGATCAAATTTGGTGTTATACTTAGATTGAAAGAGTTTGATAGAAGGTTGGAAGGAAGTAATACTATGCTAAAAAATCTAAATTTAACTTTTGGACCTGAAAAACAACTACAAGAAATTATTGAAAACAATAAAGATCGTCAAATGGTACTATTAGAATCTGTAACTGATTCAGAAAAGTTTGCACTATTAGATATTTCAAATGAAGAAAGTATTTTTCATAGTCAATTAGAGTATCAAATTTATCACACAATTAATCTTAAAGAATGGGATGGATATTTTGAATTTAGATATATAACTTTAGATACGGAGCAACAAAAAATTTTCAATGCTCATTTAGATAAATGGGATGATTCATTCAATCGTCCGGTTGGTTTGAAATCTACACTTGTTGGTCATGATGAGAGAAAAGACTATGAATTCTTGATGATTAATATCTGGGAAGATCAAGAAGATTATGTCGAATGGGAAAATGAAAGTGACAATGAGTTCAGAGAATTCGGCCATGGCGGAAATGCTAAAGCATTAGTTGCACAATATAAATTGGTAAAAAATAAAGAATAGTTTAAAAGGTATGTGGATCTGATCTGCATGCCTTTTTGTTTTGGACGAACAAAACAATAGTCATTTCAATCAGGGTAAATCCTTTTCTAAAATTATTTATTTATTATCTGAAAAATTTGATAAAAATTATTGTATAATTGTAATATGATTTTTTAGAGGGAGGAATGAAAAATATGGAAAATTATCATATTGGACTTGATATAGGTACATCATCTATAGGCTGGGCAGTAATAGGCGATGATTTTAAAATTAAGAGAAAGAAAGGAAAGAATTTAATAGGGGTTCGTTTATTTAAAGAAGGAGATACCGCCGCAGAACGTCGAGGTTTCAGAACTCAAAGAAGACGACTTAACAGAAGAAAATGGCGATTGAAATTATTAGAGGAAATTTTTGATCCGTACATGGCAGAGGTAGATAAATATTTTTTTGCCAGATTAAAAGAATCAAATCTTTCCCCAAAAGACAGTAATAAGAAATATTTAGGTTCATTATTATTCCCAGATGTATCTGATTCAAATTTCTATGATAAGTATCCAACAATTTATCATTTGCGAAGAGATTTAATGGAAAAAGATAAGAAGTTTGATTTAAGAGAAATCTATTTAGCAATTCACCATATTGTCAAGTATCGTGGCAATTTCTTAGAAAAAGTTCCTGCAAAAAACTATAAAAATAGTGGAGCATCAATTGGATTTCTTTTAGAAGAAGTTAACAGTTTATATAAGGATATTATTGGTGATGAAAGTATTGCTATTCTTAACAGCGGAAAGTTTGAAGATGTAGAAAAAATAATCTTAGATGAAGAGACTAGAAATCTTGATAAACAAAAGAGTGTAGGGAAACTATTAGTAGAAGATAAGAAGAAAAAGAATATAGTTACTGCATTTTCTAAAGCTATTTTTGGATATAAATTTAATATTGAAGATTTATTGTTGATAGAAAATGATGAAAAGAATAAATTAATATTTAATGATGAAAATATTGATGATATTTTTAATGAATTATCACATTCCTTAGATGATAAGCAGATGGATTTACTAACTAAGACTAGAGAAATTTACTTTAAGTTCAAATTAAATATGATTGTTCCAACTGGATATACATTATCTGAATCCATGATAGAAAAGTACGAGATGCACAAAGCTCATTTAAAAATGTACAAGGAATTTATCAATACTCTAAATACAAAAGA
>OGKB01000673.1_pt1 | contig 21916 bp, 24 predicted proteins | sample 1572351 | NCBI WGS metagenome assembly OGKB01 (sample SAMEA2582088, study PRJEB24529) | metagenome | biome: Human gut stool | place: China | collected 2011
CAATGTGCGCCCTGCCGGAGGCTATATCAGCTGGGGGATTGACTCCCAGCTGATACATATTAACAATTTGCCTGGTATGCCTCATCGGCTGTGTATACGTCAAATCCGCTTCCTTTTAAGATATCAATCACTCTCGCAGGATCATCACTCTTTAAAACTGCTGCAGCGTCTGCACCATTTGCAAATGCGTACATATATTCCACGTTGATCTCGCCTTCCACGATCTGATGCATCGCTTTGCTCAGTGAACCGGTCGCATGAGGTACGCGAAGAGCCACAACATCTGTCAGCATAGCTGTGATTCCAGCGTCCTTAAGTGCAGCTTTTCCCTTGTGTGGGTCTGATACGATCATACGGAGCATTCCATAATCAGAAGTATCTGCCAGGCTTAATGCCACGATATTTACATCATTTTCAGCCAGTATCTTAAGCACGGTGTCCAAACGTCCCTCTCTGTTTTCCAAAAATACAGATAACTGCTGAATTGTATTACTGATTCCCATAATCCAATCCTCCTTCCTACATGTCACGATTGTCGATGACACGTTTTGCTTTACCTTCACTTCTTTGAATTGTCTTAGGCTCTACCAGTTTTACATTAACTGCTACACCAAGTGCCTGCTTCAAAGTTGCTGCTACACGGTTACGAAGTCCGTCCAGCTTACGGATCTCATCTGAGAAGTACTTCTCATCAACCTCTACCTCTACAGTCAATACGTCCAGATTGTTCTCACGGTCAACGATCATCATATAGTGTGGTGCAACTCCGCCACCCATTGACAGAAGTGCAGTCTCGACCTGAGTTGGGAATACATTCACACCACGGATGACTTTCATATCATCTGTACGTCCTGTAAATTTATGGATTCTCGGAAGTGTTCTTCCACACTCACATTTTGAATGATCAATACTTGTCAGGTCTTTTGTTCTGTAACGCAGAAGCGGCATACCTTCTTTTACAAGCGTTGTAAATACAAGCTCACCCGTCTCTCCATCTTTACATGGTGTATGATCTGTAGGATTTAAGACTTCCGGATAGAAATAATCCTCTTGCACATGCATACCTTTGTGATGAATGCAGTCAAGTGCAACACCCGGTCCTGTAATCTCACAAAGTCCATAAATATCAAAACTGTTGACATTAAGAAGTTCCTCAATCTTACGGCGCATCTCATCTGTCCAAGGCTCTGCTCCATTGATACCAACCTTTAACTGCAGACGATCAACCACTCCTGCCTCTTTTGCAGCCTCACCAAGATAAAGGGCATAAGATGGCGTACATGCAAATGCTGTGGCTCCAAAATCTTCCATACACATGAGCTGTCTCTTTGTATTACCTGCAGACATCGGGATTGCCATTGCGCCAAGCTTTCTGGCTCCGAAGTCAAGCCCGAGTCCACCTGTGAAAAGTCCATATCCGTAACAGATATGGATACGGTCTGCTGCATTAAGTCCTGCCATTGTAAGTCCTCTGGCAACACACTCTCCCCATACATCTACATCTTTTTCTGTATAAGAGGCCAGTGTCAGTTTCCCGGTCGTTCCTGATGTTCCCTGTACACGGACGATTTTCTCCTGCGGAACTGCCAGAAGTCCGAATGGATAATTGGCTCTTAAGTCTTCTTTTGTTGTAAATGGAAGCTTACCGATATCTTCGATTCCTTTGATATCTCCCGGCTCCACTCCCATATCATCCATTTTCTTGCGGTAAAATGCTACATTTTCATAAACATTCTTTACCTGGCGTACCAGACGCTCACTCTGAAGGGCAGTCATCTCATCGCGGCTCATACACTCAATCTTCGGGTCACGGATCTGTTCCTGCCAATCTTCCAATGCTACTCTTGCCATTGCTTTCTTGCCTCTCTTTTCTGATAGTATTATTATAATTGATATCCTACATCAAATGCTTTTTTATTGATGTCGATCGTCTTTGGAGGTACTGTTTTTTCAATTACTTCATACCACTGCTCTTTTGTAAAATCCATATGCTGTGCTGCGATTCCAAGCACGATTAAGTTAAATACCCTGGAATTTCCAAGCTTTTTCGCTTCTTCCGTTGCATTTACCGTATAGACTTTGTGATCTTTTTTCAGATTCTCCAAAATATTCTCCGGATATTCAGCCGCTCCGATCACAACCGGCATCGGGTCAATTCTCCAGTCATTGACGATCAATGCACCGTCTTTTTTGAGGAAATGTGCATATCTTAAGGCTTCCAGCTTCTCAAATGCGATGATAACGTCTGCCTGTCCTTCCTCTACGATTGGCTCTGCTACATTTTCACCGTAACGCACATATGTAACAACGCTTCCACCTCTCTGAGCCATTCCGTGTACCTCAGAAAGCTTAACATCATATCCTCCGGCAAGTGCCAGTCCTCCGAGAATACGGCTTGTAAGGAGTGTTCCCTGGCCGCCGACACCTACGATCATAATATTCTTAGTAGCCATTATTTGTCACCCTCCCTTACTAATTTGATAGCGTCAAATTTACACAGACTCTTGCAAAGTCCGCATCCGGTACACATGGTATCATCAATATGGATCGTCTTATCTGCATTTCTTGTCATAGCCGGACAGCCCGGTTTCATACATATACCACATTTCTTACATTTATCTGGTTCTTCTGCGTAAAGCGGTTTTTTCTTTTTACTCAAAAGTACACATGGTGTTTTTGTAATAATGACAGAAACTTCATCTTTTGCCACTTCTTCTTTGATGACTTTCTCCAGACGCTCAATGTCAAATGCGTTGACCTCGATGACATTTTTCACACCGATCGCGCGGCATAATGCCGGAATGTCAATGGCATAAGTCGAATCTCCCTGCAGTGTCTTACCAGTTGCAGCGTGATCCTGATGTCCTGTCATACCTGTCGTAGAGTTATCAAGGATCATCACTGTTCCGGTTGCCTTATTGTACATCATATTCATAAGAGAGTTCACACCTGTATGAAGGAATGTGGAATCTCCGATTACTGCTACCCAGTTCTTAATATATTCTTTGCCTTTTGCTTTCTCCATTCCATGAAGACTGGAAATACTTGCACCCATACAGATCGTTGTATCGACAACACTAAGCGGTGCCACTGCACCAAGTGTATAACAGCCGATGTCTCCTGCCGCATGCATTTTTAACTTGTTCAGTACATAATACACGCTTCTGTGTGGACAGCCTGGACATAAAATCGGAGGTCTTCCAGGCGCAGCTGCCGGTGCATCAAGCTTTAATTCCTCCCCAAGAATTGCTTCTCTTAGCATATTCGCACTGTACTCGCCCTGAACCGTGAAGATTTCTTTTCCAGTTGCCTTGATTCCCCAGGATTTCACCTGTTCTTCAATAACCGGATCCAATTCTTCTACAATATAAAGCTTCTCTACTTTAGAAGCAAAATCTTCAATCAATTTTCTTGGAAGCGGATTCACCATTCCAAGCTTCAGTACGGAAGCATTCGGAAGTGCCTCTTTTACATACTGATATGGAATACCACTTGTGATCACACCAATCTTTGTATCGTTCATCTCTACACAGTTGATTGGGAGTGTATTGGCTGCCTCTGCAAGCTCCAGGTTGCGTTTCTCAATCTCCACATGGCGGAGCTTTGCATTTCCCGGCATCATAACTGTCTTACGGATATTTTTTTCATATGGCTTATCCGGAATCTCTTCACGGTCACATAACTCTACCAGTCCCTGTGAATGAGCCAGTCTTGTTGTCGTACGGAACACAAACGGGCGGTCAAACTTTTCACTCAGATCAAATGCAATCTTCATAAATTCTTTTGCCTCAGAACTGTCAGAAGGCTCCAGTACCGGAAGCTGTGCAGCTCTTGCTACCATTCTTGTATCCTGTTCATTCTGAGAGCTGTAAAGTCCCGGATCGTCCGCTACGACAATGACAAGTCCTCCATTGACTCCCATATAAGATACGGTATAAGCCGGGTCTGCTGCCACGTTAAATCCTACATGTTTCATACAGGACATAGCCCGGACACCTGCGACAGATGCTCCAATCGCAACTTCTGTTGCAACCTTCTCATTCGGAGACCATTCACAGTAAAGATCGTCTTTGTATTTGACCAGATTCTCGCTGATCTCAGTACTCGGTGTTCCAGGATATGCGGCAGATACTTTCACGCCCGCCTCATATGCTCCTCGGGCAATCGCCTCATTACCGAGCATAATCACTTTTTTTACTTCTGACATTTTCCTAATTCCTCCTTCGAATATCAGGGCACTTTTAGAGTGCGCTCTATAAACGTAATCTTGTTTACTATTCTAGCGTTTTTATATAGGAATGTCAATTTTACTAATCGGCTTTTTCACATCTTTTCCTCTTTTTCCGGCTTTTTTAAAAAGCTGGCACGGACAACTGCATCTTTCCCGAATTTTTTTCGGATTTCATCCAGTGCCTGATCTAATTTTTCATGTTTCTGGCTGTTTTCAAAACTTTTGACTTCTTCAGAAATGTTATCGCTGCTGTGGAAATTCAGATCAAAGAGACTCAATTGTTGTGGTTCACCCTCCTGCGACAGCTTGGAAGTCCGGATTCCGAGCAGGCGGATTGGTTTTCCATTCCACATTTCACAAAATAATTCCACTGCAGTCTGATAAATGACCTGATCACTTGCCGTCATTCTTTCAAGCTGTTTTTGATGTGAATTCACGGTAAAATCTGCATACTTGATTTCCACATTGACCACACCTGCATGATATCCGTGTTTTCTCAAACGTCCTCCCACACTTTGGGCTAGAGAAAGTAAGACTTTCTGCGCGTCTTCTTTTGTTGACACATCTTTGGATAAAGTAGTCGAATTTCCGACTCCTTTTGCCTCAGCTTTTTCCGATTCTACAATAGAGTCATCCATTCCATTGGCAAACTCCCACAGACGCCTTCCATGGCTTTTCAAATGCAATTCTATCAGCTTTGGATCTGCCTTGGCCAGATCACCAATCGTCTGAATCTCCAGTTTTCTCAATGTCTCCACACTGGAATTCCCTGCCATAAAAAGATTTGAAATTGGAAGCGGCCACATTTTTTCCTGAATTTCTTTCCTAAAAAGTGTATGGACACGATCCGGTTTTTCAAAGTCTGATGCCATCTTCGCCAGCACTTTCACGTCTGAGATTCCAATATTAACTGTGAATCCAAACCGCCTTTTTACTTCGTCTTTAATCTCAAATGCAGCTTCCACAGGTGATGCAAATCGGCCTGAAATCCCCGTAAAATCCATGTAACATTCATCGACACTGACCTGCTCGATATCAGGAGTATAAGAACGCAAAAAAGCCATAAGCTCCCTGCTGTGCTTATGGTACATTTCATGATCCGGTGCTTCCATGTGAAGATTCGGACACTTACGAAAGGCATTCGCAACCGGTTCCCCGGTACGAATGCCATACTTCTTCGCCGGGACAGATTTTGCCAGCACAATCCCGTGGCGGGATTTCTGACCCCCGCCAATAATGGCCGGTATTGTACGGATATCTGTCCTGGCTCCATTCTTTAATTGTTCTACTGCTGTCCAGCTAAGATAAGCCGAATTTACATCTATATGAAAGATTATCACCGTTTATGACCTGCTCCTTGCGACCAGCTTACCATTCTCCACATCGATCACAATTGTGTCTCCGGTGCCGATATCTCCCTGAAGCATCAGTTTTGCAGCTAATGTTTCTACATTTTTCTGCAGATAACGTTTCAAAGGTCTTGCACCATAATTCGGATCATATCCGCCATCCACAATCATTTTCTTTGCTTTTTCTGTAAGCTCGATCTGAATTTCCCGATCAGCCAGACGTTTGTTAACATCTGCTATCAGTAAATCAATAATGTCATAAATATTGTCTTTCGTCAATGGTTTGAACATAATCGTCTCATCCAGACGGTTCAGGAACTCTGGGCGGAAATGTGCACGAAGATCATTCATAACCATAGTCTGGCTCTCCTCACTGATGTTGCCATGGTCATCCATGCCATCAAGAAGATACTGAGAACCAATATTGGAAGTCATAATAAGAATCGTGTTCTTAAAGTCTACCGTACGTCCCTGTGAATCCGTGATACGTCCATCATCCAATACTTGTAACAGGACATTGAACACATCCGGGTGGGCTTTCTCAATCTCATCAAAAAGTACAACGGAGTAAGGTTTTCTTCTGACTGCCTCAGTAAGCTGACCGCCTTCGTCATATCCTACATATCCCGGAGGAGCTCCGATCAGTCTGGATACGGAGTATTTCTCCATGTACTCACTCATATCGATACGCACCATATTATTCTCATCATCAAACAGACTTGCTGCCAGTGCTTTTGCAAGCTCGGTCTTACCAACTCCGGTAGGTCCAAGGAAAAGGAATGAACCAATCGGTTTTGTCGGATCTTTGATTCCGGCTTTAGAACGAATAATTGCTTCTGTCACAAGCTCCACACCTTCATCCTGACCAATGACTCTCTTGTGAAGTTCATCTGCCAGATGCAATGTCTTATTACGTTCGCTCTCATTCAGCTTTGCAACCGGAATTCCAGTCCACCGTGACACAATACGGGCAATCTCCTCATCTGTAACACTTTCATGTACCAGTGAGAGATCTTCATCTTTGACCTTTTCTTCCTCCTGCTCTAACTGCTTCTGCAATTGTGGCAATTTACCATATTGCAATTCAGCTGCTTTTTCAAGATCATAAGAATGCTGTGCTTTTTCAATGTCTTTATTTACCTGCTCAATCTCTTCACGAAGTCTCTGAACTCTCTCAACTCCTACTTTTTCATTATCCCACTGAGCTTTCTTGCCTGCAAATTCTGCACGCAGTTCTGCCAGTTCTTGTTGCAGATGCTCCAAACGCTCTTTACTGAGCCGGTCTTCTTCTTTCTTTAAAGCGGTCTCTTCAATCTCCAACTGCATAATCTTACGGTTCAACTCATCCAGCTCCGTCGGCATAGAGTCCAGCTCTGTCTTAATCAGTGCACATGCCTCGTCAACCAAATCGATTGCTTTATCCGGAAGGAAACGGTCGGAAATGTAACGGTCTGACAGCGTTGCTGCCGCTACCAATGCGCCGTCTGTAATCTTAACACCATGGAATACTTCATACCGCTCTTTCAGTCCACGAAGGATAGAAATTGCATCTTCTACAGTTGGTTCTTCTACCATAACCGGCTGGAAACGACGTTCCAGTGCCGCATCTTTTTCAATGTACTGTCGATACTCATCTAGTGTTGTTGCACCGATACAGTGAAGTTCTCCTCTTGCAAGCATGGGCTTTAACATATTGCCTGCATCCATAGCACCATCTGTCTTACCGGCGCCGACAATCGTATGCAGCTCATCAATAAAGAGGATAATCTTACCATCACTGTTCTTCACTTCCTCAAGCACTGCTTTCAGACGTTCCTCAAATTCACCACGATACTTGGCTCCTGCTACCAGTGCTCCCATATCCAGTGAAAATATCGTCTTATCTTTCAGTCCTTCCGGCACATCACCACGCACAATACGCTGTGCAAGTCCTTCTACAACTGCTGTCTTACCAACACCAGGTTCACCGATCAGAACCGGATTGTTCTTCGTCTTACGGGACAAGATACGGATAACATTCCGAATTTCAGAATCACGTCCAATGACTGGATCCAGTTTCTGCTCTCTTGCACGCTCCACAAGATCTGATCCATATTTGTTCAAGGTATCATAAGTAGCTTCCGGATTATCACTGGTCACTCGCTGATTACCCCTGACACTGGAAAGTGCCTGCAAAAATCCATCTCGACTGATTCCAAGCTCCCTTAGGATACTCTTCATCTCTTTACCAGCATACTTTATCATAGCAAGGAACAGATGCTCTACTGATACATACTCATCGCCCATCTGCTTTGCTTCATCTTCCGCATGTACAAGAACATTGTTCAGTGCCTGTCCAACATACTGCTGACCTCCCTGTACTTTCGGAAGTTTTCTTAAGGACTCCTCCACACGGTTAATGACCATGTTCTTATCCAGTCCCATCTTTTCCATTAATTTTGCGGTCAGGCTGTCATCCTGTGTAAGAAGTGCATATAACAGATGTTCCTGCGCAAGCTCCTGATTACCATAATCCATAGCAATCTTCTCACAATTCTGAACTGCCTGTAATGAATTCTGTGTAAATTTATTTATGTTCATAGAGACAACCTCCTTTGTTTATCTGTTCTATTTACGATATAACAATATCACAGGTTATTAGCACTGTCAAGAGGCGAGTGCTAATTATTTTGATATTTTTTTGCAAACCGTGATTTTACGGGGTTTGCAACACTTTTTCATCTTTATAATCATCACTTTTTCTTGATTTGACACCATTTTGACACCAATTTTTTATTTTTGGTGTCAGCTAATTACTACGTTTTCCGGCCTTGTGATTTCACTCTTAATTCTGGACATCTCACTTACATGGTTATATACGTCCATTGTTACATCTATGTGGGCGTGTCCCATAATATATTGAAGAACTTTTACGTCCATTCTCTTTTCTGCCATTCTGGTACAAGCCGTATGTCGCATAATGTGAGCAGATACCTTTGGTAACACCCATGATTGATTACTCATAGAAGCACCACCTTGTATGACAATAGATTTTTAAAATTTAATCGTTGTCTTTTTTGTAATCGTATAAATATATTCCTCTGGTGTAGGTATTCTGTTTCCAAAGTATTGTTTAAAACGTTTTTGTTCTTCAATGTCCGAACTATTTATAATATTGTCGATAGTCGCTTGTATGTCTGCCTTAAACTCCGATGTGGACATTCCTTTTGCTTTTGCACCGGCTTTTAAGATTGCTTGTATGTCTTTTCTATTTATTCCAATCATAAAGAATCCTTTCGATTTTACAAATGTCGCAGATTCACACGATATTCTCTTAAAGATGCTTCATCGGCATTGGAAATCTGATATTCCAAATGCTTAATCAATTTCTTCTTGTCGGCTGGCAGATTACCCCGAACCTGTATTAAATTAGACGCACCATCAGTCACAATTCTTGTGTTTATTGTAAGATTTTCAACAAGTGTCTTTAATTCAATAAGTTTTTCTATTTCACTTTCTTCTTTCCAGTTTCCCTTTTGAATTTCTTGATACAATTCAGATGTCTTATAAATCGTCAACATAGAAGATTCAATGATTTTAGGATTTAACTGATTGAAAAGCATTGTTGTCTTTTTCGCACCGACCTCTCCACGACCAGCTCCATAAATTCCTGTTAAATAAAAGAAATTATAGCTGATTCCGGCTTCGTCCAATTTTCTACATTGTTCTAATACATCTTTCGACTGGAAGCCTTTATTCATAAAGGTAAGAGATTCATCATCACCTGTTTCCACACCAATCGTAATACCATCATACCCTAAGGCTCTTAATTCTTTTAAATCTTCAAGACTTTTTGGCATTATATCGGTAATTCTTGCAAAACACCCGATTGTTTTATAAAAGGGGTAATATTCCTTGACCATTTTTGCTAAAGTTTTTAACTTTTCTGTACTTAATACAAATGGATTCGCACCAGTAAAAAATATACGAGGTATTTTTCTATAATATTTACTTGCCTCTGCCAAGTCGGCTTTAACTTCTGAAAATGGAGATAATTTGAATTTAAACGGCAAATCCTCATAAAGTGTACAAAATTTACATGAATGGTGTGTGCAACCTGCTGTTACTTGAACTAACAATGAGTATGCTTCGTATGGTGGACGCCATATTGTTCCTGTGTAATGCATAATAATTTCCTCCTAGTTTTTAACCAACAATACCTCTGATTTCATCTAAGGTCTCAATGTTGTTTTCTTCCATATATTTACTTAATTCTGATATGATTTCTGGCATAACAAAAGGATTGTTAAAATTTGCTGTTCCTATTGCGATACCAGTAGCTCCAGCCATGATAAATTCCAAAACATCATTTATTGTAGCAATTCCACCCATACCGATTACTGGAATCTTAACTGCATGACAGACTTGATAAACCATTCTTAGTGCAATCGGTTTTATTGCCGAACCGGATAAACCACCTGTTTTATTTGCAACACAGAATTTCCTTTTCTGTACATCTATTCTCATACCTGTAATTGTGTTGATTAGAGAAATAGAATCTGCTCCACCTGCTTCAACCGCTTTTGCTATTTCTGTTATATCAGTTACATTAGGTGTTAATTTCATGGAGATAGGCTTTTGGGTTATCTTTTTTATTTCACTGGTAATGTATTCCACCATCTTTGGCTCTTGCCCAAATGCAATGCCACCACGTTCAACATTCGGGCATGAAATATTGATTTCCAGCATATCGACAACAGTTTCAGATATTCTTTCTACAACTTGTAAGTAATCAGACACTGAATTGCCACACACATTAACAATTATTTTAGTATCAAATTTTTGAAGAAAGGGAATATCACGCTCTATAAATACGTCAATTCCAGGATTTTGTAATCCAACAGCATTTATCATTCCACTGCTTGTTTCCATGATTCTGGGGGCTGGATTTCCTTCCCATGGAGTTAATGAAACGCCTTTAGTAACTACTGCACCTAGTTGGTTCAAATCCACAAATTCACTATATTCTTGTCCAGAGCCAAATGTTCCAGACGCAGGCATTATCGGATTTTTAAATGTAATTCCTGCAATATTGATTGATGTGTTAATTGTTGTCACCGCCTTTCTTATTTCAAATTATAGCAAGTATGTAAAACTTGAAAAGTACTGTCTTTTTTTGTTTATAGTGCTGAAAATAATACTAAGTATAAAAAATAATAGTACATTGCAATAATGAATCTAAAAAGATATAATACCATTAAAGGAGGGATTTTATGAGTAATATGAAATCGCCACTTCCTCAATGTGCGTCCATGGTTCGTATCCAAAATATTTTAAGTGGAAAGTGGAAAATAACAATTTTATGGTATATAGCAGAGTATAAAGTACAAAGGTTTGGAGAACTTCGCCGAAGATTAGGCGATATTACACAGTCCACTCTGACAAAGCAACTTCGAGAGTTGGAACAAGACGGATTTGTTTCACGATATGTTTATCAAGAAGTTCCACCGAAAGTAGAATATTCTTTAACTGAGTTAGGAAAAAGTTTTGTGCCAATTCTTCAAGATATGAAAAAATGGAGTGATATACATTTAATGTGATATTTAGGCTTGCTATGTTGTCCTTACAATGTCGCCAGCAAAGGGGAGCTTCATATCAATGATTTGATAATCGCCACTGTCAGCTTCCACACCGAGCAGGTCACGGAACAGCTCATAATCAATGGGTAAATCAAACCAGCGAGAGGTTTTATCCTCTGCTGATTTTGTCGTTTCAATCAATACGCTACATTCTTCCATCGTAATTCAGTCCTTTCTTTTTAATTTTAAATATGAAAAAAGCAGTCGATCATAAATGAAAGACTGCTTTAAATCATATCCTTTATTGCTTTGTGTGGAGATTTAACTGATTGTCTATGTCCCGTCCGGCATACATTACTCTAAGTATTGTTACAACTTTTTTATCGCTGTCTGGAATATAAAGTACCACATAATTGTCTACTGGTAATACACGAAGTCCACGGCTTTTCCACGGTTCTTTTTCATATTTTCGATAACGCTCCGGCATCGTATCCAGACTTAATATCTGTTCTTCCAGACGGTCAAGCTGTCCGATTGCATTTTCCGGCGATTGTAATTCAAAAGCAATATATTCAAAAATCCCTCTCAAATCACTGTCAGCCTGTTCGGATAATTCTACTTCATATATCATAAGCCATAATCCTTGCGAATATCAGCAAATGCTTTCTTCGCATTTTTTGTCCGTCCAGCCTGCATATCCGCATATCCTTTCTCCAATTCTTCATTGAACTCTGCTTCTGATAATGTGCTGATATCAACAGGTCTGGCAGATGGTATTTTTACTTCAAACGGAAGTCCTCTCTGTAAGATAATCTGTTTATAAAACATATTGATAGCACTGGAAGCAGGGATACCAAGTGTAGACAGGATACTTTCTGCTTTTTCTTTGACATCTGGTTCAATCCTTGCATATAAATTTGCTGATTTTGTAGCCATATAAAACATCTCCTTTCGTGAGTAGTATTTCCATCTATCTTTATTATATGCAAATGTCCGCACAATAGCAATACTAATTTTATGCTCCAATAATCTTATTGAATAACTGTAACAATACGTCTTTTACGCCGGATGCATTGAATACAAGACCAACGGCTACCTTTCTTAACTCCAGTCACATTTGTTTTCCTGACAGCATTGGAAAAGAGCCCTAGCCTTTGCAGGAAGATTGTCTGCATTGTAGTATCCGTCATAATAATTCCATCAAATGAGTGAAAGTCCCTGCTCTTTGGCAGAGTATTCGATAACACGGCTATATTTTTTCTGAAGCCGTTGCTATTTGTAGAGAATCACTCTTGTCTCATATGGCTGCAAAATTCCTTCTATATGGTTTTTGTAGTTTGTGATCAGCTCTTCGCCTTTGTTTTCTTCGAACAGTTCGCATGGGACTTCCTTATTTGTAAAGTTGCATGCTACCACCAGTTTTTCGTTTCCAAGCGTTCTCTCATATGCATAGAAATGTCCATGCTGCGGTGAGACCATGACTTTTCTTGACCTTTATTATAATCATCAGCATATTTCTCTGAATGAAATGTACGAAAGGACAATGCACAGATTTCATGCACACTCATCTGCCTGACCACTGTTCATGTTTCTCCGTCTGTGATAGAATAATTTAAAGATCGGAGGTACAAAACTATGTCAAAACATTCAGATGAAATCAGAAATAAATATATAAAAAATCCACCAGAAGGCATGACCGCTGATGACATCCGTCACATGAGTGAGGATGATTTGCTTGATATGGATTACTTTTTAAACGAAGACGATGTGTTTGATGAAGGTTTTCCCGGTGCTGAAGGTTTTTATATCTTCTAAAAACTTATCGTTTATTTGCTATGCCCGCCTCTGTGTGGGCTACTTTTATATCAAGAGTTCTCCAAAGGAGAACTTTCCTAAAGTGAAAAAAGCCGTCCATTTCTGAACGACTGGGAATAGAAAAGGAACGCTAAAAGTGTACGTTCCGTAGTCTATAAAATATTTAATTTTTCTCTCTGGTGTGCTATCTGACGCCAATTTTGACCCCAAATTTCTGAAAAATGACGATTTTTGATGAACAGCTACAAATTTTCAAAATCCGTGAAACCCTTGTAACTAGGGCGTTACGGGACTATATGAAACTAGACAAAACCAACGTCACAATAACAAGAGGTGAGTGCTAATTTTTTTGTGAAGAATTTGTGAAGCCTTGATTTTCAGTGCTTTTTCCATATTACTTTATTGAATATCCCTCATTCTGCCTATATAAGTGAAACTTAACGAAACTTAAATTAAATCTCTTTCAGACAATTCAATTTGGATATTCACCAACTGTGGATTATTTCTCAGTGCACCAGTTTCCAACTTACCGCCTGCTGCCTTGCATCCACAAATCTCTTATAAATACCTTCCTGCTTCATTAGTTGCTCATGTATTCCCTGCTGCACAATTCTTCCTTTGTCAACAACTACAATCTGATCTGCATGTCTGACTGTTTTTAATCTGTGGGCAATCATAATAATCGTTTTTTCCTTTGTAAGTGCATCTACTGCATTCATCAGATCCTTTTCATTCTCCGGATCAACATTGGCCGTTGCCTCATCTAATATAACGATTGGCGCATCCTTCATGATTGCTCTGGCTATCGAGATCCGCTGTTTCTCACCGCCGGAAAGTGTGGCTCCGCCTTCTCCGATTACTGTGTCATATCCATTCGGAAGTTTGCTGATGAAATCGTGACAGCACGCTTTCTTTGCCGCTTCCACCACTTCCTCATGGCTTGCATCCTGACGTCCGAATTTAATATTATTCTCAATGGTATCTGCAAACAAATACACAGACTGAAATACAAATGAAAAATTACTCATTAAACTGTTCATGCTATAGTCTTTTACATTCACGCCTCCAAGCATCACTTCTCCGGAATCCACATCCCAAAATCTGGCAATCAGATTGCAAAGTGTTGATTTTCCTCCACCAGATGGTCCAACGATTGCTGTCGTCGTTTTCTGCGGAATAGAGAGCGATATATCATCAATGATCTTCCGTTTGTCATAAGAAAACGAAACATTAGAAAGTCTGATATCGTAATTTTCCGGCTGTATTTCTTTACCGTCGATATCCATGGTATCCAGCTCCAATATTGCATTTGCTTTATCTACACATACGCTTACCACATGTAAAAGAGATGAATAATTTCCTGCACATTCCAGACTGGCATAAAGCATAAATGCTGAAATTGTCATACCGATCGCATAGACCGCACTCATAGTTCCATTAATATAAAAATATGCACTGCAAGCCACAATCACAGCACCTGTAATTTTGGTTATCACACTTTGCAGAAAATGATAGGGCACAAACAGCATTTCCATCTTTGTATTGATCTTTTCACATGCTTCATTTGCATCATTTAATCTTTTCGCCTGTTTCCCAAGCAAGTTATATGATTTAACTTCTGATATTCCCTGCAGATACTCCATGATCTGGTTTACAAGCTCCGTATCGCATACTACTTTTTGCTCTGAATCTTTTTTACCCGCATTCTGCATCACAGAATTGACCCCAAAGAAAATAAGTACTCCTGCTGCAGCGATCAGTCCGATTCTCCAGTCAAAAATAAACAGCATAAGAATGATCATTGATGTTTCCAGAATTCCCTGCATTGTCAGCATAACCACTCTCGCAGCCACATCGCCAAGTATTTCCATTGTATTGGTTGTAATGGAAGAAATTTCCCCGATACTATTGGAATTGAAATACCCCATCGGCAGATATCGCAGATGTTCTGCAATCTTGATTCTCATAAAAGCACTTGCATTATATCCTCCCTCTGTCTGAAGCACTGTAGAGTATCTCTTGCAGATTACGTCGACTACAATTGCAAGAACCATAATCGCAACGGAGCCTCCAATATATTTTCCTGTCGGTTTCCCACTCAGCAGACCAATCAGTATGTACATAATAGCCGGAATCTTCATTGCTGAGGCAAGAGCCTCGATGAGTCCAATCACTATCGACAGTTTAAATTTATTGCCATTTTCCCTGCCTGAAAAATGAAAGAATTTTGCCAGAATCCCAAACATATCATTCTCCCTCCTTCACCGTATCTTTTACAGAAATATGGGCATTCCACATTTCCTTATAAATCGGGCATGACACTAGAAGTTCCTCATGTGTGCCATGTGCTGTTACATTTCCATCATTTACAACAAAGAGCTGGTCACTGTCCTTAACAGTAGAAAGTCTGTGTGCTATTACGATCAGGGTCTTCCTTGCTACCAGTTTTGCGATAGAATTCTGCAGAATTGCCTCATTTTCCGGATCTGTGTAGGCAGTTGCCTCATCAAGGATCACGATCGGAGCATCCTTTAACATTGCTCTTGCAATGGAGATACGCTGCCTCTCGCCACCTGACAGATGGCCTCCTGCACCTCCTACAACCGTATCAAATCCATTCTCCAACTGCATGATAAATTCATAGCATCCACTTTTCTTTGTCACCTCGATGATCTGTTCATCTGTAGCATCCGGATTTCCCTGTCTGATATTTTCACGGACTGTTTCATTAAACAGATAATTGTCCTGTGCAACATATGCAATTTTCCGATTAAAATCTGCAAATGCCAGTTCTTTGACATCAACTCCACCGATTTTGATGCTTCCGGAATCCACATCCCACAGGGACGCAATCAGCTTTGCGATGGTCGACTTGCCGCTTCCGGAAGGTCCTACGATTGCATTTACCGTTCCTGCTTTCAACTCCATAGTTACGCCATGCAAAATCTCTTTGTCGTGATAACCAAATCTGACATCTTCAAGAGTAACGGAATTATCTTTTGGAACTCTTTCACTTTTCTCCGGACGTTCAAGCTCCGGCTGTTCCAGAATTCCTGCTACTTCTCCAACGATCACCCCAATCTTGCCAAGATCATCTGTATAGGAACCCACTGTGATCAACGGTCCAACGATTCCAAGTGATAAAATAATGCAGATGACAAAATCAGAAACCGCAAGTGTTCCATTCGCTACATAATGTGCCCCAAACGGCAATACCGTAAGAAGCGTATAAGGTGTGACCACCATCATCAGTGCATGAAAGATCGAGCACCGTTTCATCCAGGAAATAAAGGAATCCGCATATTCAAAAGCCGCCTTTGTAAATTTGGCATAAGAACTTTCAGTCTTTCCAAATGCCTTTATTACTTCGATCCCGTCAATATATTCCACTGCCGCATCATTCAGATCTTTTGTTGTCTGAACCGTTCTCTCGAAACTTGGCTTATAATCCAGCATCATTCCAAAATAAGAGAACAGTCCAACAATAACCGGCACCAATGACCAGAGTGCCAGTCTCCAGTCTGTCAGGAAGAAATAAATCAAAATCACAATCGGTACCAGCAGATTGGACGTGAATTCCGGGACAATATGCGCCAGTGTTGTCTCGATACTGTCGATTCTTTCCACCATGATATTTTTAAATGTACCGGAAGGTGTGTCTTTCACATAGCCAAGAGGTACCCGCGCCAGCTTGTCACAGCAGGATTTTCTTATATTTGCAAGTACTGCAAACGTTGCTTTATGTGACAATGCTGTCGAAAGTGAATGAAGCAGTTCTGCAATGATAAACGATAATGCAATCAGAACCGCTTTTGCAAGATATATTTCAAACTCCTTTTCACCATTTAAAAACAGCTTTACTACATCTGCAATAATAAAATACGGCAAAATCTTAAAAATCACATTTCCTATTGCAAGTAACACACTCCACACATAGGCAATTCTTTTTTGTCCGGCCCATGTCAGAATCCAGCTGACTGCCGACTTCTTTTTTTCTTTCACATCTGTTCACTCCTTACTTTGATTTTATTGTTGTTTCTTTCATTAGTCCTTTCTAACTCACGTATAATAAAATAGGTGGCTTACTGGCATTAGCCACCTGTATCAGTTATACCGGAAATTCAATATTCCACAATCGTTCCCAGCCACCTGTATTGAATTCTTTCAGCTGATGCACATTTTTCTTTGCAGTCTCTCTATCTATATCATGCTCAATGATCTGAAATACTGATGAAAAAAATCCCGTATAGATCATATGCATAAGGCTTTCCTCTACAATCGGTATTTTTACACCGTTCTCTTTCATCTTTTCCATATAATTCAAGCTGGACTTCATTTCCCGCTCTACCATATTGTGTATGAATAGTTCAAATTTTCCACTGTCTCCGCATTTCAACAATAATCTGAAATTATCATAATGATCATAGATATAATCAACCATCTGCTCCATCCCATCACTGGATGTATCCGACATATTCCTTGTCTGATCACTGGCAGAAAGCTTTTCAAACTCCTCAACGATCTGGTCATAAATCTGATAAATCTGTTCCATATAGGGATCCGTCAGCGCATCAAAAAGCGCCTCTTTCGTCGGATAATACTTGTAAAATGCACCAGTAGTAAGCCCTGCATCTTTTACAATATTTCTTAAAGATGCTCCTGTCAAACCATCTTTCAGAAAATGTTTTCTGGCTGTATCTAATATGTTTTTCTGTGTATCTTCTGCTTTCGTCGACATTCTTTTCGTATCCTCTAAAGTTCTTTTCAAAAATATAACAGTGCTATATAGCACTGTTATATTTTAACTCATTACAGGAATTTGTCAAGTCTACTGTTTAGATTTTCTTTATCTTTTATCTTTTATCTTTTATCTTTTATCTTTTATCTATCTACTCTTTTCCATTTTGCAACAGCATTTCTTACCCGCCAGTCAATATCCTGTCGTGCTCTGCGACATTCTTCCGGATATTTTCTTGCTGCCTGAAATGCCAGTTTCACAAAGAGTCCGGAGCCAACCGGGAGCATTGTCTTTAGCATGCTATCTGGAAAAACGAAATGGGTTCCATGCTCATAAATTACAAACTCTAATCTGCATGTATGAGGGTGTTCTTTCATTCGCTGTTTCATTCGGCGGATATATTTTGCAGTATCCCACAACACATCATCTTCCGCACCAATCAACAATAACGTTCCATGGATTTTTTCAATCTTGATCATCTCATCTTCTGTGATTGGATGAGCCTTTTCCGAGTCATCAAACAGTTTTCTTGAATTAATCATATCACCAGTCCGTTTTGTTTCTTTCTTAATCACATGCCAGTAATCTGGATGTTTATAGCAAAAAGGCATATACGCGCCAGATAATCCTCTGAATCATCCCCGATCATGGCGATCATCGCACAGTCTGAATCTGATTTGCATTTCCAATATGCTCCATAAAATCCATCTGTTTCCACATCAAAATGTCTTTTCTTCATTTGTATCATCTCCTTAATATCGGACACGTTTCTCCAAAACTATTATTTTATTTGAGATATTCCGAACAGCCGGAATCTTACCTATTACACAATAAACAGGCATAAGCTCTTTCATTCCTTCAACAAGACTGACTTCCTGCCGAACAGAAAATGCCGGTATGATTCTTTGCAGCTCCTTTCTGTTCTTAACTCCCCATGTGAATTTTGCATTGCTTCCCTCTATGGATTTCTCTTTCATATGCTTTACAACAAAGGGTGACATGGTTTCGACCATTACTGTAACTTTCTGAAATGATTTATCAATAATAGAAAACATCTTCCTGATATCTTTCTCATACAAATACATTGTAAGTCCTTCGATTATTACCAGAATATTCTTACCGTGATAATCGATATCATCTATGTAGGAATCATCCATTGCAGACTTTGCAATCTGATACACCGGATCAGTTTCGGTAAGGAACTGGCTCCTTATTTTCATTGTTTCCGGAAGGTCTACATTATACCAGCGCAGATATTTTCCCTTCATCCGGTAGCATCTGGTATCCAGTCCGCATGCAATATTTACGACAACTGTATTTTCATGCTTCTTCAAATATTGTTCAACCATCTGGTCTAATACAATTGTTCTTGCAATCACACCATAGTTCATAGCGTTATCTTTATCTGCTATAGAAAAGTCATAGTCCAGCTTTTCCACAAGTTCTACTGCAATCTCATCTTTGATCTTTGCATTTTGTTTTTTTGTTTCTTTTGCTCTTGCATACAGGGTCTGTACCATCGTTTCCGGCACACCTGTCACATTCACTTTTTCTTTCATTATCTGTCGCCTTCCACTGCCTTTCTTACTTCTTCCACCCACTCTGCACTATGACAGCAAAACAATTCTTCATGCTGCATATTGTGTCTCCGGATATCCGGATTTTTGAAATAAGTACAATATCTCTTTTCGTATTTTTTTCCCATCTTTGTTGCGTAAAACACGTGTATCGTAGTTCCCGGCACATCAATTCCATGCTGGACTTTCGTAACCAGATCCGAATAGAACTGATTATAAATACTCTGTTTTGTAATCCACAGACTTCCTCCTTTACCGATTCCAAACATATTCAAAAATCCATTATATAATTCTTTTTTAACCTCATCTATCTTATTCAGTTTTTTCTGCATAAATTTCGGAAGAGCACCTGTATGTATCATTTTATACATGAAAGGGACTACCATGGATGACTTGATTTTTGCCACAAGATGACCTGCTTCGTCCATATCACTGCTCCCAATAATGCCATGATCTATATGAATTCTTTTTCGCTGAATCAAAAGGGATACAAAACTTCCACCAAGGGAACACCCATACGCTGCTTTAATTCTTCCATCATACTTTTTCTTGATTTCCTGCTCAATCTTTTCGCATTCATCTTCCATTGAATAAAATTCTGTTTTCTCATTTGGATCAAATCCATCATAAGAAACTGTTACCGTGTAAAAATAAGAATGTAATCCATCCAGTATATGATCAAAGCTACTATACAGGCAACAGGTACCAGGAAATAAAAATATCACTGGTTTACTACTGTCTCCACTTTCATAAAATTTCATATCTGGCCTCCTTTAGTTTTTTCATATAAGCATAAAATTGCTTTGTCTTTTCGGATTTATTTCCTGATATTTCTGCAAATGTTGTCGGCTGAATCATTCTTGGAGTGAGTGCTGCATCAAGGATCCAATCACACCTGCACCATAAATCAATATTCTCATAGAAATCTGCCCTCTTTTTCATTTTCAAAAAAATGCCAGTTCCTATGTTAGTAATATCTAACTCTCATTTTCTAAAAAACCGTGTGAAAACAAAACTGTAATTCCACACGGTTTCTTTCCTTATGCATTCAGTATATCACTTTTATCTGGTTTATCAACCAGATTTTGTCATTATATTCCTCAAATACACTCCATAATAATCTTCTCACATCTGTCATATCCAAGCTGCGAGCTGTTCAGACTCAACGTATAGTTGCTGGCTTTTCCCCATTTCTGCTCTGTATAAAAATTATAATTTGTCATACGCCTTTTATCTGTATCTGCCATCATTCTGACAGCTTCCTTGTCTCCTACATTATATAAGTTCATAATACGCTGTGTTTTTTCCGGCATATCCCCATGGATAAATACGTTCAATACATCATCCCGATCCTTCAGGATATAATCTGCATTTCTTCCGATAATTACACAAGATTCTCTATCAGCCAGTTCTAAAATAACCTTTCTCTGTGCCTCATACACTATATCTTCTATGGATTTTCCTGTGATATCACGTCCGGCAAATGCATATGCAAATAATCCTTTCTTCGGAGATAATTCTGCACTTTCCTGGACATATTCCGGAGATAAACCAGACTTTTCTGCAATCTCATTAATGATATTTTTATCATAATAAGCAATCCCAAGTTTCTTCGCTGCTTCTTCTCCGATAAAACGTCCGCCACTTCCAAATTCCCTGCTGATTGTAATAATTCTTTTTTTCATCTCTGATCCCTCCTGCTTAATTCAAAACATCAACTTTATTTTTATTGATTCTCTTCAAGAACACATATCCTACAAAGCATGAAATAATTTCAGTAATCGGAAATGCCCACCAGATCAGCGAAACTGTCATCTGACCATTTCTGGCAAACACGGAAAAAATTCCAGCCAGCGGCAGAATAATAATAAGCTGTCTCAGAAGCGAAATAACCAGTGATTCCACACCACCATTCAATGCCTGATAAATGCCTTGATAAGCAATATTGATTCCGGCAAACAAGAAGCTTACTGAGATTATCCTCATTGCTCCGATAAAATATTCTCTGGACGGCCCTGCATTAAACAGCGTTGCAAATCCCCCTGGAAAAATCTCTGTAATTACAATTCCCAGAATCATTAATATAACCGTATAGATCAGACCATATTTGATTCCATCCTGAATTCTCTTTTTGCTTCTCATTCCATAAGCAAATGCAATGATCGGAGTGATCGCATCTCGCAGACCGAAAGCAAGAAACAGTACAAACTGCTGAACTTTATAAAATAATCCATAAGCTGTCTGTGCTGACGGATTGAATTTCAGAATCAGATTCATGACATAAACCATAATGGACATCAGTGCCTGTGCAATGATTGCCGGAAGTCCGATTGTATAGATCTCCTTGATAATTCCGCCATCCGGCTTCATGTATTTCGCCCCATGCTCGAATTCCTTATTTAATTTGATATGAAAAATGAGCAGTAATACCGCGGATGCTACCTGACCAATTACAGTTGCATAAGCCGCTCCTTTCACTCCCATTTCCGGGCAGGGGCCAATACCGTAGATCATGATCGGATCAAGGATGATATTTACAACTGCTCCAACCACCTGACCAATGGTAGAATAAAGAGAACGGCCTGTTGCCTGCAATAACTTTTCAAATAAAGAAAAGAAAATAATACCAAAAGAGATCACGCAGCATA
>OGKB01000685.1_pt1 | contig 21618 bp, 30 predicted proteins | sample 1572351 | NCBI WGS metagenome assembly OGKB01 (sample SAMEA2582088, study PRJEB24529) | metagenome | biome: Human gut stool | place: China | collected 2011
AAAAATTGGTAGAAATGACCTTTGCCCTTGTGGTAGCGGTAAAAAATATAAACAGTGTTGCGGCAGAAATGCATAAAACACTTTGCTTATGAGCGGGACGGGGAAACATTGCATATATGCAATGTTTTTCCGAAAAGATAAAAGAAAAAATATCCATATATAAAGGAGTTGATTTTTGATGTTCGAATTAGAACAAATTCGATTGGGCTTGTCTGCCTACGACGAAAAATTAGAGGAAATGGGGGCTTCACTTTGACGTCGCTGGCGCGAAGGAGAAGATAAACGAATTAGAAGAGCTTTCCGCAGACCCCGATTTCTGGAATGATCTGGAAAAGAGCCAGAAAACATTGCAGAAGCTGAAAGCACTGAAAAATAAGGTCGGCAAATATGAAGGCCTTGTAACAACCTACGAGGACATTCTGACTCTCATCGAAATGGGCATCGAGGAGCAGGATGACAGCGTATATGAAGAAGTAAAGGAAATGAACGATTCCTTCCTTGCGGAATATGAGGCACTGCGCATTGCAACGATGCTCGATGGCGAATATGACCGCAACAATGCCATTGTTACCCTGCATGCGGGGACAGGCGGCACAGAGGCGTGTGACTGGACAAATATGCTTTTCCGCATGTATTCTAGATGGGCGCAGAAGGAAGGCTTCGAGGTGGAGGTACTGGATATGCTGGACGGCGATGAAGCCGGACTGAAATCCGTTACAATTCAGGTAAACGGCGAAAATGCCTATGGCTATCTGAAATCCGAGAAGGGGATTCACCGTCTGGTGCGTGTGTCTCCCTTCGACAGCGCAGGCAGACGGCAGACCTCTTTTGCGTCCTGCGATGTTATGCCTGAAATTGAGGATGATACGGAAATTGAAATCAAGCCGGATGATATCCGTATTGATACCTACAGAGCCAGGGGTGCAGGCGGTCAGCACATCTGCAATCCGTATCACACACTTCCCTACGGGGGTTGTGGTATCCTGTCAGGAGGAGAGAAGCCAGTTTGCCAATAAGGATAAGGCATTCAAAATGCTGAGAAGTAAGCTGCTTGCCCTCAAGATTGAGGAGCAGATGCAGAAGCTGGCGGAAATCCGTGGGGATGTAAAGGAAATCGGCTGGGGCAGCCAGATTCGTTCCTACATCTTTATGCCCTATACTCTGGTAAAGGATCACCGGACAGGCGAGGAAACCGGTAAGGTGGACGCGGTGATGGATGGTGAGATTGATAACTTTATCAGCGCATATCTGGCATGGATTCACAGCTGATTTTCCGGAGGGAAGAGCCTTGAAAGAGATTATCATTACCAAAAACGAGGAAAATCAAAGGCTGGACAAGTTTCTGCTGAAATATATGAATAAGGCCTCCAAGGGCTTTATTTATAAAATGCTGCGGAAAAAACGCATCAAATACAACGGCGGTAAGGCAGAGGGAAACGAACTGCTTCGGGCAGGGGACACCCTCAGGCTTTACCTCGCCGAGGAAACGATGCAGTCCTTTATGGAGGAAAAAACGGTGCCTGCGGCAAAAAGGCATTTCGGCATTGTGTATGAGGATGACGAGATTCTGGTGATTTCCAAGCCGGCAGGACTGCTCACACATCCCGAAAAAAGCAGTGATACCGATACGCTGATTGATCAGGTGCTTTATTATCTTTATCAGAAGGGGCAGTATACCCCTGCGGCGGAGAGCAGCTTTACCCCGGCACTCTGCAACCGACTGGACAGAAACACAAGCGGCATTGTGATTGCGGGGAAAACCCTGCAGGCTGTGCAGGCGGCGAATGAAATCATTCGCAGCCGCAAGCTGAATAAGTTTTATCTGACACTAGTTGCAGGGGAAATACATGAGGCGGGCGAAATTACCGCCTATCTGACGAAGGATGCAGAAAAGAATCAGGTGCGCATTTCCAAACGGGAGGGAAGCGGCGCAAGAACGATGACGAAATATCGTCCGCTTGCACATGCAAAGGGCTATACCCTTCTGGAAATTCAGCTGATTACGGGTAAGACGCATCAGATTCGTGCCCACATGCAGGCAATCGGGCATCCCGTTGCAGGTGACAGAAAATACGGCTCGGAAGCGACAAATCGAAAATTCCGAGAAGAATATGCCCTTTCCAATCAGTTCTTACATGCCCTTCGGGTGGAATGGAAGGAACAGGAGGGTCCTCTGGGCTATCTTTACGGAAAGGAAATGACGGCTCCTCTGCCGAAGCAGCTGCAGGAAATCTGCGATGGTCTGTTTGGCAGGGCAGAATAAGAGAAACAACATGAAGGAGGAGAGAAGATGAAAGCCATTATTTTGGCGGCGGGCTATGCCACAAGATTATATCCGCTGACATTGCATACGCCGAAGGCTTTGCTCCCCATTGGCAAAAAACCAATCATTGATCATATTGTAGAGAAGATGAATACCGTAAAAGAGCTGGATGCGATTTATGTGGTTTCCAATGATAAATTCGCAGAGCAGTTTGCGGACTGGGCAAAAACGGCGAAAAGCCACGTACCCATTACCGTTCTGAATGACGGCACAACAGATGATTCCAATAAGCGCGGCGCAATCGGGGATATTTCCTTTGTGATTGACGAAATGCAGATTGCGGATGACCTGATGGTAATTGCAGGAGATAATTTCTTCACCTATTCGCTGAAGGAATATGTGGATTTCTTCCATGAAAAGAACCGCGACTGTGTGTGCGTGAAGGTCTGGGAGGATGAGGCTGCGCTGAGCCAATTCGGCATTGCCCTTCTGGATGAAAACGGAAGGGTGCTGGATATTGAGGAAAAGCCCGCAAAGCCCAAATCCAATACGGTTGTATTCGCCGCATACCTCTATAAGAAAGAAACCGTTCCCATGTTCGCCGCATATCTGGCGGCAGGCAATAAGCCGGATTCCCCCGGCAATTTCCCTGCATGGCTTTACCGGCAGAAGGAGGTATATGCCTACACCTTTGAGGGGGAATGCTACGACATCGGGACACCGGAAAGCTATCGGGAAGTATGCGAACTCTATGACAAATAACACGAAGCCGTTCTGCTGATTTAAGGACGGCTTTATTTCCTTTTTATAAAAAAGTCCCGACAAGCGGGTGAGCAAATGCATAAAGACGCATTTGTGCACTTGCTCAGACATTTGACGGGCAACGGATCAACGGAAGGAGAAAACCTGAAATGGAATGGATTGAAGTATTCGTAGCGACCAGCCAGATTGGACTGGAGCCTGTGGAGGGCGTGCTGTATCAGTGCGGACTGACAGGACTAATGATTCATGATGAGGCGGATTTTGCGGAATTTCTGGAAAACCCCAACAGAGAATGGGATTATGTGGCAGATGAGCTGGTGGAGGAAAAGGAAGAACTGGAAACAGGAATTACCTTTTTCCTGCGCGACAACCTTTACGGCAGAGAACAGCTTGCACAGATTCAGGGCGCATTGGCGGCAGTGAAGGCAAGTGAGAAGGAATTGGATTTAGGCTCTTTGGAGTTAAAAATGAAAAACGTGCAGGAGGAGGATTGGGCGAACAACTGGAAGAAATATTTCAAGCCCTTCCCTGTCGGCGAAAAAATCATGATTAAGCCCTCCTGGGAGGAGTTGACGGAGGAAACCGATAAGGTGATTCTGAAAATTGACCCCGGACATATCTTCGGCACAGGGACACACGAAACCACGCAGCTTTGCATGGAGCTGATTGAAAAATACGTGAAAAAGGACGATATGGTTCTGGATATCGGCTGTGGCAGTGGAATTCTTTCGATTGCCTCTCTTTTTGTTCCTGTCCTAATGTATATCGTTTTCATTTCCTTGTTCTCCTCCGTCCACATGTAGTCTCTTTCTTTTGAATCTGTGACATGCCTTTTCCTCGCAATAGTGGTTCAATGTGTCATGAGAACATGCAGACATTCCATCCGGTGAAACATTCACCCTGTCGAAATATTCGCACTGGTCGCAGAAACGATATGCCTCATGTACACTCAAAACGCAATATCCGTCCTCAAGTGCAGATGACGACTTGCCATCGTCCATGTACGAAATAAACATTTCAAGAGTTCGTCCTGTTGCTTTTCCCTCTGCAAATTCTCCGATTGTGATTTCCTGTCCTTTTTTGAAACCGTCATTTTTTGTTATGATGTACTGCTGCTCACCGTTTACCACTCTCTCGAATCCATCCACTGACATTCTGATGAACTTCTTTTTGTCAGATTCGTCACTCGGCAAATTCTGCATTTTCTTGTCATCCTCCATCTCACGGAGTTTCTTTGCTGTCTCTTTGTCGATTCTGTCCTGTTCCTCTGAATATCTCTGCTCGTCCGTCTTGTATGCCTCTGCTCTGTTTTTGTACTGGTCACACTTTGTACATGTTCCGGATTTCACATTGCATGTCTCGTATTTCGTGCATGAATAGCAGATTGATGTGATTCCCTCCGGATGCGGTGTCTCATAATCGTCGCCCGCTTTCTTTTCCTCCGGAGGATTCATGCTGTTTTCGGATGACTGCTGCCCTGCTGTGTCTGAATCTGACACGGTGTCCTGCTGCCCTGCTGCATCCTGCTCCTGTTCCGGTTTCTGCGGTGATTTCATGTCCTTAATTTCCGTATAGGACAATTCTCCGTTTTCCTTGTACTTTGCAAGTGCCTCCTGCTGCATCTCCGGAGACATCCCACTCAACTCATACGCTGCGGAGAATGTGAGACGCTCGTTGTTGAGTTCCTCTCGAAACTCCGGAATCAGATTGTTGTTGACGCTCTCAATCTGTGCGATCTTGGTCTTTGACATCTTGAGCATTGAGGCGATGACATCACGGAGGCGACCGGACTGGAGGTCATATCCTTTGATTTTCTTTCCATCCGTTTTCATACGCTCAAGACACGCTTTGAGACGCTGTTCCTCCTCGATGACATCCTTGAGAGACTTTGTCCGGTATGCGTTTGCGATGATGATTTCCACCTGCTCCTCGTCCTCGTCCTGCGGTGTGGTCAGTTTGCAGGTCGCAATCTCAAAATCTTTATATCCCTGCTCGACAAGGTGCTTGAGTGCAAGCCACCGTCTCTCACCTGCGACGATTCTATATTCACCCTGCTCATTCGGCTCAAATACAACCTCAAGATTCTGTTTGAGACCATACATGAGGATGTCTCCTGCCAGTTCCTCAATATCTGCCAAATCGTAGAAATTGAGTTTGTTCCGGTACATCTTGAAAATTGAAATGTCCTTTGTCCGGAATCTCGCTCTCGGTGATTCGTCAACTCCTGCCTTGCTGTTCTTGTTCAGTGCGTCCATGACGCTGAATCCTGTTGCCATCTTCTTTCCTCCTGTTTTCTCCCGTCAATGCGGTCACGATTTCTTTGTATTCCATTTCACACTCGAAAATCTGTGCGTCGAGTGCATCCAGTCTCTTGAATAACTGGTTTTCAATGCTTTTCGGTACTTTCTCGCCATTCCGCAGCAATATACCGATAATCTGATACTTGCTTTTGCAGGTCAGTTCCGTCAAAATCTGAATCTGCTGCTTTTGATTCTCTGCTCTCCGGAATGACCCGCATATTTCTCTTTCTGTCACACGCATCTGCTCCCTTATTCCGTCAATTTCTGTTTCTTGGTCTCTGTACGCTCGACATTGATTTCACCCTTTGCATTTTGTGAAATTGATGCTTTGACCCCCCCCTCGGAGGTTCAGAGTGACCTTTGCAAGTCCTCCGGTGTATATCTCCTCGACTGCTGCATTGAGCAGTTTCACGATGCCCTCACCGCATCTCTTTTCCGCTGCTGCCATCTCTCCGAATAATGCAGCGACGTTCTGTATTGCTTTTTCTTTCCTCTGTTTCTCTTTCTGATACTCAACCGCCTGTTCGCAGGTGCAGGACATTGTCGCCTGTTCCTCTGCCTGTGGCTGTGTCAATTTCTCCTCGCTGTCAATCTGCACCATCTGTCCGCAGAATCGACACGGTGCTGTGTTGATGATATTGCTCATTGTCCTTTTTCCTCCTCATTCTTTGCCATTTGTTTGACTGCCTCATAAAATCCTTTTGCTCCCATTGCTTGCAATGCTGCGGGTGCATTTATGAACACATTGTCTTTTCTCTGAATCCACTCCTCAAGAAAATCCGTCGTGTACACCGGATGATTGAGCCTTTCGACAATTTCTCTTTCTTTCGCCGTCATTCCTGTCACCTCACCATTCTGTTGACGCTATCTCATACGGTTCTTTGATGTCCTCGTCTCCCAGTACGTCAGCGAATGTCTGCATCTTGAATATATCTCCATCATGTCTCTTTAGGTCTCCGATTCCTCCTCTGCATATTTCATCCGCATCTCCCAGTGTTTCGACATCCTCCTGCGTTATGTTTTTGTTGCTCCACATCGTTCCGTCCTCCGGTTCGATGATTTCCAACTCTGACAAGTCGTCCGGAGTTTCTATACTGTCTATGTGTTTGTTGTACCAGTTCAAAAATTCCATGAGATTGTGTGCTGCATACCATGAATAATCATCCATTTTGAAAATTTTTATATTTTCCATGTCTATCCCTCCAGTTCCTTGAGTAATTCATGAACCACATTGCGATAGTCCTGTGACACGATGCAGTTCTTTGAAAACTGTGGGAGGATTGCCATTTTCATGGATGCCTTTTCTGCTACAATCGACCGACGAATCGGAGTGACAAACATATCAAATCCGGAACTGGTTTTCATCCATTCCTCAAAATCCAGTGATGTCTTGTTTTTCTGTCTCATGGTCACAAGACCCTTGATTCGGAGTTCCGGATTGATTTCCCGGAGATCGTCAACCTGCTCCTGCAAATTGTGAATCGCCTCGTTTTCATATCCTCCGACCTTTACGGGTGCAATGACGAGTTCTGCTGCCAGTAGAATGTTGATGACCACCATGTCAAGCAGACGACCGCAATCACAAATGCAATAGTCGTATGCCTCTGATACTTCCTCCAGTGCATCCCGCAACCTCGTGACTTGGTTTGCCTCCTGCTTGAGCAGCAGGTTCATGTCAGTCTGCATCAAGTACCCGTTTGCAGGAATGATGTCAATGTGACTGTACTGTGTCGGTCTTATCAAGTCCGTTGTGCGGTATGACCCGCCCACACTCACATGACGCTCAAGCAGTTCACTCATTCCTGTTCCCTCCGGCTCGTATGCCTCGAATGTTTTGGATGTATCGCCCTGCGGGTCTCCATCAAGAATGAGAACACGTTTCTCCTGCTCCTCTCCCAACATGTAAGCGATCGCATCCGATGTCGTTGTCTTTCCGATTCCACCTTTCGGTGACATTACTGCAATAATTCTCATTTTTTCCTGTTCCTCCTGTTATCCTCTTGTTACTGTCCTGTTATCTCCACCCGCAGCGGTTCATGTTCATTTCTTCACCGACTTTGTAAAGGACGAACGTGAATCCTGCTGCCAGTGCTGTGGCGACGACTGCTGCCACGATGATGATTTTCCTCATGTCCTCACCTCCCCGCTATATCGTGATTGTGTGATATATGCACATCTGCAAATCTCTGAAAGAATAGTCCGGTGTTTCTTCCGGCTTTAGTGGCTGCATTAGATTCAATTCTCTCCATCTCTTGTGTCGGATTTCCGGAACTGCTCTGAACCTCTTGACCTCTGCATCTCCTATCTGTGCGACGATGTCCTTGTCAACCTCCATGTTTGCAAAATACTGGTTGTATATCTCCTCACCGTCCTTGATGACCCGAACCCTGTCCGGACTTTCAAGTAACGTCATAATATCCTTGACCGTCATCCTGCTGCACCTCCTCATTTCTTCCTCGGTTTGCTCTCTTTGACCTCACCATTCTTGAGGATGCTGTTGTTCGGGATGCTCATTGTTATATTTCTTAATTCCTCTCTGTTTTCCAATGGTATGACAATTTCACAATCTCCCATTTTGTGATTCATCAATTTGCAGTATTCCTCGATAACCTTGACCGCCTCCTCTGCTGAATAGCAGGTTGCGACGAAATGTCCTGCTGCTGCCATGTCTGCAAGAAACTCTTTTTGTGTCTCCTGCTGCCTGTTATCACCGAATTTCATCTCGATGTACAATCCGCAGTACAGTCCTTTCGGGTACGGGAGGCATAAATCAGATACACCCGCCTTGACACCCATCTGTTTGAGTTTGACCGCCTCCTGCTTGTTCCTGCTGCCTCCGTTCGGTACATGATGCAGCCATTTCAATTCCGGATAGCGGTTCATGTTCCAGTTCGCCCATGACACGACATTGATTTGCTCCGTGTCCTCACTTCTCATTGCATATCTCATGTTCATTCTCTTTCACCTCTTTCCTGCTGCCTGTCTCCTGCTTGCACATGTCATAATATTCACATAACAGACACACATGTCTGCAATCCTTGACCCTCAACATGTGCAGAATCCTCTCAATCACCTGCATCCTGCTCCAGTTCCTCCTCAATTTCTTTCATCCGGCTCATGATGGTCTGATTGTACTCATACACATAGATTCCGTTTTTCCATAGATGTTGTTTTGCTCCCTGCTCCCCGTAGTTATACGCTGCAAGTGCATCTTGAATCGTTCCGTATCTTTCAATCAGTTCCGACAGGTAATCAATCCCGACAAGTACGTTCTGATATGGGTTCGTGAGGTCTGTGACGTTCAGACGCTCCATCCTGTCTCTGTGGCACTCCTCGTATATCTGCATGTACCCGATAGAATGACCATCGTCACCAACCTTGTCGAATTTATATCCGGATTCTTTCTCAATCAAAGCGACCACAAGGTCATATCTGACCCCGTACTGCTTGCAGACGCAATATGTATATACCTGCATCTTTTCCGGAAAATAGCCACCTGTTCGACTGTATTCCTCCGGTATCTCATAGAACACAAATCCGTCCTCCTCACCTCCCCAGTCTGCCGACATGGTGTCAAATACTGCATACTTGTCCGGTTCTGTGTCCTGCTCCTGCTGCCATGTTCGCACCTGCTCAAGCATTGCATTTTGTCCGGATGCCTCTCTTTTCTCGTCGATTCTCTGCATCCGTGCATTGAACTCCTGCGACTGCTGCTCATGCTCCTCAAATTCCTTGTCATCTCGCATGACAGAGCGTGTCAGACCTATGCTCACAGCGATCGCCAGTAATACCATCACCGCAATATATGTCCGTTCCCGTCTCCTCCTGCTCATTCTTCTCTTTCTTTTTGCTTTCATTGCTGCCTCCGTTTCCTCATTCTCGCCCGTATGTAGAACATTGAGTTGAAATCGTTGTAATAGATTCCCGCATCCGTAAAATCAAAATCCGGATACCATTTCAACATCTGCTCACGAACCTGCTCATGTCCTTTTCTCATGGTCTCGACGTATGTTCCGATTTTCTTATATCCTCCGGCTTTTGCTGTCGGTCTCTTGGAATGAACCACCTTGATGTCGGGGTCTCTCAATCCCTGTGAGGAGTTCCACCGTTTCTCCGATTTCACCCTGTTCTTTTCCTCGACGATATACTTTGCCATTCCTGTCAAACCGTTCTCGTCCTTTTGCAGTCTCCGAACCTCGTTCCTGCTGCTCTGTTTCCAACATCCCTCAACCACATCCATGTCCATGTCGCCATCCATGACAATGTGATGATGCCACCGGATTTCCTCTGTCGGATTGTAGGCGGTCACATAGACATATCTTGCGTTCGGGAGACCCCTTTTCTTTCTCTGATAATTCACCCGTCGGATGAATTTCTGCACGTTCTTGATTGCTGCGTCGATGTCTCCGTCCGGAGGGAGATGCTCATTGTCGTATGTAAACGTGAGCCACAAATCCCTGTCCGTGAAATTCTCATTGATAAGACGCTCCACATATTTCCTTGCGTTCTTGTCATTCAGATTCCTTTGAGCCTTGTCATTGTCCTTTTTGATACTCCGACCCTCCGGAGGTACTTCATCCATTTTCTTGAACTGTGGATATATCTCGACCTCGAACTGGTCTCCTGCTCGTATCTCCTTGAGTGCATATACAACCTTTTTCCCATGCTTGAACATCTGCTCAACAAAGAACTCGTGCATATCCTCAAGGCTCTTGTTGTATGCTGCCTCATAGTCATACGGGATGAACGTCATCCCTTTCTTTCTCTTTGCCATTCTGACACCGTTCCTCCTGCTGCCCTTATATATACTTTTCAACGACTTGTTACTATCCATCACAAGGTCGTCAAAAGGGTCTGAAACCCTTTGAAACTGCGGGGTTTTCCCGCTTTTTCATGCTTGCAATATGGTGTCAGATTTGCTATAATATTTTTAGTGTTTTAAGCGTCTGACACAGACTGCTAAACGGGAGACCGCTGCAACGGTCTCCTTTCTTTTTGCTCTTTTTTCTCATGCTCTGCATATTCATTTTTTAGGTGTATTCCTCGTAAATCGCCCCCTCCATATCGAACGCAAGTTGACCATCCATGTTGTCATCTTCCATCCACCACTTGAACACTTTCAGACCTGTTGACCACTTATTACAATTCTTTAAGCCTCTTTTTTCTCGTTCAATCAGCATCTTGTCAAATGCTCTGATATATGCCTCTTTGTATTTTGGATAACGTTCAAATTCGCTCCATCTCTTATCTCCTGCCATCGGGCAGCCGATACAACCAACCCTGCAATTTCCGCATCCGTATAGTGGATTTAGACAAATTGCATTTTTCTTTATATACCACCACAGAAATTCATCATCCCAGTCTATCAGCGGATTTATAATGACCTTGTGCGTTCTGAAACAGTTTTCAACGGTTCTCCTCGTTTCTGCATTGTCGAGGTTCATCACAATCACCCCGCCCTTGTTCGTTGACAGAAAATTGTCGTCTTTTTCTGCCTCTTTTAATAAATCTTTTTTAGGTTTTGGGATTGTAATTGCACCTTGATTGTTTTTTCGATTATTGCTTTCTGCTTTTCTTACACCTGTGACGATTCTCTCCCCCAGCTCTCCAGTGTTCTCTTTAAGGTCTACACAGCAATATCGCATCAAGCGTGTCGGCGGTGTGACATGCCTCACGATCAACTGCCACATGCTCTCTTTTGGATAATGAATTTCATACGGAATCCCCATCTGTTCAAACTTTCGTTTTTCTTCCCGAACAAAATAGACCGTTTCCGGTGCATCCACTGTTGTGTGATTATGACGAACTCTGAATTGCAACCCATATTTTTCTTTCGCTTGCAACGCTATGTGCTTTAGAACACTGCTGTCTTTTCCTCCGCTGTCGCAGATAATGCACTCACTTCTTTCACACATCATGTGCAATATTTCTATTGCATTTTTCTCCAGTCGTTCCATCTCGCCCTCCTCACGCTGTTGCAACCGCTGTCTTTCCCTGCTGCTCCCACTTCTGACGTTCCTCCTGTTTTCCTGCCATATATCCGGCAATATAGGACTTGTCAACGTCATCCATCTGTGTGAACCGCTCTGCGATGTTCTCAATCATTTCTTTTCTTTCATCCTTTGACATATATGTCACGCTCCTCTCTTTCCTCTGATTCTCTCAAGTTCTGCCTGTATGTCTTTTCCGGAATAATCTGCAAGCAGTTTCTCCGAAATGTGATAAGTCCATATTGATGACATCTGCACCGCTGTTCCGATAGGGAGTTTCCCTTGCTGCATCGCTATTCGGATGAATTGCGGTGATACATTCAATATGACTGCTGCCTCGGTTGGCAATATACGTCCGACTTCCATCCGTCTGACCTCCTGTTCTGACCTGCCTTGTCAATGCGTGGGCGGTCATCCCACACAGACGGGCGACTGCTGCCCGTTTCGGCTCTTTAGAACGCTTTCCCAATATCAAACTTTCCTCCGACTGCTGCATCGTATAGAGCCTCTTTCTCGCTCTCGATTTCCCCCTGCTTTTTTTTGAGTGGTTTTGCCAGTTCTTTCAATTCTGACCATCCCTCAAGTATTTTGATGCAGGATTCAAGAGCCTCAATTTCCTGCGATTTTTCTATGAGTTCCATGATTGCCTTTTCTTTTGTCATCGTGTTTCCTCCTGTGGAGGCTCTCTCGGTCTGTTCACGACCTCGCCTCTGTTCCGGCTGAATTTACCGTGTTGTGTCTTTTCGCCTTAAAAAGTCACCGAAAACCTGTCATCCAACTATGAACCTTTTAGCAAGTTCACCCGCTGCCATGTTTCTCACGGTATTCCGACGCTGTCTTTCGGCTTGCCATCGTCAGAGCGTCGGTCGCCATCCGGACGCTGACGGGGCGACTGCTGCCCCGTTTCGGCTTTTTCTTGTCCTGTTTTCTTTCCTGCCCTATAATGAATGTGCGACCATTCTCAAATGACAGGAGGTGAAACAATATGGACGATTTGACTAAAGAACAAAAACATCTTCTTGTTTCCATGTATAAAGAAGTATTGAACCGTCAACCCGCTCTTTCGATGGAAGATGCAAACAAGTTCGACGATTCCGACCAACTCATTGAACTCTTTTCTCTCAATGCGTCATCCGACTACGTCTCTGACTTATGTTGGAAACTGCATTCAAAGGGATATATCCAGTGTTATTCCGGAGATGACCTTGCGAATGATATTTCTCTATCTGACAAAACGATTGTCTGCATGGAGAACAGATTCAAAAACGGTCTGAAAGATGTTCTTTCTTTTCTCTCTAACTTTATTTAATCCATGGAGGATGTTTCATTTCTTGAGACATCCTCTTTTTCATAGAAACTCCCGTTTTTGCATTTCCCTCGTCTCTCGAAATTCATCGCATGGCTGATGTCAGTCGTGTGTCTGCAATCTCCTCCGTTTTTATAACAGTTTCTTTTCTTGCAATTTTCTCGCTCTCCATCGCAGAGATAAAAAATTTTTTCCATCTTTTCGCCTCCTATCTGTTGCCTTTGGTTACATTATAGTGACCGCAGTTCACCTTGTCAATACTTTTTTGTTGCCTCTGGTTACTTTTTTATTGATTTTTGTCAGTTACCGTGCTATGCTTTAGAAAAAAAGAGGAGGTGATTCTATATGACGCAGGGTGAACGCATAAAGGATGTGCGAAATTCTCTCGGTCTTACACTTGAAAAATTCGGTGAAAAACTTGGTGTGACGAAAACTGCAATTTCCCGCATCGAAAAGGGTGAACGCAGTCTCACTGAACAGATGACAAAATCCATTTGTCGAGAGTTTAGCGTTGATTATATGTGGCTGACTACTGGAGAGGGAGAGATGTTCGTCGAATCCGACGACGACTTTTTTGAAAGAATTGACCGCATCATGGCGGGTGAGAATGAATCTCGCAAAAATATGATAAAAACTCTCTTGTATGCCTCGGACGCTGATATTGAGGCATTTGACAGACTTGTTGATTATTACATTTCTTTGAGAGCGGATAACAAAAAAGACTGACAGTCTTTTTCAACTGCCAGTCTCGTGGGTGTACAGATATAAAACGAATTTATATATCCTCTTGAGGACTTTTTCGCTTTGTATCTTACCGACTAACTCAATGATAGTCTCTTTGTAATGCAAGGGAACACCACCCCTTTCCGAAACACATCATATCACATATTTCCATGATTGTGGAAATATCGGAGTTCATTTCCATAATTGTGGAAATCGTCTCCCGTTCCCACTCACGGAACATGTCATGTGATACAATTATTTGTATTCGGATTCAAACAGGTCGGTTATTTTGACCCCCAGTGCAATCGCTATCGTTTCGAGTTGAAACAATGTCGGTGACACCTTACCGTTTTCGATGTTGTTGAGCGTCGATTTTCCGATTCCGGATTTCTTCGCCAACTCCATCAACGTGAACCCTTTTGAGGTTCTTGTTTCCCATAACAAAACTTTCATCCTGCTCACCTCCTTTCGCAAGGAAAAGTGTACAAGGTGATAGGTTTGTTCTAAAGAATGGAGGTGTTTTGCATGAAATACGGTGTCAGAAAACCGAATGTCAAAAAGAGCATAAAGGCAAGGACTACTGGAAAAGTAAAGAGGCAGGTCAAAAAGGCTGTGAATCCTCTTTATGGTAAAAAGGGAATGGGGATTGTGAATGACCCGAAAAAGGCTGCTTATAATGCAGTGTATAGTCGAACGACCGTCGGGGTCTCTGATGTGTTGAAAAGTACATCGTCCGGAAACGGACACGCATCCGCATCCTACGACGTACCTGCTCCAGTGAAAAAGGAATACTCCGACCGGACATATAATGTCTGCGGAATCATCCTCATGGTTCTCGCTGTTGTGCTTGTGCTTTTGGGATTGCTCCTGCTGCTTGCTGTTCCTGTTGGTGGTGTCGCTGCCATCCTGTTGGGTGTCGGCTGTTTCGCCATTGGTCGCAAGTATAGGAAAATTGTGAAAGAACGCTCTGAAAAATAGATTTACACATAAAAAAGACGACCCGTGCTGCAACACGAATCGCCTTTGTGGAATCTCTTATCTCATGCCCTGCAAAAAGCATTTTGATAGATGAATCCTGCAAACACCATTCTATCATAAAACCGTGCTTTTTGCATTGGTTTTATTTTTTATACTCTTTTTTAGGATGGTGATTGAATGAAACTACCGAACGGGTTCGGGTCGGTCTATAAATTATCCGGAAACCGACGAAATCCCTATGTCGCAAAAAAGACAAAAGGGTGGGAAATTGACCCTAAAACCGGAAAATCGAAACAATTATATATAACCGTCGGATATTACCCGACACGCAAAGAGGCTCTCACCGCATTGGCAGAATATAACAAAGACCCCTTTGATTTGCACCATGCAACAATTACTTTTGAGGAGGTATATGAGAATTGGTCGGAAATCCATTTTGAAAAAATCAAGGACACGAATGGTTACAAGGCTGCTTTTAACACATCGAAACCCCTGTGGAAAATGAGATTCGTTGACATCAAACTGGATCACCTGCAAAGTGTCGTCGATAACTCCGGCAAAAATACTCCCACACTTAAAACCTTGAAAATCCTGTGGGGTCTCATGTATGACTATGCTGTCATTCACGAGATTGTGTCTCAAGATAAAAGAGACATGGTCAGATACGTTGATATAAGCAAGGCGGGAAATCCGAACGCATACAACCGGAAACCTTTTTCAAAGAAAGAGATTTCTATTCTGTGGAAATGCAAGGATTCAAACATATATGTGACCGTCATCCTTATTATGATTTATTCCGGTGTCCGTATCGGGGAACTCCTCGACCTTGAGAAAAAGGACATCCATCTTGATGAACGATGGTTCTATGTGAAAGAATCCAAAACAGAGGCAGGAATCAGAGAGGTTCCCATCGCTGAAAAGATTGTACCGTTCTTTGAATACTGGATGAACCGGAAATGTGACCATCTGATTTGTACACCCGACGACGAACCTTTTCAGTACCGGAATTATTATGATTCTTACTGGATTCCTCTGATGCTTGAGTTCGGTTTCGGGAAATTCGTCATTGATGAAACGAAAAAAGAACCTATCTATGACGGACACCGCCCGCATGATACAAGACACACCTGCATCTCTCTCCTCACCGAAAAGGAAGTTGACGAGAGATTCATCAAGAAAATTGTCGGGCATAAAGGACAGGGTGTGACCGAAAACGTCTACACCCGCATTGAACTCCCGACCAAACTTGAGGCAATCAATTTGATTTGATGGAGGGTAATGTCATGAACAGAACAGAATACAAGAATAATTTTTATAAAGAGCATTATGAACGAATAAACCTCGCAGTTCCTAAAGGAATGAAAGATATTATCCGGACGCTCGCAGCAGACAAGGGAATGTCTATCAACGCATACATTCAAGACCTTGTCAGAAAAGACCAGTGCGGAATGTTCGACACGATGCAGGTTGCAGAAAAGAACAGGGAAATGATTTCCGGAATCACTGGAAACATGCACGACGGATATGACATCATATTCAAGGACGGTCATTCCTGTCACTGCCGGACGAAAAAAGATGTCCGGTCATGTATCATTGAATACTGCAAAGAAAAGGGTGATTGAATCGCCCTTTTTTCATGCAAAAATGTGTCTTGCACAAGATTTCAAAAGTATTGCACAAGACACCTGTTTTCGTGTTAGTTACCTGTGTGTTACCTGTTAGTTACCGGAACATTTTCGTGTGTTTTGAGGGTGTCTGATAGATTTTCAGAATATAAAGAAAACCCCGAAAATACTGGATTTTCGGGGTCTGTTGCTCTTTTTCGATATTCGATTGAATTATCGTTTGCTGAACTGTGGAGCACGACGAGCTGCTTTGAGACCGTATTTCTTACGTTCTTTCATACGTGGGTCACGAGTCAGGTAACCTGCAGATTTAAGAACCGGTCTGTAATCAGCGTCAGCCTCAAGGAGTGCTCTGGCGATTCCATGACGGATAGCTCCTGCCTGTCCTGTATATCCACCACCACATACATTAACGATGACATCAAACTTGTCAACTGTCTCTGTAGCCACGAGCGGCTGGCGAACAACAACTTTCAGAGTTTCAAGTCCAAGATACTCGTCGATATCTCTTTTATTGATTGTGATCTTTCCTGTTCCAGGTACAAGATATACTCTTGCGATAGATTTTTTTCTTCTTCCTGTTCCGTAATATTTTGCGTTAGCCACTGTTATTTCCTCCTTTCAACCTCTACCTAAAATGTAAGAACTTCCGGCTTCTGAGCCTGATTTGCATGCTCTGGGCCAGCGTAAACATGAAGCTTCTTGATCATGTCTCTTCCCATAGGTCCTTTCGGAAGCATTCCCTTAACAGCAAGCTCGATCACCTTCTCTGGCTTCTTAGCAAGAAGCTCAGCAAGTGTAGTCTCTCTCATTCCTCCAACATAGTCAGAGTGATTGTAGTAGATCTTCTGCTGTAATTTCTTTCCTGTTACTTTAACTTTCTCTGCATTAACAACGATTACATAATCTCCTGTATCGATGTGCGGTGTATATTCCGGTTTGTTCTTTCCTCTGAGTACCTTTGCGATCTCAGATGCAAGACGTCCAAGTGTAGCGCCTTCAGCGTCAACCACATACCATTTTCTTTCAATCTTATCAGGGTTTGCCATATAAGTTTTCATGGATGTTCCTCCTATAAATAATCATTAATTACTATTGCTTATTTATTTGAAATCAGCATACTCCGGGGCTTTGGTGCATACTGTTTCTCCTTATGTCATACCTTGCTATTATATGTTGATTTATCTTCTGTGTCAAGTGTTTTTTGACGAAATTACAATATTTTTTTACACAGAAATGGCTATCCCTGATCATCCCTGGAACAGCCACCACTCACCTATTCAAAATGTACCGTTACCACCATGATCTCACTGTCCGTGCCCACTCGGATATTCGGTCCATAAACACCCACTCCTGATGTAACAATGCTATACATATCACCAATCTGCTTAACTCCCCAGTAGTTTTTCCATGCAAAGGGCTGAACGATCGTCAGTGGAAAGAATTGTCCTGCATGTGTGTGCCCTGAGAATAAGACATCCACACCTGCTTTGTCATACTCTTTCAATTCATCCGGCTCATGATTCATTACAAACAGTGGCTTTGTCTGATCTAAGTCTGCTGTCAGTTCTTCGATGGACTTTCGTTTTGAAGTGCCTCGTCCATTCTTTTCTCCGTCCAGTCTTCCAACAAGATAAAACTTCTGGTCAATTAATTCTGATTCATCCTCCAGCACCGTAATTCCGGCTTCTTCCATGAATTCATCCATTCTCGGATCACGGAGTGCTTTCTTAGACGCACCGATTGAGAATCCTGCAACCAACGTCTCTTTCACATCATGATTTCCGTACACTGCATATGTCCCGTACTTGCTTTGAATCTGATGCAATGTCTCTGACAAGTGTTTGGGATCATCTAATGCCTCATATTCATTATCAAAAATGTCTCCAGCCAGGACAACCAGGTCCGGATCCTGCTTGTTGATCCTATCAACCATTTTCTGCATGTCTTTGCTGCCGACACTATATCCTAAATGCAGATCTGCGATCAATACAACCTTCATTTCCTTCAAATCATCTACCTGCTTATTGATCGTAATATCATGAAATGATGTCTTGATTTTCTTCGCATGCACTGCTCCGTATAACGTAGACAGAAAACTCCCTCCCAGAACCAAAACTGCCAGTAGAATTACACCTGTTTTGGTTCGGATCAGTGGTCCGCCCATCCAGGACCATTTGAAAGCGAGAAGAGAACGTAACAGCCAAATCAAATCACAAGCCAGAATAAAGGAAATAACATAAATCAGAAATCCAATCCAATAGTTTCCAAATTGAAGAATTTTAAGCTGTATTTCACTCTGTGGAAGAAATTTCCCCAGAAATATTGAAGAGGCAAGTAATAGAAGTAAGAAGGCAATTCCTATACTTACTATTTTCCAATGCGGAATCTCCATCCACTTTCTCCAGCGAAACCATCCCGTAAAAACATAGGAACACAGTACAATATAAACAAATAACATAAACCATTTAAACATTCCGTTGCCTTGCGTCCTTCCGCTTATTTTCTTACTAAATCTACTTCTGCTTTCATTCATTTCTCTACAAAATGTTCTATCTCAGCACGAAATTTCTCTTTCTCCTCATCGTCGCTCAGGCTTTCAATCAGTTCTGCTACAACTTCCGGGATCTCCGGTCTGAATTTCATATACCAGTCAAGCGTCTCGCGGATGTATTTCTTGCGAAACTTCTCGTTTGCACAGAATGCGCTCTGCAGATTATGAAGACGATCTGCCCCTTTCACTGCATATGCCATAGAATTTGTCTTAATCCCTGCAATATAGGTCTCCATACAATATTCTTTTTCCTTCGTCACCAGCTTCACTGCTTTTAAGACATCTTCTCCCCCGATTTCTACAATCTCCTGTTCTGAAGCATCTGTATCCTCTAAAAGATCATGAAATACTGCCGCAACCCGATATTCAACCTGCTTACCATCCTGTCGAAGAATCTCTGCAACTGCAATCGGATGTACAATAAAAGGAGCTCCACCTATCCGAAACTGTCCTTCATGCTTCTTCTTCGCATACTCCAGTGCTTTCTGGTATATCTCTTCTCCCATGATATCCTCCTTTGAATCTTCCATATTTCTGTATCATCCGTCCAATATCTTCCTGTTATTTCGATAATTTTAGTATACGTTGTATTTCTCGTAAATGCAATTCTATCTCTTTAAACTTTTTCACCAAAACGCTCAACTTATGTTATAATTAGAAATAGGTTTTAAGAGTTTTTTATATCTCTGACTCTTTATCGAAATCCGATAAAAATCCGAATCAAGAAAGTGGGTAACAACTATGTGGGCTTACAATGAAACTTTTTATCAAATCTACCCGATCGGATTCTGCGGTGCTCCGGTACATAATGACGGAGTAACAGAACACCGGATTCTTAAAATTGGTGAATGGGCAGAATATCTTGGTGATCTTGGAATCGGTTCAATCATCTTGAATCCGATTTTCGAATCAGACAACCATGGGTATGACACAAGAGATTTCCGCAAGATCGACTGTCGTCTTGGAACGAACGAAGACTTTAAAGAAGTCTGTGAAAAGCTGCATGATAACAATGTAAAGATCATGCTGGACGGGGTATTCAATCATGTTGGACGTGGCTTCTGGGCATTCAAGGATGTGCAGGAGAAGAAATGGGACTCTCCGTATAAAGACTGGTTCCATATCAGCTTCGACGGAAACAGTGCGTATAACGATGGTTTCTGGTATGAAGGATGGGAAGGTCATTTTGAACTTGTTAAATTAAATCTGCAGAATCCTGCAGTTGTCGACTATCTGCTTGACTGTGTCAAGATGTGGATTGAAGAGTTCGGCATAGACGGACTGCGTCTGGATGTAGCTTATTGCCTGGATCATAATTTCATGCGCCGTCTGCGCAGCTTCTGTGAGGAACTGAAACCGGGATTTGCACTGATTGGTGAGGTTCTCTTTGGCGACTACAATCTAATTGTAAACGACGAGATGCTTCACAGCTGTACAAACTACGAGTGCTATAAAGGAATTTTTTCAAGCTTCAACTGTATGAACATGTTCGAGATTGCACATTCCCTGAACCGTCAGTTCGGACCAGAGCAGTGGTGTATTTATCGTGGAAAGCATTTGATGACATTCGTAGATAATCATGATGTCACACGTATCGCAAGTATCCTGACGAACAAGAATCATCTTCCGCTTGCTTACGGTCTTCTCTTTGGTATGCCGGGTATTCCGTGTATCTATTATGGAAGTGAATGGGGCGAGGAAGGTGTAAAAGCACCGGATAATGACTATGCACTTCGTCCATGCTTTGAAGAGCCGAAGCCGAATGAACTGACTGATTTCATCAAAGAATTGATTGAAGTTCGCAGAAACAGTGATTCTCTTTGCAATGGTTCTTACCGAAATGTTGTCATTACAAATCATCAGCTGATCTTTGAACGCCGCACTGATAATGAACGTGTTCTCGTTGCGATCAACGCCGGTGATTCTGAGTTTACTGCCGGAAATGGAGAATTGCAGGGTAATTTCACAGAACTGCTTGCAAATGCTGATGAAATAGAAAATATAACTCTGAACGGACAGCTGACAATGCCGGCTTACAGTGTACAGTTCCTGAAAGCTGTATAAGATTTTACTGATTAAGTCATTAGAAAAAGGATGAGTGGTAATGTATTTCACATTTACCATTCATCCTTTTCTTTTTATAACTTCTTCACAAAAAGTGTACGCATCGCATTGAGTATTGCAAGTACCATAACTCCCACATCTGCAAAGATTGCGAGCCACATATTTGCAATTCCAAGTGCTCCTAGAATCAGGCACACGCCCTTTACTGCGAGAGCAAATACAATATTCTGATATACGATTCCGAGACATTTCTTAGAAATTCGGATTGCCTTAACAATCTTCAACGGATCATCATCCATCAGGACAACATCTGCTGCCTCAATTGCCGCATCGGATCCCATTGCCCCCATCGCAATACCGATATCCGCTCTTCCAAGAACCGGTGCATCGTTGATACCGTCTCCGACAAATGCCAGATTTGCCTTCACCGGCTTCTCAGCCAGAAGTCTTTCTACCTGCTCCACCTTATCTCCAGGAAGCAGTTCGCTGTGAACCTCATCAATACCAAGATCTGCTGCCACCTGGTCTGCCACCTGTTTCGCATCTCCTGTCAACATGATTGTCTTCTGAATTCCTGCCTGTTTCAGTTTCGCGATTGCTTCTTTAGAAGTCGGTTTCTCAACATCTGAAATCACAATGTGTCCTGCATATTCGCCATCAATTGCCAGGTGAATAATCGTTCCTACCTTATGGCATGTCTTATATGGAATACCAAGACGATCCATCAGCTTTGTATTTCCTGCTGCAACGCTTTTTCCATCTACTTTCGCTGTAATTCCGTTTCCACTGATTTCTTCTATCTCACTGACACGGGAACGATCCAGTTCTTTACCGTAAGCCCTCTGAATACTCTTGCTGATTGGATGGGACGAAGCACTCTCTGCAAGTGCCGCATACTCTAAGAGCTGCTTTTCTTCCATCTGATTATGATGTACTCCGACCACTTCAAAAATTCCCTGTGTCAAAGTTCCTGTCTTATCAAAAACAACATATTTTGTCTTGGACAGTGCCTCGAGATAATTGGATCCTTTCACCAGAATTCCCTCATGGCTT
>OGKB01000688.1_pt1 | contig 21581 bp, 19 predicted proteins | sample 1572351 | NCBI WGS metagenome assembly OGKB01 (sample SAMEA2582088, study PRJEB24529) | metagenome | biome: Human gut stool | place: China | collected 2011
TACGGTGGTGTGAGAGGTCGATAATTGAACTAATCAATTATCTCCTACTCGATTACAAAGGTATGAGAAAGCTATAATCCCCATTTACCACCATGAACTTTAGTTACATTAGATGTAACAATAAAGGCTTCTGGATCAATTTCATGAATTTTAGCAATTAAATGACCGTAATCTTGGCGATCTACGATTAATAAAATTTGTTGCTTTTGTGTTTGACTATAACCACCAACTACATCATAAAGAGTCAAACTACTATTATCTTTTAGAAGGGTTTCTTTAATTTCATCAAGCAAATCGTTACTTAAAATTTGAACTTGGTATTTTAAGTCAAAGCCTGCCTCGGAATAACGCATAACTAAGGCAGTTATAACTTGAGAAAAAGCTGCTAAAAAGAAAGCATTGGGTCCAGCAACAAATATATTCATAAAAATAACAAGTAAGTCGATAAACATTAATGTTAGGGCTGAATCCAGATAAAAGTATTTCTTCAAAATCATTGGTGGAACAGTTGTCCCTCCACTTGAAGCATTGATTCGATAAAGAAGTGAAACTCCGAAGCCTATCAAGCCACCACCAATAATAACAGCTAATAATTCATTATCAGTAACCTGGAAACTAGGAGTTAATTGCATAAATACAGGTAACAATAAACTACCTAAAGTAATATTTTTAACAACTTTTCTTTCTAAAAAAATCCAAGCTAAGCCAATCATAGCTAGATTACAGATTAAAACTGTTAAAGGTCGTTCTACATGCCAAACAGCCTCTACTAAGATGGCAATTCCAGTCGTTCCTCCGGCTGCGATATCAATTGGAGCATAAAAGAAGTTAATACTTAAAGTAATAATTTCTAGAGCAACTAAAAATACTAGCCAACGTCCCCAGCGATATCTACGTATATTTCTTGTCATCTAAACATCCTTTCGTTTGATAGTAGTTCAAACTATGATTTTATTATTATAATTATCATAACAATAAAGTTGATTTTGTGTAAAGAAAGTGGCAATAATAAGTGATATTTTTAGTATAATTTTATAAAAAAATTAAGATTATAGGAAGAAGAATATATATAATAATAGGATAAAAAATATATTTTATATGTTATTATGTATTGAATTTTTGACTTAATTTTTTACCAAGAGATATAATTACATCTCGTAATTCCAATTTATTTAGATAAGAAGCAGGAAGCCAGAGTGAGTTACTTTGTTGAACACCCACAATTTGTCCGGTTATTGAACCGGTTGAATCAGAATCTCCATCATGATTAACAGAAATTTCGATAGCACGGCATGGATCTTTTTGATATTTCAAAGAACAATAGAGGGCAATAGCTAGTGTTTCTTCAGCAACCCATCCCTTTCCTAAGCGTTGAAAATTTATGAAATCGTTATCTGTTGTTTGACTTAAATTTGTTGCTAATTTAATTATTTCTGTAAAATCGGATAAATAATCCATAGTACTGAATTTTGATTTTATAAAATTAAGAGTATCTAATACAAGTTGAGGAGAAATATTAGATGTGAGTAAACGATGGATAAGTACTGCTAAATAAGCAGAAGAAAGACTACTTAGTGGATGACCATGAGTCAAAGCAGAGCTTTCAGCTCCAAGTTGAGCAATTATATTTTCATCTTCATCAATAAGTCCAATTGGAGCTACACGCATAATACCACCACATCCTTTGCTATTATTAATTGGATGTTGTAAGCTTCCTGGTTTTTGTTGCGCTAGTGTCATTAAGCAAGTCCTGCCTGGTTCACGAGAATTAAATAGTTCCTGAAAATCTACCAATTTACTAACAGGCTTATGGGACATACTTTGTTTGTCAGTTTTCCACTGAGTTTCTAACCAGTCTTGATAACAATCCCAAAGATTAGTCAAATAATTATCCGATATTAATAAGGCAGAAGCTGTAAATAGAGACATTTGTGTGTCATCTGAAATTAAAACTGGTTCAGAAAAATTAATAAAAGTGATGCCACTGGGATTATTTTGTTGAATTTCTCGATAGCTAGAAAATTCCACTGGGTAACCCAATGAATCTCCTAAAGCACCACCTAACAAGCAATTAGTAGGTTTATTTGTCATTTTTATCTTCCTCCAATAAATTTTAGATCAATATTAAAGTAAATGATGTTCGACTTTCAAGTCAGTATAGCATAAATTAGTTATAAAATTATGATAACTCTTATAAAATTAAGATATAATAGCTATAAATAGTAGGGAGGTGAATTAAGTTGATAAACAAAAAATTACCTTACATATATTTTAAAACAAAATCGTTTCATGTATATTTACGATTATGGAAATTAGATGATGAATGGATAGGTGTATCTTATAGTGTAAGAGCTTATAATTCAGAAGAATTTTATCAAGGCGGAAGTCCTTTAAGTAATTGGTATCATGATGATCTAACAGTATTGTTAAATGAAATAGATGAATTAATGATAATGGATGAATATGTAAATACTTTTGAGCCTTTAGATGATCCTTACTTGGATATAGTATTAAAAAGTAAATCTGGAAAGAAACATCTAAGAATTAACTTTTATTGGGATCCAACAGAGAGTAGAGATCATTTGTCAGTATATTTAAATAGTAAACAAATAGAAAATCTAAATATGTATCTCTCACTAGCAACTGGAAAAATAACAAAAGATAATGAGCAAATTAAAATATTGTATGATCAAGGTATTTTACAAGGAGATTAAGTAGAAATTCTTACAAAATAATTTTCCAATCTTCATTTTTGGTTCTTAATAAAGATAGACTTATAATGATAGTATAAGGAAATTTTAGTATGAGAGTAGGGAATTTGTGCTAAAATAGTTAAAGTAATCATTATTAAGGACGTGAACTAATTGAGTAATGAAGAGCCATTAATTTTTCATTTACAAGTTGCACGTAAAAAGCCAGAAAATATCAGACACCCTAAAGGTTACTGTCCTTTCTGTGATAGAAAGAACTTAACTAATATATTAGATAAGGATGGAGATTGCATCTGGCTTGTAAATAAGTTTCGTACACTCCAAGATACAATGCAGACAATTATTATTGAATCTAAAGATCATCTTGGAGATCAAAGTAATTACAGTCAACTTGAAAATCGTAAAATTATTAAATATGTTTTAGAATGTTGGCAAAAGATGATTAATCAAAATAAGTATAAGAGTGTTTTGCTATATAAGAATTTTGGACCACGATCTGGTGGTAGTTTGAGGCATCCGCATTTTCAAATTGTAGGATTAGATAAAAAGGATGGATATGCTAATATTTCATCGAAAAACTTCCAGGGAGTAGATGTCGTTTCTAAAAATAATGTTCAACTTAACATTTCTCGCTATCCTTTAAAGGGATTTGTTGAGTTTAATGTTCAAATGTCACAAGATGGCGATGTTGCAACTTTTGCTGATTATATCCAATCAACTGTTAAATTTATTTTGAGCGATGACTTTTATCATGGACACTATGACTCCTATAATTTATTTTTCTATAATATAGATCAAAAAATTGAGTGTAAAATAATGCTACGTTATGTAGCTAGTCCATATTTCATAGGTTACCAAATTTCTCAGGTTAATAATGAGAAAAGTCTTATGCAAATTGCAGAAGCATTACAAAAAAGAATTTTAGCAGAGTAGGTGATTAAATGGGTGAAAGAATTGCCGTCTTTTCAGATGTGCACGGGAATACGACTGCATTAGAGGCAGTTTATCAAGATTCAATCAAACAAAAGGTTGATAAGTACTGGTTTTTAGGAGATTTATTTTCTCCTGGACCAGGTGCTCAGGACTTATGGGATCTATTTAAACAGATAAATCCTGAAATATGTATTCGTGGAAATTGGGATGATTTGTTTTTAAATGCTCTAAGAGGAGTAGTTGATACTGATAGAACAAGTTTAGTTTATATCTCTAAATTGGCACAAACATTGTCTGAAAGATTAGACGCTAATGAAGTAACGTCTACTATAAAAAAATGGCCTATAAGGGAAGAAACAAGGGTTAGAGATATTAGGGTAGGATTGACACATAATTTACCTGATTTAAATTATGGACAGGCTTTATATCCTACTGAGAAACAGCGTAATTTCAATGAATTGTTTGATGGAAATCAAAATCTTGATTTAGCTATTTATGCCCATGTTCATCACCCACTAATGAGATATAGTAGCGATGAGCAATTCGTTTTAAATCCCGGGTCTGTAGGGCAGCCGTTTTTTGCATGGGATAAATTTCAAAAAGATATGCGTGCCGAATATTTGATTTTAGAAATTGATGAACATGGAATTCAAGAAACGAACTTTAGGAAAGTCTATTATGATAGAGATTTAGAATATAAGCGGGCTGAATTAGCTAATTTACCTTATTTAGACATTTATAAGTTACAACTTGTGACAGGAAAAGTACATACACATGATCATGAATTGATGAAGAAAATTAATGATGAACGTGGTTACTTAAAAGATGTAGTAAAATTTAATGAAAAGGTACGAAAAAAAGGATAAAGAAAAAAGCAAGTAAATCTGACTAGAGCCAGAATTACTTGCTTTCGTTATATTATGGTCTTATTTTAGTACCAACCATGTGATTGCCAGAATTGTTGAGCAGCAACCCATGAACCATAACGTGATGTTACATATTGGTTAGCAACTCTTTCTTGGTTAGCAGCAGAGTAGTCACCATTTAAATATGATGCAGATAATTGATACTTACCAATGTATTGCCCATTAGTAGCTGTATAACTACCACCAGATTCCTTATTAGCAATCCATGCTTTAGCAGCTTCTTCACTTGAGCTACCAGAAGCTTGATAGTTGTAACCAGAGTTAGTAGCTTGAGTATTAGTATTAGCGTTATAGCTATAGTTATTGTTATTGTAGCTATAGCTAGGTGTTGTAGCTGCTTGGTAATTATAGTTATAAGTTTGAGCTGGTAATTGGTAGTTATTTGTTGTAGTACTTGTTGTAGTTGTATTAGCAGAAGCTGTTGCTTGACCATTTTCACCTACTTCAAGTGTTTGACCAGCATAAATTAAGTTTACGTTTGCTAAGTTATTTAATTGTTGGATACTATCAACTGTTGTATTGTGCTCTTGAGCAATCTTAGAAACTGTGTCACCAGGTTGTACGGTAACTTGGTCCGCATTTGCTGCAATAGTTCCAACTGCGAGTAAACCTGCTGCGGCTGTAACTGACAATAAAGCTTTGTTGAATTTCATATAAAAAATATTCACTCCTGTAAATTAAATCTATTATTTGTGTATCTACTTAATTCGCCTGTTATGCGAATCAACGGTTAGAAGTATACGGAAAGAATATAACAGTGAAATTCCAGAAAGGTTACTAAAATCAGATTTAATGTAATAATTATTACAGTTTGTAGTATTCAGAAACATAAAATCGTCATTTTTTAATAAGAACATTGCTATAATAGCAATTCAAGAGTGGAAATTATATGACAAAAATCGGCTTCTTTTGTCAAGCATTTTGTTTATTAGAAAATATTTAATGATAAAAAGTAGGAATTTTTGCTAATTTTTCTTGAAAAACGCTAGAATTTAGACAAAATACCATTTTTTGTAAAATTACTGTTATTTTGAAATAAAAAATGGAAGGGCTTTTCCTTGTTTTTTACCCTTAAAAATAAAAATAACATTTTATTTTTAACTAAAAAAAGAAGATAATACATTGCAATTATTATTAAAATAGATTATTTTCGTAAGTTTTAAAATAAAAGCTCCCATAATTAGACGACAAATTTTAACTAGGGGAACTTCAGATAGAAATTTATGTAATAAAAAAGCAAGGATGAATCCTTGCCAAAATTATTTATCATGTTCTAGTTTACCAGTCCAACTATCTAAGCCACCTTTAACATTAATGGCTTTATATCCTTTGTTTCGCAAAATCTTAGCAGCTTCTTCACTACGCTTACCAGATTGACTGATAAGATATATTCTATTTTTCTTACTATTAGAATAGCTATCAATTTGAACTAAAGGATAATTTCTAACATTAGGTAGATGTGCAGTGTGGAATTCGGGTGGAGTTCGCACATCTAAAACTGTTATCGGAGTCTTTTTAGCTAATAATTCAGCTAATTTATCAGTTGTAATAGTAGGAGTCTTACTAAAAAAATTAGTAAAAAACATTTTTAATCACCTTTATAATTTGTATATCTAATAGACAATTTTAAGTTAAAATTGCAAAGAATACAATAAAAAAATAGGAAGATAAAAACTTCCTATATATAGTAATTATATTAATACCAGTTATTTGCTTCCCAATGAGCTTTAGCAGCAGTCCATGAACCGTAACGAGAAGCTACATATTCATTAGCAACTTTTTCTTGGTTTTCAGCAGAATAGTCACCATTTAAGTAAGTTGCAGTTAATTGATACTTACCATAGTAGATACCATTCTTAGCTGTGTAACTACCACCAGATTCCTTATTAGCAATCCATTCTCTAGCAGCATCTTCATCACTAGAAGTAGAGCTAGTAGTAGTATTTTGAGTAGCTGTTGTAGTAGCAGCAGGTGTAGTACTTGCTGAAGAATAGTTAGAGTTAGTATTAGCTACAGTATTATTTACAGAACTAGTAGTATCTGTCCAAGTTGTAGTAGGAGTTTCAGCAGGTGTATTTTCTACATATGTTGTAGTAGCAGGTGCTTGAACTTCTGTTTGTGTTTGAGTTGTTGTAGTTTCTGTTTCTACAGGAGCTGCTGTTTGATCAGTAGTATTTGTGGAAACTGTATCATTTGTTGTAGTAGCTGCTTGATCAGTATTTGTAGCATCAACTTGTGTTTCAGAAGTTGTAGTATCGCTAGCAACATTAGTTTGAGCATCTTGAGTAGTTGTATCTGCAGGAGTAGCTGTTTGGTCAACAGTAGTTGTAGTATCTTGAACTTGATCTGTTGCAGCAGGTACATTATTTTGAGCAGCACTATAATCAGTTTGAGTATAGTTAGCTTGTACATCTGTATTTTGAGCGTAATTTTGTTGGTATTGGGAGGCAGTTTGATATGTAGTTGTAGTATAACTACCATCACCCATTTCAAGAGTTTGACCAACAAAGATCAAATCAACATTTTCAAGATTATTTAATTGTTGTACGTTATCAACGGTAGTAGCGTGGTCTAAAGCAAGTTGAGAAACAGTATCACCGGATTTTACAGTGATTTTGTCAGCTTTAGCGCCATTAGCAGCTGCACCAGTTGCGATAATACCAGTAGCGGCAGTTAAGGATAATAAAGTCTTGTTTAATTTCATATACTAAGTTCACTCCAAATTAAATAGATTTTCTGTCTATACTTATATAGTATAACTAAAAATCGTTTACATTAAAATAGTAAAAATATTACTAAGATATTAATTTTTTGTAATCTTAGCTTTTTTTAATTATTTTTTTGAAAGGGGAGAAGAAATAACAAAGTTGGGTAAAGGTTGATAAATAGCTAATAGTAAGTAGAAATTTATTTTAGATAAAGTATTGTAATTTACTGATGCTTAGTGTAGTATTAATGACATATTAATTAATAGAAAAGAAGTGATTAGATTGGATTTAATTATTCCAAAGGACTACGATCCTAAATTATCAGTTCGCGAAACCCAAGAAGCAATTCGCTATATTCGTGAAACATTCCAAGATGAATTTGGCAAGGAAATGGGGCTAAATCGTGTTTCAGCTCCCATGTATGTCGAAAAGAGTTCGGGGATTAATGATAATTTGAATGGATATGAAAAACCAGTATCTTTTACTATGAAAGATATGCCTGGCGAAACTATTGAAGTTGTCCATTCTTTAGCTAAGTGGAAACGTATGGCTTTAAAGAAGTATGGATTCGGCTTGCATGAAGGTTTGTATACTAATATGAACGCTATTCGCAAGGATGAAGATTTGGATAATTTCCATTCTAGTTATGTTGATCAATGGGATTGGGAAAAAGTCATTTCCAAAGATGAACGCAATGAGAAAACATTAAAAGAAACAGTTGAATTGATCTTTAAGGTTATCAAGCATATGGAACATGAAGTATGGTATAAATTCCCTAATGCTGTTTACCATTTGCCTGATAAGATTCATTTTATAACTTCACAAGAATTGGAAGATAAATATCCAGAGTTAGAAGATGCTAAAGATCGTGAAAATGCCATCTGTAAAGAACTAGGTTGCGTTTTTGTAATGCAAATTGGTGATGTTCTAAAGAGTGGTAAGCGTCATGATGGTAGAGCTCCTGACTATGATGATTGGAAATTAAATGGTGACATTTTATTCTGGTATGAACCATTGCAATGTGCTTTAGAGTTATCAAGTATGGGGATCCGTGTTGATGAAGATTCTATGGTAGAGCAATTAAAGAAAACAGGCGATGAAGAACGCTTGAAGTTGCAATATCATAAGATGATTTTAAACAAAGAATTACCATATACTATTGGTGGAGGAATTGGACAATCTCGTCTATGTATGTTGCTATTAGGTAAAGCACATGTTGGTGAAGTACAAGCAAGTATTTGGCCAGATGAAATGCTTAAAAAATGTGAAGAAAATGGTATTCATATTTTGTAGTATCAAGTGATAATCATCATTAGATATAAATAATGTATGTAATTTTAAATATGATACTAAATATTTTGTTAAAAGTACTAGTAATTAAATGATTACTAGTATTTTTTTGTGTATTTAAGTAAACCATCTAAATTAATTAAAATTATATTGAAAACATTTTCAAACAAAAATGGTATAAAATATTGAAAACAATTAATAAAAAGGCTAAAATAACATTGTAAAGAATTATTTAAGGTTAGTAGTATACTGATTTTTTTTAAATTTGAATGGAGGTTTATCGTTATGAGTATTTTAAGTTTGGCTCGTTTCCAATTTGCCATGACGACCATATTCCATTTCTTCTTCGTTCCATTTTCAATCGGAATGGTTTTTATGGTTGCGTTGATGGAAACATGCTATGTTCGTACAAAGAACGAAGCTTATAAGAAAATGACAAAGTTCTGGGGGAATATTTTCTTGTTGAGCTTCGCTGTTGGTGTTGTAACCGGGCTTATTCAAGAGTTCCAATTTGGTATGAACTGGTCAGATTACTCTAGATTCATGGGGGATATCTTTGGTGCTCCACTTGCTATGGAAGCTTTACTATCTTTCTTCATTGAATCTACATTTATTGGTTTATGGATGTTTACTTGGGATAGAGTGAAGCCAGGTTTGCACTTATTCTTTGTTTGGATGGTTGTAATTGGTACAATGACATCTGCTCTTTGGATTTTGACTGCTAACTCATTTATGCAACATCCAGTAGGTTACACAATCCGTAATGGACGTGCTGAAATGACAAGTTTTTCTGCTCTATTAAGAAACCCACAAGTTTGGTATGAATGGGGACACGTTATTTCTGGTGCTATCATGATGGGTGGTGTAGTTGTAGCTGGTATGGCTGCATTTAGACTTTTGAAGAGAAAGTCTCTATCTGAAGTAAGTAAGGATATTTTCAAACGTTCAATGCGTTTAGGTATGATCGTAAGTTTACTAGGTTCCTTATCTGTAATGGGTGTAGGTGACCTTCAAATGAAAGACTTACTTCACACACAACCAATGAAATTTAGCGCAATGGAAGCATTGTACAAAGATACTGGTAAATCAGCAGGTTGGACAGTTGTCGGAATTGCTGATACCAAGAATCATAAGACAAATTATACAATTGAAATTCCAGGTATGTTGAGTGTTCTTTCCTATGGTAAGACAACTGGTTCAGTTAAAGGTATGGACACAATTAACAAAGAATTACAAGCAAAATACGGAACTAAGAATAATTACTACGTTCCAGTTAACACATTATTCTGGAGTTTCCGTGTAATGGCAGGTTTTGGTGCTTTAACATTCCTTGTATCTGCTTTAGGATTGTTCTTCACACGTAAGAAGAAGGCAAGCTTATTTAATACAAATTGGATGTTGTGGGTTGTAGCTTTAATGACATTTACACCATTCTTGGCAAATACATGTGGTTGGTTAATTACAGAATTAGGTCGTTACCCATGGACTGTATATGGATTATTTACAATCGCACAAAGTGTATCACCAAGTGTTTCTGCAACATCATTATTGATTTCAAACATCTTATACTTTGCAATTTTCACAGTTCTAGCTATTGTAATGGTTGGCTTTGTAGTTAAGGAACTTCGTAAAGGTCCTGACGAAGCTAGTGAACCTGAATTTGCAAAACATGGTTTAGATCCTTTTGACAAGGAGGCGTTTTAGATGACTGCTTTACAATTTTTATGGTTCATTTTAATTGGGGTACTATTTGCAGGTTTCTTCTTCCTTGATGGATTTGATTATGGTGTAGGGATGGCAACTAAGACTTTGGCACAAAATGATGCTGAAAGAACTCAATTAATTAGAACAATCGGTCCAGTTTGGGACGGAAATGAAGTTTGGCTCATCACTGCTGGTGGGGCAATGTTTGCTTCTTTCCCTTACTGGTATGCATCCTTATTCTCAGGATACTACTTAATTTTATTAATTATCCTATTAGGTTTAATTATTCGTGGGGTATCATTTGAATTTAGACATCATGCTGAAGGTGCTAAGAAGAGAACATGGGATTGGACTTTAGCAATCGGTAGTTTCATCGTACCATTCTTCTTTGGTATTTTATTCATCAGTATGGTTCAAGGCATGCCAATTGATGCTAATGGTAATATGCATGCTGGTTTCTTTGATTACATCAATGTCTTTTCAGTTGTTGGTGGTGTAGCTTTAACTTTATTAGTTTACTTACATGGTTTGAACTACATTGCATTGAAGACAGAAGGTGCTATCAGAGATAGAGCTAAGAACTATGCTCAATTCTTATATTGGGTACTATATGTAGGTTTGGTTGTATTTGCACTATTGTTAATTTTCCAAACAGACTTCTTGAGAGTACATCCAATTAGCACATTAGCTATTTTAGTTGTAATTGTACTTCTAACTGTTTTAGCACATGTATCAGTGTTTAAAGGTAAGGAAATTAATTCTTTCATTTATAGTGGATTGACTTTAGTAGCTTTAGTAGCATTACTATTCTCAGGTTTATTCCCACGTTTGATGATTTCCTCTATCAGTGCTAAATACAATTTAGTAATTTCAACAGCATCTTCAACACCTTATACTTTGAAGATTATGACAATTGCAACATTCTGTCTTTTACCTTTTGTATTGGCATACACAATTTGGGCATACTATATCTTCAGAAGAAGAATTAAAATGCCTACTATAACGGAGGGTGAATAATGTTTGATAAGGGTTTATTAACCCTGACAGACATTAAAAAAACTATGAGAGGGCTTGTAGGACTTTATATCCTACAAGCTTTTCTTATAGTTGGTCAAGCTGTCAGTCTAGGGTTAGTGATTACACATTTATGGAATGGAAAACCGCTTAAGGAACAATTTATCTATATTATTGGTTTTATGATTTCTTTTGCCGGAAGAGAAGGACTACAGTGGTGGAGCAATCGCTGGTTAGACGATTATGCACGTGTGGAAGCAAAAAAATTACGTAAAACTTTATTAGAAAAAGTCTTCATTTTAGGACCAGAATTGGTACAGAAACAAGGAACTGGACACATGGTCACTTTGACTTTAGATGGTATTTCTGAAGTTGAAGATTATATTCAACTAACACTTAGCAAAATGATTAGTATGATGATTGTGCCAATTGTAGTTTTAGCGATGGCCTTTTATCTGGATTGGGTATCAGGAGTAATCTTATTCTTCATCTATCCTTTAATTGTATTGTTTATGATTATTTTAGGATATGCAGCTAAGGCTAAGGCAGATAAACAATTTGTTTCTTTTCAACGTTTATCCAATCACTTTATTGATTCTTTACGAGGAATTGATACATTAAAATACTTTGGTTTAAGTAAACGATACGCTAACAGTATTTATAAGACAAGTGAACGTTTTAGAAAGACTACAATGAGTGTATTACGCGTTGCAATTCTTTCAACATTTGCGTTAGACTTTTTTACAACTTTATCAATCGCGGTAGTAGCTGTATTTTTGGGATTACGTTTGATCAATGGTGAAATTACATTATTTCCAGCTTTAACAGTATTGATTTTATCACCAGAATACTTTTTACCAATTAGAGCATTTGCTAACGATTATCATGCAACTTTAAATGGGAAAAATTCTTTCCACTCAATTCAAGAAATTATCAATAGTGCTGAAGTCAAAGAAAGTAAGTTAGAGCTTCATCAATGGCAACCTACAGATAGTTTGAAACTAGATAATATTGAGTTTGCTTATGATGATAATGCAGAGCCAGTTAAGTTTAATACAGAGTTTACAGGCTATCAAAAAGTTGGAATTATTGGAATGAGTGGGGCTGGTAAGACAACTCTAATTAATTTGTTAAGTGGCTTTTTACCTTTGAAAAATGGAAAATTTGAAATTCAAGGTAAAGAAACCACTGATTTAAATGAAGATGCATGGCGAAACCAAATTATCTATATTCCACAAAGCCCATATATCTTTGATAATACTTTGCGTTACAATATTGCTTTCTATACACCTGATGCTAGCGATGAAGAAATTATTGAAGCAATTAAAGCAGTAGGATTGGAAGATTTATTAGAAGAACTTCCAGATAAACTTGATACATTAATTGGTAATGGTCAAAGAACCTTAAGTGGTGGACAAGCTCAACGAATTGCTTTGGCTAGAGCATTTTTAGATAAGCAAAGAAAAGTATTGATTTTTGATGAACCAACAGCTCACTTAGATATTGAGACTGAATTGGAATTAAAGGAAAGAATGTTACCTTTAATGAAGGATAGATTGGTAATTTTTGCTACACATCGTCTACATTGGATGAAAGATATGGATAAAATCGTCGTCTTAAAGGATGGAAAAATTGCCGAAGAAGGACAATATGATGAATTGTTAGCTCATCAAGCATATTTCTATGAATTATTAAATCGAGCAAAAGGTGGTGAAAAGAATGTTTAAGAAAATTCCATTATTACAAGAATTGAAAAAAGATACTTGGGTTAAGCCTTTCTTGAAAAAATACAAGAAAACTTTGGTACTAGCAATTTTCTTAGGAATTTTAACATTCTTTTGTGCAGGAGCCTTGATGTTTAATTCTGGTTATCTAATTAGTCGTTCAGCTACACGTCCAGAAAATATTTTGCTAGTTTATGTTCCAATTGTTTTGACACGTGCATTTGGTGTAGGTAGACCGGTATTCCATTATCTTGAAAGATTAACAAGTCATAACTGGGTTTTTAAAATGACTTCTGATTTACGTGTTAAGTTATACAAAGCTTTGGAAAAAGATGCTGTATTTTTTAAGAGTAAGTATCAATTAGGCGATGTCTTGGGATTGTTATCAGAAGATATTAATCACATCCAAAATTTGTATCTAAGAACTATTTTCCCAACCTTTGTTGCATGGGGACTTTATGTATTTATTGTAATTGGAGTCGGTATTTTTTCAATTTGGATGGGACTTTTGATGTTATTAATGATAGGCATTATGTTAGTAGCATTCCCAATCTGGTCAGTTATCGTAAATGGTGCTAGACAAGAATATGAAAAGAAAATAAAGAATGAATTATACCTAGACTTAACTGATAATATTGTTGGGATTACAGATTGGATTTTTGCTCAACGTGGTCGTGATTATGTTAAGCTACATGAACAAAATGAGGAAAAATTGATGGATGTTCAAGAAAAACTACATCATTTTGATCAAATCAGAGATTATCTCTTACAGTTAGTGTTTATGTTGGTAGTTGTGAGTTTTATTTTATGGGGTGGTACATACCTAGGTGGCAGTAATGGAGTATATACAGGTCTAGCTAACTGGATTGCTGCTTTTGTTTTGTGTCTTTTCCCTGTAGTTGATGCATTTGCGGTAATTCCTGCTGCTTCACAAGAAACCAATGTATATAAGGATTCTTTAGTTAGATTAAATAGATTACAAGATAATTCATTTGAAGAAGAAAAATCAGAAATTAAATTAGTTGCGCCTTATGATATTAAATTAGATAATGTGCATTTTAGATATGAAAATGGTAGTCGTGAAATCCTTAAGGGTATTAACTTAGATATATCTTCTGGCGATAAGTTAGCAATTTTAGGTCGAAGTGGTTCAGGTAAAAGTACGTTAGCTAACTTGATTAGAGGGGATAGAGTTGCTACTGAAGGTGCGATTACTATAAATGGTATTGACGTAAGCAAAGTTGGCGATCAAATTTCCAATTATATTGGAGTAATACATCAGACTCCATATTTATTTAATACTACTATTTTAAATAATCTTAGAATCGGAAATGAAGAGGCTACTATCGAGCAAGTATGGCAAGTGCTGGAACGTGTAGGCTTGAAAGATATGGTTAAAGCTTTACCACAAGGACTGGAAACAATGGTGGACGAAGCCGGAATGCGTTTTTCTGGTGGTGAAAGACATCGAATGGCATTGGCAAGAATTTTGTTAAAAGATGCTCCAATTATCATTTTAGATGAACCAACTGTGGGCTTAGATCCATTAACTGAACAAGAAGTAATTTCAATTTTTAATCGTGAATTAAAAGATAAAAATTTAATTTGGATAACTCATCACTTACAAGGTGTTGAAGCAATGGATCAAGTTATCTTTATTGAAGATGGAACTATTGAAATGCAGGGTAGTCCTGATTATTTGAGAAAAACAAACGAACGTTATCAAAAGCTTAAAGCAATTGATGAAGGACGATAAAATAAAAGTCATCATTCTAAAAAATTAGAGTGATGACTTTTTAATTTGTACGTTTTAATAAGACTTTAGTAAGTTTAGCAAGTTTCTTTTTAGCTGTAGAATCAGGTAATTTATCGATATCAATAAGTGCTTTATTAGTAAATTTAGCAGCTAAATCTTTAGCTTTTTCTACACCACCTAATTCAACGACTAAAGCTTGGATACGTTGAATTTCAGGTAAAGTTAGGTCTTGCTTTTTAGCTAATAAAGTATGTAATTCATCTGAATCTTCATTAAGAACTAGCAATAATGGTAAAGAATAAACCCCAGTTGCCAAATCTTCGAGAGTTGGTTTATTAAGTCTTGATGCGTCAGAATAATCAAGAATATCATCTAAAATCTGGAAACTAATTCCGATATTTTGTCCGATTCTAGTAGCTAAGCTAACGGTTTGTGAAGAAGCTCCACCAAAATATGCTCCTTCAGCACTTGCTAAGCGGAAAAGATAGGCGGTCTTACCATTTACATTACGCAAATAATTCAAGAAAGTTTGTTGGGTATTGTAGCGATGTTTCATCTGATTTAATTCGCCTAATAAGATTTTCTTCATAGTTCTTGAATTGATCTTAAAAAACGGTGTATCTAAAACATTATCAGTGATTAAATCAAAGAAGACTGTAAATAAATAATCACCAGCATAGACCGCAATATCCTTGCCAAATTGGCTTTGGATACTGACTTCACCGCGACGTTTGGGAGAATCATCAATAATATCATCGTGAATAAGTGTGGACACATGTAAAACTTCAAGTGAAGTAGCTATATCAATAAGTTTCTTATCGTCTACACGATTTTGTGAGTCTGCGGTTAATTTGGTAAATAGTAAGAAAAAGGCTGGACGTAAAAATTTACCGCCATTACTTGTCATTTTTGATAGGGCAGCTTGTAAATCGGGATAGTCGACAGAGATTTTATCTTGAAGATTATGTTTAACTTTTTCGATATCTTTTGCCAATTCAGGGTACTGTAACCATAAATTGAATGCCATTTTTTCACCACCTTAATGATAGTCTATGTTTCTATTTTACCCTAAAATAGCCTGTGCAACCACGTTGAATTAAAAATTATTTTGAAAAATATGATTTTGCAATGAATAAATAAAAAATTGAGACAAATATGCAAAATTATTTTGCTAAATATGAATTTTTTGAGAGATTATTGTAACTAATTACATAAGAATATGGTAATATATTATGTAGAGGGTAATATATTTTATTTTACTAGGAGGCAGAGTTTTGTCTTTAAAAGTCTTCCTAGAGCTTGTTGAGATCAAAGCTAAAACGGCAAGTATTTTACCATTTTTGATAGGAATTTGTTTTAGTTATTACTACTATAACTCAGTACACTTAGGTCTATCGGTGGTATTTTTTGTTGCGATGCTTTTGTTCAATATGGCAGTTGACGCATTAGATAATTATAATGATTATCACCATGCAGTTGATAAACTAGAATATAAGCGTAAGACAAATATTATTGGAAGAGAAAATATTTCTCCTAAACTGGTATTTGTGATTTTAGCAATTATGACAGTAGCTGCTGCAATTATGGGACTATATCTAGTATATGTAACTGGCTTGCCATTGCTTTGGATGGGAATGTTTTGTTTTGCTGTGGGAATTTTCTATTCCTCAGGTCCACGTCCTTTATCTAGTTTACCTTTAGGAGAATTTTTCTCCGGTATTACAATGGGTTTTGTAATAAGCTTAATCTGTGTTTATCTTAATTCATACCAAATGTTTTCATGGCATTGGGAGAATCTAGCTAAGGTATTTTTGATTTCTTTACCAAATATCTTATGGATTTCTAATCTAATGTTAGCTAATAATATTTGTGATTATGATGAGGATGAAAGAAATAACCGACACACAATTGTTCATTTTATTGGTGTAAAAAATGCTTTATTTGCATTTAGCTTGAAGAATGTTTTAGCATTTGCTGCAATTATTCTATCTTTTTATCTCAAACTAGCACCATGGACAAGTTTGTTAGCTTTGTTGGCAATACCATTTGTATATAAACAAGATAGGATGTTGATGAAAGAACAAGTTAAATCCAAAACATTTAAGTGTGCAGTAAAGATTTTAGCTTTTGGTTCATTTATACAAGTTCTAACCTATTCTATTGGATTATTATTTTTGTAGGAGGTTTTAAACCATGAAAGAAGTTTTAGTTTTAGGTGCTGGCTATGCGGGCTTAAAAGCAGTTAGAAATCTTCAAAAAGAAGTAGGAGACAACGCTCATATTACTTTAGTTGATATGAATGACTATCATTATGAAGCTACAGAATTGCACGAAGTTGCTGCAGGTTCTGTAGACAAGAGCAAGATTACATATCCAATTAAAGATGTTTTGAATAACAAGGTTAAATTTATTCAAGATGAAGTAGTTAAAGTAGATGCTGATAAGAAGACTGTTGAATTGAAGAATTCAGGTCAATTACGCTATGACTACTGTGTATTAGCTTTAGGTTTTGTATCTGAAACATTTGGCATTAAAGGTGCTTTAGATAATGCTTTACAAATGACAGATATTGACCAAGCTGTTGCTATTCATGAACACATCGTTGAAACTATGAAGAAGTATCGTGAAACACAAGACAAGGAATACTTGAACATTGTTGTTTGTGGTGCTGGTTTCACAGGTATCGAATTAGCAGGTGCTTTAGTTGATGAACGTCCAAAATATGCTAAGCTTGCAGGTGTAGACGAATCTGAAATTTCTATCACAATTGTTGAAGCTGCAACTAAGTTATTACCAATGTTTAGTGAAAATCTTGCAAACTACGGTGTATCATTAGTTAAGAGTTTAGGTGTTAAGATCATGACGGGTTGCATGATTAAAGAAATCCAAGATGGTCGTGTAATGTACGCAACACAAGATAACGAAGAACTTCAAGCAGTTCCAGGTAAGACAATTATTTGGACAACTGGTGTTAGTGGTAGTCCCGTTATGGGTGAATCTGGTTTCAAGGAACGTCGTGGTCGTGTAATTGTTAATGATAACTTACTTGATCCAGATCATGATGATTTATACATCATTGGTGACGTATCTGCTCTTATGGATAAGGCAACAGATCGTCCATACCCAACAACAACTCAAATTGCTACACGTATGGGTGCTTATGTTGGACATGCAATTGCTCAACGTTTGAAGGGTGAAGTTCCAAAACCATTTAGTTACAACTCCTTAGGTACAGTTGCTTCTGTTGGTAACACACATGCCTTTGGTCTTGTAGGTAAGAAAGAATACAAAGGTTTCCCAGCTTCATTCGTCAAGAAGATGATTATGAACAAATCATTAGCTGATATTGGTGGGGCAAAAGAATTATTTGCTAAAGGTCGTTTCGACTTATATCACTAGAATTAATGACAAGAGAGCTATCTCACTTAGGTGAGGTGGCTCTTTTTTATGGGCTATCCCTTGACTATGAAACCTATTTCCGCTACATTAAAATAGTTGCACTTTAAGAGAAAGGGCGAAAGTATGGAAAATAAAATAAAAAGATCTTGGCAACCCAAGAAAACACCAATTCAAAAGGAAATTTTGGCAGGGATTACAGGATTCTTTGCAATCTCTTATATTATTATTGTTAATCCGATAATTTTAACTGATGCAGGAATTCCAGCTAATTTAAGTGTCTTTGCAACAATTTTTTCTTCATTTATAGGTTCATTAATAATGGGTATTTGGGCTGATGCGCCAATTATCATTACTCCAGGAATGGGGGTTAATGCATTTTTTACCTATACTTTAGTTGTAGGGATGGATTTAACTTGGGAACAAGCTATTGCGATCTCAATAATTAGTAGCTTTTTATACATGATAATAGCGTTTACTCCAATTGGTGAGTATTTAGCACAAAAGATACCACAAAATTTAAAGATAGGGATAACAGCTGGAATTGGAATGTTCCTAGTAGTTTTAGGATTAGAAAAAGCTGGCATTGTTAAGTCAGGTGGCAGTCGATCTTTACTAGCTATGGGTAACTTATTAACACCTGAAGTTATTCTATCCTTATTAGGAATAATGTTAACTTTGATCTTATTTTTACGTAGAGTTCCAGGTGATTTTATAATAGGAATAATTGTGATTAGTATTTTAGGGAATATCATCGGAGTGAAGGGCTCGAACGTACCTAATATTAGATTGACCGAGATTAGTAAGTACAGTGAAATTGTTGCTCAAGGTGATTTTAGTCAGCTATTTACGTTAAAATTTTTAATAGCAATCTTTTCTATGACAATGATCTTAGTTTTTGAATCGATGGGGATTTTAGAAGGGTTACTGCCAATTAAATCACAGTTCAAAAAGGCATTTCAAGCAAGTTCAATTGCAGCTTTTCTTTCAGGATTTTTAGGAACTAGTCCAACAGTAGCAGCAGCTGAAAGTGCTTCTGGTATTCAAAGTGGTGGTCGTAGAGGGGCAATGGCAATTACTTCAGGTTTATTGTTTTTAGCAGCAATTTTCTTGATTCCATTATTATCATTTATACCTGAATCAGCGATTGCACCAGTAATAATTATTACGGGAGCTATTATGATGCAACAATTAAGATTTGTGAAATTTGCTGATTTTAGTGAATGGTTCCCAACATTCTTGATCCTAGTCTTAATCCCTTTAACTAGTTCAATATCAACAGGTCTAGCTTTTGGATTCATCGTATATCCAATCTGTAAATTAGTAGTAGGAAATTATCGCGATGTATCTAAAGTGATGTATGCTTTAAGTTTATTATTTTTGATTCAACTAGTTTGCGAATCAATTATAGGATAGTATCAAAACGTTTGCGTGAATACGTAGACGTTTTTTTTGATTTGCATATTAAAATTAATAAATTAAAATAATATTTTTTCGCTGTATAAATTAATATCAAAAAATAAATAATGATTTATTGAAAAAAATTGCTGATATACGAAATTTTATACTTATTACTCACTTTGAGAAATATAAACGTTTATTAATAGTATCATTAAATATTCAGTTGTGATACTTGGCAAAAAAACTAGGATATAATTAGTAATCCTTATTAAAAATAGCGATTATATCACTAAAAAATGATGATTGACAACTAGAGCAAATATTTATATTATCTAATAGTACGAGTAATAATTTAAGAGTGAAAGATAATTTATTTTAGTATTTAGGTGGTGAAACACTATTGTACAAGGCGATTATTTTGTCTTTAGTGATGCCTCTGATGATAGTTAGCTTATTATACAGTCAGTGGACTTTTTATAAAAGTTATATTGAGGAACGTTTAAGTAAGGTTCAAAGTTATGTTGCTGTATTATTAATCTTTTGCTTATATCAATTCTTTATTATAGAATTTTGTCGCTCCACAATTGATGGCTTGTATTATCAATATTCAATGGCGATTTTGAGCTTCTATTTATCAAATTACATGCGTGAAAAATATTTAGGACATGTAATGTTAGTGCTTGCGCCATTATTTGATAATTTCTTTCTATATACTATCAACGATATTCCTACAGCAGCGATGCTTAATTTTGCTTGGGAAGGTGCACTATTACTAATTATATGTGAAATCTTCATTAGAATTGAAGCACTGCCACTGATCTACCGCTGTACATTAGAATTCCTAATTGTTAACCAAATTCCACCATTGGTATATTTTGTATTGCCTGGTAAATATCATGCGATGAGTGCAACATATTTTACATTTGCATCAATAATAGATGTAACCTTAGGGACGTTATTAATGTTTGCAGTGGCAAATGTTTACGTTAACTTCCTAACTAAGCAATATGAAGAATTGAGAATGGCAAGATATGATGTATCTCATGATGGACTAACAAACTTGTTAAATTATGATTCATTTCATAGTCATATGAATGAGTTATCACAAAAGAGCAGTAGACATCAAATAATTTGCATCTTAGATATTGATGATTTTAAAAAGCTTAATGATACTTATGGTCATCTTGAGGGTAATGATGTATTGGTTTATTTTACTAAACGTTTGTTTGCTGAAGTTAAGGCTCATTTTGGTGAATTAGCTTCAGTATATCGTTTTGGTGGAGAAGAATTTTGTGTTTCTGTACATGGAGTAACAGTTGAAGATTGTCTAGAGATGACAGATAAACTAGCTGAAGAATTACGAACTAAAGATTATGTAACAGCAACCGGTGATAAAATTACAGTCACATTTTCTGGAGGAATTGCCCTAGGATGTGATAAGAAAGATATCAAAACTGTTTTAAGAGAGGCCGATAAAGCACTCTATTACAGTAAACGACATAAAAAGGGGAGTGTAACCTGTGCTAAAGATTTGGAAAAGAAGTCTACTGATACTGATATGCCTCTTAGCTACTAATTTTCCAAATTTAGTTAAGGCAGATACAGTTACTTCTAGTGATGCACTGGTTCATTTCATAGATAATAAGCTAACAGGAAAATATGGAATATATACTAATTATTTAGCAAAAATAGGCAATGATGATACTTTAGCAACAGGTCATCAATATTTAAGTGAATCATCTGGATATTATCTGCAATATTTAGCTGAAACAAAGCAAAATAAAAAGTTTAGAGCATTTTATGCGTTAACGAAGAAAACTTTTTATCGTCAAGGAGTATTCTTATATCGTTTTGATGCCAAACATCCAGATAAATATCAAGTTAATGCAACAGTGGATGATTTGCGTATTATATCCGCATTAGTGACTTATGATAAAGTTAATCACACAAAAAAGTACCAGTCTTGAAGTGCAACAAAAAAGTTAGACAAAAATAAAATATTTTTAAGCAGCTAAGAC
>OGKB01000690.1_pt1 | contig 21536 bp, 20 predicted proteins | sample 1572351 | NCBI WGS metagenome assembly OGKB01 (sample SAMEA2582088, study PRJEB24529) | metagenome | biome: Human gut stool | place: China | collected 2011
ACTCGCTACCTCCACCTTGGCAAGGTGGCGCTCTACCAGATGAGCTACGGCCGCAGATTCCATTGTGGCGCGCCGGGCTCCCCCGGCGACGTCGATTATTATACCGCAGCTTTCGCCTCTTGTCAACTGCAAATTTGCATTTTTTGAAAAAAGGGGCGTTTCCGTCCCCCTGCTGCGTACAAAGCTGCGCCGCCGTTCAAGTTTGCTGTAACTGACGCGAAGAAAATTTAATTGCTTTCCTTTTTTAATATCGTTATAATTAAGATTGTCAAATCGTTGCTGAACTTTCGCGCCTGCCGCTTCGGGCTGCTGCACCGAGGAACAGGCGTGTTTTCATGCAGGGGAGAATATAGGAATAAGGAGCAAACGCAATGTACAAGATCACGGAAAAGGTGGCGCTGAACCCCACCGTTACAAAGATGGTCATTGAAGCCCCGCTCATTGCCAAAAAGGCAAAGCCCGGCCAGTTTATCATTGTGCGCCCGTTTGAAGACAGCGAGCGCATCCCCCTCACCGTCGCAGGCTATGACCGCGAGAAGGGTACTGTGGACATCATCTTCCAGATCGTCGGCGGCACCACCATGGAGCTGAACAGCCTCGAAGTGGGTCAGAGCGTCCACGACTTCGTCGGCCCGCTGGGCCGCGCTACCGAGGTGGAGGGCCTGAAGAAGGTCTGTGTCGTCGGCGGCGGCGTGGGCTGCGCCATTGCGCTGCCCATTGCCCGTGAACTCCACGAGCAGGGCTGCGTCGTCCACAGCGTGGTCGGCTTCCGCAGCAAGGACCTGCTCATCCTCGAGGACGAGTTCAGGGCCTGCAGCGACGAGCTGCGGATCATGACCGACGATGGCAGCTACGGCACCAAGGGCGTCGTCACCGCTGCCCTCGACGAGCTGGTGGCTGCCGGCAACCAGTACGACCTGGTCATCACCATCGGCCCCCTCATCATGATGAAGTTTGTGGTCAAGACCTGCCAGAAGCACGGCCTCAAGAGCATCGTCTCCATGAACCCCATCATGATCGACGGCACCGGCATGTGCGGCGGCTGCCGCCTGACCGTGGGCGGCGAGACCAAGTTCGCCTGCGTGGATGGCCCCGACTTCGACGGCGACCTCGTGGATTTCGACGAGGCAATGGCCCGCGGCACCATGTACCGCCCCTTTGAGGCCAAGGCCCGGGAAAAGGCCTGCAATCTGTTCAAGACTCAGGAGGGAATGTAAAATGGCTTTCAATATGGACCCCAAAAAGTGTCCTATGCCCACCCAGGACCCCAACGTCCGCAACAAGAATTTTGAGGAAGTGGCTCTGGGCTACACCGCCGAGATGGCCGTGAATGAGGCCAAGCGCTGCGTCCACTGCAGGAACAAGCCCTGCCAGACCGGCTGCCCCGTCGGCATCGACATCCCCGAGTTCATCGGCCATCTGGCCGAGGGTGACTTCGAAGCCGCCTATCAGGTCATCAATCGTTCCTCTTCCCTGCCCGCCGTCTGCGGCCGCGTCTGTCCGCAGGAGAGCCAGTGCGAGGGCAAGTGTACCCGCGGCATCAAGAACGAGCCCGTCGGCATTGGCCGTCTGGAGCGCTTCGTGGCCGACTGGCACCGTGAAAATGTCCACACTGCCCCCGTCGTGCCTGCGTCCAACGGCCACAAGGTCGCCATCATCGGCGCAGGACCTGCCGGTCTGACCGCCGCAGGCGACCTTGCCAAGCTGGGCTATAAGGTCACGGTCTACGAGGCCCTGCACGTGGCCGGCGGCGTGCTGATGTACGGCATCCCCGAGTTCCGTCTGCCCAAGGCCATCGTCCAGCAGGAGATCGACGGCCTCAAGAAGATGGGCGTCGATTTCGAGTGCAATATGGTCATCGGCAAGGTGCTCACCATCGACGAGCTGATGGGCGAGTACGGCTATGAGGCCGTCTTCGTGGGTTCCGGTGCCGGCCTGCCCCGCTTCATGGGCATCCCGGGCGAGAGCCTGAAGGGCGTCTACTCCGCCAACGAGTTCCTCACCCGCTCCAACCTGATGAAGGCTTATCTGCCCACCAGCAAGACCCCCATCCGCACCGGCAGGAAGGTCGCTGTCGTCGGCGGCGGCAACGTGGCAATGGACGCCGCCCGCAGCGCCCTGCGTCTGGGCGCTGAGACGGTCTACATCGTCTACCGCCGCGGTATGGCTGAGCTGCCTGCCCGTAAGGAAGAGGTCGAGCACGCCGAGGAAGAGGGCATTATCTTCAAGACCCTCTGCAACCCCGTGGAGATCCTGCCCGATGAGAACGGCTTCGTCAAGGCCATCACCTGCATCGAGATGGAGCTGGGCGAGCCGGATGCTTCCGGCCGCCGCCGCCCCATCGAGAAGAAGGGCAGCGAGTTCACGATGGACGTGGACACCGTCATCATGAGCCTGGGTACCAGCCCCAACCCCCTCATCCGCTCCACCACGCCGGGCCTCGAGACCAACAAGCACGGCTGCATCGTCACCGAGGGCGACGAGGGCAAGACCAGCCGCGAGGGCGTGTACGCCGGCGGTGACGCCGTCACCGGTGCCGCCACCGTCATCAAGGCCATGGGCGCAGGCAAGGCTGCCGCCAAGGCCATCGACGAGTACATCCAGAACAAGTAAACGATACAGATAGCAAAAGCAGGTCATCCCGCCGGGATGGCCTGCTTTTTGTTATCGGTAAAGATTTGCCGCCTCTGCGTTTTCCAGCATCAGCAAGCGTATCTTCGTTTCGATGCCGCCCGCGTAGCCGGTCAGGCTGCCGTCGCTGCCCACCACCCGATGGCAGGGTACGAGGATGGAAACAGGGTTATGCCCCACCGCGCCGCCCACGGCCTGCGCGGAGACGCGCTTTCCGCCGTTTATCTCCGCCAGCTGTTTTGCCAGTGCGCCGTAGGTCGTGGTCTGTCCGTAGGGGATCTGCAGCAGCAGCGCCCACACCGCCTGTCGGAAATCGGAGCCGATAAGATGGAGTTTCGGAGTAAAGTCCGGCTCCCGGCCTGAAAAATAGACGTCCAGCCAGCGGCAGGCGTCTCCCAGCACCGGTGTTGTCCCCTCTTCATGCTCTGGCGGAAGCTTCGCCGCAAAATACCTCTGTGTCTCGAACCATACTCCGGTCATCCCTTCTTCGTCCGCTGCCAGCAGTATCCTTCCCAGCGGCGAATCGTAATGCATCGTATAGGTCATGACGATTCACCCCTTCCTTTTCGGCTTTTGGGCCGGCGCGTAGTCCTTGAGGCCCGGCACCGCGCCGCCTGCTGCCGCCCAGAGGTAGAGGCTGGCCACGCTGCAATAGGGACTGAACCGGCGGCGGTACTTTTCAAACAGTTTCCGGTCGATTTTTCGGTGGTGGTACACCATCCGCAGCCCACGCTGGATGGCAAGGTCGTCGTAGCTGAACACGTCGGGCCGCTGCATACAGAAGAGCAGTATCATCTCTGCCGTCCAGACACCGACGCCTTTCAGGCTGCTCAGCTCCCGGATGGCCTCATCGTCCGGCTTCTGCCGGATGCCCTCAAGGTCAAATTCTCCGCTCTCGATTTTCCGGGCAAAGTCCGTAATGTATTCAGCCTTTCGGAAGGTCATCCCGAAGCTCTGCAGCTTCTCAACCCCGGCTCCGAGGACGGCAGCTGCATCCACCACGCCGAACTCATCCCGCATCCGCTTCCAGATGGTCGCCTGCGCTTTCGTGGAGATCTGCTGGCCGACGATGTGGTGTACCACCGCCGAAAAGAGGTCGGTATCCACTTCCCTCTCGATGTGTCCCGCCTGTGCGATGACCGCCGCCATCCGCTCGTCTCTTGCGCTCAGATACGCCGTTTCCGCTTCGCCATATTGGAAATACATACGGGCCCTCCCTTGCGTTACAACTTTTTGTTTGAACACGGGTTGTTACGTTGATTATAGCAAAAAATATGTATGCTTGCAAGAGAAAAGGCCCTGCTGAGGACAGTTTCAGCAGGGCCTGAGGGTTATTTTTTTTTTTTTTTTTTTTTTACTCCAGCTCGGTAAGTCTTAATCATTACTAAACAAATTTGTTTAGTGTGTCTATTCTTGAATGTTCGCTTTTCCATGAGATCGCCGTGGTAGATGTGGCTTGCTGATTTTTTAGTATCAGGATAGTATCACGCAACCAGTGGGATCTCTGTGAGTATTATAACGTATTTACGTTCATGATGCAACTGTCTTTTAAGGATTACTTCTTGCTTGCATCTGCCAGATAGTTTTCTCCCCATTTACACATCGCATCCAAAATAGGAATGATGCTTCTCCCAAAGTCGCTGAGCGAATATTCTACCTTTGGCGGCACAACAGGATAAACTTTCCGAATAACCAAGTTATCATTTTCAAGCTCCCGAAGTTGCTGTGTCAGCATTTTAGGCGTAGCCGTGGGAATCAACTTTCCTATCTCATTAAAGCGCAAGGTATTATCAATCAAATGCCACAGAATAAGTGCTTTATATTTCCCACCAATCAAATCGAGGGTTGCTTCAACCGGGCAGCTAAAGGTACTTGGACATTTCATTTTTCTCTTCCCTACACTATCTTTTTAGGTAGTATATAACAAAAAAGTGTGTTCTTGCTTTTTTGAAAACGACTGATAAAATCATAGCATAGGCCGATTGAATTATCAAGGCCCTACACAAATTTACACTTCCAGAAAGGACCATCACATTATGGATTTTTTGACACTTGCAAAGAAACGGTATAGTGTACGCGCTTACACAAAGCAGAAGGTTGAGAAGGAAAAGCTGGATGCCATCTTAGAGGCAACTCACGTTGCACCCACGGGTGGTAATTGCCAGCCTCAACACCTGATTGTAGTGCAGAGTGATGAGGGCCTTCGTAAAATTGGAAAGGCCACAAATATCTATGGTGCGCCGCTGGCAATTATCGTTTGCAGCGATATCAATAAGGTCTGGACACGTCCCTTTGATGGTAAAAAGCTGACCGATATTGATGCAAGCATCATTACCGACCACATGATGATGGAAGCCACCAACTTAGGTTTAGGAAGCGTATGGGTATGCTATTTCAAGCCGGACATCCTGAAGGCTGAATTTAAGATTCCCGACAACCTTGAACCGGTCAACATCCTTGTCCTCGGCTACGCCGACACCTCTCGTGAAAAGGCTCTGTCCGCAGATCGCCATGCAAAAATGAGAAACTCTCTTTCTGCCATGGTATCTTTCGAGAAGCTTTAACTTAAAATTATATCTTTATATCATTCTATTTTCTCTGGCACGTCCAACCATTAAGTTTTTCTTAACAGTTCCAACTGCTAAACTCGAACCATCCAAAAATCCCGGATAGTTGCCCCAACTTCTGAGTTATTAAGCAACGCTTAACAACTGCCCTGAACTCTTCGGAATTTCCGAAAAGTTGCCCCTATATGTACAGACCCCCGCCAACATTCGCTGACGGGGGTCTGCTATGCTTACAGCTCTACGCTGTTCTGCCTGTTCTTCTTTTGGCTCCTATCTGTGGTCTGCTCCTGCCCCCTCATAAGCCCAATGACCTGCTGCATCTTCTCGGCACCGAAATAGTTCCACACTCGCCCGAAATCACGTTTCATCGCATAGAACTGAGAGTTTTCAGCCTCTACCTCTTTCAGTCGCTGGCTTAGATGATGGGTGGCCTTCTTCTCGTCCTGATAGAAGTGCAGATACTTATCCCGCTCGCCCTTGACCTCCCGGTACTTCCGATGGAGGGCAAAGAGTACCTTCACCAGTTTCTGGATCAGCGGTATAGCCTTCTTCTCCCGATAGCTCTTGGCGGTCTCAAACGTGGCTGCTTCTGGCACCCATTCTTCTGGCCGCTGGGAATACTGTGCTGACAGGCTTTCCAGCCCATCCATAATGGGAGCCAGCTTGCTCTGCTTCTGGTATGAAAACATACGCCCACCTGTACCCAAACAAGCAGGCTGAACTTGTCTCCAAGCTGGAAAATCTTTCCGCCTCCGAAAATAAGGATTCCGGCTACTTGGGAAGCTTATAGCATCACCCCACTGTCAGACAGCAGCTCCTTATTTTCGATAATGTCACGGCCGTTTTTAATGTCAATAATGTCAAAAATCCCCCTGAAAGTTTCGATTTCTCGTTACTTTCAGGGGGATTTCAAATTGTTCTCAAATGTTAAACTGCGAAGGCTCGTTGGATTATAATCTGTGTGCTTTTTCGCAGCTTAATGTCAACCTAATGTCACGTCGCGATTTTTCTTCCATTTATACTCATAGCATCGTTAAAAGTTTGTGCCATTCTATTACTCGAGCTCGATCGTGGCCGGCGGCTTACCGGTGCAGTCGTAGAACACGCGGTTGACGTGCTTGACCTCATTGACGATGCGGCTGGTGACAGTACCCAGCACGTCCCAGGGCATATTGTAGCTCTCGGCGGTCATGAAGTCAGTGGTGGTGACGGCGCGCAGGGCCACGGCGTAGTCGTAGGTGCGCTCGTCGCCCATGACGCCGACGCTGTGCATATTGGTCAGAGCCGCATAATACTGGCTGATTTCCTTATCGAGGCCGGCCTTGGCGATCTCCTCACGCCAGATGGCGTCGGCGTCCTGCACGATAGCGACCTTCTCGGGGGTCACTTCGCCGATGATGCGGATGCCCAGACCGGGGCCGGGGAAGGGCTGGCGGCTGACCAGATACTCGGGCAGACCCAGCTCACGGCCAGCCTGACGGACTTCGTCCTTGAACAGGTTGCGCAGCGGCTCGACCAGCTCCTTGAAGTCCACGGTGTCAGGCAGGCCGCCGACGTTGTGGTGGCTCTTGATGACGGTGGACTCACCGCCCAGACCGCTCTCGACGACATCGGGGTAAATGGTACCCTGTGCAAGGAAATCGACCTTGCCGATCTGCTTCGCCTGTTCCTCAAAGACGCGGATGAACTCCTCGCCGATGATCTTGCGCTTGCGCTCCGGCTCGGTGACACCGGCCAGCTTTGCAAAGTAGCGGTCACGGGCGTCCACGCAGATGAAGTTGATGTCAAAGCCGTTGGCGTTGCCGGGGCCGAAGACGGAGCAGACCTCTTCCTTCTCATTTTTGCGCAGCAGGCCGTGGTCAACAAAGACGCAGGTCAGCTGCTTGCCGATGGCCTTGGCCAGCATGGCAGCCAGCACGGAGGAATCGACGCCGCCGGACAGGGCGCAGAGCACCTTGCCGCTGCCGATGCGCTTTTGCAGGGCCTCGACGTTGTTCTCCACGAAGGAGTCCATCTTCCAGTCGCCGGTGCAGCCGCAGACGTTGTACACGAAGTTGTGCAGCATCTTCTTGCCCTCAGCGGTGTGGAGCACCTCGGGGTGGAACTGAACGGCGTACAGCCCCTTTTCCTCGTTCTCAGCTGCGGCCACCGGGCAGTTGACGGTGTGGGCAGTGATTTTGAAGCCGGGCGCGGCCTGCTCGATATAGTCGTTGTGGCTCATCCAGCAGACGGTGGAGGGCTGCACATCGGTGAACATCTTGCTGCTGTTGTCCACAAAGACCTCGGTCTTGCCGTACTCGCGCTCGGGGGCGCGGCAGACGCGGCCGCCCAGCAGGTGCATCATGAGCTGGCTGCCGTAGCAGATGCCCAGCACAGGCACGCCCCAGCTGAAGATCTCGGGGTCGATGGTGGGCGAATCCTCCAGATAGACGCTGTTGGGGCCGCCGGTGAAGATGATGCCCTTGGGGTTCTTCGCCTTGATGACGGACAGGTCCGTCTTATAGGAATAGATCTCACAGTAGACATTATTCTCGCGGACGCGGCGCGCGATGAGCTGATTGTACTGGCCGCCAAAGTCCAGCACGATCACGGTTTCATGCTGCATGATGTTCTCCTCTCTATATCACTGGTGTGCTTCTTATAGCTAAGATTTAGTATAGCACATTTCACAACCAAAAGCGACATCTTTTGTGTATTTTTCTGTTTTGTTTTTCGTTTCGAATTGTAAACCCTTTCGCAAATCCAAAGTTGACGCAGCGTTTGCAGTCTGCCATACTGGGAGCATGGCCGCTTTGGGCCAGAACGTATAGGAGGAACAATTCTTATGAGTCAGAACACCCAGGCCGCTGCGGCCGCCAAATCCAAGTTCTCTGTGCGGGACATCTGCTATGCAGGTCTGTTCGCCGCCGTCATCGCCGTCATGGCCCAGATCTCCATCCCGATGCCTCTGGGCGTCCCCATGACCATGCAGACCTTCGCCATCACGCTGGCTGCTGTGGTGCTGGGTTCCAAGCTTTCCGCCATCGCTACGCTGGTGTACCTGGCACTGGGCGCTGTGGGCGTGCCGGTGCTGGCAAACTTCTCCGGCGGTTTCGATAAGTTCGTCGGCCCCACCGGCGGCTTCCTCATCTCTTTCCCCCTGATGGCCTACATCATCGGCCTCGGCGTGGAGCACCGTGACGCCTTCAAGGGTACTTTCGTCACCGCTGTCATCGTCGGCACGGTGGTCAACTATGTGGTGGGCGTTGCAATCTTCGTGGTCGTCGCCCACAGCACCATCGCCGTGGGGATCACCGCCTGCGTCCTTCCCTTCATCCCCACTGCCATCATCAAGGCAGTTCTGGCCTGCGCCATCGGCCTGAATCTGCGGAAGCGCATTCCGGGGCTGAAAGCATGAGCATCGTACTTCGTCCCCATCATCTGCTCTGCACGCAGGGCTATTCCGGCAAAGGCTATGACAACGATTTCGTGGCCCACATGACCGACGTGGTGCATCAGCTGCGGGATGTTCCCGGCACCACCATCCACCTCACCTTCTCCACTGACACCCTCTGCTCCTGCTGCCCCAACAAGTTGGGGACTGACCTCTGCGACACGCAGGAAAAGGTCAAGCGCTACGATGCAAAGACGGTGGAATACTTCGGCCTCGAGGAAAAGGATTACGTCTACCAGGACCTCATCCGCGAGATCGACGCCAAGGCCACGCCGGAGATCCTCGCCGACATCTGCCGCGACTGCTGCTGGTTCCCCATCAGCGCCTGCTGCAAGAATATCTGCGAAGGCCGGTATGTGAAATAAAGCGACAAAAAATACGGGATGCTGCAAAATGCAGCATCCCGTATTTTTGTTTTATCAGGCGATGAACTTATCGTACAGGCCGAACACGAAGATGAACAGGACGATGAGGGGCAGACCATAGGTCAGGTAGCCGCGCATCCAGTCGTGCATCTTGAGGCCTTTGCCGGTGTTGACTTCCTTCTTGTAGTTGTCCCAGCCCCAGCCGCAGCGGGTGACGCAGAACAGCAGGTAGACGAGGGAGCCCAGCGGCAGGAAGAGGTTGCTGACGAGGAAATCCTCCACATCCAGCACCGCACCGCCGAAGATGGCGAAGCCGTCCCAGGCCCAGACGTTGTAGCCCAGCACACAGGGCAGAGAGAGGGCGATGATGAGGAAGAAGTTGACAAGGCTGGACTTCTGACGGTTCCAGCCGGTCAGCTCCATGCCGCAGCAGATGATGTTCTCGAAGACGGCCAGCACGGTGGAAAGCGCCGCAAAGGCCATGAACAGGAAGAACAGGCTGCCCCACAGACGGCCCATCGCCATATTGGCGAAGATGTTGGGCAGGGTGATGAAGATGAGGCTGGGGCCGCTGGTCTGGTCCACGCCGTAAGTGAAGCAGGCCGGGAAGATGATGAGGCCGGCGGTGATGGCGACGAAGGTATCCAGCACCACGACGCGGACGCTCTCGCCCAGCAGGGCGTGCTCTTTGCCGATGTAGCTGCCGAAGATGGCCATTGCACCGATGCCGAGGCTCAGGGTGAAGAACGCCTGATTCATGGCCCCCACCAGCGTATTGACGATGCCCACTTCCTTCATCCGCTCAAAGTCGGGTACGAGGAAGAAGGTCAGGCCCTCCTTTGCGCCGGGCATGAACATGCTGTTGACTGCCAGCACCACCATGATGACCAGCAGGGCGATCATCATGACTTTCGTGACTTTCTCGAGGCCGTTCTGCAAACCGCGGGCGCAGACGAAGATGCCGATGGCCACAACGACCACCATCCAGAAGCCCATGGTCAGCGGGCTTGCCAGCATCTCGGTGAACTTGCCGGCCACCTGGTCGGCGTCAAGGCCCACCAGCTTACCGGCAGCGGTCATGTAGAAGTAGTGGAGCATCCAGCCGGACACCGTGGTGTAGAACATCATCAGCAGGTAGCAGCCGATGAGGGTGAAGTAGCCGTGGATGTGCCACTTCTGGCCGGGCTTTTCGAGGGCCTGATAGGCGCGCACCGGGCTCTTGTGGCTGGCACGGCCCACGGAGAACTCCATGGTCATGATGGGCAGACCCAGAATGACGAGGAACAGCAGGTAGAACAGCACGAAAGCGCCGCCGCCGCCCTGACCTGCCATGTAAGGGAACTTCCACACATTTCCGATGCCGATCGCGCAGCCGGCGGAAAGGAGGATGAACCCGAGTCTCGATTTGAGTTTTTCGCGTTCCATTGATTGTCTCCTTTATTGCACCTTGCAAAGATCTGCGCCCGTCGTTTCGTCCACGACGGGCGCACAGTATATTGATTATATCACAGCTTACGGCAAATTTCCCAGAAGTCTTGCTTGAATCTTTTTCACGTTTTTCTCAGGAGAGTTTGCTGTATTTTCATGTTTTGAGCAGTTCCGACTGCATTTCGTCCAGCTGCTCGTAGCTGTAAAGGCGGTTGAGGGCTTCCACCAGCTCTTTTTTCGAGAGCCGGGGCGGCAGGCCGAGAGCGCAGAGCAGCTTTGTTTTCCGCTCAGCCGAGCCCGCCGTACCCGAAAGCCCCCACTCATAGAGGTCGGTATAAGTAATTTGCCGCCCCTCCGGCTTTGCAGGGGCAATGCCAGCTTCTTCGCCCAGAGCGTCCCGGAGCGCCTGCAAAACGAGGGCATCGTCCACGCCCTCGACCCCCAGAAGCCCCTCTTTGCCGGGCTGAGCCTTCCGCTTTTCCTTGCCGTGGATGGCCGGAACGTAGGCTTGCACCACGTTCTTCTCCCCCACCAGATTCGTGATGTAGGTGCGGATGCGGAAGCCCGCCGCGTCGGAGTCCGTCAGGAGGATAAGGCCGTTTTTGTGGGCCAGCTGTTTGAAGAGCTGCTGACGCTTCTTATCCTTATAGATGCCGAAGCCGTCCGTTAGCAGGATCATGGCGTCGGTCAGATGAGAGAGACGGGCCGCATCGTATTTGCCCTCCACGATGAGCACACGGTCGGTGTGCAGCAGTTCCAGTTTCTCGCTCATCTTCTTCCTCCCGCCATCGCCAGACGGCAGAGCGCCGTTTCCAGCAGGGTCTGCGCGCTCACGGGCTGGCTTTTCAGACTCTTGTCCAGCTCAAGCAAGATCTGCATACAGGCTTCCAGCTGGGGCAGCGTGTAGTGGCTGGCTGTCTCGGCAGAGCGCTTGAGCCGGTAGTCGCTGCCCTTGTAGCCGAAATCCTTGAACACGGTGCTGTAGCTCTTCCGCTTGACTGCGCCCAGTTTGACCCGATAGAGGTCCACATAGCTGCCGATCATGGCCGCCGTGATGGGGATGGGCTCCTGCTGCAGGCGGAGAAGCGTTTGCAGCTTTTTGCAGGCACCGGTGGCGTTTTTCGCCGTTATCATCCGTATCATCTCGAAGACGTCGGCCTCGAGGCTCACAGTCCCCATCTCGGCCACCATGGCCGTGGTCACGGTCTGGTAGCCGGAGAGGGCGCAGAGCTTGTCCACCTCGTTCTCGAGAAGGAACGGGTCTTCGCCGCAGCGTTCCAGCAGGGCCGCCGCCGTACCCTCGGAGAGGGTGGTGTCCTGCGCCTTGGCGCGGTCCATCACCATGACCTTCAGCTCGTAGGGCTTGGGCTTGGCCAGCTCTTCGGCAAAGCCGACCTTGGCACACTGGGCGATGAGCTTCTGCGCCCGCTTGCCCAGCTTGAGCTTATTGCGCTCCATCTCGAACACGCTGCCCAGCACCACCACGGCATTCTCGAGGCTGGCCAGCGTGGCGCACAGCTCGTCGAGGTCTTTGTCGCTGTAGGCGGCGGGGTCCACCTCGGGCAGAAGCACCACGCGCCGCGTGCCGAAGAAGGAGATGGTGCCTGCCGCCATGATGAGCTGCTCGATTTCGGGCGCAGCACCGTCCAGAACGGTCGTCTCTTCGTCCTCACCCTCGGCCAGAAGCTTTGCCGCCCGGGCCACGGCCTGTCGGACAAGATAGCGCTCGCTGGAATAAAAATAGTAGACCGGACAGCCTCCCTGGGCCAGCTGCCGGAGTTTCGTTTCCGTTGCCAAATGATCGGCTCCTTTGTATTAGGATTATTTTATTCTATCATACTCTGCCCGCTTTGAAAAGCGCTCCTCCCTCGAGACGGAGGCGCAGACGTGAGACAGGCTCTGCGTCTCCCTCCATCCAGCGGTATTTGCTGCTCAGGGTCAGGCAGTCGGTGTACCGGATATTGTCCGGCCTTGCCGACGAGGCCAGCAGCCACTCGGCCCGGATGGGCTTCGCAGGCCGGACGGTGCCGCTGAGGGTGATGAACCTCTGCCCGCCGACACGCATCCGCAGAATGCAGCCCTGCCGGGTGCGGAAAAGCTCTAAGTCCACCCCGCCGCAGGAAGCACGGCGGGTGGTATTCTCGGCCAGAGCGGCAGCCTCGATGCGCTTTTGGGCCTCGATACGGCAGGGTTCTTCCGGCTGCATCCGCAGGTCAACCAGAAGCTCGACCGTCTTTACGCCCCGCTTTTCCAGCTGATTTTCCACCGCCCGCCGGGTGGTGCTGCCGCCCCGGAAGAGGACGACGGCCTTTTCTCTCTGCGTAATAATGACAGCGGGTGAAGCCCGGGTCCCCACCAGCTCGATGTTCACCACATTCCAGCTCAGAGCCGTTTCCAGCCCGAAGGCCAGCGCCGCCAGCAGAATGACCGTCGGCAGAGCTATCCGGAGCCGGATGTGCCGCCGCATTGCCATTGCGCAGAGCAGGATCAGCACAAGACACACCAGTGCGGCATAGCTCCCATCAAACCAGAGGGACGCTCCCGGCAGAACGGACACCCGGAAAGCCCACTCGTTCATCAGCCATGCCAGCCCTTCGGCGCAGAAGGCCGCCGGGCGGCGGATGATCTCAAACAAAGGCAAGGATTCGAAATTCTGGGCCGCCAGACCCAGCAGAGCCGCACCGAGGCCGAAGCTCAGCATCGGCCCCACCAGCCAGAGGACGGCCACGCCCGACGCCACAGCCCAGACCGTCGTGCTCATCCCCCGCAGCACCAGCACCGGGAAGGTCGCCGCCGAGGCACAGAGGGAGACGCAGAGCGAGTCCCACACGCCGCCCGCAAAGCGCCGGAAGAGGAGCACCGCGCGGGGCGGTTTCTCGCGGCGGCTCTTCCGTTTCTTCTTTCTGTCGTAATAGCGCTCCCGCCCACGCCCTGCGCACTCAGCACCGGCCAGCGTTCCCATCACTGCCGCAAACGACAGCTCGAAGCCCACGTCATAGACCGCGTATCCGTTGCCCAGACACATGAGGACGCCTGCCGCGCCCAGCGAGGTGAGCGTATCCGCCGGGCCTCCCACCCAGACGCCGAGGGAGCTGACCCAGACCGCCACCGCCGCCCGGAGGACAGAGGGCGTCGCGCCGGTGATGCCCACCAGCAGAAGGGCCGTCCCGGCCCGGAGCAGCGACCTCGCCCGCCGGTAAGCCCGGCTCCGCTCCCGCTCCCGCTCCTTGTGGGGCAGAGCATCCAGCAGGCCGCAGAAGATGGTGACGTGGAGGCCGCTCACCACCAGCACATGGGAAAGCCCCGCGCCCCGGTAGGCACTGCGGAGAGTCGAAATCAGATGGCTCCGGTCGCCTACCACCATCGCGGCCAGAACGCCGCCGGTGTTTTCGGCCATGCCTTTTCGCAGGGCGCGGCTCAGCGCCGCCTGGAGCCGCGCCGTCCGGGCGCGGAAGCTCTCGCTCTGCCCAAGACGAAGCATCCCGGACAGATATTCCGCGTTGAGGACAATGCCGTCGGCGTAGTCGTCCAGACGCCGGGTGGCGTCCGGCACATCCAGCGAAAAGCGGCCCCGGATGCGGCCTCCGGCCTCACATTTGGGCAGACTGGCGCACTCCACCCGGAAGCGGACAGCCTTCCCGTCCACCTTTTCCACCATCAGCACGGCGCTCACCCGGCCCGCCGTGTAAGCGCGGCCTGTGCTCTCCACTTCGGCGGTGAGGGCCACTTCTTTTCCGGCGTAGGCGTCCTGTATCTTTGCAAGCCGCGCGCCGGTCGTTTTCATGATGCCGACGCCCAGCACTGCGCCCAGAAGCAGGCAGAGCGCATACCCTCTCGCGGCCCCGCCTCTCCACCAGACCAGCAGGCAGAAGAGAACAAAAATTGCCGCAGACGGCAGCAAAAGCCCCATCTGCGGCAAAAATGAGCACAACACTAACACACCCAGCGCACTCAGGCAGAACGCGCAGAGCGGGCGTCGCATACCGGTTTAGTGGAGGAACAGAGGCAGCGGCTCGAGGAAGATGATGTCCTTGCGCTGGGCAGCATCACCCTCGGCCAGAACGGCGGCCTGACCCACGATGGTACACTGGGTCTGCTCGGCCAGCTCGTCCAGAGCCTTGAGAGAGCCGCCGGTGGAGATGACATCATCCACGACCAGCACCCGCTTGCCGCTCATCTTGTCCAGCTCCTTGCGGTCGACGACCAGCTTCTGCTTGCCAGCAGTGGTGATGGACTGGTCCTCGACGACAACAGGGTCGGGCATATACAGCTTGACGCCCTTGCGTGCGCAGACGTAGGGCTTGCCGCTCTGGCGGCTCATCTCGTGAGCCAGGGGGATGCCCTTGGCCTCAGCGGTCAGCAGGATGTCAAAATCCGGGCATTTCTTGAGCAGCTCAGCGGCAGCGGCCACCGCCAGCTCGGCGTCGCCCAGCATGATGAAGGCCGCAATGTCCATGTGGTCGTTCACCTTGCAGATGGTCAGCTCACGGGTCAGGCCCGCGACATTCAGCGTATAAGTCTTAGCCATATTCAACGATCTCCCTTACTTTTTCGGAATCAGACAGGCAGCTTCTCGCCGCCCAGAACATGGAAGTGCAGATGCTTGACGGTCTGGCCGGCGTCCTCGCCCACATTGGAGATGACGCGGTAGCCGTCGTCGAGGCCCTGCTCCTTGGCAAGCTTTGCGATGACCGCAAAGACATGGCCCAGCAGAGCGCCGTCTTCCTCGGTCAGCGCAGCGGCCGAGGGGATGTGCTTTTTGGGGATGACCAGGAAATGCACCTTGGCCTGCGGGGCGATGTCATAGAATGCCACCACCTGCTCGTCCTCATAGAGCTTCTTCGAGGGGATGTCCCCCTCTGCAATTTTGCAAAACAGACAATCTTCCATGGGAATCGCTCCTTCCTACTTTCTATTATCTGGATACTGCGGCGTATTGTCAAGCCTCTCCCCTTGGGAGAGGTGTCTGCGAAGCAGACGGAGAGGGCAAGGACGCTGACAAGATATTAAAAGCACAGCGACACTATCGCTCTGACAAAACTCTTGCCTATCACGCCGCCGCAGCTCTGAGGCCACAGGCTTGCCCTCCCAGTCACCTGCGGTGACAGCTCTCCCAAAGGGAGAGCCTTTCACGCGCAGCTCCTTTGTCCAAACATCAGCCCAGCTGCTTCTCCACGATGCCCTTGACAGCGGCCAGAGCCTCGTCGATCTTGGTCTCGTCCTTCAGACCGGCCATAGCGAAGTCGGGCTTGCCGCCGCCCTTGCCGCCTGCAATGGCAGAGATCTCCTTGACCAGATTGCCGGCCTTCAGACCCTTTGTCTGAGCGTCCTTGGTCACGGTAACGGCCATGGTGATCTTGTCGTCAGACTTGCCCACCAGAACAGCCACAGCAGCAGCCTTGGCATTGTCACGGATGGTGTCGCACATGCCGCGCAGGGTGTCGCCGGAGGTGCCGGTGAAGTAAGCGGAAGCGATCTTGACGTCGCCGACGGTCTCAGCGTTGTCGAACAGGCTGGTGACCTTGGAAGCAGCGACCCTTGCCTTGATGTCCTCCAGTTCCTTGCTCATGGCCTTGTTCTCAGCCATGACAGCCTCCGCACGAACGGGCAGAGCGGCGACGTTGTTTGCCTTCAGGGTGTTCGCCACAGCGTGCAGCATCGCTTCCTGCATATTGGCACGAATCAGCAGATTGCGGCCGGTGACAGCCTCGATACGGCGGATGCCGGCAGCAACAGAGCTCTCGCTGACGATCTTGAAGCCGCCGATCTGAGCGGTGTTCTTGACATGGGTGCCGCCGCAGAACTCGGTGGACCAGCCCTCAATATCAACAACACGGACGACCTTGCCGTACTTCTCGCCGAACAGAGCCATAGCGCCCAGCTTCTTGGCCTCTTCGACGGGCATCTCCTTGACGGTGACGTTCATCGACTCGAAGATCTTGTCGTTGACGATCTTCTGCACACGGACCAGCTCCTCGGGAGTGACAGCGCTGAAGTGGGTGAAGTCGAAGTGGGTGATGGAAGCGTCCTGATAGGAGCCTGCCTGATGGACGTGGTCGCCCAGGACCTCGCGCAGAGCTGCCTGCAGCAGGTGGGTAGCGGTGTGGTTGCGGGCGATGGCCATGCGGTATTCCTTATCCACGCGGGCGGTCAGATGGTCGCCGACATGGACGATGCCGCTCTCGAGGGTGCAGGTGTGGACATAGTAGCCCTTGGGGGTCTTCTTGACGTCCTGCACGCGCAGCACGCACTCAGCGCCGGTGATGACGCCATGGTCTGCGGCCTGACCGCCCATCTCAGCGTAGAACGGGGTCTTATCGAGAACGACCAGCACGCCTTCCTTGGCCTGCTCGTCGGTGGCGATGGCGTCGGTCAGAGTCTCCTCATCGCTCAGCGCCACAACGACGCTGTCGCTCTTGAGGGTGTCGTAGCCCACGAACTCGGTGGGCTCAGCGGTCAGAGTGCCGAACAGGTCTTCGCTCCAGCCGGAGATGTTCTTCTTGAGGCGCTCTGCACGGGCGCGCTCCTTCTGCTTGGTCATCTCGGCGTGGAAGCCCTCCTCGTCGATCTCGATGCCCTGCTCCGCAGCGATCTCCTTGGTCAGGTCGAGGGGGAAGCCGAAGGTATCGTTCAGCTTGAAGACGTCCAGACCCTTCAGCAGGTGCTCGTGAGCCTTTTCCAGACCGTCGATCATGTTGTTCAGGATGTTCATGCCGGCGTCGATGGTGCGGGCAAAGTTTGCCTCCTCGGTGCCGATGACCTTCTTGATATAGGCGTCGTGCTCACGCAGCTCGGGGTAAGCGGACTCGCTGGACTGGATGACCGTCTCCACCAGCTCCACGAGGAAGGGGCGGCTGATGCCCAGCATACGGCCATGGCGGGCAGCGCGGCGGAGCAGACGGCGCAGCACGTAGCCGCGGCCCTCGTTGGAGGGCAGGATGCCGTCCGACACCATGAAGGTGCAGCTGCGGATGTGGTCGGTGATGACGCGGATGGAGATGTCCTCCTTGGGGTCGGCACCGTAGGTCTTGCCGGCGATGTGCTCCACATGGTGCAGCACGCTCTGGACGGTATCGACCTCGAACAGGTTGCCCACGCCCTGCATCACGCAGGCCAAACGCTCCAGACCCATGCCGGTATCAATGTTGGGGCGTGCCAGACGCTCGTAATGGCCCTTGCCGTCGGCGTCGAACTGGCTGAACACCAGGTTCCAGATCTCCATATAGCGGTCGCAGTCACAGCCCACGCCGCAGGTCGGCTTGCCGCAGCCGTACTCGGGGCCGCGGTCGAAGTAGATCTCAGAGCAGGGGCCGCACGGGCCGGAGCCGTGCTCCCAGAAGTTGTCTTCCTTGCCCAGACGGACCATGTGGTCGGGGGCAACGCCCACCTTCTTGGTCCAGATGTCGTAAGCCTCATCGTCCTCTTCGTAGACGGAGATGTGCAGCCTATCCTTCGGGATCGCCATCCACTCGTCGGAAGTCAGGAACTCCCATGCCCAGGGAATGACCTCTTTCTTAAAGTAATCCTGAAAAGAGAAGTTTCCCAGCATCTCGAAGAAGGTGCCGTGGCGGGCGGTGATGCCCACGCGCTCGATGTCAGGGGTGCGGATGCACTTCTGGCAGGTGGTCACGCGATGACGGGGCGGCTCCTCCTGAGCGAGGAACCACTTCTTCATGGGTGCCATGCCGCTGTTGATGAGCAGCAGGCTGGGGTCGTTCTTCGGGACGAGCGGGAAGCTGTCCAGACGCAGGTGGCCCTTGCCCTCAAAGAAGGTAAGGTACTTGTCACGCAGTTCATTCAAACCGGTCCATTGCATAGTTTTAATCTCTCCTCGTGTATCGGCGTCCTCCTCCGGACGCAGTTTTTATGGCAGGCTGACAAAAACAAAAACAGCCCTCATCCCGAAAAGGGACGAAGGCTGTCTGAAAAGCTCCGTGGTACCACCCAAATTGCAGAAATGCCGCCGGGGCGCTCCTGCCGCTTTGTGCGCTGTAACGCTGCGCAGCGTCCGGTTTGTTTCGCCGGAAGCTCCGGGGTGGCGTAAAAAATGCTCTGCCGGAACGCCTTTCAGCCAAGGGCGTTCTCTCTGGGCGGCGGCACACATCCTTCTGGCCCCATCCTTGCCATTTGCCATAATTACCATTCACGCGCAAAGGGCATGCTGCTCCTTTGCGTTCATTTCAGATTATAGCATAGTCAGGCCATTTGTCAACGGGTTTTCCCAAAAATCGCGCGTCACGGCACCCAGATGCGGAGGATATTGCTGACGACGCCGTCCTTTGTGAAGACGGTGGTGTTGTAAGGCGTCCAGTTGTCCTTGTCCTCCGAGACGGCCTTGCCCACCTCGATGGCGCCGTTCGTCTCCACCGGCACAGCGTCCACGCCGGCGGAGCTGTCGCTGAGGGTCACACTGTCGTCCACGGGCAGCACGAGTTCCCCCATCATGTAGTAGACCGGGTAGTCGTCGTAGGTGACGGTGCGGTAGATGTCGCCGCTGCGCCAGAGGTCTACACCGCCCTCTTCGATGCCGCCGTTGATGGAGACGGTGCCGTTCTCTTCATTCTTTTCGATTTTTTCCACAGTCACGTTCTGTGCTTCCACAGCGCCGTCCAGATGGGTGCTGAAAACGCTGCCCACATCCAGTGCGTCCACATCCTCGGCGCGGTAGGCGTCGTAGCCGTAGACTGTCAGGGTCATCTGGCGCTTCTTGGCGTCCACGCTCGAGATGTTCGCGGCGAACTTGTAGGAGCCGGTCTTCATCTCCTCGAGGCTGCCCTGGTCGATGGGCATCACGATGCCCTCTTCGCCGGGCAGGACGCGCGCTTCGGTGCTCACCTCTTCGGCTTCGCTGGCGGCGGGCATCGAACCGGCCATGCCGCTGGCGGCACTGGCAGCGCTGGCAGAGCTGCATCCGGCCAGCATCCCCAGAGCCAGAACGCCTGCAAGGAGCATCAGTTTCTTGTCGTTCGTCATATCAATACCTTCTTCCCTCTTCAATCATGTAAGGCTTTCATTATACCATAAATGGAGATCCGATGATGAAGCCATCGTTAAATTCCGATGAATTCTTTTTGCACCGGCACAGTATACTCTTGTTTTTTGAAAAAGTAAACAACCAACTTGACGCAAGAAGTTGGATTCGCTACAATAAAAGCAAATCTTAACCTATTCTTAATTTAGAGAGGAAACTTCCGTGAAAATATTGAAGGTCAAATGTCTCGCCCCCACCCGGCTGGACAACTATCTGATGCAGCAATTCCCCGCGCTGAACCCGGGCCGTCTGAACAAGGCCCTGCGCGAAAATAAAATCAAACTGAACGGCAAAAAGCAGCCGCTCTCCACCCGCGTGATGGCAGGCGATGAGATCAAGCTGTTCATCCTTGACGATGTTCTGGACGCTGACAAGCGTGTGGACGGCCCGGCGTGGAAAAACGCCCGCGGCCCGGCGCAGGTGGTGTACGACTGCCCGCAGATCCTCATCGTCAACAAGCCCGCCGGCCTCGCCGTGGACGGTCCCGACGATGACACCCTGCTGAACCGCGCTCTGCTCTACCTCAACCAGCAGGGCGAGTACAAGGAGAATGACATCTACACCCCCGCCCTCTGCCACCGCCTCGACACCGGCACCAGCGGTCTTGTCATCATCGCAAAAACGCCCGAGGCCGAGGAGCTGTTCCTCGCCGCCATCAAGAGCCGCGAGGTGAAAAAGACCTACCTCTGCGTCACCTTCGGCCGTCCCACGCCCCCGGACGCCACCCTCGGCGGCTACTTGCTCAAGGATGCCGACCGCGGCATCGTGAAGATCGTGGAGGACAAGCAGCCGGGTGCCAAGGACGTGGAGACCCGCTACGAGACCATCGCCGTCTCCGGCCGTCTGGCTCTGCTCAAGGTTCAGCTCATCACCGGCCGCACCCACCAGATCCGTGCCCACATGGCAAGCATCGGCTGCCCCATCCTCGGCGACAGCAAGTACGGCAACAATACCGCCAACCGCGAGCTGAAGCTCAAATATCAGGCCCTCTGTGCGTGGGAACTGACCATGCCCCACTTCAACCAGCCCGATTTCGAGTTCCTCAGCGGCAAGACCTTCCACGCCCCGAAGCCGTGGTACTATCAGCAGGTGCTGGATGGAACGCTGAAGTAATTTTTGATCATACAAACAAAAGCGGCATCACAGTGGTTAGCTGTGACGCCGCTTTTTGTGTTTCATTGCACCGACTTATATCACATAATATTACGAGTAAATCTGCACTTGGGATAATTGGAGCAGCCGTAAAATTTTCTAGAAGCTTTTGCGGGGTCTCTCGGCGTCCGTAATACCAATTTTCCGCCACACCAAGGGCAAATAAGAGCATCTGTATTCACCGCATTCCTAGAAATCGGCTTATACTTTTCTTCTATATTATGAATGTGCTCTTGCTTCTGTTCTTTCGAAACCTGCGTATAGGAGAACAACTTTTGACAGTAGCTGTCTATTGCTTCATTTGATAATACCCGCCCATGTGCTACAGCATTTTGTTTTACGTTCTGAAGCAATTCTCTCCTCTTTAACACATGACACTCATTTTCATTCCATTGAACATTCATCAGTTCGCAGTCATCTCCAAATACGACATACGAGTAGATGTTGTTTCTTTTTTCTCCCAATATTCTTTGAATTTCTTTAATATGAGTACCATTCTGCAAAATCGGATTGTAAAACTTATATTTTGTCGTTTCTCCATTTCCCTTTGGAAAAGTCTGCGTCCACTCTCTTCGAGAGTCACTTCCGAATATCCATCCACTATAGTTTTTGGACTCAATCACATAGATTCCCGATTCATGAATCAAAACCAAGTCCACTTCTGTAGTATCACCTCTTTGGGTCGGAAGATAACAATTCCGAATCATAGCCTTGTGACCGTCAAGTTTTTCTAGTGTGTCGTAAACCTTTTCTTCGCCTCGCTGTCCTCTTTTTTTGCTCTTCAACAGCTGCTATGATACAGCATATAAAGCATATCAGGACGAGTACAATTATCCACTCCATAGTTTTATACTCTTACTTTGCTCTCACCATATCCGGCGTGATCTCCGCGATGGAGTGTGCGCCGCACATCTGCATGGTGTCGGCCA